>Ga0068863_100005838_pt1 | contig 12062 bp, 10 predicted proteins | sample KBSSwiS62_FD_66596 | JGI IMG/M metagenome (GOLD analysis project Ga0068863, IMG submission 66596) | Switchgrass rhizosphere microbial communities from Kellogg Biological Station, Michigan, USA - KBS Switchgrass S6-2 | ecosystem: Host-associated > Plants > Roots > Rhizosphere > Soil ...
ATCGCCAAGCATCCGCACTGCGTGCTGCTGCTCGACGAAGTCGAGAAGGCGCATCCCGACGTGTTCAACCTGCTGCTGCAGGTCATGGACCACGGCACGCTGACCGACAACAATGGCCGCAAGAGCGATTTTCGCCACGTGATCATCGTCATGACCACCAACGCCGGCGCGATGGAGATGAATCGCCCGTCGATCGGCTTCGTGGCCTCGGACAACTCGAGCGATGGCATGGAGGCCGTGCGCCGCCTGTTCTCCCCGGAGTTCCGCAACCGGCTTGATGCCATCATCCAGTTTGCCCCGCTCGATGCCCGCACCATCGAGCGCGTGGTCAACAAGCTCCTGGTCGAGGCGGAGATGCAGCTCGAGCAGAAGGGCGTCTCGCTTATCGTCAATGAGGCGGCGCGCAACTGGATCGCGGCCAAGGGCTACGATCCGAAGATGGGCGCGCGGCCGATGGCGCGCGTGATCCAGGAGCACGTCAAGCGTCCGCTCGCCGAAGAGCTGCTGTTCGGCAAGCTGTCCAATGGCGGCCAGGCGCTGGTGACGCTGGCGGCCGACGGCAGCGGGCTTGCCATTGAATACGTGCCGGCGCCCGAGCCGGAAGTGCACGCCTGAAGGCTTATACCGCGGGTCCCCGCGGGGAAGTGAGCGCCGCCTAGCGGCCGCGGTAGACGATCCGGCCCTTGGTCAGATCGTAGGGGGTCATCTCCACCGTCACGGCATCGCCGGTGAGTATCCGGATGTAGTTCTTGCGCATCTTGCCGGAGATGTGGGCCGTGACCATGTGCCCGTTCTTGAGCTGCACGCGAAAGGTGGTATTGGGCAGGGTCTCGGCGACCTCGCCTTCCATCTGTATCGCGTCTTCCTTTGCCATGCGGAGCTTTGTCAACCCAAGGGGCGCGAATTCTGCATAAAGCAGGCGCGCATTGCAATTAACTCTGATCCAGCTGCAGTGCCGCTGTCAGACGGGCCACAAACTCCGAGCGCGGGATTGCCCGGCTGCCGAGCGAGCGCAGGTGAGGCGAGGGCATCTGGCAGTCGATTAGGGAAAGTGGCCCGCCTAAGCCCCCTCGCACCAGCCCCTCGAGGGCAGCCTTAGAGGCATCCGCCTCCAGGCTGAACATGGACTCGCCAAAGTACACGCGGCCCAACTGCACGCCGTAGACCCCGCCCAGGAGCTCACCGTCCCGCCAGATCTCGGCGCTGTGCGCAAAGCCGCGCCGGTGGAGCTCCAGGTAAGCCGCGTGCATTTCCGGCGTGATCCAGGTGCCCGGGCTGTGCGAGCGGGGCGCCGCGCAGGCGCGGAGCACGGCCTCGAAGTTTCGGTCCAGGTGGTACTCAAAGCCGCGCGTGCGCAAGGAACGCACCAGGCTCCGCGAGCGATGGAATTCTTCCGGAAACAGCACCTCCCTGGGGTCGGGCGACCACCACAGCACGGGCTGTCCCGGGGAGTACCAGGGAAAGATGCCGCGCCGGTAGGCGGCGATGAGCCTGGCGCTGGACAGATCGCCCCCCGCGGCCAAAAGGCCCGGGGGCTCGCGCAAGGCGCGCTCCACAGGCGGAAAATTATCGGGCGGATCGCCGGGCGCCAACCAGGCGATCATGCGTCAGGCGCGAAAGGGCGCGTGCCGGGCGGTGGCATCCGCGTAGGCGGCGACCGCCGCGGTCTCGCGACCCAGATAGCGGGCCACGGCGGCCTTGAGTTCACGGTCCGCCAGCCAGTGCGCCGACCAGGTGAAGGTGGGCTCGAAGCCGCGCGAGATCTTGTGCTCGCCGTGGGTACCGGATTCGAAACGCTTCAGTCCGTTGCGTATGCAAAACTCGATGCCCTGGTGATAGCAGGTCTCGAAGTGCAAGCTGTGGAAGTCGGCCGCGGCCCCCCAATAGCGCCCGTAGAGCGTGTCGCTGGAACGAAAGTACACCGCGGTGGCGACCAGCTCTCCGCCCAGGCGCGCGAGCACCACCACGAAGTTCTCGCCGAGCGCGGCGGCGACGCGCCGGAAGAACTTGAAGTTCACGTACGGCAGGTGCCCGTGGCGCATGAACGTGGAGGCGTGCAGCGCATCGACGCGTCGGAGCGTCGCTTCATCAAGGCTCGTGCCGGTACGCGTTTCGAATTCGATGCCGGCCTCGGCGATGCGGCGGCGCTCGCGCCGCGCCTTCTTGCGCTTGTCGGCGGAGAAGCTGGCCAGAAAATCATCGAAGTCTCCGTATCCGCGGTTGTGCCACTGGAAGTGGCAGTCGCGCCGCAGCAGCCAGCCGAGTTCGGAAGCCGCCGCGCGCAGCGGCTCGTCGATGAACAGTGCATGCGCCGAAGAGCGCCGGTGCGAGCGCGCGTAGGACTCGATGGCCGAAAGGCCGGCGAGTCGCTGAGCTTCACCGGCCGCACCAGTGCCTTGCGCGCACATGAGCCGGGGACCTGTTGCGGGCGTGAACGGAATTGCCAGCACCATTTTGGGGTAATAGGCGAGGCCACGGCTCTCCCAGGCGCGCGCCCAGGCAAAATCGAAGACGAACTCGCCCCAGGAGTGGCTCTTCTCGTAGAGCGGGGCCAGCACCTCAGGATTGGAGGATGAGCCGATCGCAAGATGCCGCGGCGTCCAGCCGGTGGCCGGACTTACGCAACCGGTCTCTTCGAGCGCTGCGAGAAATTCATGGCGCAGGAACGGATAATCGCCGGCGAGTCGGTTCCAGGCCGTGGCGTCCAGTTCCGCCATGCTGCCGTGAAAACTCGCCGCTGCGCCCGATCTCATGCCGCTCCGTCAGACTGCTCCAGGTAGCGGTCGGCATCGAGCGCCGCCATGCAGCCCGAACCGGCCGAGGTTACGGCCTGCCGGTACACGTGGTCGGCCACATCGCCGGCCGCGAATACCCCGGGAATGCTGGTCGCCGTGGCATCGCCCGCGGTGCCGCTGCGCACCTGAAGGTAGCCCCCGTGCATGTCGAGCTGGCCCTCGAAAATGGCGGTGTTGGGCTTGTGGCCGATGGCGATAAACACGCCGGTCACATCCAGATCGCGCATAGCGGCGTTGGCCGCCGCGCGCACCTTGAGGCCGTTCACACCCTGCGCATTGCCAAGAATCTCCTCGACGGTGTGGTTCCATAACAAAGAGACACGACCGGCGCGTTCGCGTTCAAACAAGCGGTCCTGCAAAATCTTCTCGGCCCGCAACTTATCGCGCCGGTGCACCAGGGTGACGTGGCTGGCGATGTTGGTCAGGTACAGGGCCTCCTCGACGGCGGTGTTGCCGCCGCCGACCACCGCTACGCGCTGGCCGCGGAAAAAGAAGCCGTCGCAGGTCGCGCAGGCCGACACGCCGCGTCCGCGGTAGAGCTCCTCGGACGGGATTCCGAGGTACTGGGCCGATGCGCCGGTGGCAATGATCAGTGCGTCGCAGGTGTAGCGCCCGCTGTCGCCCGTAAGTTCGATGGGACGCGCCTTGAGGTTCACAGTGTGAATCTGGTCGGCGATGATCTCGGTGGCAAAGCGCTCGGCGTGGCGGCGCATGCGGGCCATGAGATCCGGGCCCTGCAGGCCCTCGACATCACCGGGCCAGTTGTCCACATCCGTGGTGATCATGAGCTGCCCGCCCTGATCGGTGCCGGTGATCAGAAGCGGGCGCCGGTTGGCGCGGGCCGCATAAACGGCGGCACTGTAGCCCGCCGGGCCCGAGCCGAGGATGATCAGACGACGATGTATGGCCTCGCTCATGTACAATTTCCCGATGACTTGCGGCGACCAAAACAGCTGGTCGTTTGAGCCATGGTATGTAACGCCAAGCGCGCGGCCAAGTCATAAATTGATAAGGGCAATGTATTGAGCAATTCTTCGGCATCGCCTGAGTCGCCGCCGCGTTTTTCGGCCGCGGTGCTGCGCGGCCTGCGCGAGGGCGCCGGCATCAGCATCGGCGTCGTCGCGCTCGTGGTGCTGGTGGCCCTGCTCAGCTTCGACGCGCGCGATCCGGGCTTCTCCTCCACCGGCGTCGGGGATGTGATCCAAAATCGCGTGGGCAGTGCCGGCGCCTGGCTGTCGGACTTACTCTACTTCCTGTTCGGCCGACCGGCCTACCTGCTGCCGCTGGCCCTGGGGGTCACGGCGGTGCGCATGGCGCGCGCGCGCCCGCCTGCCGAGGCGAGCTCGCGCGCCAACTTTGCGATCCGCGCACTGGGCTTCGCGGTGTTGCTGATGAGCAGCTGTTCGCTGACTGCGCTCCACTGGAATCCCGGCACGCTGCCGGCTGGAGCCGGGGGCATCGTCGGTACCGCGATCGGCGGGGGCCTGGCCGGAGGGCTGAACCTTCTGGGCGCTACGCTGGTGCTGCTGGCGGTCTGGGCGGCGAGCGCCGCGGTGGCCTTTGGCATCTCCTGGCTGCGCGTGATCGATGGGATCGGTGCGGCGGTGTGGCGGGCCATCCGCTACCTGCGCGATCGCCGGCATGCCACGCTCGAAGTCAGCGACGGACGCGAGCGTAAGCAGGCGCGCATGGAGGCGAGCGAAGCCGAAGTGAAGAAAATCCGCACGCGCGCGCCGCCACGCATCGAGGCGCCGGCGCCAGCCGCGCCCAAGAGCGAGCGGGCCGAGAAGGAACGCCAGGTGCCGCTGTTTGATCCGCCCCAGGCCGGGGAACTGCCGGCGCTGGGACTTCTGGACGATCCGGGGGCGCGCGAATCCTCCTATTCGGCCGAGTCTCTGGAGGCCATGTCGCGGCTGGTCGAGCTCAAGCTGCGGGACTTTGGCGTCGAGGTCGAGGTGGTCGCAGTGCACCCGGGGCCGGTCATCACCCGCTTTGAGATGCGCCCGGCTCCAGGGGTCAAGGCCAGCCAGATCACGGCGCTCGCCAAGGATCTGGCGCGCTCCCTCTCGACCACCAGCGTGCGCGTGGTCGAGGTGATCCCCGGCAAGTCGGTGATGGGCCTTGAGATCCCGAACGACAAGCGCGAAGTGGTGACACTCGGCGAGATCATCAAGAGCAAGGCCTACGATGAGGTGGCTTCGCCCCTGGCGCTGGCGCTCGGCAAGGACATCGGCGGTGCGCCGATGGTCGCCGACCTGGCGCGCATGCCGCACCTGCTGATAGCCGGCACCACCGGCTCGGGCAAGTCGGTGGCGCTCAATGCCATGGTGCTCTCGCTCCTGTACAAGAGCACCGCCGAGCACGTGCGCGTGATCATGATCGATCCGAAGATGCTGGAGCTCTCGGTGTACGAGGGCATTCCGCACCTGCTCGCACCGGTGGTCACCGACATGAAGCAGGCGGCCAACGCGCTGCGCTGGTGCGTGGCCGAGATGGAGCGGCGCTACCAGCTGATGTCGGCGCTCGGGGTGCGCAACATCTCGGGCTACAACCGGCACGTCAAGGATGCCGTTGCTGCTGGCAAGCCGATCAGGGACCCGATCCTGATGATGCGCGCCGCCAACGATCCCTCGATCGATCAGAAGCAGATCCCAGACTTAGGTCCTCTCCCATTCGTGGTCGTGATCATCGATGAGCTTGCCGACTTGATGATGATCGTGGGCAAGAAGGTCGAGGAGCTGATCGCGCGCCTGGCGCAGAAGGCGCGCGCTTCTGGCATTCACCTGATCCTGGCGACGCAGCGCCCGTCGGTCGATGTGATCACCGGCCTCATCAAGGCCAACATCCCCACGCGCATCGCCTTCCAGGTCTCGGCACGCGTCGACTCGCGCACCATCCTCGACCAGATGGGCGCTGAATCGCTTCTCGGCCACGGCGACATGCTCTACCTGCCGCCGGGCACCGCGATACCCACGCGCGTGCACGGCGCCTTCGTCAGCGACCAGGAAGTGCACCGCGTAGTGGACTCGCTCCGCAAGGGCGCGCCACCGACCTATATCGATGCCGTGCTGGAGGGCCCGTCTCAGCCGCTGGTGGGGATCTCGGGAGAAGAAGACGAGATGGGTGGCGCGAACAGCGATCCGGAGCAGGATCCGCTCTACGATGAGGCCGTCAACATCGTCATCCGCGAGCGCAAGCCCTCCATTTCCTACGTGCAGCGCCGGCTCAAGATTGGCTATAACCGCGCCGCACGGCTGGTCGAGGCGATGGAGAGCGCCGGGTTGGTGGGGCCCTTGCAGTCCAACGGCGCGCGCGAAGTGCTCGCCCCGCCACCGCCATGATCGTGATGGGCGCGCGCGCGCGCATGCTGCGGTTTGCGGCCACTTTGATATTCGGGCTTGCAGCCCTGCCGCTGCCGGCCGCCTCCGCAACGGCGCTCGATCAGTTTCTGGACCACCTCGAGAGCCTGCGTGCGAGCTTTTCGCAGGTCGTCGTCGATGCGAAGGGCGTCGAGCTCGAGCGCGGTCAGGGAACGTTGCTGGTGCGCCGCCCCGGGAAGTTTCGCTGGGAGTACACCCCCGAGGGCGAGGGGCCGCAATTGCTGGTGGCCGACGGCGCGAACCTGTGGTTCTACGACCGCGACCTCAAGCAGGCCACGGTCAAGCCGGCCGCCGCGGCGCTGACCACGACTCCGGTCATTCTCTTGTCGGGAACGGCCGAGCAGATGCGCGCCGCGTTTTCGATTGCCGACCAGGGCACGCGCGATGGGCTCACCTGGGTGCAGGTTTCACCCAAGAGCGCCGCCGCGGAGTTCAGCAGCGCCGAGCTGGGATTCCGCGGAGCGCAGCTGGCACGCCTCGTGATCCACGATCGGTTGAATCAGACCGACACCTTGGATTTCACCAGCAGCGCGCGTGATGCGCGCGTCGAGGACGCGGACCTGCGATTCACGCCGCCATCCGGGGTCGATGTGATCGGCACCCCGCAGCATTGAGGTTGCCAGCCCCCATGGGTTCTCTCTATTACTCGCGCTTTTGGTACTGGGTTGGAACCGGCCTGGTGCTGATCGTGGTCGTCGCAAGCCTTGTGCCCGCGGCCGACCTGCCGAAATTGGGCATCACCGACAAGCTCGAGCACATGATTGCCTACGGGGGACTGGCCCTGTGGTTCGGTGGCCTGCTGGCACCGCGCCGCTACCTGTGGCTCGGCGTTGCGCTGCTGGCGCTGGGCGGTGGCATCGAGATCGCGCAGGGCCTGATGGGCCTGGGGCGCGAGGCGGATTGGCGGGATTTTTACGCCGATGCCCTGGGCACGGCGCTCGGCCTGTCACTGTGCATGGTGGGCGTGCGCCATTGGGCCACCTGGATTGAGCGATGGCTCAAGCCAGCGCACTGAAAGGATGGCGGCCGCTGGCGGACCGCATGCGGCCGCGCACGCTGGATGAGTTCGTGGGCCAGCAGCATCTGCTGGCACCAGGCAAACCCCTGTATGAAGCGATCGCCTCACATGCGCTGCACTCTCTGATCCTTTGGGGGCCGCCGGGCACTGGGAAGACCACCCTGGCGCGACTGATGGCCGGCGCCTCGGATGCCGAGTTCATCCCGCTCTCCGCGGTGCAGGCCGGGATCAAGGATATTCGCGAGGCCGTGGCCAGGGCGCGCCAGGTGGCCGCCGCCGGCCACGCGACGGTGCTGTTTCTCGATGAGGTCCATCGCTTCAACAAGGCGCAGCAGGACAGCTTCCTGCCGCACGTGGAGGATGGCACGCTGGTGTTTATCGGTGCGACCACCGAGAACCCGTCCTTCGAGATCATCGGCGCGCTGCTATCGCGCGCCCGCGTCTATGTCCTCAAGGCGCTCGAGGCACCCGATATCCGCGGCCTGCTCGAGCGGGCCCTGACCGATCACGAGCGCGGGCTGGGAGAGAGCGGGCTCACGATCGAACCCGAAGCCCTGGATCTGCTCGCGCAGGCGGGGGACGGCGATGCGCGCCGGGCGCTGGGCATGCTGGAGCTGGCCAGCGGGCTGACGGCGGCTTCCGCCGTTCGCACCATCACTCTGGCCCAGGCGCGCGAGGTGGCCTCCGGTGGCCGCCGTCGCTTTGACAAGGGCGGTGAGCAGTTCTACGACCAGATCTCGGCACTCCATAAGGCGGTGCGCGGCTCGGATCCGGACGCGGCGCTGTACTGGTACGCGCGCATGATCGACGGCGGCTGTGATCCGCACTATGTGGCGCGCCGGGTGCTCCGGATGGCAAGCGAGGACATCGGGCTTGCCGACCCGCGCGCACTCAACATTGCGCTCGATGCCTGGCAGGCCTTCGAGCGGCTGGGAAGCCCCGAAGGAGAGCTCGCGATAGCCGAGGCCGTCGTGTACATGGCCGTGGCGGCCAAAAGCAATGCGCTCTACACGGGGCTGGGTGCGGCTATGGCCGATGTGGAGCGCTATGGCTCCCTGGCTGTGCCGCTGCAGCTGCGCAACGCGCCCACGAAGCTCATGAAGGAGCTGGGCTACGGCAGCGGCTACCGTTACGCGCACAACGAACAGGATGCCTTTGCCGCCGGCGAGCGCTACTTGCCGGAAGGAATGCCCGACACACATTATTATGAGCCCGTGCCGCGCGGACTGGAGATACGCATCGGCGAAGCTCTGGCGCGGTTGCGCGAACGCAATCAGACTGCACGGACCGACAAGCCCGCCGAAGGGCAGAAGTGATGAGCCGATGATCGATCCAAAACAGCTTCGCAACGCAACCGAAGAGGTGGCGCGCAACCTGGCACGGCGCGGGTTCCGACTGGACGTCGAGGCGCTGAACGTGCTCGAAGAGAAGCGCCGTCGATGCCAGCTCGAGAGTGATCGGCTGCGGGCTGAGCGTAACAGCCACGCCAAGGCCATCGGCCAGGCCAAGGGACGGGGAGAGGACATCGGCCCGCTCATGGCGCGTGGCGAGGCGCTCTCGCGCGAGGTCGAGGCGAGCGATCAGGCGCTCGCGGCCGTGCAGACCGAGTTGGGCGACTGGCAGCTGGGACTTCCGAACCTCCTGCACGAGTCGGTGCCGGAAGGCGCCGATGAGAATTCCAATGTGGTGGTGCGCAGCTGGGGCGAGCCGCGCGATCTGGGTTTCGTGCCGCGCGATCACGTGACGGTGGGTGAGGCGATGGGAGGGTTGGACTTTGAGGCTGCCAGCCGCATTGCTGGGGCCCGTTTCGTGGTGGTGCGCGGTGCGCTGGCGCGCATGCAGCGGGCACTTACGCAATTCATGCTCAACTTGCACACCAATACGCACGGCTACACCGAGGTGTACGTGCCCTATCTGGTGTCGCGTTCTTCCCTTCAGGGCACGGGGCAGCTGCCCAAGATGGAGCCGGACCTGTTCGCGCTGCGCGGTGAGCAGGATTTTTTCTTGATCCCCACCGCGGAAGTCTCTCTGGCCAACCTGGTGCGCGAGCAGATTATCGAGGCCGAAGCGCTGCCGCTTAAGTTGGTGGCGCACTCGCCGTGCTTCCGCTCGGAAGCGGGCGCCGCAGGGCGTGACACGCGCGGCATGATCCGCCAGCACCAGTTCGAGAAGGTCGAGCTGGTGCAGATCACCCGTCCCGATGACTCATATAAGGCGCTGGAGGAACTGACCGGTCACGCCGAAGAAGTATTAAGGCAATTAAAGCTGCCGCACCGCGTCGTCGCCCTATGCGCGGGCGATGTCGGGTTTGCCAGTGCGCGTACCTATGACCTTGAGGTCTGGCTGCCGGCTCAAGGCAAGTACCGGGAGATCTCCTCGTGCAGCAATTGCGAGGCCTTCCAGGCCCGCCGCATGCAAGCGCGCTGGCGGAACCCTGCCACCGGGAAGCCCGAGCCGCTGCACACGCTGAATGGGTCCGGTGTGGCGGTGGGCCGTGCGCTGGTCGCAATCATGGAGAATTATCAGAATGCCGATGGCTCGGTGACTGTGCCCGAGGCCCTGCGTCCCTACATGGGCGGGATGGAGCGAATTCCAGTCAGCCCCTGAGGTTTCGGGCCAAGCAGTACTAAACTGCCAGCAGCGTTATTTCGAACAAGAAGTAACGGAACAGCCAGACAATAAAAAAGAACGACCAGGCGATCATCAGTGACACCACCGCGCTGTACCATGCTGAAGCCGAGTACGCGCGCCGCAGCATGAAGTACAGATAGCCGGCGAATACGAGCTGCAGCACATAGGAAACCGAGACATCGTTGATGATGCCGGTGGACTTCAGTCCCGCGGCGTCGAGCAGGTACATTGCTGGCAGCAACACTCCCGGCAGCAGAATGCCGATCAGCACCAGCGCGAACGCCCAGAAATGCGTGGCAATAATCAGATGCTCGGCGAAGTATCTGCGCTTCCGCAGGAATAGCGCACCAAGCAGCACGGCAATCACGGGGATCAGTACGAACACCGTGGTCTTGGAGAGAACACTGGTCTTTTCGTCATAGTGTTGCTCCAGCTGTGCGTACGAGACGCCGTCCTGCCGCATTTTGTGGGCCACCTTCCGGGTCGCATAGGCGGGGTAGAAATCGTTGCCGTGGAGCTGGGTGGCGAGCGGTGTCGCAAAGGTATTGAACTGGATGGTGGGGCTTTTCTGAAGATATGGCAGGTGATGCAGAAGGCTCAGGGATATGAAATAGACGATGCTGACGAATACGAATAGTCGCAGTGGACTCACCCAGCGCACGCGTCGGCCAGCCAAATAGTCCACGGATAGCTGGCCTGGCCGTCGCAGCAAGAGCCAGGCACTCCGCAACAATTTGGAGTCCACGTGAGTGGATACGTCGAACAGTTCCTCGGCGTAATGGCGCAAGGAAAGGTCATGTGCAACCAGCCGCCGTTCGCCGCAGCGCGGGCAATATCGGTCGACTATGGTCGTGCCGCAGGTCGGGCAGGCTAGATCCGAATTCAAATGGCGAGACCTCCCCGCCCACACGATAGCACGCCGGCAACCGCCAAGACTCTTGAGCGTCGGGGCATGACAGGCCTTCGAATTCTGCGATTCGTGACGGCCTCTCCGACTCACAGTTTGCATCCGCCGACCGGGCAGTTGCGATAAGATTTGGGGACAGTCTGAATGCGAGGAGAGGTGGCAGAGCGGTTGAATGCACCGGTCTTGAAAACCGGCAGTCCTTCACGGGACTCGTGAGTTCGAATCTCACCCTCTCCGCCAATGACCGCCATCTACTGCGAGCCCCTGCAAGCGAACCGATCCTAACTCACACACCGCTCATCGGTTAAAAACCGGTCTTCAGGAAGTGTTCCTAGGGGGCGACTAGCAGATAGTCGCCGTTTGCCGGTATAAGTCTGGTTAGCATCACGGTCGCGGGTGGCCTGGCATGGATATCTTTTTTTCAGGCTGGCTTCGCTTGCGGATGGCCATCGAATCACTGCATCGCCGGCACGACGGAGCGCACCTGCCGCTTCTCCGACTCGCTCCCGCCCTCACCGCCCTGGCGCTACTTGCGTGTGGACCCGGGATGCCCGGTCATTGCATTGGATGTGGCCCAAATGTAGCCAAGCTCGGCGGAACATTGAGCGGGCTGGTCGGTTCGAACCTCATACTGCAGAACAACGGCCATCCGGGCAGCCCGATCAGTGGGCCCTCGGCAAACGGTTCGGATGTGGTTTTTGCTCATGCGGATTACAACAGCAGCTACAACCTCACAGTTAAGACGCAACCGACGAACCCATCGCAAACGTGCGTCGTCGCGAACGGTACTGGCACAGCCCCAGCGAGCTCAGATGTCACCAACATCGTTGTGACGTGCACGACCAATCCTCCCCGTTTCCTCTATGTCACCAACGGGGGTTCGAACACGCTCTCAGCCTATAGTGTGGACAGCATAAATGGCACTCTGACAGCGAATGTGGCCCCACCGTATACCGTGGGAAATCTGCCGGTTGCGGTCGCGGTGGACTCCACGGGCACCCACGTCTATGTAGTGAATCAAACTGATTCGACTATCTCGGCCTTCGCAATCAATCGCACCGACGGCACGCTCTCAGCCGTTCGCGGCTCACCGTTTTCGACCGGACCTGCTCCTACCGCCGTGGCAATCGATCCTGCCAGGCCGTTTGTGTATGTGACGAGTGGCAATGCGGGCACCGTCTCGGCCTACACGATCGAGGTCGACGGTGCTCTCACTGAGATTGCGGGCTCTCCGTTCCCGGTCGGCGTTTTGCCCTCCTCGGTGGCTGTTGGATCGGTGAGCAATTACGTCTTCGTCAGCAATCAGTTCGACAATACCGTCTCGGAATTCC
>Ga0068863_100005847_pt1 | contig 12053 bp, 16 predicted proteins | sample KBSSwiS62_FD_66596 | JGI IMG/M metagenome (GOLD analysis project Ga0068863, IMG submission 66596) | Switchgrass rhizosphere microbial communities from Kellogg Biological Station, Michigan, USA - KBS Switchgrass S6-2 | ecosystem: Host-associated > Plants > Roots > Rhizosphere > Soil ...
CTGCTTTGCAAGGGGAGTCGTTACGCCGAACAGCAGCGCGGAAAGGAGCGCCGTCGTGGCACCGGACAGCAATCTGCGCTGGCTGTGATGTTCGGCTGTCATTCAGGCAGACCGGGGGCACAACGCAGCGGCTGGTTCCCGGCCAGTTCGGCAATTTGCAGCATAGCGCATACACGTATCACGATTCGGCAACCACCGCGAGGGGCTGACCTGTTGTCGATGTTTGTGGGCGGTGGCGGCGGCGGCGGCGGCCCAGGCGCTACAGGTGCCGGCGGCAGCGGTGGCGGGAGCACAGGCCCGACAGGTTCCACCATCACGGTCGCAACCAGTGCCACGGGTCCGGGCAGCGCCGGCCCAGCGGGAGTGAATGGAAGCGCGGAAACAGCAGGTGGAGACGGCTCGATCGTTATTAGCTACTGAGGTAGGGGGCGTCCGGCGGCAGGCGGCGGGACGGGGATCACTCTGAAAAGTACACGCTGATTGAGCGTAGCCAGATTCCCGTCGTACATGTCCTGTTCGCTGTAAAGCGCGTAAATCATGTGCGTGCCGATGGACAGACTGGACGTCGAATACGCGGCATCACCGTTGGAATCGAGCTTGACTGACTTGAGTGTCGTTGAGCCATCTCTGAAAAGGACCGATCCCGTCGGGTTCCCATGCGCATCATCAGTTCGAACACTCGCACGGAAGGTAATGTTGTTGCCGAACACGGACGGATTCGCGGAGGAGCTCAGCCTCATATTCGTGGAGTAATGGGGTAGGATGAGGTAAGACACCCGTTTGTACGGGGAGGTGACAATTCCGGAGACCTCGAACCGTCCGCTGTCGGCAATCCCATCCGCGGATTCCAGCACAACGTTGCTGGGGATCTTTCCTTTCAGCAGCTGATTCAGGTCAATCGGAGATCCGTTGAGCCACAGTACAGCGTGAATGGGATAGTCCGCTCCATAAACGTCGGCATTGCCCACGACGTCGCCCCAGCGGTTGATACGTTTTGCCTCGGAGAAGAAACCGTCCGGCAGTGCGCCAAGATCCGTCATGGTTCCGGCCTGCCACAAAAATGCATGACTAACGGGCTCGCCACCGGGCGCCGTTGCGACCGTATCTGAGTAGCCGACGACTTGGCCTGAGTCATTCACACCTTCGGCCCTGCTGAGTTCACCTCCCAGCGTACCGAGGTCCGTGAACCCGGTACCATTCCCCCACAGGGCGGCATGGGGACCCACGTAGCCGGCAATCAGACCACTGGCGCTGATGCTCCACGCATCGCTGGAGTAGCCCGGCAGTGACCCCAAATCAACAGCCTCCTGCCCGATCCACTTTGTCGCATGCCAAGCCCCGGAAGCGGTCGTAGAGTATCCAACCAGAATGCCGTGGTCGTTGAGCGCCCTGCATACTGCCTCCCCGCGTGCCGAATTCACCAGTCCGATGGGCTTCAGCGCAGTCGGCGCCTGGGAATAATTGCCCCAGTACAACGCTCGCGCGAATCCACTGTTGGTATAGCCTGTCCCACAAGACCCACCCACGTTATTGATTCCCCATACGTATGTCAGTTGGTTCATGGAATCGAGCGGCAGCAGGACGTAGGCGCTACCCACACTGGTCCAATAGACGTGTCGTATGGGGTCGAGGAAACCGGGCCTGCTGCTGTCGCTGACGAGGATGGTACCCACCGCAGCACCATTGTTGGCGATCGATTCAATACTCCGGATCTGCTTACCTCGCGAGATCGAGGCCTCCCGCTCGATCACGGTATAGTCGACACTCGCGTGCGCCAGGCCCGCAGCTAAGATCACGAACGAAAGGCCAAAGGCGGTGGCTCTGCACTTCATGTTAGTAGTCCTGATGAGTAAAGCGCGTTGAATGCGGCTGCATGTGAGCGTCAGTTGCGGCGGACTGTCGGCGGACTCTGGGGGACAGTTTTTAAAATGACCGACTGTGTCAACGTCGGCGAGTCTGCCGGTTGAAACGGCTCAAAGCCCGAGTAACTCGCGGTGATGGCATGCCTGCCCATCGTAAGTGACTTGGTTGAATAGGAAGCAACGTTCGTCAGAAACAGCGAAACTTTTGCCAGAACCTTCCCGTCGTCCCTGAAAATGACCGAGCCGTTCTTGGGCAGCACGGTGATGGGCGAATTCGTGACAGGCCGGATCGTCGCGGTGAATGTCACAGTCTGCCCTTGGGAGGAAGGATTCAGGCTCGACACCAGAACAACCGTAGTTGGCGTGACGGGCTTTGCCTGATAGAAGACCAGCTCACCGGTCACTGTGTTGTGGCCGTTCACCTGAATCAGACCATTGCTCGCTATGGAGGGCGCATCGGTCAAAACGACGTTGGGCGGAAGGAGTCCCGCAAAGACCTGATTCAGGTCGTAGATTTTGCCGCCTCCCCATAGCACCGCGTGCTGGAGGCCGTTTCCCGCATCCGATTGACCGACGATCTGCCCGGCGCTGTTTATGCTTTTGGCGAGGCTCGTTAGCCCGTTCGGCAGAGTGCCAAGATCAGTAATCGCATCTGCTGTAGGTGTTGGCCACAGCGTAGCGTGACGATAGTGAGCTCCGTCTGCACCTACAGCAGCGATTTCGGAGGATCCGACGATCTGCAGTGAGTCACTGATCCCGTATGCATAGCTGTTGGCTGCGCCGTTGAGGGTACCCAGATCCACAGGCTCGTAGCGGTACCACTTCCAGAACGTTGCATGAATATGCCCTGACCCGAGAGCTGCAAAACCTGCGATAGACGGCGTACCGGGCCCGGAACTGATCGCCGTCGCTGAAGAATAGTGTCCACCGAGGTCCCCAAGCGTCCCTCCTCCAGGATTCCACCAAAAGGCAGCGTGGACATATCCGTCCGAATCCTGCATCTCACCCACGCCAATGTCGTCATCTCGAATCGCATTGCAAACGCCAAAGATGTGCGGAACGACGCCTACTCCGTTGATGCTTAGGGGCCAGATTTCATCGTTGTCGCCCATAACGGCATTGATCACGCCTCGTTTATCGCGGGCGTAACCGCAAGTACCCGGTACCGACGGAGCCAGGCCCAACAGCGCAGCCGGACCACCACCCAAATTACCGCTGTTGATCTCAGGCGTAGAGGGTGTAGCCCAGAAGACAGGCTGCGAGTCATTGCCCGTCGTAGTGATTGTGCCAATCGCGTATCCGCGGCTGTTCGCGGCGTACACAGTGACTACGCGACTTCCGGGTGGCGGCACTTCCGGTGACAACTGATAGTCACCATAAGCCAGTGGCGATGCAATAACGGCGGTCGCAAGCAGCGCTGTCAGCCGACGCTTCATTGACGTTCTCCTAACGTTCCCCATCAATGGGGAGGCCCATGGGGCTCTGCAGCCAGTGCCCTCTCTTTATTTACTTCCAAATCTCGTTGTATGCGCGCAATGGCTCTTTGCGATGAATCTGTTCTGAGTGTCAGGAATATCGCAGCTCTGCGCCATCAACACCCTCCGCCTGCCATGCCTGTTGGTGTCCCCGGCCTCCAAGACACTTTGAAACGACTGGCTGCGCTCGCAACTAACTTCACCAGGTGCGTCTTGACCGTGGTCTCGGCGATTCCGAGCAGCCGACTGGCGGCCGGAATATTTCTATTAAAGCGAGTTGAGTCTCGTCGACAGACACTACATCAACGTCGGCATGTCCGAATTCGCTTTAATATGTTCTCTGGGGCCGGCGAGAAGGCATCGTACCGTGACGGCAGCGGGCGAATTTATCCAGTACGTCTACGGCCCGTACCTCGATGCCGGCGACGTCTATGTGTACGTCGAGAACGGCGTAGTCGTCAGTTTTCAGGACTCGAGATAGCAGGTGCCGGCGACTCACAATTTCCGATGCAGGTGAACTTATGTGCACCTCAAATGCGTGGTGATGCGAACTGGCAGATCGTTCAATATCAACCGGAGGACTTTGTCATGCGCGTGCAAGATCTGATGACCCAGAAAGTTCATTCATGCCGAGCCGACGATTCGCTCGAGACCGCAGCTCAGCTGATGTGGGAGCACGATTGCGGATGTATTCCTGTCTGCACGAGAGGCAACAACGGCACAAGCAAGATGATCGGTGTGATAACCGATCGTGACATTTGCATGCACGCATTGTTTCAAGGTAAGGCGCTGCGAGACCTGCACGTTAGCGATGCGATGGCGAAAGACGTTCGCGTATGCCACCCAGGCGATTCATTCGCTCAGGCCGAGAAGACCATGCAGGACGGCCGAATCCGCCGGCTACCCGTCATCGACGAGAAGGGAGCCTTGGTCGGAATGATCTCGCTCGCCGACCTGGCCCAGCTGGCGGCGCGGGAGCGCACGCGCCCTCGCAAGGACATCACGGAGACCGAAATCGGTGACACCCTGGCCACCATCTGTGGAGCTCCGACATGGTCCCTTGCCGTCTGAGAGACTGAGACGATGTGCGCCAGCTCCGGCCCCGTGGATTCGGAGCTGGCATCGGCCGAAGGCATCCGCTGCTAGAGCAAAGACGGGGAGGCAGCACATCGGTCGGATAACCTTCCACAATCCCCAGCTCCCTATCGGCGCCGTGGCTGAAGCGACGGCGTTGCAGTCGTCGCGGGCTCCGGCCGTTTCGAGTGCTGGTTACCTCAGGCGTATCCGCAAGCTCATTTGACGGTGTAGCCACGCCCCTCCAGACAGCTGGCCTCGGCGCGAAAATAGTCGCTGCGTTTCTGGAGGGCGTTCTGCGGAGGTACGCCGCCACCTGCAATCGTAGGGTCGTAACTACTTTGGCCCACCGCCCAGCGATGGCACTCATAGCGATCTTTTGACTGCTGCTCCGACGACTGCCCCGATTTCGGATACACGAACAGCTGATCGCTCAACGGAGCGCGAATCGATCCACTGGACTCAATTCCAGCAGGTGGCTCTACCACTTGGTACTGCTGCTGGCCGTCATCCCAGATGTAGTAAGTGTCATTCGCGTAGTAGTACGGAATCCCGCCCAACCAGACCGTGGTGAAATACGGCGGCAGAATCGGGACGAACAGACCAATCGGAGGCCCCCAAACGACCCATGCGCCACCCCACCAGCGGTACCAGCCGCCTCTGTATCGGTAATAATCGCCACGATGGTACCAATAGCGACCTCCATCCCTGTCGTGGAAATCACCAAACGCACCCGGCGGAAGTCTGCGAACCGCGTAACCGTGGTCGTAATAATATTGATTGTGGGAGAAGCGTTTGTCGAAGTGCTGATGTGCCCCTCCGCGAGACTGTCCAAGCGGAGCCTGTCGCGCGGGTGCATGGCCACCGGATTGTTGAGCAATCGCAGGTCCACCAGCAGCAACTACAAACGCACCGCTCAACGCCAACATGACGCAAATGATTCTCTTCTCATCCCTTCTCATATCAATACCTTTCGAGGTTTAGTCAGCGTACGTTGTAGCCGCGGCCTTCCAGACAGGCCGCCATCGCACGACGAAAGTTGCTTGCCTGCCGCTCCAACGCTGCGGCGTGCCCGTTGCTTTCGCTCACAGCGAATTCCTGGCGCTCTTGTTGAGAAGTTGCCTCTGCAACACCGCCCACAGCCGCGCCGGCTATTGCTCCTGCGACAGCGCCTGCACCCGAGTCATCCGGGGAACCAATGACGGCTCCGAGGACGGCGCCGATTACGGCCCCAGCGGCAATGCCAGCACCGGGGGGCGCCTCGCCAGCGACCAACCTAGTCCGCAAATGAGGCGGGGAGCTCGGCAAGCTCGGATCGAATCCGCTTTGTTTCACCGCCCAGCTATTGCATTCGTACTTATCGCGGCCCTGCTGTTCGACCGACTGTCCTTGAGTCGGATAGAAATAGACAGTTGTTTCAAGCGGCGGTGTCGGAAGTCCCACTTCCTGTGGCGGCTCTGTAACACATCCGGCGCTCACGACCAGCACGATACCGGCCAACAAACACGCTGATCCATGGAACTTCCTACACATCTATCCGTAACCCCTATGAATCCGATGCGGGCTCGCAGCAAGGCTCACCCATCGCGTGGTGCTGCGCCATACGTATAAGCAACAATCGATCGTCGCCGAGCCGGAGCAGTGTTGCCGTCGCTCTTGAAGTTGCGCGGACGCTGCATGCTCCGTTCGATGTGAGCTGGCGATCGGGGCGATCGCGACAGGAAATATTGTCGTTTACGAGCCTCGGCTCGCGACCGACGTTAACCATGCACGATTCAACGCTCCAACGTAATACGTACTCATCCGCACTGCGCTTGCAGCGTGCCATCGCTATAAGGATTAACAATCGATCTCATAGCTTCAGCGGAAATGCAGATGACTCTTCGGAAGAAGATTCTCCTCGGAATCGCCCTGTTTGCTACGGCAATTTTCGGATTCATGACTTGGTACGAGATCCATTTCTCCATGGGGCCGGCCAGGGAGTTTGAGGTCAACCGCCGTGCAGCCGGGCCCAAGGTCTTGATTGCAACTCAGGGAAGCGCATTCAAAGACTCCATCGTTGCCGGAGTCATCACACATCTGAAACCGCGCGAGGCCTATGTCAGGGTCATTGATGTCTCGAGGCTGTCGTCCGTGCAGGAATCGGACTGGAATGCAATCGTCATTATCCATACGTGGCAGATGCGCAAGCCGCAGCCGGAAGCCAAGCGCTTCGTTGACAGGACGCAGAATTTGCAGAAAGTGATCGTCCTGAGTACATCCGGAGCGGGCACGTTCAAGATGGACGGTATCGATGCGATTTCATCCGCATCCGAGATGGCAGATGTGCCAGAGCGAGTCGCCGAACTCGACGCACGCTTAGATGCGCTGCTGGGCAACGCCCGCCACAACGATCGGCCTTAGGCGTACGGATTTATTTGGATATTCGCGACCTACCGTGTGAAGGTTGACTCATTCGCGTCGCGATCGAAGGACATCCGGTTAACCCAGCGCTTCGCCTGCGCGATGGCGATGCGGATCCCCCTCCCCTCCTCGTAACCTTCTGCCAGCAGAGCGTTTGCGATTTCGATCGCCTTGGTACGCACGATGGGCGCGAGGTTCACCATCGAGCGCGGAAAGTAGTTTTCGTTCCAAGGCACGACACTTCAACCCTGGAGAGATCCGAGCGGCTGACGGCGGACATGAGTGCCAATGACTTTGGCGCCCCTGCGCCGCCCGTTGAGAGTTGCGTGAGCGAACAGCCATCCGGGCCGGTCCGAAACCAAGTCGCGATCATTCAGGCGGAACTGCGGATCCATGATCGGCCCTAGGGGACGCAACCGATCACCGAGCCCCCCCATGTAGTAGCAGCCTCGCTTGCGTCTGCAACCACAATTCTAAATCGCATGACCATCACTCCATCAGGAAACCAGCCGCTACGGTGGCCACGATCAGCAGGATCAGTCCCAGGAAGACTGCGTACGTCAAATGCCGCGCATGCGCTCTCATGGGTTGCCCCCAGTACTCCTCTGTGCAATCTGGCGTGCCAGGTCTCGTGCCGCCACACTGTCTGCGGTCAGATCCTTTTCGGGCACGTCCTGGACCTGCAACAGATCGTCACTCCCATCCACGGTGCTTTCCCAAGCTTCCTGAACCACAGGCAGAGACTGCAGCGGCGCTTCCCAATCTGTCCCCTTCATCCCCGTCTCGGAATAGCCGAGATCATCCACTACAACGTTATCGACAGGTCCTGTCCAGTCCTCCGGAGGCTCAATGGGTGCGACGCGCAGTTCGTCCCACGACTCCGAATCGACCTCATCCAGATCACCATCGAAGGTTTGGATCTCCGCAGTTCCGGTACGCTCGTCGTATCCGATCACGAGGAATGATTCGCCTTTGTCCAGGTGCCGGTACCATTGGCCGATACGCGGAGAAGAGTTGGTGCTCATGTCTATCACTCACTAAACTGATCAAACTGACTGAGTTTGATTTAAGAGGACAGCAGCTGTCTTCGCGATTCGGAGAAGTACCTATCGCGGACGCCGGCCCTGTATGAAGACTAAAATTGCGGCAGGCTTGGGGTTTGCGCCGCCGGCCACACCGGCAAGCATCTGCGCTGTGGAGCAGATTACCGTGCTCAGCCGTCATCAGGTGCGGGAGCACGCAACAGGATTTCTGAATCCATGGATTGTCGCTCGGCGATGAATGTGCCTATCGGGGCCGGAAAGTACGTATCGACCGCCGCGCCGGGAGTCGGATGATGCTGGCTCTGCACCTAAACCTGTGTGCGGGAAGGATTGGCACCATGAAGACGATTCTGGTTCCGACAAGCGGAACGCAGACCGATACCGGTGTATTCGTTACGGCTCTGGCCCTGGCCAAATTGGTCCGCGCGCACATGGAGTTCTATCACCTGAGGCTCGACCCGTGCGACGCCGCCTTGCGGGATCCTCATGCGCAGTTCTGCATAGGTCCCGCGATCTCCGAAACCTTGTCCTTCCTCGAAAAGCGGGACAAAGCGGTAGCGGCCGACGCAGTCCACCACTTCATGGATTTCTGCGAACAGCACGAAATTCCCGTCCTGGAGAAGCCAGCGTCTGGAGATGGCCTGTCCGCCCAGTGGGTCGAGGAGACCAACGACCCCGAGGGCCATTTGTTGTTCCATGCTAGACACAGCGACATCACCGTGCTCGGGCGGCAGCACACCGTCGACTATATGCCGGAGAACCTGATCGAGACGTTGTTAAAGAAGTCAGGGCGACCCATTGTGATAGCCCCCGACAATCCGACGCCGCAACCTATACGCACGATTGCGGTTGGCTGGAAGGAAACAGGTGAATGCGCTCGTGCGTTGACTGCCGCCATGCCGCTCCTGATGCAGGCTCGGCGGGTGGTCCTGCTTACCGTCCTGGAAGACCGCGATGAGTCTCACACCGGGCTGTCACACCTGTCGCGACAGCTCGCATGGAACGGCGTTGTGGCGGAGACCCGGATGTTATCCGATGCGGAGAAGCCGGTGAAGCAGCAACTCATCGACGCCGGCAGGCAGGCCGCCGCCGATCTGCTCGTAGTCGGCGGCTTTGGACACAACTCATTCCGTGAGCAGGTTTTCGGCGGCGTCACTCGGGAGCTCGTGGATGCCGCCGAGCTGCCGGTGCTCCTAATGCATTGACAACAAGAGAGGATCGTCCGCGGCTACGTGGCGCGGCTTCTCGATCGCCGCGTCGGCTCGAGGAGGGCAGCTAACGCCAAGGAGCGCCAGTCAGGGGCGCTCGCACGCCCGCGTTTCGCACTTGTTGTGCCGATACGAGGAGAGCTAGCCGCGCGTTGCACTGCCCTAGCATACGCAAAGCGCGTGCCGAGTCGGCTGCCCCCTCTACGTACTTGCACGTATCCAGTCGCATTGGAGCCTGCGTGTACTCTTCGATCAACGGCCGTTTCAGAGGTCGCGAAGTTTCCGCTCACGGAATTGCCTTCATCGGTTCGCTTGGCCAGCAAAGACCTGCTGCAGGCGTGTGGTACCGGCAGGCAGGAACAATTCGCTGAGCATTTGACGTCTATTGTTGCCAACTGATTTCACTGTTAATGGAGATTGACATGATTGCACCCACCGTCCGTTCCTTGCGACGCCGCACCGAAACCAAAGCGACAAAACAACCGACTGCTGCGACCGCTAACTCAGCGGACGGAATCGCGACCGATCCCGTCGTCATCGACAAAGCTCACTCTCCAGGCAAGCCGAACTCGCGCTCAACGTGCGGCGGCACAATCCTCGAATCGGGGCTACGCGAGAAATTGGTGCGGGAAGCAGCCTATTTCAGAGCCGAGCGACGCGGATTCAGCCCAGGTGGGGAGCTTGAGGACTGGATCGCTGCGGAACGGGAGGTGGACCAAGCGTTGGTAGCTGGGAAGGTCGCGCCGGTTCCATTCAGTCTCTAGTTCCCCGTCGCGAGATATTGCAATGGAAGGCTTCTGTGATGGCACCCGAGTGATGAGTACGATCGTCGCCGGCTGAACTCCGATCATCGGTAATACGGTCTATAGCCTCGATCGTGGATCCTTAGGCAGAACGCGGGAAGGGAGGGATTTGCCGTGCACACTGGCACAATCAGCGACTTCGATATTAATGGCCAATACGGCTTGATTGATGCGGACGACGGTCGGCTAGTTCTGTTCAACCTCTGGAGCGTCGAACGATCGCTTCGCGATACGTTCGGTGTTGGTGCTCGGGTGGAATTTGTTGAGCAAAGTGGCATCCTCGCGCCGCGCGCGTTAGCACTGACGCTCCTCTCGACTCCGGATGGGTCGAGCGCTCCGACGTAGGGCTCGGCGTTGCTGCCTGCCTTGTCAGCGGGAACTGCGCCGTCGGCGATGCTAGCGAGTACCCGTCGGCCAACGGGCCGCGTCCGGCGGACTTGTCGTGTGGAGATCGGGGCGCCCCCTGCTCGCACGCGCAAGCTGCCCGGTCCTGCTGTCGCACATCGAGCCCGCAATGATTTGGCCGCACGATCATGTTTGTCTTGGACCAATCATGATGATGGCCATGCCCGTAACACTGATCGCAGCGCCGACGAGATCCCACGTGGTAGGACCGTCGACGAGCCAGGGCCAGATAATAGCTACGCCGATGTAGACACCTCCGTATGCGGCATATATGCGCCTGCAGAAGTCGGATAACGTCAAGAGCCACGCGAACAAAGCCAGGGCTACCATCGCGGGAAGGAACAGCCACGGCGACCCATCTCGCCTCAACCAGAGGTATGGCAGATAGCAGCCGACGATCTCCGCGATCGCTCGAGGGAGATTTTGGCAGTCTAGATCACGAGATTTCAGCTGTAAGAGAACGTCTGAGGCTAGCAGAGGACGGTGAGGCGGCGGGATCCTAACTGGAAGGGAGGGAAATCCCGTCGAATCCCTGACGTTCCCGCACTTGTCACTGCGTTCTCGTCGGCATCAGCGTCATGTTTGCGGACTCACCCTTGAGTTGTCGCCTAACTCGTTCGGGGGTGTCTCACGATGCGCTGATTTTCCTGCAGACCCGAGACGACCTCTGCACCCCGGGACCGTTGAGACCAATTAGTTTTCTTGGCTACGGGCGTGAGGTTCTCTAGGTAATGTGATGAGAGAACCGCTGATTCGGTCCCTTACGGAATTCAAGAACGTCTTCCGTATGAGAATCGCGGTCGGATCCTTCCGTTTGGACCGTATGAATGATGGCCACACTGATAACCTGCAGGGTTGCCATTTGCGGATGCGAGCTCAGAGCTTGCTCGGCTGCTGTCACGATCGCACTCGCCGCATTTTCACGATCCATTTGGTTGGACTGAGCGAGTTTGCCGTCGCTGATCGAAATTCGCAGATGCACCGGGCTGGCTAACAGTTCGAGTGCGTCCCTCGGATAACCCGTAGCAGAGGCAATGGCGCTCTGGATGTCTTCCAGGCCTATCGCTCCTTGTGGGTTTCCCACGACCGCATTCCGTTGCTCGCCGCACCCGGCGAGTGCCGTTGCAATGAAGACTACCGCTAAGAACCCCTTCAACGACCGTACGTGCATCGACATCTCCTAATCGTTGCCCAAAGCATAACCATGCAGTCCGAGTCACGCGCATTAGGGATTGTGCGTAGCGGATCCACTTGCCGACGACGGGTAAGCTGAAGAGGATTGAAACCAGGCGTCGCAGCCTCAGCCCGCCTGGCAACGCTGGCGCCACTTTCCGCCATTCGCCCTCCGCAAGAACAAAGAACGGCTCACTTTGGCGGCCCTTGAATCGATCGTAGATACTGCACGAGACTATCAATCAGACCATCGACACGCTGTTGTGCTCGCGAATCGTTCAACGCAGCCGCACGAAACTCCTGACCCCAAACCGGCATTTCACGCGAACCGTGCGGCGGCATCGTGGTACGCCCGTCAATGATTTTGCGAATCTGTTCCGCGGGAAACTGTCCGCCTTGACGAGCGGCGATGCGTGTGAGATCGGGCACCTCGACTTTCAGGCTCGCGGCAACCGGACCATCTCCCCGACCACCTATACCGTGGCAGCTAGCGCAGTAGGCTTTGAACAGACTGGCCCCCGTGTGGCCCGTCAGGTTCTCCCCGGATGCGGGTGTGCACATTGAAACAACGGCCATGCCGACAAGGATAGATTGACCCCACCGGCGG
>Ga0068863_100005848_pt1 | contig 12052 bp, 9 predicted proteins | sample KBSSwiS62_FD_66596 | JGI IMG/M metagenome (GOLD analysis project Ga0068863, IMG submission 66596) | Switchgrass rhizosphere microbial communities from Kellogg Biological Station, Michigan, USA - KBS Switchgrass S6-2 | ecosystem: Host-associated > Plants > Roots > Rhizosphere > Soil ...
AGCATCACGACGACGAGCACGTTGTCGTTGTAGGTGTTCTGGTAGCCGCCCGGCACGTCGGCCCAGATCCTGCTGGCCTGCCCGGAGCCCGAGCTGCGACGGCCAAACGGCGGGAACCGCGAGTACCGCGCCGCCTCCAGTGCCTGGTTCCCGTCGCGGATGGTCGGAAAGATCAGACCGATCGCTCCGAGGTCCGTCGCCTTCTGAATGCTCGATTCGAGTTGATCCGGCATGCGGATCATCGGAGCGGCGCCGTCCGGGCCGGGGCAGGCCGCGATCATCTTCGCGACGTTGTCCCACGACATCGTGCTGTGCTGCATCTCGAACCAGACGTACCCGTAATGCTTCCGGACCTCGCAATAGAAGTCGGGATCGAACGTGGAGATCGTGTAGCTGGTGACTTGCTTCTCGCCGAACAGCATCTCCTTCGCCCGGTTGTAGAACGGACGCTTGTAGCTGGCGCCGACGTACGACCTGGTCATCCAGCCCCAGCCACGCGGGTCGAGGGCTACCGGATCCGAGCCCCAGACGCCGGTCATCAGAGTTCCCGGGCCGACTGTGGGCCCGTCTGCGCGACCGCCGCCACGCTGGCCGCGGCCACCGGCTGGGGCCGCCTGGCTGGCGTTGTGTCCACCGCCTGGCGCGGTGACGGCGCCCGGCCGTTGGACCTGCATGGCGACCAGCGCCAGGCACGCCAACACTAGGACCTTTGCCGAGATGATCAAACGCCTCGTCCCCATCGCTGCCTCCTCCGGCCTCGAAGATCCGCCTCGAGACAGGGGATTATGGCCCCAAAAGGTTCGCGGCTGCAGACGGAATCCGTCGAAGCGTCCGACGAACACCAGGCAGTGACACGGAACGAGTCTGGCTGGCCGCGACCGGTGATACGCGCGAACACCGTCCGACTTCGCGAGTACACCGTCCGCGTTCGCACACGAAACCAGAAGGTGATGCCGAACGTCTCTCTGTTTCATGATGTGGCTCGCATTGATCGCGACGTTGCCGTGCGAATCGGCAGCGCCCATCCAGTCGTCGCTCACCATCGCCGTCCACATGACACATGGGATGTCGAACACGATCGCGAAAGACGCGTTGCGCGAGGCGTCAGCGATCTGGAAGCTCGGAGGCGTCACGCTCGACTGGCACGCGACATCGGAGCCGACCGGCGATGGACGATCGACCGTGGACGTGACGTTCGAGGATGCGCCGGGAAGCGTCGCGGGTCAGGATGTGCCGCTGGGCTGGGTGACGCTCGATGCTTCAGGCGTACCAGAGGGCATGATCTTTCTCTCCCGAAAGAATGCGCTACGGCTCGTTGACGCGATCGACGAGTATCGGGAACGGCCGTTGAAGTTCAAGGAGCGGCTGGTCGCGCGCGCGCTCGGTCGCGCGTTGGCCCACGAGTTGGGTCATTACCTGACCGGATCGAGGGAGCACTCCGTGTCAGGGCTCATGAAAGGGCGCCGGCTGGCGGACGAATTCTTTTCGACGGCGTGTGTCGGGTTCAACGTCAACGGCGACGAACGACGGCTGGCGGCGCGGATGCTGGCGCTCGCGGCCGCCCATCAGTGTCCTGCGCCGGTCACGTGATGTGATGGGATCAGGGCGTGTGATCGGGGCGAAGAGCGAGCACAATCGCCATCGCGATCAAACCGACCGCCGACAGTGATAGCAAGCCACCGGTGTAGCTGCCCGTCATATCCTTGATGCTGCCCATGGCGTACGGCCCGGCGAAGCCCGCCAGGTTGCCAATCGAGTTGATCAGTGCAATCCCGCCGGCCGCCGCCGCCCCCGACAGGAACGCAGCCGGAAACGTCCAGAAGACCGGCAGACAGCCGAAGATCCCGAATCCCGCCACCGACAACGCCGCCATCTTCATCGTCGGGTCATCGAGCGCGGTAGAGATCGCGATTCCGGCGGACGCGACAAACAGCGGAAACGCCAGGTGGAACCGGCGCTCCAGCTTGCGGTCCGAGCGGCGTCCCCAGAACACGATGCTGACGAGTCCCACGACATAGGGCAGCGCCGCCACCACCCCGGCCTGCAGGTTCGATATGCCAAACGCCTTCACGATCTGCGGCAGGAAGAAACTCAAGCCGTAGTTAGTCGCCACCGCGCCGAAATAGACCAGGCTGAGCGCCAGGACCTTGGGGTTCAGCAGCGCCTCCCGGACGCTGTAGCGGCGCACCGTTTCCCGCTGGAGCCGCTCGTCCTCCAGGCGCGCGACCAGCCAGCCCCGTTCGTCCGGCGCCAGCCATGTCGCGTCGGCAGGCCGGTCGGTGAGATAGAAGAACACGACCACCGACAGGATCAGCGCCGGCGCGGCTTCGAGCACGAACAGCCATTGCCATCCCTTCAGGCCCAGGGACCCGTCGAGCGCCAGCAGCAAGCCTGACACGGGGGCACCGATCACCGTGGACAGCGGAATCGCCGCCATGAAATAGCCGACGATCCGCGCCCGGTAGACCGCCGGAAACCATAGCGTCAGGTAGAAGATGATGCCGGGGAAGAAGCCGGCCTCGGCGATCCCGAGCAGCACTCGCACGACGTAGAAACCGGTTTCGCCGCCGATGAACGCCATACCGCCCGAGAGCACGCCCCAGGTAAACATGATCCGCGCGATCCATTTCCGCGCCCCGACGCGTTCCAGGAACAGGTTCGACGGCACCTCGAACAGGAAGTAGGCGAGAAAGAAAATGCCCGCCCCGAAACCGAACGCGGACGCGGAGAGGCCCAGGTCCTTGTTCATCGTCAAGGCGGCGAAGCTGACGTTGACCCGGTCCAGATACGCGACGAAGTAGCACACGATCAGGAAAGGCACCAGGCGTGCCGACACCTTGGCGATCGTGCGTTGTTCCAACGGTTCCATGCCTGCAGCTCCGGTGACGACTGTCTTCATGCGCGTTCCGTGTTAGGGTGCCGAGCGATGAGCCCGGCACGCGAGGTTGCGATTGTACTGGGGCCGGACGCGTCATCGATGAGATGAAAGAACTCGAAGTCCTGATTGGCCTCGTGCTCGCCGCCACGGTCCTGGCAGCCGTGGCGCGCCGTGTGGGCGCGCCGTATCCCGTGTTTCTGGCGCTTGGCGGCGCGATCCTCGCGTTCGTCCCAGGCGCGCCGTCATTCACCGTGCTGCCAGAGCTCGCGCTCGCGCTCTTTGTCGCGCCGGTTCTGCTCGATGCGGCGTATGACGCGTCGCCACGGGACCTCCGGGACAACTGGGTACCGGTCACCGGTCTGGTGGTCGTGGCCGTGGGCCTGACCACAATCGCCGTCGCGGTGGTGGCACGCGCGCTGATGCCGGCCATACCATGGGCGCCGGCGATCGCGCTGGGCGCCATCGTCGCGCCACCCGACGCCGCGGCCGCCACCGCCGTGCTGCGGCAGCTGAGGCCCCCTCATCGCATTCTCACCATCCTCGAGGGCGAGAGTCTGCTGAATGACGCCAGCGCACTGCTGATCTATCGCCTCGCGGTAGGAGCGGTGGTTGCCGGAGGCTTCTCCATCGGCGCCGTGGCGCCAACCTTCCTGATTGCGGTCGTCGGCAGTGTCGTTGTCGGCCCGGCGCTCGGGTGGCTGATGTTGCGCGTCAGCGATCGAGTACGGGATGTGCCGACGGCCGTCATCCTTCAGTTCGTCAGCACGTTCGGCGTCTGGATCCTGGCCGATCGCATCGGTCTGTCGGGCGTGCTCACCATGGTGTGCTTTGCCATCACTACGGCAAGAACGGCACCCGAGCGCATCCCCGCGCGCATTCGCATCCCGTCGTACGCCGTGTGGGACACGGTGGTCTTCCTGCTGAACGTCCTGGCGTTCATCTTCATCGGCCTGCAACTCCGGCCGATTGTGGAGAGCCTCGAGCCGGCGGCCCGCGGACAGTACCGTGCCGTCGCCGCCGCCGTACTGCTGACGGTCATCGTCGTCCGCATGGCGTGGCACATGTCGTTCAATGCCGTGATCAGGTGGCGTGAACGCCAATTCGGCTTCCATCCACCGCGTCCGATGCTGCGTCCGTCGGTGGGCAGTGGTCTGGTGATCTCGTGGGCCGGCATGCGTGGCATCGTCTCGCTGGCGGCAGCCCTCGCGCTGCCTGTGGATTTTCCGTTTCGCGACCTCATCGTGTTCACCGCGTTTTCGGTCGTGCTCGGCACCCTCGTGCTCCAGGGTCTGACCCTTGGGCCGCTGCTGCGCGCGCTCGATCTGCGTGACGATGACCCCGTCGGGCACGAGGTCGCGTCGGCGCGCGAACGCGCGCTGCGTGCCGGACTCGAACGGCTCGACGGCGACCGATCGGCGGTTGCCGACGCGGTCAGACAGGAATTCATCGCCCACCTGGGATCGGTCGAGGCCGATCTGGAAGAAGGGGAGGCCCGGCGATTCGCGCATCGCGACATCCACATCGCGGCGGTCCAGGCGGCGCGCGACGTGGTTCTCGGCATGCGCGCGAACGAAGAGATCGGAGACGATGCGTTTCATCAGCTGGAGGAAGAGCTCGACTGGATCGAAATGGCCAGCGGCTGGAAAGAGGACAGCGAGCCTGGAGATTAGCGGCGCCTTACTGCGGCTGCTCGAGCAGGCTCGTGAACTGGAACGCGCTGATCGCCAACCGGCACGACGGCCCCGGCCCGGCGAACCGCGTTGCGTGCCAGGTCGACGGCGGCGCGTACACGACGTCACCCTCGTTCGACGTGAAGTCTCCGATGGTCTCGATGTTGTGGCGGATCTGTCCTTCGAGCACGATCCACCACTCGGCGGTTCCCACGTGGAAGTGTCCCTTGTCGTTCGGATCGTACGGCGGCAGGTTCTTCTCGTAGCCCCAGATCGCCTGCGCCCACATGTGGTCGTCCTGCACGACGTTCTGGCCGTTGAACTTCGGATCTTTCTCGGCTTCGAACAGGTTGAAATGCGGCTTGTTGTTTCCCGCGTATGCGCCCGGCGTCACAGTGAGTCCCACCTTCATCACGGTGAAACCCGGCATCTGGGCTGGCCGCGGGTCGGTGACGGGATATAGCGTTTTGAAGTTCTGCTGATTTGCCGTCACCCACAACGCCGGCGCCGTACCGGTGACTTCGGCCGAATACGCCGTTCTCCTGGGAATGTTGACGATCGATCCGCGAGTCGCGGCGATCGGTTCGGCCTGTCCCTCCAGGACGAAGCGGACCTGTCCTTCCATCACGGCGTAGAACTCGCGGGTATCGGGGTGCAGCGCGGTGGCGATCTTCGTTCCCGGCGCTCCCTGGTGGTACTCTGCGTGATAGTTCTCGTCGTGGACGACGACTTCCATCCAGGTCGCCTGTCCCTTGTGCCGCACCTTCAAATCTGGAAGCTTGATGTGCGGCTTGTTCGTGCCGTACTGCCCGGGCTTTGCCTTCGCGACCCACCACTGCCGCGGAGTGGATGTGCCACCGCGCTGCTGGGCTTGCACGGTCACCATGGCGGCACCCAGACAGGCCGCGACCGTCACTGCCCTGCGCAAGCGTTTCATAGCTGCTCCTGTTCGAAGGTTCACGTTGAGGTGGCCCAGCCTACCTCGCGGTCCGGCCGCCGACAAGGACTACTCTTGAAACACGCCTTTCAGTCACACTAAAGCAGACCTGAATCTGCTTCGGCTGCCTGGAGCGAGAAATGTCGAAGGCCGACTCCGCTGGTTCCAAAACTCCCGACCTGACCCTTGGGGTCGCCGTCGATTCGCTGGCGGACGGCGGCACACTGCTTGGTCATGTCGGCGACGACGATGTGGTGCTGGCGCGTGCCGACGATCGAGTCTTCGCCGTCGGCGCCCATTGCACGCACTATCACGGCCCGCTCGCCCAAGGCCTGGTCGTCGGTAACACCGTGCGCTGTCCGTGGCATCACGCCTGTTTCAGCCTGGAAACCGGCGAGGCGTTGCGCGCGCCGGCGCTGGATCCCATCGCCTGTTGGCGTGTCGAACGCCGCGGCGATCGCGTGTTCGTGCGGGACAAAATGCCGGAGCCGCCGCGGGCGTCGCCTGAACCGGCTTCGTCCGGCGAGCACCCTTCGTCGGTGGTGATCGTCGGCGGCGGCGCCGCGGGTCTGGCGGCGGCGGATATGCTGCGACGCGAGCGCTACGAAGGTCCGATCGTCATGGTCAGCGCTGACGAGGATCCGCCCGTCGATCGTCCGAACCTCTCCAAGGACTATCTGGCCGGTGAAGCGCAGGACGACTGGATTCCGCTGTGGCCGCCGGAGACGTACGCCCAGCGGCACGTCGATCTGCTCCTGCGAACGCGCGTGTCCTCGATTGATCCTGACAGCGGGACGGTTCTGCTCGAGGACGGCTCGCGCCATGACTTCGGCGCGCTGCTTATCGCCACCGGCGCCGATCCGGCGCGGCTCCAGATCCCAGGCGCCGACAGCATGCCGGTGTTCTACCTCCGATCGTTCAGCGACAGCCGCGCCATTGTCGAGCGCGCCCGGACGGCGAAACACGCCGTCGTCGTTGGCGGCAGCTTCATCGGCCTGGAGGTGTCGGCCGCGCTCCGGACGCGCGGCCTCGCCGTGGATGTCGTGGCGCCGGAGCGGGTCCCGCTCGAGCGGGTCATGGGGGCCGAAGTCGGCCGGTTCGTTCAATCGGTTCACGAATCGCACGGCGTCGTGTTTCACCTGGGCGAGACGGTGACATCGATTGCCGGCCGCACCGTGACGTTCAGCGGCGGAGGGACGGTCGATGCCGATTTCCTGGTGATCGGTGTGGGTGTCAGGCCGGCGACGGCGATAGCGGAGCGCGCAGGTATCGCGATCGATCGCGGCATCGCGGTGAATGAGTTCCTCGAAACCAGCCGGCCGGGGATCTTCGCCGCGGGCGATGTCGCCCGGTGGCCCGATCCCCACACCGGCGAGCGCATTCGCGTCGAGCACTGGGTTGTCGCCGAGCGTCAGGGGCAGGTGGCCGCGCGCAACATGCTGGGACGCCGCCAGCGGTTCGATGCCGTTCCGTTTTTCTGGAGTCAGCACTACGACGTCACGATCAGATACGTCGGGCATGCCGAGCAGTGGGACAGCGTGACGATCGACGGTTCGCTCGACGCGCGTGACGCGGCGGTCAGCTTCGTGCGCGGCGGCAGGAAGCTGGCGGTGGCAACCGTGTCACGCGATCGAGAGAGCCTCCAGGCCGAAGTGGAATTGGAGCAGGCGACCGCCCGGTAGTCGCCGCACCCTGGAGTGGACGCGACGTGATCGTCCGACGCGTTGGTGCCGGCGCCGAGTTGATGACCCAACCCGATCACGCGCAGCTCGCGCGAACGATCATGGACCACTGTGTCCCTCTGCGGGCTCGTCCGCGGCGCGGCGCCATCCTGCATGCGATCGCCGAACACGACAACGGGTGGGCGGAGGAGGACGCGGCGCCCACCATCGATACGGTTACGGGGAATGTCGCGGATTTCATCACCGTCCCTTTGAGCGTGCGCCACGCCGTGTGGCCGCGAGGGATCGCGCGGCTGGCCGACGACCCATGGGCCGCGGCTCTGGTGGCCCAGCACGCGCTGACGGTCTACGAGCGCTTTCGAGGCGACAGCGCGTGGCGGTCGTTCTTTGCCGGGATGGAAGAAGCCCGCGACGCGTCGCTGCGGGCCAGCGGCAGGCCTTTCGACGATCTCGCGGCGGACTACCCGTTCGTGCGGCTCGGCGATCTGATCTCGCTCGCCTTCTGTACGGGCTCGACCGACGTGCAGACGTTCGGCGAATGGACCGCCGGCCTGTCCGGCACGCGCGTGGCCGTCACGCCAGACCCATTTGCCGGGGCCACCATTCCCGTGGCCATTTCGGCGAGGATGATTCACCGCCACGCGTTCGGCTCGGATGCCGAACTGCATGACGCGCTGAGACGCGCGTCGTCAACGATCCTGCGGGGAGAGGTTGCGGGCTCGCGACTCGAGCGTCCCTCTCGAAAACCAGCGCCGGACCGTCCGGATGATTGCAGTGGCAAAGACGACAACTAGACCGATCAGCACCGCCGCCACCACGAGGGCCACGACCGGGTGCCGCAGTGTGAGGAAGCCCAGACCGACGACGAAGAGATCCTCTCCAATGCTGAGGAACCAGTTCGAGAACGGTTCGGGGCTCGTGTTCACGACGGCGCGCGTGCTGGTCTTGGTCAAATGGCTGCCTGCCGCCACCGTTCCACCGAGCAGGGCCACCAGCCCTTCCACGGCCGGCGAGGCTTCACCGAGAGTTGCCACGGCGATCAGCGCACCACCGACAGGGCGTATAGCGGTATGGACCAGATCCCAAACTGTATCGACGTAGGGGATCTTGTCGGCGAAGAACTCCACGACGTACATGACAATCGCGACGCCGATCACGATGCGGTTGTCGAACACGCGAAACTGAGGAGGAAACTCGACCCAGTTGTAGCGCGCGGCGAGCCCCAGGATGGCCACCGTTGCGTAGAGGTTTACGCCCGCCGCGAAGGAGAATCCGAGCGTCCGGCCCAGCGTCACCAGATCCATTGAACCGCCTCCAACGGCATCATAGATTGACTCCGCACGGCATCGAGACGATGAGCGACAACCAGACCTCACGGGCTGGCGGCACGTCGACAGCGGTTCTCCGCGTCGTCATCGCGGCGTTGGCTGCGAGCGCGGCCGCGTGCGGCCTTCAGGGCGGTACCATCAACCTGCCGAAGCGGATGCCGACCGCGTCCCTGTATTCGTTCGGGGTGGTCGCCTGCGCCGTAGCGGTGGCGGTGGACGCGGGCTGCCCGAAGCCGATTCCCAACGCGATCATCTCCATCCACACCAGCGGCGGCTACGCCCCGAAGACCGCTGACGCCAACGGCTACGCGCGTTTCGCCTCGCCCCTGTCGATCAGCGATGTGAAGATTGAAGCGCCGGGATTCGTGACCGCCGCGGTCGGCATCGAGCCCCCGAAGCTTGACGGCAAGACGCTCTCGTTGTCACTGACGCCGGTCAAGTAACACCGGCAGAGAGTCGAGCAGCTTGAACAGCTCGTCGTGGTCCACCGGTTTGACCAGGTGCGCATCGAATCCGGCCTCTCGCGATCGGTGGCGATCTTCTTCCTGGTCCCAGCCGGTCAGTGCCACGATGGTGAGGTGTTGCCCCCACGGCTCCCTGCGGATGCGGCGGCAGACCTCGTAGCCGTTCAGGATCGGCAGACCGATGTCGAGCAGCACGGCATCCGGACGGAGGCGCTCCGCCTCCTTGATCGCTTCCTGACCGTCGTGCGCCTTGAAGGTGTGGTGACCCTCGAGCTGCAACAGCATCGCCAGCGATTCGGCACCGTCTTCGCTGTCGTCGACGATCAGAATGCGGCGGCTGACCGAGGGCGCGGTCGGCTCGCGGACGGCCGGCTGTGAAGATGGCCTCGCCGGGGCGGCGACGACCGGGAGGCGAATCGTGAATTCGCTGCCGCGACCAGGTCCTTCGCTGTGCACCTGCACCGTGCCGCCGTGCATCTCCACCAGCGTCCTGACCAGCGTCAGGCCAATGCCCAACCCATCGCGCGAGCGCTCGAGCGACGTATCGACCTGCGCGAACATTTCAAAGAGGCGGGACTGATCGTCCGCGGCGATACCGATGCCGGTGTCGCGTACGCGGATCACCGCCTGGTCGCCTTCCCGATCGACCGTCAGCCAGACGTGACCGCCTCTGTCGGTGAACTTGCAGGCGTTGTTCAACAGGTTCCCGATCACCTGGGCGAGTCGCGCCGGATCGGCCTCCAGATGCACCGGCTGGGGCGGCAGCGTCACCGTGAGCTCATGGTTCATGCTCCGGTACTGCGCCACCACCGCTTCGACGGCCTGGTGAACGATCGGCGCCAGCTCGACGCGCTCTTTGCGGAGCTCGATCTTGCCGCGGGTGATGCGGCTCATATCGAGCAGGTCCTCCACCAGCCGCGACATCTGGCCGACTTGGCGCTCCAGCATCGCGGACGCCGCTTCCAGCCCTCCGCCTGCGCCGTCGCTCAACCGGAGTGCGCGGGTCGCGTTGCTGATCGGCGCCAGCGGATTGCGCAGCTCGTGCGCGAGCATGGCGAGGAATTCATTCTTGCGCCGATCGGCCTCCGACAGATCCGCCGCGAGCCGTCGCATGTTGTCTTCCAGCTGTTTCCGTTCGGTGATGTCCATGCCGGTCGGCGCCAGAAACAACACGCGGCCCGACTCGTCCCGGATCGGCTGAATCGTGACCTCCGCGATACGCTCGCTGCCGTCTGCGACGAAGTACGGCATCTCCGCCCGGAACGTCTGCCCGGCCGCGGCCTCGACAGAGGCCGCTCGTATCTGTTCGACGAGGGGCGGGGACGGCGACCACCACGGGCCCTCCCAGAATGGCTTGCCGATGGCTTGCTCCCGGGTGAAGCCGCAGGCCTCCAGGGACACGCGGTTCGCTTCGAGAAGGGTGCCGTCGACATCCATGATCCCGGAAAACAACGCGCCCTGATCGAAGAACGCGTGGAACTTCGCGTTCGCAGCGGCCGCTTCCGCCAGGAGCTGCAATTCGCGCTGCTCGGCCTGCCGCTGCCGCGTCACGTCGCGCACGATTTTGGAGGCGCCGATCACCGTGCCGGCGTCATCCTTGATCGGCGAAATCGTCAGAGACACCAGAATGTGCCCGCCGTCCGATCGACGACGCTCGGTTTCAAAATGGTCGATCCGCTTGCCGGCTTTCAGCTGCGACACGATGTGGTCTTCTTCCGCGATCCGCTCCGGAGGAATGATGAGAGAAATGTGACGGCCGATGGCCTGCTCGGCGGTGTACCCGAACAGCCGCTCGGCCGCAGCGTTCCAGCTTTGAATGATGCCGTTGAGAGACTTGCTGATGATGGCGTCATCCGACGATTCGATGATCGACGCGAGCAGCCGGGTGGTGAGCAGCTGATCGACCTTGTCACGTTCGACGCGCCGTTGCGCGGTGGCGTCTCGGAAAACCATGACGCAGCCGGAGACGTGACCGTGCTCGTCGCTGATCGGCGCCGCGCTGTCATCAATGGGGCATTCCTGGCCGTCTTTGCGAATCAGCACGGTGTAGTTCGCAAGGCCGACGACGACTCCGGCTCGCAGCGCCTTGACGGCCGGGTTTTCGACCGGCCGGCGCGTCTCCTCGTTGACGAGACGAAACACCAAGTCGAGCGACTGGCCCATCGCTTCGTGTTCCGCCCACCCGGTCAACGATTCGGCCACCGCATTCATGTAGGTGATCTGGCCGGTGACATCGGTGGCGATGACGGCATCGCCAATGCTGCGGAGCGTCACCCGCAACAGTTCGCGACGCTCGGAGGCATGCCGTTGCGCACGGCCCATGGCCTCGCCGAACAAGATGATGAGGGCGCAGGTGAAGAGGTACGCCACGACACCGATCGCCGTTCCTGGATCGGTGAACTCGATGCGGCCTCGCGGGTCGATGAACAAGTACGAACAGGCGAGGTAGCCCAGGATCACGACGACGATCGCCGGTCGGTAGCCGCCAAGCCACGAGGCCGCGGCAACCGCGCCGAACAGCGTAACCAGCGGGAGGGTGTTGCCCATCCACGGGTCGAGCAGGTAGCGAAGGAGCACGGCCGCCGCAAGCGCGGCGATCGCTCCTGCGTAGATTGCGGGCGCGCTTCGATCGTTCTCAGGCCGGTTGACGATGGTCGAGTCCGCGGGATTTGACATGCGCCGCCCCAGGAGCACCCAAGCCGGCATGCTAGCACGAGCGCGGCGACTCGATTCCTCCCGCGTGACGCTGGCGAAATGATCAGCCGATCGAGGAGAGGAGATATCTTTTTGGGACAGGTGTCAGATTGTTGCTGGCATCAACGGGTCTCGATCAACAACTGATGCTCCGGGCCGTTGAACGTGACCCGCGCGAAGAGATGGAGCGGGAGTAATCCGTCCAGAGGCGTCGCGTCACAATCGCGCCCCACGATCACCGCCGCGACGTCCATCAGCACGGTTGACCCAAGCCGAAACGCACGCACGACCGCGCGTCGCGCTTCCCGGGTGCCGGTCAGGCCGGTCAGCTCAACCAATTCAATCGCGAAGCTCGTACCTGGAAGAATCGATCCGCCGTGTTGAAACAGGACCAGCGTC
>Ga0068863_100005849_pt1 | contig 12051 bp, 10 predicted proteins | sample KBSSwiS62_FD_66596 | JGI IMG/M metagenome (GOLD analysis project Ga0068863, IMG submission 66596) | Switchgrass rhizosphere microbial communities from Kellogg Biological Station, Michigan, USA - KBS Switchgrass S6-2 | ecosystem: Host-associated > Plants > Roots > Rhizosphere > Soil ...
GGGGTGCGCTGATCTGTGACGACATCGTCCCAACCCCTCGGTGACGATGGAGAACCGCCATTTTCGCGCGTAATTGTATTCGCCAAGCCCTGTCCAGTAGTGTATATGGGCAATTCGCAGGAGAGGGCCGAGCATCTTGCCGGTTCACTTTGCCTGACGCCCGGCGCGCCTCGTCCACGCGACCGGGCGAATGCATGTGGGGCGGAACGAAGGTAAGTTTTCAGAGATGGGTTTCGACAGAGGACGTCGCGGTAGGGGACGTGACAAGCGCGATCGGTTCGGTGAAGAGGAAGGGGGCTTCGATCCCTTCTACGCAGGTCAGGACCGGTTCGGCGGTGGTGGCGGTGATCGCTTCGGCGGCGGCGGTGGTTTCGCCGGCGGTGGTGGTGGCGGCTTCGGCGGTGGTCAGCGCAGCGGCGGCTTCAGCGGCGGCGGTGGTGGCGGTTTCGGCGGTGGCGGCGGCGGTGGTCGCGGCATGCCGGCCCAGGTTGTCGGCCAGGGCAAGGGCGTCGTGAAGTTCTTCAACTCGGCCAAGGGCTTCGGTTTCATCCAGCGCGAAGAAGGTGGCGACGATGTGTTCGTCCACATCAGCGCGGTCGAGCGTGCGGGCCTGGAAGGTCTGGCCGAGGGTCAGCAGCTGGAATTCCAGCTCGTCGATCGTGGCGGCAAGATCTCCGCCAGCGATCTGAGTGTCGTGGGTGACGTGATTCCCGTCGCCAAGAAGGAGCCGGCCCCGCAGCGTCAGCTCACCGGCGACAAGGCGACCGGCACCGTCAAGTTCTTCAACTCGATGAAGGGCTTCGGCTTCATCACGCGTGATGACGGCCAGCCCGACGCCTTCGTGCACATCAGTGCGGTGGAGCGCTCGGGCATGTCCGGCCTCAACGAAGGCGATCGCGTGGAGTTCGACATCGAAGTCGACCGACGAGGCAAGTACTCGGCGGTCAACCTCGTTCCGCGCCAGGGTTGATCCCGCCGGCACCGTCCTCGGTGATTTGACCGGGGACCTGCACACGTAAACATGCGCGCAAATGGCGGCCCGTGATGGGCCGCCATTTGTCGTTTGCGACAGCCCGCACTTCTTCCAGCTACGATTTCCAGGACCAACGACCATGTCGATCACTCCGCTGATGCCCGTTTACCCCCGGTGCGACGTTCGGCCGGTGCGCGGTGAGCACTGCCACCTCATCAGCGAGGACGGCCGCCGCTTCCTGGATTTCGCCAGCGGTATCGCCGTTAATGCGCTCGGCCATTCGCACGAAGGCCTGATCGGCGCCATCCAGAGGCAGGCGGCGACCCTGATGCACGTCTCCAATCTCTACGGTAGCCCGCAGGGCGAGCATCTCGCCAAGCGGCTGGTCGATCTGACGTTCGCCGACACCGTGTTCTTCACCAATTCGGGCGCCGAAGCGGTCGAATGCGCCATCAAGACGGCACGGGCCTATCACCAGTCGGCGGGTTCGGACCGCTACGAGATCATCACCTTCAACAATGCCTTCCACGGCCGCACCCTGGCCACGATCAGCGCCTCCAGCCAGGAGAAGATGCACAAGGGCTTCCTGCCCCTGCTGCCGGGGTTCCGCTATGTCGAGTTCAACGACCTGGAAGCGGCCAAGGCGGCGATCGGCCCGCAAACCGCGGGCTTCCTGGTGGAGCCGATCCAGGGCGAAGGCGGCATCCGCATTGCCGACGAGACCTTCCTCCAAGGCTTGCGCGCGCTGTGCGACGAGCACGACCTGATGCTGATCCTGGATGAAGTGCAGAGTGGCGTCGGCCGCTCGGGCACGTTCTACGCTTACGAGCAGTACGGTATTACGCCTGACATCCTCGCCACCGCGAAGGGCATCGGCGGCGGCTTCCCGCTGGGCGCTTGCCTTGCCACCGAGAAGGCGGCGCGCGGCATGGTCGCGGGCGCACATGGCTCGACGTACGGCGGCAACCCGCTTGCGATGGCGGCGGCCGAGGCGGTCCTCGACGTCATCGCCGACGAGGCGTTCCTGGCCGCGGTGCGCGCCAAGGGCGAGCGGCTGCGCAGCCGCCTCGAGCAGTTCCTGGGCAACTATCCCGAGTTGTTCGAACTCGTGCGCGGGCGTGGCCTGTTCATCGGTCTCAAGATGAAGGTCGAGCCACGCAGCTTCGTCGCCCATATGCGCGACAATCACGGGCTTCTCACAGTCTCGGCGGGCGAGAACGTGGTGCGGATCGTGCCGCCGCTGGTGATCGACGACAGCCACATAGACGAGTTCATGGACAAGCTCTCGGCCGCCGCGGCGAGCTACCAGCCGGAGGGCGCGGCATGAGCGCGCGGCACTTCCTGGGCCTGTCCGAGGCGGGCGGGGACGGCATAGCGGCGATCATCGGCGACGCGCTCGATCGCAAGCGGGCGCGGCTGGGCTCGCCCAAGGGCCGGCCGGACGAGGATGCGCCGCTTGCCGGACACGTTCTCGCGATGATCTTCGAGAAGAACTCGACTCGCACCCGCGTGTCTTTCGACATGGCCATGCGCCAGCTCGGCGGCAGCGCGCTGATCATGGAATCGGGCAGCACCCAGCTTGGGCGGGGCGAGACCGTGGCGGACACCGCGCGCGTGCTCAGCCGCATGGTCGATGCGATCATGATCCGCACCGATGACCACGCGAAGATCGAGGAGCTGGCGCACTACGCCGACGTGCCGGTGATCAACGGCCTGACCGACTTGTCGCACCCGTGCCAGATCGTTGCCGACTTGCTGACGGTGATCGAGCGTGGCTTTGCCTTGCCGGGTCTTCAGGTCGCATGGCTGGGTGATGGCAACAATGTCGCCAACTCGCTGATCGAGGCGGCCGGCCTCATGAAGTTCACCGTGCGCGTCGGCGGACCGGAGGGCTATGAGCCCGACCCCGGTTTCATCGCCGCCGCGCGCGAGCGTGGCGGCGCGGTGCTGCTCACGCAGGACGCGCGCGAGGCGGTGCACGGCGCGCAAGTGATCGTCACCGACACCTGGGTCTCGATGGGCCAGGCCGGGGGCGAGGCGCATCTGGCCGCGATGCAGCCCTACCAGGTCGATGCGGCGCTCATGGCGCAGGCGGAACCCGGGGCGGTCTTCCTGCATTGCCTCCCTGCGCACCGGGGCGAGGAAGTGACCGACGAGGTGATCGACGGTCCGCAATCCGCCATCTGGGACGAGGCGGAGAACCGCATCCATGCGCAGAAGTCGATCCTGCGCTGGGCCTTGGGACAATTGTGAGCAACGACGACACTCTGATCCGTTCCGAACGTATCGGCTTCGACCAAGTCCTGGGCTTCACGATCACCGACCGCCACGCGCGCGGACGGGTCGTGCGGCTCGGGCCGGTGCTCGAAACGGTGCTGTCGGCACACGACTATCCCCCCGCGATCAAGCACCTGCTGGCCGAAGCGCTCGTACTGACCGCGCTCATGGGCTCGTTGCTCAAGGAAGAGGACAGCCAGCTGACCGTGCAGGCGCAGGGCAAGCACGGCCCGGTCGACTTGCTGGTGTGCGACTACCTGCGCGGCGAGCTGCGCGGCTACGTCGGCTTCGATCGGGACATGGCGGGCGCCGGGGCGACCAGCCCGAGGCTGGAGAGCCTGTTCGGCGAGGGGTTTCTGGCGATTACCTTCGACCTCGCCGCCAGCGGCGAGCGCTACCAGGGCGTGGTGCCGCTGGAGGGCACTTCGCTCACGCAGTCTTGCGAGGCCTACTTCGCGCAATCCGAACAAGTGCCGACCGTGCTGCGCGTCGCGATCCGCTCGGAAGGGCGGCACTGCATCGCGGGCGGTCTGCTGGTGCAGCACTTCCCGGAAGGCGAGGAGGGGCGCGAGCGGCTGCACGTCAAGGAAAGCCACCCCGAGTGGGAGCATGTCGCGATCATGGCCGGCAGCATCCGACACGACGAGCTGGTCGATGCCGATCTGGCGATGGAGGACCTGCTCGTCCGCCTGTTCCACGAGGAGCGGGAGGTGCGTGTCGAGCCTCTCTCACACCTCACACGCGGCTGCCGGTGCACGGTCGAGCACTATCAGAACGTGCTGGGCCGCTTCCCCGAGGACCAACGTGCCGAAATGCGCGATCCCGATGGCACGATTCCCGTGGATTGCGCGTTCTGCTCCAAGATCATCCGCGTACCTGTGTAGCCTCATCGGTTAAGTGCGCGGTTCGTCGATGAATTCGGGCGTTTGGACGAGCTGAGCTCGAATGCTATAGTGATCCTCGCATTCAGCGCCGGGGTCCCGGCCCGCGCGCGAGGAAACACTGTCCATGGCCTTCAAGTTCGCCTTCCCCTGTGTGCTTGCTGCTGCGCTCGTCGCCGCGGGATCGAGCGGTGCGATGGCCGCGCGGCAGCGGCTTGCCATGCTCGACAGCGTCGAAGCTGGCGAGTGGGAGCTGCGTACGCGCGACGGGGCCAGCGCGCCGCGCCGGATGTGCCTGCACGATGCTCGCCGCCTGATCCAGCTGCGGCACCCCGATCTTCCTTGCAACCGCCTCGTCGTCACGGACACCCCAAGCGAAGTCACGGTTCAGTACACCTGTCCAGGGCAGGGCTATGGTCGCACCCATATCCGGCTCGAGAACGAAGGCCTGCTTCAGATCGACACCCAGGGTATCGCCCAGAGCCTGCCGTTCTCGTTCGATGCCGAGGCGCGGCGCGTGGGCTCCTGCCCGCGCTGACGGCAGCCGATTGCCAAGGGCGGCGGCCGCGCCTAGCTCGGCACGATGGATACGATTGAACGTGCCGAAGGCCGCTCTGCGGTCGTCCTCCTGTCGGGCGGGCTGGATTCGATGGTCTGCGCCGGGTTGGCGCGCGAGGCGGGCTATGCCGTCCACGCGCTGACGATCGACTACAACCAGCGCCACCGTCGCGAGATCGAGGCGGCGCGCACGATCGCCAGCCATGTGGGCGCGCGGCGCCACGTCATCCTGCCGCTCGACTTGCGCCAGTTCGGCGGCTCGGCCCTCACCGACGACATCGCCGTTCCCAAGGGAGGCGTCGACGAGACGCAGATCCCGGTGACCTACGTGCCGGCGCGCAATCTGGTGTTTCTCTCGCTCACTCTGGCCTGGGCCGAGGCCCTGGACGCGCGCGATATCTTCATCGGGGTGAATGCCCTCGACTATTCGGGCTATCCCGATTGCCGGCCCGAGTTCATCACCGGCTTCCAGCAGCTGGCGGAACTCGCCACCAAGGCGGGCGCGGAAGGGCGGCCCTTCACCATCCATGCGCCGCTGCAACACTGGGGCAAGGCCCAGATCGCGGCGGAGACGCAGCGTCTCGGGCTCGATCCGGCGATGAGCTGGTCGTGCTACGACCCAATGCGGAGCGGCGAGGCTTGCGGCCTGTGCGACAGTTGCCGCTTGCGCAAGGCCGGCTTCGCTGAGGCCGGGGTGCTCGATACGACGCCATACGCCGCCTGATCGGCGGCGTTCTTCCCAAGTCATTCGCTCGAAGAAGCCGGTTCGCCGGGATGACCTCGCACGCCCGTAGCGTCCCGTCGCGCGACCGTGTGCGCCGAACAAAAGAAAAGGGGCCGGATTTCTCCGACCCCCAATCTTGTACCGTTGCCGGTTCGCTTACATGCCCGAACCCGGACCGTAAGTGATCTCGACGCGACGGTTCTGCAGCTCGCGCACACCGTCCGCAGTCGGGACGCGCGGGTTGGCTTCACCGAACGCCTGGCTCGAGATCGAACCATCGGGGATGCCGTGGCTGGTCAGGTACGAACGGACCGAGGCGTTACGACGCGCCGAGAGGCCCAGGTTGTACTTGTCCGAACCCGAACGGTCGGTGTAGCCCGCCAGCATGATCGGCACGCTGTCGCAGTTGCCGTACGCGCTGATGGCGCTGTCGAGGATCGTCGCGGCCTCAGGCGTGATGTCCGACTTATCCCAGTCGAAGAACACGATGTACGGACCCTTGTTGCAGACCGGAGCCGGCGGCGGGGGCGGAGGAGGCGGGGGCGGCGGCGGCGGCGGCGGCGGGGGAGGCGGCGGAGCCACTTCACCACCGAAGTTGTACGAGATCGTGCCCATCAAGCTGTGCGAACGGAAGCGCGTCTCGATCGGACGACCGAACGATTCGACCAGGTTCACCTTGTCGGCGTTGAAGAAGCGATACTTCAGGCCGAGGTCCACGTGCTCGCCGATGGGAGCGCGAACGCCCGCCAGCAGCTGCCACGCGAAGCCGGTGTCGTTGTCGTCAACCGGGGTGTAGGTCGGGATGGTGACGTTGTAGTGCACGCGCGCCACGCCGACACCGCCGCCGGCGAAGCCCTGGATGCCGTCATCCGAACCGAAGTCGAGCAGGCCGTTGACCATCGCCGAAAGGGCGCTGGCGTGACCCGAAGCGTCGAACGTTCCGGAGATCGGCGAACCCACGCCCGGGATGGTCGTGTATTCGTCGTTCTTGGCACGACGGTAGCTGCCTTCCGCTTCGAGGCGGAACGGACCGAAGTCGTAACCCAGAGCAACGCCGCCGTCGAAACCGTACTTGGAGTCGAGCGAAGCCGCTTTGTTCACGCCGCTGATGTCGAAATCAGAGTCTTCGACGATCATCGCGCCGAAGTCGCCTTCGATGTACCAGGAGTCAGCCCTGGCGAAGGCAGGCGTGGCGATAGCTGTAGAAGCTAACGCCAGGCCAATGACGAGTTTCCTCATGTTTGTTTCCCCTATAGTAGAGATATGGAGCCACCGAGTGAATGGGTGTCTACCGCCTCCGTAGACTCCGCGCAAGCGCACAATGACGAACACTGTTGCAATAATGCCGCGTTTCCGGGGCTTTGAGCGCGACCGCCAACGCGATATTGTTGTGCGATCACCACACATTACCCCTGTTTTCGTCACTGCCGTCAGGCAGAGGGACAGATACCTGCAGCCCGAAGAGCCGAGATCAGCGCTCCGATAGCGGCCCGAGCCTCGCTATCAACAATCAACCCTCCAAATGGTTCCTCAACTTGTTCAGCTTTTTGCCAGGTTCCCGAGAACCAACGGAATTGGCCGAGCGAAGCGTCGTAGGCGACCATGCCCGGGCGCGGGTCGACAAACAGCCACTGGCCCTGCTGGCGAAGCGCCAGCCGATCCTCGTGGCTGGCCCAGTCTCCCTCCGCCGGCGCGGCCACGATCCAGCATTCGCCGTCCGCGGGCGTCGTGGGCGGCGTGGCGCTGTATCCAGCCACGCTCGGCTGGACCAGCCCGTCGAGCCGCGCCAGCGCTTCGTTGAGGAAGGCCTCCTTGCGGGCCTGCGCGGCGTGCAACAGCGGCAGCGCCAGCCTTGGCGTGGTGGCCGCGAACGGGTCGTCGAGGGGCAGTGCGTCGGGCATCGTCTATCTCCATAAGTGGGCGTGTTCAGGGCAGGGTGGCGAGGGACAGTGGCGGCGAGATGCCGCGCGTCCCCTGCTGGCGGACCGCGAGCACGGTCCCTGCGGCCAGCTCGGCCAGATCGGCGGTGGCGAGGCTCAGCCGCGGTTCCAGAGCCGTCCAGCTGCGCAGCACGGCGCCTTCGCGCTCGGCGGTGACGAGGTAGCGCTCGCTCTCCTCGGCCACGGGCACGTCGGTGCCGTCGACCCAGCGCCAGTCGCCCCGGGCGCGGCGGGTCCAGTTCAGCACCAGCGCACCGTCCAGGCCGGGCGTGGCGCGGCCATGGACCGGGCGCAGAGGGCGCTGCGAGAGGCCCGCCAGATGGGTCGCGGAGAGGGCCGGCTCGCTGTCCCCGCGGCCCAGCGCCGCGACCGTTTCCGGGGCGCCGGCGGTGCCCGCATCGATCAGCACTGCGCGATAGTCGAGCAGCGCGAAGGCTTCCCCGGCGACGTGCGTGGAAATTGCCGGCTGCGTGCCCCTGCAGCCCCGCAGCAAGTGCGAGAGACACCAGCGCCCGTCGCCGAGCGGCTCGGCACGCAGGAACTGCACCAGCTCCTCGCCGATAAGCGCAAGATTGCTCTCCTCCGTGATCGCGGCGAACGGCAGACTGGCAAGCGCCAGCGAGGGATCGGCGAGAGTGACCGTCACGCGCGAGACGCGGTCGAGCAGCAGCGAACCGGCCGGCGGCAGCGCGTCCCCGACGGTGCCGAGAGCGGCCGGCCGGCGGCTTGTACCACCCAGTGGCCAGAGCTGGCCCGCTCCGTCCTCGGCATAGAGCGCCGCGCCCGTCCAGCCGGGGCCGGCGCCGCTCACCGCGATGGCAAGGTGCGCGCGGTCCGGCAGGGCACCTTGCGCGTTCCAGGGCAGTTCGCAAGCGACCACACGGGAGCGCTCCGGCAGGAGGTCGGCGGGCGCGGCAAAGCGGCTGGGAGCGCCTTCGTCGCCGCCGGGCAAGGGAAGCGAGCCCCAAGCGGCAAGCTCCAGTTCGACGCCGGTGCCGCTCCATTGCCACTGGGCAACGCGCCAGGTGCCCGGCCGGTCCGCCAAGCGCACCAGCGTGCCGGGCGCGACGGCGGGATCGCACGTGGCGCTGCGCCAGGATAGCCGGTCGGGGGTGCGCAGTTGCCGGACGGCGGCCCGCTGCACCAGGGCGCGCGCTTGTCCCGGATGCATGGTCGCGGGCAGTTCGAGCATGCGCGGCTGCCCGGTCGCGGCCCGGCCGCTGGGGTACTGCAGCGCCGGCAGATAGTCGCGTGCGCTGTCGAAATAGCGCAGCACCGCCGGCGCGCCCGCCTCGGGTGGATCGCGACGGCGCGCCTCGCCGCTGTCCTTTCCAAAGCCGCGATCGTCTCCGGCGCGGGCCGGCTCGGCGAGGACGATCGGCGCCGCTCCGTCGTCGCCAAAGACGATACGCGGGCGTTCCGCCGCGCCGTCCACCGACACCGGAACGACCGGCGCGATCGCCGCCAGGGTGTCGGCGAGGGTGTCCTCGACGCTGAAGCCATCGCAGGCACCGCGTTCGTTGCCCGCGATATCGGCGCCGCCGAACAGTTCGAGCGCCGGGCGGCCAAGGTCGCACACGGCGTCGGCGACGACTTCGAAGGTCAGCGACGGAATGCGATTGCCGAACGATGCGAGTTCGAGCTGCTCGAACACGACATAGGCCAGGCCGCGGAAGGCCGGGGATTGGTCCCCGCCCTCGTGCGCCACGATCAGCGGATCGGGCTGCTGGCCTTCGCCGCCGGCATGCAGGCGCAAGGTTCCGCCGACCTTGAGGTCGCCCGCGGCGCCGCGCAGCAGCTTGCCGTCTGCCCAGATGCGCCCGAGCGAGACGAGCGGCCGGCTCGCCAGCGCCACCGCGAAGTTGGCGGTGTAGCTGTATCCGCCGCTGCCGCCGAGCAGGCCCCCGCTCTCGATGTGCTCCTCCAGCTCGGTCGCCCAGATCACCGAGCCCGCGACGCGCATGCGGCCGTAGTGGCGCGGCAGCGGCTGGCCATAGCTGGAGAGGGTGACGTCGAGCTCGCGCAGCCGCGCGCCGCCCGCGCTGCCGCCGAACAGCGCGGCGTCCACGCTGCGCCCGACGAATGCGCCGATGTTGCGGCCGATCGGTCCGCCGACCGCGCCGCCGATGCTGCTGAAGACGATGGTTGCCATGGGATCCTCGCGAGGGTGGGGGGCAGGGAAGGCGCCAGCGGCCGAGTTCGTGCCAGTCGGGGGCAGGCGGGCCGAGGACGACGCGTCGGGCGGCGGCGTGGGCGTGGACCACCCGGCTCGCCGTCGCATGGATGGCGAGGTGCACCTGCAGCGGCGCGGGGCGGACCAGCAGCACGTCGCCCGGCACCGCCAGCCCGCTTGTCACCACCAGCCCGGCCGCTTGCGCCAGCGCGTCGAGGTCGGGCAGGCCGGTGCGGCGCAGCGGGTAGCGTCGCGGCAGCACGACCGGGCGGCCACACCGCGCCAGCGCCGCCACCAGCACGCCCAGGCAGTCGAGCCCTGTCGCCGGATCGCGGCCGAGCCAGCGGAACCGCGTGCCCACCAGCTCCAGCGCGGCGTGTGCGAGATCGGCGCCGCTCATGCCGGGTCGGGATAGCGCGCGAGCATGTCGTTGCCCGGCAGGAACGGCTCGCCCCGGAAATTCACGGCGTTGCCGAAGCGCTCGGCACACGTCGCCAGCGTGTGGTCGCAGCCCTGGCGCAGCCGCGCGCGGGCGCCGGGCAGCAGCGCGCTCGGCTCGGGTTCGGTCGGGATGAGCAAGCCTTCGGGCGTCACGTCCACGATGACCCGGCGCAGTCCCGCACCAGCTCCCTCGAGCCATACCAGCGTGCCGCCGACGAAGCGGTCGGCCGGCGCGATGCCGGCAAAGCCGCAGGCGCCGCTCTCGGGATCGACGCTCGTCAGCACCGCCTCGGTCGTGAACGCCTGCGGGTTCAGGTTGCACCCCGGCCCGCAGAACGCGGCGCGGCACACCGGGCTGGTGCGCGGCACCGCCTGGCGCAGCAGCTCCGCCTTGCGCGAGGCGAGCGTGGCGGTGAAGCGGCCGTCCTCCTGCCCGACCGAGCCGATCGTGCCGACGAACAGCGTCGCATGCTCGCCGCTTTCCCAGTCGACCAGGCCGACGCGCACGTGCGCGCCATCGAAGCGGCCGGCGGCAAGATCGGCCGGCGCGATCGTCTCGTGCGTCAGCGCGCCGCTGACCGAGAGGCTGTCCTCCTCCAGACCGGCGCTGCGGCGGACCGAGGAGGGCACCATGCCGGGCGAGGCGCGGTGCAGCACGCCATCGAGCCACACGTCGCGCTCGTGCGAGGTGAAGCCCAGCGTCACGCCATCCTTGCGCTGGATGCGCCAATACTTCGCCACTGTTTCGAGTGGCCCTGCGAACCAGACCCGGGTCATGCCGCCTCGCGGATTTCGATCAGCGGCACGCTCGGCGCCTCGCCAGCGGCGAACGTCGCGCCCGAGATGTCCAGCCGGTCCTCGGCAAAGCGCACCGGCACGTCGAACAGGAAGCCGGCGCGCACCAGCACCCCGCTCGCAGGGGCGTTGTCGAACTGGAGGACGCCGCCCGGCGCGAGGCTCCAGCCATCCGGTCGCGCCACGCCGTCGAGGCTGACGAGCAGCGTCGCCGCGTCCGGCCGGGTGATGCGCCGCACTTGCGCCTCGTCGCCTTCGCCATAGCGCTTCACCAGCGGGAAGGCACTGTGCACGCCGTCCCCGCTGCCGAGCACCTGGTCGAGCATCGTCGGCGCGCCGGTCATGCCGTTCGAGCTGAAGTCGGTCGGGTCACGCAGCCGAAAGCCGCGCGCCGGACCGCGTCGCGCGCGGAAGAAGGCGATGAGTTCGCCCAGCTCCGTCTCGGACCGAACGCCCGGCCCGACATCGAAGCGCAGCCGCGCGTCGGACCACAGCGCATTGCGCCGCTCGAAGCCCGAGGCGGTCACCGCCACCGTGGTCGAGAACTCGGGGTGGACGCTGGCGGCAAGTCCCAGCGCCAGCGGGTAGGGCACGTCGTCGAAGGCTTGCATGTCGCTCTCCAGGGGGTCGGGCAGGTGCACGAAGCCGTCGCGCGCCACTTGCGGCAGCGCCCAGACGACGATCTCGTGCGGGTTGCGGGCACGGGCCTCGTCGATGCCGGCGTCGATCGCGCGCCATTGGTCGCGGTCCTCGGGCGCAAGGACGAAGCCGGCGAGGTAGTCCTGTTCGTGCGGCGGATAGCCGAGCCGCGCATCGATCTGGTCGTAGGCCTCGCGCCGCAGGGCGTCGGCGCCTGCGGTCAGCCAGTCGTAGTCCTCCACTTGCAAGCGGTCGAACGCGGGCGCGGCCCAGCCGAGCGGCAGGTTGGCGCGGCGCGCCTCGGGCGTCGCCCGATCGAGCAAGGTCGGTGCGAACACGAGCAGGTGCGTCTCGACGGGCTGCGGCGCCACCGCCGCGCGCACCGCCGCCAGCAGCGCCTCGGTCGAGGCGGCGAGCGCCGCGCCGGCCTCGTCGAGCAAGGCGGTCTGCCCGGAATCGAGCGTCGCGCGAAGGTCGGCGATAATGGGAGGCGCGCCGCCGAACATGGCCACCGCCGCCGCGTCGTAGAGGCAGATGCGCCCGTCCGGGTTGGTCCACCACCACGGCTCGCCGACCTGCACCCGCACCGGCGCGTCGGCCCCGGCCATCAGCGCGGCCATCGCGCTCGCGACCGAGCGCAGCCAGGCCAT
>Ga0068863_100005854_pt1 | contig 12045 bp, 12 predicted proteins | sample KBSSwiS62_FD_66596 | JGI IMG/M metagenome (GOLD analysis project Ga0068863, IMG submission 66596) | Switchgrass rhizosphere microbial communities from Kellogg Biological Station, Michigan, USA - KBS Switchgrass S6-2 | ecosystem: Host-associated > Plants > Roots > Rhizosphere > Soil ...
CGCGGATCTCGTCGACGCAATCCTGCGGCCCGTTCAGCGCGGCGGCTGCCGCAACCTGGATCGGCGTGAAGGCGCCGTAGTCGAGATAGGATTTGATGCGCGAGAGCGCGGCGATGAGCCGCTCATTGCCCGCCGCAAAGCCCATGCGCCAGCCCGGCATCGCATAGGTCTTGGAGAGCGAGTTGAACTCGATCGAGCGGGCCTTGGCATTCGGCACCTGCAGGATCGAGGGCGGTGGCTCATCTTCAAAATAAATCTCGGCATAGGCCAGATCCGACAGGATGAAGAGATCGTGCTTCGCCGCGAAGCGCACGCATTCTGCATAGAAATCGAGCCCCACCACTTCGGCGGTCGGGTTCGAGGGATAGTTGAGCACGAGCGCGATCGGCGCGGGCACGCTGTGGCGCACTGCGCGCTCCAGAATGCGGAAGAACTCGTCGCCCATCTCGCGCACACCGGTCGGCATCGGGAGATGGCGGATGACGGCACCCGCAAGGATGAAGCCAAAGGCGTGTATGGGATAGGATGGGTTCGGCACCAGCACGACATCGCCCGGCGCGGTGATGGCCTGGGCCAGATTGGCGAAGCCTTCCTTGGAGCCCAAAGTCGCGACGATCTCGCGCTCGGGATCGAGCTTCACGCCGAACCGGCGCCCGTAATAGGTCGCCATGGCGCGGCGCAGGCCCGGAATGCCGCGCGATGCCGAATAGCGGTTGGTGCGCGGCGAGCGGGCGGTCTCAACCAGCTTGTCGAGAATATGCTGCGGGGTCGGCATGTCCGGATTGCCCATGCCGAAATCGATGATGTCCTCGCCGGCCGCGCGGGCCTTCGCCTTGAGGCGGTTGACCTCCTCGAAGACATAGGGCGGCAGACGTTTGATCCGGTAAAATTCCTCAGTCATGACGGTTACCAATGAATCGAGTGCGCAACGCCCGAGCTATTTCGGGCATACGCCCGAAAAGCTCCTTTTTGATAAAAGAGGGACCGCTTTCGGACGGAAAACCGGTGCCCACTTTTCCTGAAAGCGGTCCGAGCATCCCGCTGCTTTCAGGCGAATTGACGGCGCGGCGTTATTTTACCGGCGCGGCCTGCTGAACATCGACGGCACCGGTCGGCTGGGCGGGAAGCGGAGCCGGCTCGCTCGAGACAGGCGCGGCTTCTTCCTTATGACCGAAGAGCCTGCCGAAGAAGCTCGGCTTCTTGGCTTCCGTCTTGTTGTCGGCTGTTTTCACCTTCTGGTCGATCGACGCTGTGCCCTCGGTGGAGAGCGGCTCGACACTCGAGACGGGCGGAGGCGGAGGCGACGCGGAGGGCTCGGTGCCGCCGCGCAGGGCCTGATCGGTGTATTTGGCGGCTTCGCGGTCGGCGACGAGGCTCTTGGCGATCTCGTGGCGGCTGTCGGCTGTCTCGTTCTGCGCAGGACGCTCGCGAACTTCACCCAAACTCGGATAGGGCTCGTTGGAGCCCGGGGGATTCTTGATCTCCGCGCCGGTGCGCGAGCCGGGCCGCACGCGGTCCCATATCGAGCAGGCGCCGAGAGAAAGGGCCAAAATGCCAATGGCGGCCATGACGCCCGCGCGCGGAACAATCCCGCCCGCGTTCAATGCCTTTTGAACCTGCCTCAGCATTTTTTTACCACTCCCGTTTTTCGCAACCCATCGACGGCGCGATCGGCTATTCTCGCCCCATGGCACGCCGCCCGCGCCGAAGCGGGCCCAAACCTGACAAATACCGGCCCAAAACGCAATGATTGAGAGCGTTAACGGTCGATCTGGCCAGGCCGGTCCCGAACGCGCTACGCTGCGGCGCGGGAGCGCTGAAGACCGCTAACCAAGAGGCCCCCATGGATGCGAGCCCCCGTAAACCCGGCACGAAATCGCCCTCGCCCGAGGCCGCGGGCGTCGACATGCCGATGCCCGATCCCACGGAGCTCGCCAAGAATATGGTGACCGTCATCGGGCAGTGTCAGAAGCTGCTCGGCGACTATCTGAAGCATCAGGCCGAATCCAGCGATCCCCGGGCGATCGATCCCTATAATATTGGGGGGGCCTTCACCCAGCTTCTCTCGCGGATGATGGCCCATCCGCGCAAGCTGATCGAAGCTCAGCTCGGGCTTTGGCACGATTATATGAACCTCTGGCACGCAACCGCCCGGCGCATGCTGGGCGAGAGCGTCGAGCCGGTGATCGCGCCTCTCCCGGGCGACAAGCGCTTCAAATACAGCGCCTGGGATGACAACGAGGTCTTCGATTTCATCAAGCAATCCTACCTGCTGACAACCCGATGGGTGCAGACCACCATCGCCGACGTGGAGGGGCTGGACCCCGCCTCGCGCAAAAAGGTGGAGTTCTACACAAAGCAGTTCGCCGACGCGATCGCGCCCACGAATTTCCTGCTGACAAATCCGGAGGTGCTGCGCACCACCCTGGCTGAGAACGGCAAGAACCTCGTGCGCGGCCTCTCCAATGTGTTGGAGGATCTGGAGCGCGGCAAGGGCAAGCTCGCCATTCGTCAGACCGACATGGACGCCTTCGAGGTCGGCCGCAACGTCGCGGTGTCACCCGGAAAGGTTGTCTTCCGCAACGAGCTGATCGAGCTTCTGCAATATGATCCGGCGGGCGAGACCGTCTTCAAGACGCCGCTCCTCATCTTCCCGCCCTGGATCAACAAGTTCTACATCCTCGATCTCAACAAAGAAAAATCCTTCATCCGCTGGGCCACAGAGCAGGGGTTGACGGTGTTCGTCGTCTCCTGGGTCAATCCTGATGCGACGCTCGCCAAGAAGAGCTTCGCCGACTACATGCAGAACGGCGTCTTCGCGGCTCTCGAAGCAGTGGAGAAAGCGACCGGCGAGCGCGAGGTCAACACCATCGGCTATTGCATCGGCGGCACGCTGCTCGGCACTACGCTCGCCTATATGGCCGAGACGGGCGATACGCGGATCAAATCCACCACATTCTTCGCCGCGCAGATGGATTTCACGGAAGCGGGCGATCTCACCATCTTCATCGATGATGCGCAGATCGATCTCATCAAGAAGCAGATGGACGCCGCCGGCGGCATCCTGCCCTCGAACTCGATGTTCGCGACCTTCAACATGCTTCGGGCGAATGATCTCGTCTGGAGCTATGTGGTGAACAACTATTTGCTCGGGCGCGACCCCTTCCCCTTCGATCTTCTGTTCTGGAATTCCGATCAGACGCGCATGCCGGCCGCGCTGCATCTCTTCTACTTGCGAAAATTTTACAAGGAGAACCAACTCGCCGCAGGCAAGCTCGAGATTCTCGGCAAGACGCTGAGCCTCGGCAAGGTGAAGATCCCGATCTATCTGCAATCGAGCAAGGAGGACCACATCGCGCCCTTCCGCTCGGTTTACAAATCCGTCCATCTCTTCGGCGGACCCGTGAAGTTCATCATCGCGGGCTCGGGCCATATCGCCGGCGTCGTCAATCCGCCGCAGCTCAAGAAATACCAGTTCTGGACCAATGATCAGAAGACCGAAACGGTCGATGACTGGTGGCAGGGCGCGAAGGAGACCGGGGGGTCCTGGTGGCCCGACTGGATCAAATGGCTGACGCCGCTCTCGGGCGCGCAGGTCCCCGCGCGCAAGCCCGGCGACGGCAAGCTGAGTGTGCTCGGCGACGCGCCCGGGACGTATGTGAGGGCGAAATAGCTATCCCGTCACTTCCTTTGAGACATCCATGCTCAAGGGGATCCAGCTATTCGTGCTGTGATGCGCGAAGACGCGCCGGTCCGGCATATTGCCCCACGCATTGAGTAGCCCGAGCGGATCGAACCAGCCGAGAACCTGCTCGAAGCTCGCCGTCCGCGTCTCCTCGCCCACCGGACAGCCCAGCGTCACCACATGAAGCCGGTCGGCCGCGCCGTCGAGGCTCGCGATCGCATTCTCGATCACGAGCGCGCCCTTGCTGTGGCCGATGACGCGAATGACGTTCGGCAGCGTCTTCAGGAGCTCATGCAAGACATCGCATGAGCCCGAGCCGTTGCGAAAGACGGGCGCGCCGGTGCTCGCTTTGCGGTGATCGGGCACGCTTGCCAGAAGACCGCGGCCGATGCTGGCCAGTGCAGGCTGGGTCTCGGCCAGCACCTCCTGGGTCATCTGCTTGACCCACCAATTGCGCATGCCGAAGCCGAACCAGCCCCCCAGCGCCTGCTGCACGACATCGGCCACGCCCAACCCCGGCACGATCGCCGCGACCTTTTCGCCGAGCGCGGCGGAAATGTTCCAAGCGAACGCCGCCGAGCCCAAGGCCGATGAGCCAACCCCTGTCACCGAGATCGTCTTGATTTTCTTCGCATCCTCGCTGGCAAGAAAGGCCAGTACGTCCTTGTAGCGCGTGATCTCCGGCGCCGCCGCGACATCCACCACCAGAATCGAGCCCTCCGGATTGGACAAAGCATCGAGCTCAATGGTCGCGCGGAGCGTCGTCTTCCGCCAGGGCAGCGTCTTCGCTTCGGGATCGTCCGCGGGGTCGATGTCGACGATGACGCCGTGGCTGCGCAACGCCCGGCCGACCTCGCCGACATCGTAGAACAGCGTGTCGAGGACGGTGTTCCCGATCCTCAGCATACGTATCATTGGCAGGGCCAGCGCCGGGGGCAGCTCGAACAGGCTCAATCCGAAGGATGGCAGGTCCCGCATGAGGCGCTCCTTGTGTTCCACCGCACAAGCTTGGCCGAGACAGGTTACGCCTTCAACCTCACGATCGTGTCTTTTTGTGGGACAAACCATATCGATCTAGGGGGTTCAGCCCCGGCGCCTGAACGCCTATGGTGCACGAACCCGATTCGAGACTGCGTGAGACCAGCCCGATGCAAAATGTCCTTTTGATCATCTCGTCGCTCAACGATTACGTACGCCGCTGGCTCGCGACGACGGATTTGACGTTGCTCGCCTCTCAGCTCGCCGCCGCCATTGTGGTCGGTGCGATCATCTATTTTAGCCTCTCCTCCGTCGCGCGGATCCTGAGCCGAAAATTCGCTGAGGCCGCCACGAAGCCCCGCAAGACCCGCATTGGCCCCAGCACCCTGCTGCAAACCCTGAGCCTTATGGCAAGCCGTACGTCACGGCTGATCATCCTGATTGCCGCCATCACGGCCGCAAGCATTTTCCTGCCGATCAGCGGCGCCCAGTTCGCGATCATTTATCGGGTCTTTGCCGTAGCGGTCATCATTCAGTCCGCGATCTGGGCCAGCGTCGCCTTGTCGAGCTGGATCGAGGGGGTCGGCAAGAACACGACCTCGGATTACCGCGCGCTGGCCAATGCCCATGCCATCATCGCGACGATCGCGCGCGTCGCGCTGTGGTCGATCGCCTTGATGCTCGTCTTCGACAATCTCGGCTTCAACGTCACCGCTTTGGTGACGGGCCTCGGCATCGGCGGCATCGCCGTGGGCCTCGCCGTGCAGAAGATATTGGCGGATCTCTTCGCCTCGCTCGCCATCGTTCTGGATCGCCCCTTTGAATATGGCGATTTCATCGTCTCGGGATCACAGATGGGCACGGTCGAGAGCATCGGCCTCAAAACCACGCGACTGCGTGCGCCGACCGGCGAGCAACTCGTCATCGCCAATTCCGACCTACTCGATTCACGTATCCAGAATTTCAAGCGCATGCATGAGCGCCGCGTCGTCTTTCAAACCGGAATCGTGCATGGCACCGCGGTCGAAAAGCTCAAGCTCATCCCGAGCATTATCGAAGAGGCCGTCAAACAACAGAAGCTGGCGCAGTTCGAACGCAGCCATCTCGTGACCTATGCCGATACGGCGCTGCGCTTCGAAACCTCCTATCTGGTCGGTTCCCCCGACATGCTGGCCTATATGGATTGCCATCAGGCCATTCTGCTCGAGATCTACCGGCGCTGCGAGGAGCAAAAAATCACGATCGCGATTGCGATCCCCACCGGCTTGCCGGGATTGTCCGCAACATTGCCTCAACCGGGAAACACGCAAATGTCGGCGGCGGCAGCCCACTAGCTGCACGAGCACCGGATTGTTCTCGATTGAGTCATCAAACAGCCCGGCCGAAGCGCAGCGGAGAGCCGAGATCCTTTTTGCGAAGAAGATGGATCGCGGATCGGCCTACGGCCGTCCGGGATGACGTCTTGAGTGTGAATCTCTAGCGCTGATGCGCGAGCGGGATGCCCGGCACAGGGCTACGGACTTTGACGATGGCGCCTGTGCCGGCCGCCGCGATGTAGAGATCACACATATCCCGTCCGCCAAAGGCGAGGGCCATCGGCCTGTTGACGATCTGGCCCTCGGGATCGTTGACCACGACGGAGAGCGACAGGTTGGGTGTGATCGCAATGATGCGATTGGCATAGGGAAGCGTGACCCAGAGATTACCTTCCGCGTCGAACTGACAGCCGCCGCCAAAGCCGATCCGGTTGCGCTCGCGCATGGTGAGGCGGGCGCGCCCTTCGCGTGTGAAGGCACCATCCGGCACGTTGCCGAGCTGAGGTCCATAGGGCTTGGGCGGATCCAGCGTGCCGTCCGCGCGCCGCCCGAAGCGCAGCACGTTGCAAGACAGACTCTGGATGACATAGAGATGGCGTTCGCGCTCATCGAAGCAGCAGCCGCTCGCGAAATTGATCTGTTGCGCTACGACATCGACTTTGCCGTTCGCATCGAGACGGTAAACCATCCCGTCCGGACCGGTCTCGGCGGAGACCGCGCTCAAGGATTTTTCCCATGTGGAATGCGTGCAATAGATCGTCCCATCAGGGGCGACCAGCGGCGTATTCGACGCGCCCAGCACGCGGCCATCTGCACTGCGCACCAGCGTATCGATCTTTCCGGTTCCCACATCAAGCTGCTGCAACGGGCCCGGCTCGCCGGCTTTGACCCCGAAATTCGCAATGAGGATGCGGCCCTTGCGATCCATCGCGAGACCGCTCGGCACACCGCCCGCAGCACCCATTTTCCTTGCGCCATCCGGCCGGACCAGCGCGACGGCGGAACCCTTGTCGGACGCCCAGATCCGGCCGTCACGGCCGATCACCACGCCGGCGGGCCGCGTCAGGCCTTCTCCGATTTTTTGCATATCAGCTAGTGCAATTGGCTTGAGCGGCACTCTTTTCCCCTTTTTTCTCCGAGGCCACGCGTGCCGACTTCCATACGGATATTTCCGTATCATGACAATCGGAGTTTGCACAAATAGCTGCGTCAGCGCTTGAAGATCAAGAAAGCGGCTAAAACGAGAAACACGAAACCCAGCGCATGGTTCCACGCCAGCCGCTCGCCCAGATAGAAGGTCGAGAACAGCGCAAAGATGACGAGTGTGACGATCTCCTGGATCGTCTTCAGCTGCACCGTGCTGTAGACGCTGCTGCCCCAGCGATTGGCGGGAACGGCCAGGCAATATTCGAAAAACGCGATTCCCCAGCTCGCAATGATGACGATGAGAAGCGGGACGCTCTTGAAGCGCAGATGCCCATACCAGGCAAAGGTCATGAAGACATTCGACGCGACGAGCATCAGGACGGGCAGGACGGCATCTTTGAAAGGAGGCATGGCGGACCTGAACTCGGGGATGGGAGCTTCGGAAATATTTCAGATCGGCTTTGCTCGCAAGCGCCCGCTCGACCCTCCCTTGTGCAGCCTGCGCCTCGCGGGCATGCTCGCGCGTCATGAGCGAACCTGGTTCCCAGATGGATCCCTTTGCCCCGTTGTTGGCGGCCACAGCGGCCGGCGACCGAGCGGCGTTCCGCAGCCTCTATGAGGAGGCTGGGCCCCGGCTTCTTGGCGTCGCGCGGCGCATCCTGCGCCGGCCCGAGCTGGCCGAGGAGGCCCTTCAGGAGGGCTTTATGCGGATCTGGCGCAACGCCGCCCGCTTCGATGGAAGCCGCGGCTCGGGCTTTACCTGGATGGCCGTTATCGTTCGCCGCGTCGCGCTCGACCGCATTCCCGCGAACCGGCGGGAGGAGCTGGTCGATCAGGAGCTGGCCGAGGCGCTTCCTGCCGAAGGGACCGGTCAGGCGCATGAGCCGCGGCTGCAGCCCTGTCTGGAGGGGCTGGAGGAGACCCATCGCCAATCGGTCGTCCTGGCCTTCGTGTACGGCCTCTCCCACAGCGAGATCGCGGAGCGGCTGAAGGCGCCCCTCGGCACCGCCAAGAGCTGGGTCCGCCGCGGCCTGCAACAGCTCCGCGACTGCCTCGGGGTTTAACCCTTTCTCTCATCACGGCTGTGTGAACCGCTTTTTTACGGGCCGGCTGCATCCGGATGCGGACGCGCGTCTGTATCCGAATGCGATGGCGGCGCTTCAGCTGCCCTTCAACACAGACGGGGACACCCCATGACCACACTCATTCAGCCAACATCCCTCAGTCGCCGGAATGCCTTGAAGCTCGGCGGCATCGGCACATTGTCCGCCGCGACGATCGGCCTTCTGGCCGGCGTTCCGGGCCTCGCCCGCGCCGCCGACAGCATGACTGCCGGCGATGTGTCGATTTTGAATGTCGCGCTTGGCCTCGAGCACGAGGCCATCGAGGCCTATCAGATCGGCGCAGAAAGCAAGCTCCTCACCCCCGGCGTCCTGAAAATCGCCGTGGGCTTCCAGAGTCAGCACAAGGAGCATCGCGACGCGCTGGTCGCGACCATCGAAAAGCTCGGCGGCAAAGCGGTCGCCGCCAAGAAGCGCGCAGCGTATGAGAAGGCGCTCAACGTCGCCATGCTGAAGAACGAAGCCGATGTTCTGGGCCTCGCCAAGAAGCTCGAACTCGGCGCGGCCAACGCCTATCTCGGCGTGATCCCGTCCTTTGCGGATAAAAATCTCGCCCAGGTTTCCGCGCGCCTCGCCGCCGATGAGACGATGCATTGGACCGTGCTCGCGCAGGCGACGGGCGAGATGCTGCCCATGAAAGCCCTCACCTTCGGCGCCTAACCCCTCTGATGCCAGAGAGGGAAGGCGATCATCCCCCTAGCCTTCCCTCTCTTTCCCTTTGATCGTCGGAGCATTCCATGAGACGCCTGTTGATCGCGTGTGCGAGCCTCGTTGCCTTGAGCTTGACCATTGCCGGCATGGCGCGGGCTGACGAATTGCCCGCAGGCGATGCGATGCGCGGCGCGAAGGTCTATGAGCAGCGTTGCGGGGCCTGCCATTCTCTGGAAGCCAATCGCGTCGGCCCGCGGCATCATGGTGTCTATGGCCGCAAGGCGGGCTCCGTCACGGATTTTCCCTATTCGCCCGCGGTGAAGGCCTCGCAGGTGATTTGGTCGCAGGACACGCTGAATGCATGGCTCACCGATCCGCAAAAGCTGATCCCGGGCCAGCGCATGAATTATCGCCTCGGCGATCCGCAGCTGCGCGCAGACGTGATCGCATTTCTTAAGAAAGAATCGGGCAAATAGCGGGATTTACGAAAACCCGGTTGAGACCGCCCATGGCCGTATAACGGGCCAGCTCGGCAAAGCCGTGCTGTTCCAGCACCGGCACCGGCCCCTCCGCGCCATGGCCGCTGCCCGCCACCTCAACAATGACGGAGCGCACATGCTTCAGCGTTTCGCCGCTTCCGCGCAGGATCGCGGCCTCGATGCTATCGACATCGAGCTTGATGTGATCGGGCGGCCAGATGCCGGGCAACTTCACGAGCGTATCCACCGAGAAGCCCAGCGTGGCTTGGGAGAAGACGGGCTTCACCGCGCCTTGCACCGTCACGGGCGCGCCGAAGGCATGCATGGAATGACCCGCCTCGGTATGCGCCATATGCAGATTGGCGACATGCGGCGCCTCGTCGAGCGCGAGACAGAACGCCTGCACGCGCGCGCCCAAATCGTTGATCTCCACATTACGCATGAGCGCGGCAAAGCTCGCCGCGCTCGGCTCGATCGCCACCACCCGAATCTTGGGATTGAGCGCGGCATAAAGCGTATAGAGCCCGATATTGGCCCCGATATCCCAAAGCGTGCCGTCGGTCAGGAACTCGTCGATCCACGCAAGGGTCTCGGGCTCCTGCGTCTCGAAGGCGAGCGGATCATTGGCTGACCGCGCCGTGGCGCACAGGCATGTCAGCGTGCCCCGTTTCGTGCGCACCGTGACGCGCTGCTCCAGCATATGCGCAGCGCGCGCCAGCGTATTCACGCGCCGCTTAGGGTTTTGGACCGCCGTCAGGAGGTGCCCAAAGCCGGCAATGGCACCGGCCAAGGTTTTGCTCATTTGTTCCTGTCTTTGAGAAGGTCGCGGATCTCCGAGAGCAACGTTTCGGTCTTGCTCGGCGGCACGGGCACCGCGGCGGTGGGCTTCATTAGCTTGTTGATCTGGCGCACGATGATGAAGAGCGCGAAGGCGATGATCAGAAACTGAATCAGGACATTGATGAAAACACCGTAATTCAAGGTCGCCGCGCCTGCGGCCTTCGCCGCGGCAAGGCTCGGGTAGTTTTCGCCGTTCAGCGCGACGAACAGGCTGGAGAAATCGATGCCGCCAGTGAGATAACCGATGGGCGGCATGATGATGTCCTCGACGAGCGAGCTCACGATCTTACCGAAGGCCGCGCCGATGACGACGCCGACGGCGAGGTCGATGACATTGCCCCTCATTGCAAATTCTTTGAAATCCTTGAACATGGCCGGCCTCTTCCTGAGTTATTTGGAGCAAGCACACACGCACGACGCGCATTAAAGCACGACGCGGCCATCCGTACACTGCTGGAAATGATGAAGCCGCAATCAGGCGGGCTTGCGGACTTCCTGGTCGTAGTCGGCCATCAACCCATGGCTGATCTCACCTGGCGTGAAGCGATGAGGCCCGATCTCCGCGACGGGGGTCACCTCGGCCGCCGTGCCGGTGATGAAGACCTCCGAGAAGTCCGGCAGCTCGCTTGCTTCGATATGGCGCTCGACGACAGTCAGGCCCCGGCGCTTGGCGAGGCCGATCACCGTCTGGCGCGTGATGCCATTGAGGAAGCAATCGGGCGTCGGGGTGTGGATGACCCCGTCCTTGATCAGGAACACATTCGCCCCCGTCGCCTCGGCGACGAGGCCGCGGTAATCGAACATCAACGCATCCGCGTAACCCTTGCGCTCGGCGGTATGCTTGGAGAGGGTGCAGATCATATAGAGCCCGGCGGCCTTGGCCTTGGTCGGCGCCATATCCGGGCCCGGCCGCCGCCAGCTCGCGATGTCGAGCTTGATGCCCTTTGCGCGTTCGGCTGGATCGAAATAGGACGGCCATTCCCAGACTGCGATGGCGAGATGGATCTTCGACGTTTGCGCCGTGACCCCCATGATCTCGCTGCCGCGCCAGGCCACGGGACGGACATAGGCGTCCTTCAGCTTCATCGCGACCAGCGTCTCGCGCTTCGCCTTGCTGATCTCGGCCGAGGAATAGGGGATCGTGAAATCCAGAAGCCGCGCGGATTCGACGAGGCGGTCGGAATGCGCGTCGATCTTGAAGATCCGCCCCTCATAAGCCCGCTCGCCTTCGAACACGCAGCTGCCGTAATGGAGCCCGTGGGTCAGGACATGGATCTTCGCCTCACGCCAGGGGACGAGCTTGCCGTCGAACCAGATGAAGCCATCACGGTCATCAAACGGCGCAGTCGGAATCAAAGCCATTGCGGGGGCCTCCTGTTGTCTTTGTCTTGGCGCGGGCCTACCTATGGGCGCCCCTGTGCACGCGTTGCGGGCAACCGGGGGCCTGGGTCTTGAAGACAGCTAATGAATATGACAAAATATGTCAACATGACTGACACAAAACTCCGAGAACCAAAGGCAGGCACCAACCTGCTTTATCTGCGCGACGAGGAGTTGCGCCAAGGCATAGAGCTTCTGTTCTTCGCCTATCGCGACTTTACCAGCGACCCCGACGCGATCCTGGCCCGCGATGGGCTCGGGCGGGCCCATCATCGCGCCATTTACTTCATCGGGCGCAAGCCCGGCGTCACCATCGCCGAGCTGCTCACGACTTTGCGCATCACCAAGCAGAGCCTCGGCCGCGTGCTGAAGCAGCTCCTCGCACTCGGCTATGTCGAGCAGAAGCCGGGGACGCGCGACCGGCGCCAGCGTCATCTTACACTAACCCG
>Ga0068863_100005857_pt1 | contig 12043 bp, 10 predicted proteins | sample KBSSwiS62_FD_66596 | JGI IMG/M metagenome (GOLD analysis project Ga0068863, IMG submission 66596) | Switchgrass rhizosphere microbial communities from Kellogg Biological Station, Michigan, USA - KBS Switchgrass S6-2 | ecosystem: Host-associated > Plants > Roots > Rhizosphere > Soil ...
CGGCCTTCGTCGAGCATGATCTGCAGCGCGCCCACCCAGATCACGAGGAGCGCAAGACCGACCTTGTCGATGAACGCCTGGAACTTCGGATCCGGCTGGCCGCGCATCAGCATCATCAGCATGAGCCCGCCGCCGGCGGCGATCGGAACCTTGATGAAGAAGATCCAGGCCCAGCCATAATTGTCGCAGATGATTCCGCCGAGGATCGGGCCGGCCACCGGCCCGATCAGGGTCGTCATCGCCCAGATCACCGTCGCCAGCGTCGCTTTCTCCTTCGGGAAGATTCGAAGCAGCAGCATCTGGGACAGGGGCATGATCGGGCCGCCGACCAGGCCGAGCAGGACGCGCGCGCCGAGCAGCATGCCCATCGATCCCGCCAGACCGCAGAGCAACGAAATCGCGGCGAAGCCGAGGTAACAGGTCAGAAATGTGCGCTGGGCGCCGAACCTTCTTGCCAGCCATCCGGTCAGCGGCACCGTGATCGCCTCGGCGACCGCGTAGGATGTGATCACCCAGGTCCCCTGGGTCGAGGACACGCCGAGATTGCCGGCGATCGTCGGCACCGACACGTTCGCGATCGTCGTATCGAGCACGACCAGGAAGTTGCCGAGGCCGATCAGCACCGCCGCGATGTAGAGCGGGACGCCTGTCAGCGGAGCGGCGGGTTCCGCCGCGGCACGTAGAGACAGATTTGCCATGGTTGCGCTCCCGCCCCGGATCAATTGGGGATGTCGATGTCGGCGTTCATCGACAGGCCGACGCGCAGCGGGTGCTGGGCGAGCTGCCGGGGATCGAGCGCGATCCGGACGGGGATGCGCTGGACCACCTTGATCCAGTTGCCGGTAGCATTCTGCGCCGGCACCAGGGCAAATGCCGCGCCGGTGCCGCCGGAGAAGCCGATCACCCGGCCGTCATAGACGACGTCGTCGCCATAGAGGTCGGAGGTGAGCGTCACGTGCTGGCCGGGCCGCACCCGCGCGAGCTGAACCTCCTTGAAGTTCGCATCGACATAGGCGGCCTGGATCGGAACGATGGTCATCAGCATCGCGCCGGCCTGGACGCGCTGCCCGACCTGCACCTGCCGGCGAGTCACGATCCCGTCGACTGGCGCGCGAATGATCGTGCGCTCGAGGTCGACCCTCGCCTGCTCGACGGCGGCGCGGGCCGCGAGGACGTCCGGATTGGTGTCGACATTGCCGTCGCCGATCAGGGCCAGGTTGGTATTGCGGCTGCCGACCGCTGCCTCGCGATTGGCCGAGGCCTGCGCCAGCATCGCCTGGGCCGCCAGCAGATTGGCGGCCGCGGTCGCGTGGGCATTGCGGGCGGTGGAAAGCTCTTCGTCGGAGATGGCGCCGCTTGCCGCGAGATTCTCGCGGCGGCGAAGGTCGATCGCCGCGCGGTCGAGGTCGGCCCGCGCCCCTGCGATCTGGGCGTTGGCACGTGCGGCGTCGGCGCCGCGCGCCGCGATCTGGGCGCTTCGCTCGCCGTCATTGGCAACGAGGCTGCGCACGCGCCGTTCGGCCGCCTGAAGCTCAGCCTGGGCCCTTGCCAGGGCGATCCTTGCATCGGTGTCGTCAAGCCGAACCAGGATCTGGCCGCGGCGGACCTGCTGTGCGTCCTGGACCAGCACGTCGCGCACCGGGCCGCCGACCTGCGGGGTCACCTGGGCGACGTCGGCGCCGACATAGGCATTGTCAGTTTCGACATGATGCGAGCCGATCAGGGCGTCATAGGCGTAATAGCTGCCTCCAGTGAGGGCGACCGCAAGCGCAAGGCCTGCGAAGAGCTTCTTGCGCTTCCGCCCGGTCGCGCTCTTCTCCATAGCCTCGGCTTCGAGCGCGGCGCTGGCATCGATGAGGTCGAATTCTTCTTTCGTAACTGGCTTGTTCATGGCTGAAGTTCCTTAGGTACGAGGGGTTGCGTGGAAGCCGCCGCCGAGCGCGCGGACGAGCGCGACGTCGAGCGCGAAGGCGCTCGCTTCGAGATCGGCAACGGCACGGCGGTTGGCGTTGAGCGCATCCTCGGCGCTCAGGACTTCGAAATAGGGGGAGAGGCCCCCGCGATAGCGCGCCTGGACCAAATCGTAGGCGCGTTGGGACGAGGCCAGCGCGGCGCGGGTCTCGCTCAGCCTGACGGTCAGCGCGCGCTGATGGGCGGCGACGTCGGCGATCTCGCGGACCGCCTCGATCAGGGTCCGGTTATAGGCCGCGACCGCGCCGTCAAAGTCGGCGCGGGCGCCGCGATAGGCGCCCTGCAGCCGCCCGCCTGAGAAGATCGGCAGGCTGATTGCCGGGCCGGCCGCTCCAAAGGTCGAGCCGCCCTGGAAGAGATTGCCTATCCCCAGCGCCTGAAGCCCGATCAGCGCCGAGATATGAACATTGGGGTAGAAATCGGCACGCGCCGCCTGGATGCGTGAAGCGAGCGCTTCGGTACGAAGCCGCGCCGCGACGATGTCCGGCCGCCGGCCGACGATGTCAACGCCGAGATCCTGCGGCAGGCCGAAGGCGTGCAGCTGCGGTTCGCCCGGCAGCGCGATCGTCTGGCCGCGCGCCGGACCGGCGCCAAGCAGAGCGGCGAGCTGGTTGCGGGCGACCTCGATCTGCTCGGCGATCGCCGCAAGCTCCGCGGCCGCGTTCGACCGGCCGGAATCCGATCGGGCGACAGCCGCGTCATTTTCCAGCCCCTGCGCCCGCCGCGCCTGGATCAGGCGCGCGCTGTCCGAGCGGATCCGCAAATTGGTCCGGGCGGCATCGTCGAGCGCGTGGAGCCGAAGCAGCTCGGCATAGGTGGTCGCGATGCCCGTCGACAGCGCCAGGCGGACCGCCGCCGCATCGGCGCGGGCCGCGTCGGCATCGGACATCGCCGCGCGAAGGGTGGCGCGATTGCGCCCCCACAGGTCCAGATCATAATTGAGACCGATCGACAGGCTGGCATTGTCGTTCCAGCCCTGCGGCGTCGCGCCTGCCGGCATGCCCAGATTCTCGGACTGGCGAATCGCGCCGCCCTGGGCATTTCCGTCCACGCTGGGCAGCAGCTGCGCGCCGGCCTGCTGCGCCATCGCTTCCGCGCGGCGCACGCGCGCCGCTGCTTCGTCCAGCGAAGGCGACGAGGCGAGCGCTTCGCTGATCAGCTGCGACAGCTGGTCGTCGCCATAGCCCTGCCACCAGGATTCTTCCGGCCACAATTGGGACGCGGAGACGGCCGGCAGGTTCAGGCCGTCCAGGCCCTGCGTCAGCGGTGCGGCTTCGCGTGGATTCGGCATGGGCCCCAGATGCGGCACCGATGCGCAGCCGGAGCAAAACAGTAGCGCCAGGAATGCCGCGCGGCTGGCCCGCGCCTTTCGAATCATAGTCATGATTGAGAACCTTGATCCCGTTGTGGTACCGTACGGTCTAGTCCACTTAACGAGGCTTGTCAACGCAAAAATAGACCCTATGGTACGGTTATTGATTTGAAGGAGTTAGCCTCGGCGATGCGGACGAGATCGGAAGAAAAGAGGCGCGACATCGTGCGAGTCGCGGCCAAGGCGTTCGAGGAGCTCGGCTACGAGCGCACGTCGATGCTGACCATCGCCGAGCGCCTGCGGGGCTCGAAGCAGACGCTCTATAACTATTTCGGTTCGAAGGAGGAGTTGCTTCGGGCCGTGCTCGACTTCGATGTCAGCGAGGTTGCCAATCGGTCGATGGAGGAGTTCCTCGCGGAGAAGAATCTGCGCAAGGCGCTGGTTCGACTCGGCATCGCCTTCCTGAACGGCCAGCTCTCTCCTTCGGCCATGTCGAACATCCGGATCGTCTCCACGCAGCCGGCCGAGTCCGACATCGGCGAGGAATTTTACGAGAATGCCCTGCGGCCGGCCTGGAAGCGGACGGCGGAGGCGTTCGGGGCTTTGATGAGCGATGGAAAGCTCAGAAAGTCGGATCCGTGGCTCGCGGTCATGCAGTGGAAGGGCCTGGTGCTGCTCGACCTGTTCGAACGGCGTCTGCTCGGAGCGATGAAGCGGATCGACCCGCAGGAGATCGAGGCCGCGGCGAAATCTGCGGCGGACGCCTTCCTCAGAATCTACGGTCCGGAGACTCCGCAAGCCAAACCGAAGAGTCAGCGCTAGCGCCCTGCGCGCTTTGCGCGTGCGCCGCGCGCGTGAGAAGAGCGACGTGGCGGGCTCCCCTGCCGCGTAAGTCGACTCGCGGATCCCGTCCATCCGGCCACTGATTCGGCGCGCCAATAGCGGCGAATCGTTGACCGTCGAACATATTTCGCGGCGCTATTCTCCTTCAAAACAGTACCGTACGTTACGGTCCATTTTACGCTTGACAAAGTGCGATGAAATGGACTAGACCGTACGGTACAGACTGAATGGAAGAGATCGCGCCATGAGCGTCATCGACTGCAAACCGGCAGATGCCCTGAACGCCTTCGACTGGTGGGTGGTCGAGATCGCCCGGATCGACGGCCCGTCATCCATCGAGCCGGCCAGCCGCCTTGCTCGGTTCGTGAAAGCCATGTTCGGCATATCGCGGGCCCGCACTCTCGCCAACGCCCGCGCCGAATCGCTCCGCCGCTTCTGCGTTCGCGCCTGGCACAGCGGCCCGGTCCGCGACAGCGACCTGCGCGCGCTGACGGACGCCGGCTATTCGATGGCCCAGGCCGATCAGATCCTGGTGCATATTGCAGGTTTTCGCGGCTTCGCCTCGTCGGTGCACGTCGCTCACATATGATTCAGTTCGGCGCCGGGAGGCCGTCCCCCCTCCTCCCGGTCCCGATCCGCTCTGCCCGCGCCGCCCCATCCCCCCGGCGCGGGCAGAGCCCCCAGGCGAGAAAGGAACGAAGCGATGACCTATGCATGGCCGAAAGACCTGATGCCGCAAAGCGCGATGGCGGCGCCATATTTGCCGCCGCCCACCGTCGAGGAGACGGCCTGGGATATTCTCCTGGCCCTCCACTCGGATCGCAGCCGCAGGCTCGGTCTGGACAAGCTTGCCAGGATGGTCAGCGTGTCCCGCCCGACCCTCAATTGCTGGCTGGCCCTCCTCGAAAAGCGGAGCCTCATCACCGGCACCATGCACGACGAGCTTCGTGCGGTTCTGACTCCGGCCGGTCGCGAACTGCTCGACCTTTATTGGTCGGCGACCAGCGGCCTGCAGGTCGGCGCCAGCCACTGAATATTGCGGACTGACCTGGAGAAATCGAATCCAATGCGCGTGCGTACCGAAGAAAAGCGGCAGCAAATCGTGCTTATGGCTGCCGAGCTGTTCGCGGAGCTCGGCTATGAGCGCACCTCGATGTCGGCGATCGCCGCCCGTGTCGGCGGTTCCAAAGCCACCTTGTACGGCTATTTCCCTTCGAAAGAGGATCTGTTCCGGGCGGTACTCGATCGGGACGTGAATGCGGAGGCCGACCGGCTGATGCAGGAATTCCTGGCGGAGAGGGATTTGCGCGGCGGGCTCATTCGTCTCGGCATCGCCTTCCTCACCGGCCACCCGGCGCGCAGCGCGACCATAAGATCGGTCGCCAACCAGCCGCTCGCCCCGGAATTCTATGAGAATGTGCTGCGGCCCGCATGGCAGCGCCTGGCCGACCGGTTCGCGGCCATGATGAAGGAGGGACGGCTGAAATTCGCCGATCCCTGGGTCACTGCGATGCACTGGAAGGGCCTCAATGAGTGGGACATGCTCGAGAAGCACCTGCTCTGCGCGAATGTCGGCACGAACCCCAATGAGATCGTGACCGCAGCGACTGCGGCCGCGGACGCCTTCCTGAAAGTCTATTCCAACGGCCCGGAAGCGAAGGGCGTGTCGCCATGAGCGCCACCTCATTCAGGGCGGGGGACACGATCCCTGGCCGGGCGCCCCGAACAGGCCCGAGCGCGCTCCCGTTCGAGGTCGAAGCCAATGCGGGCAATCATTTGGCCTGGATGAATGCGATCCTCGGCCTCCAGCGCACCCTCATGGCGGCCGAGCGAACGGCGGTGACGCTCATCGCATTCGGGTTCACCGTGGCCCAGGTGTTCAAGAGCATGGAGCCGCGCGTGCCGCCGAAATTCCTCATCCTGGGGCCGCATCTTCCGCGGACGGTCGGGCTGCTCATGATCGCCACCGGCGTCGGATCGCTCGCCTTGTTCACCTGGCAATATCTACGCGCGGTCGCCTATCTCGCCGCCGAGCCTTTCGCATTGGTGTCCGTGCGTATCGAATTCCCCCTCCACCAGCTCACATGCATTTCGGCCTATGCGATCATGCTGCTCGGCGCGCTTGGATTTGCCTCCGTGTTCGTGAGCTTCTGATCCGAGGAGCCGGAAGCGCCGACGCCCGCCCCCTCGCACGGACTCAGCTATCGCCATGGACCCAATCAAATCGGCCAGGTCGCCGCGCTGACGATCCGAAACCGCGCCGCCACGCCGGGCGCCCCGCCGCCGGGCTGGCCGCCGCCGATCCACAGATTGACCTCCCCCGGAATCGTTCGCCTTGCCCCTTGCGCGTCGACGATGCTGAGATCGCGATCGCGGAGCGTGAAGCGCACGCGCTGAGTCTGGCCACGCGCCAGGTGGATACGCTGGAAGCCGACCAAAGCGCGGATCGGCGCGCCCGCGACACCGGGCCGGCTGGCATAAAGCTGCACCACCTCGTCGCCATCCATTGCGCCGCTATTGGCGACGTTCACCGACACGGTCACCGAGCCAGCGGCGCCAATCCGCCCGCTGGAAAGCTGCGGGTCGGAATAACTGAAGCTGGTGTAGGAGAGGCCGTAGCCGAACGGGTAGAGCGGCGCGCCGGCGAAGTAGCGATAGGTGCGCCGGCCCATGGAATAATCTTCGAAGTCGGGAAGCTGGTCGACGGACCGGTAGAAGGTCACCGGCAGGCGGCCCGCCGGACTGTAGTCGCCGGCGATCAGGCGCGCCACGGCGGTGCCGCCCTGGCCGCCCGGATACCAGGCTTCGACGATCGCCGGCACATGCGAATCGGCCCAGTTCACGCTCAACGCGCTGCCGTTCATCAGCACCAGGACCATCGGCTTGCCGAGCGCGGCGACCCGTTCGAGCAATTGCTGCTGCGGGGCGGGCAGATCGAGGCTGGTCCGATCGCCGCCGGCAAAGCCCGGCGCGTCGATGCGCATCTCCTCCCCTTCCAGCTGCGCGGTGAGCCCGGCGACGAAGACGACGAGATCGGCGTTCCGCGCCGCGGCGAGCGCATCGCGGGCGCCCTGGTCGCTCGGAATGGCCCAGACCAGCCGTTCGTCGCCGGAGTCGCGGCGCTGGAATGATTCGACGCGGATCGCGTAGGTCCTGCCGGCCTCGAGCCTGATGGTGCCGCTGGCGATGGATGGGCGCCAATCCACGTGCCATGCATCGACGACAAGCCGGTCGTCGACCCAGATGCGATAGCCGCCGAAAGCATCGTAGCGGAAACGATATTCGCCGCTCTCGGGCGCATGGAGATAGCCGGTCCAGCGCGTAGCGCCGACGCGCTGCTCGCCCTGCCAGGCCATGCGCGCATTGGGCCGAACCCGGGTCGAAACGGGCGTTCCGGTCAGCGTGGCATCGGCGAATTGGGTCTCGGTCAGACCATGATCGCGGCAATTTGCATTGCTGCACAAAGCTTCATCGGGCACCGGGAGCAGCGCGGGATTGATGAGTCCGCTGCCTGCGACGAAGCTGATGCGCGAGTCGGGGAAGCGCTGGCGAAGGCCGCTGAGCACGGTGACCGGGTGGGACGGCGTGCCGTTATAATTGCCGACGAGCGCCTCGACGCTGTCGGCATTGGGGCCGATCACCGCGATCGACCGGGGCGCGGCGCGCAGGGGCAGCAGATTGTCCTGGTTCCTCAGCAGCACCATCGAGGCTTGCGCCATAAGCTGCGATTGCGCCCGATGCGCTTCGGTGTCGTTGTCATGGGCGGAGATGGTCGGGAAGGCAGAGCCGGGCGGATCGAATTGGCCGAGGCGGATGCGCGCCGCGAACAGGCGGCGAAGCGCCGCGTCGATCGTCGCTTCCGGCAACAGCCCGCGGCGCACGGCCGCGAGGATATGCTCGGATTCCTCGGCATCGCCGCAGATCAGGTCCATGCCCGAGCGGAACGCCGCCGCCACGCCTTCCTCCGGTGTCGCCGTATAATGGTGCTCGCCGGGCCGATAGATATTGCCGACCGCGTCGCAGTCGGAGACGACATAGCCGGTGAATCCCCAGCCCTGGCGCAAATGCCGCGCGAGAAGATTCTCGTTCGCGCAGGCGGGAACGCCGTCGACCGCATTATAGGCGCACATCACCGATCCGGCATGGCCCTCCATCACGGTCGCGCGGAAGGCGGGCAGATAAGTGTCTTCGAGATCGTGCGCCGATACGCGAACGTCTTCGCGGTGGCGGTTCGGCTCGGGGCCGCTGTGGACGGCGAAATGCTTGGGCGTCGAGACGGCGAGGGGATGGCGCGGGTCGTCGCCTTGCAGCCCGGTGACGAACGCAACGCCGAGCCGCGACGTCAGATAGGGGTCTTCGCCATAGGTTTCCTGCCCGCGGCCCCAGCGCGGGTCCCGGAAGATGTTGATGTTCGGCGACCAGACGGTGAGGCCGGCGAACCAGTCGGAGCCACCGAGGCGATGGCGGTCCTGCACATATTTGGCGCGGAATTCGACGCCGATCGTACCGGCGACGTCGTGCAGCCGCGGTGCATCCCAGGTGGCGGCCAGGCCGATCGCCTGGGGAAACACGGTCGCGATATTGTTGGCCGCGACGCCGTGCAGCCCTTCGCTCCACCAATTATATTCGCGTACGCCGAGACGCGGGATTGCCGGCGCGTCGTTGAGCAGCTGCTGCGCCTTCTCTTCCAGCGTCATGCGCGACACCAGGTCCGCGGCCCTTGCGTCGGCGGCGAGCGAGACGTCCCGATAGGATGGAGGCGCGGCCATATTCTGGGCAATGCCGTTCGATGCGGGCGCGCAAACGAAGGCGGCGACGGCTGCGATCAGCAATCGAATTGGAGCCGGCCCCTTCGCCATAAATCCCCCTTCCAGCGCCGCCAAAACTCCAAGGGACAGGCGCGATCGAAGGCGACCGTTCGCGCGGACCGATGCGCGGGAGAAGCTGCGGGATTTCCTGAGCTGGTTCAACCCTGCACGGGGCTTCGCAGGATCTTCGCCATGGGCCTGCCCTTGGCCAGTTCGTCGACCAATTTGTCCAGATAGCGGATCTCGCGCATCGTGGGTTCCTCGACCTCCTCCACCCGAACGCCGCAGACCTTTCCCGTGATCAGCGATCGTGCGGGATTCATCGCGGGCGCCTGCGCAAAGAAATCATCGAAGCTGGTCTGCTTTGCCAGCTCACCCTCGAGCGTCGCCTGGCTGTGGCCGGTCAGCCAGCGGATGATCTCGTCGACTTCGGCCTTCGTCCGCCCCTTCTTTTCCGCCTTGGCGACGTAGAAGGGATAGACGCTCGCGACGGCGGCCGAACAGATTCGATGCTTCGTCATCCAGAATTTCCACGCGCGCTCAGGCGAAGTCCGGCAGCACCAGTCCTTCGCGTTCATTGTCCCAGATCATGGCCATGATTCGCCAGCCCCACTCTGCATCCTTGAAGAGCTGGATCGAGTTGATTCCCCGCCGCTCCGGCTCGGCATCGTCGAGCGCAGTGCGCGCCTCATAGGCGCTCCAAACATGGGCAATATTGCCGAACAGGTCGATGCGGCGCCCGATCTCGACCTCGAAGAAATCGTTCGCGGCGAAGAAGGGCGTGGTGTCGCTGGCATAATCGGCGAGGCCCATGATCCGGAATGCCGGCTTCCCCGCCTCGTCGACCCAGGTCCGGATCTGGCGCGCTTCGGGATGAAAGCAAGTCTGCTGGAGCGACCAGTCGCGCGGACCCCTGGGGCCCGAAATCATCGCGTACATCGCGTCGACCGCTGCGCCGATCTCGGCCCGGTCCCTGTCGCCGGCAGCAATCATTGCCGAGCCTTTCGTGCCATCGCCGGGCAACCAAAATCCTGCGTCATCCAAGCCCTCCTTGGCGCCGTCGAATAGCAGAGCGGGCCGCAGATCAGAAGGGAATGCCCGCCAACCCGCTCCATTGAATAGATTCCTGTAGACTTGAAGTCTCAGGAGAGTCACGTTGCCGGTATAAGGTTCGGTTTGGGGAACGAGTCGCGTGCTTGCCTAGTCCCGCCTGCGATCTCGCGCGGTGCATTAGAATGGGGGTCGACCAATAAGGTAAAGTTCCGGGTAACCGCGTGGATGCGAGCGCAAGCGCCGCAATCTCCAATCCTCGAAATTACCTTTGTTGATTGCGACCGTTGAGAAAGAGCTGAAGAGGAGACCGACGTGGCAACCTATAACGGCACTAACGGCAACGATACGATCAGCGGCTCGACCAACAACGACACGATCAACGGCGGCAATGGCAACGACACGCTCGACGGTGGCGCCGGCAACGACGCGATCTCGGGCGGCAATGGCAACGACACCCTCTTGGGCGGCGATGGCAACGACACGATCTCGGGCGGCAATGGCAACGATCTTCTCGACGGCGGCGGCGGCAACGACGTTCTGACCGGCGACAATGGCGACGACCGGTTTATCGGCGGAAGCGGCGACGACATCATCGACGGCGGCAACGGCAACGACACGGCTTATTATTCGGGCGCGATCTCCGAATACAGCTTCTTCAACAGCGGCGGCTATCTCAACATCCTCCATCTCAGCGGCGCTGGCGTCGACGGCCACGACATGGTGAAGAGGGTCGAGCGGTTCATCTTCCTCGACCGCACCATCGTCATCGGCGGCGGCGCCGACAACGCCCCGGTCGCGGTCGACGACCATGTCTCGATCAACGAGGACACGGGCACCTACAGCAGCGGCACTGCGAGCGTGAAGGACAATGACTTCGACTTCGAAGGCCAGGCGCTCACCGTGACGCCCGGGGTCTTCGCCGGCACCTACGGCACGCTGACGCTCAACGCCGACGGCACCTATAGCTACACATTGTTCGCCTCCGCCCGGGCGTTGTCGCAGGGCGAAAATGTCACCGACAACTTCAACTATATTGTCTCCGACGGTCACAATAGCGACACCGGCGCGCTCGTCTTCCACATTGCCGGCCTCAACGACGCCCCGGTCGCCAGTCCGGATACGGCCGCGGGGGCCGAAAACGAGATCCTGGCCATCGACGTCCTCGCCAACGACACCGACGTCGACAATGGGGCGACGCTCACGCTCATCGCCGCCTCGGCCCCTGGCGGGCAGGGCAGCGCCTCGGTGGCCGGCGACCAGGTCCAGTTCGATCCCGGCACCGACTTCGATCATCTCGCCGAGGGCGCGACCGCCACGGTGACGATCAGCTACACGATCCAGGACGAGCATGGCGCGACCTCCTCGTCCACGATCGAGGTGACGGTCACCGGCACCAATGACGGGCCCGTCGCCAATGCCGACGTCGCGTCGGCCGACGAGAACCAGACCATCCTGATCGACGTCCTCGCCAATGACAGCGACGTGGACGACGGTGCGATCCTCACAATAACCGACGCCTCGACGGCGGCCGGCGAGGGCAGCGCCTCGGTCGTGCTGAACCAGGTCCAGTTCGACCCTGGCACCGACTTCGATCACCTCGCCGAGGGCGCGACCGCCACGGTGGTGATCAACTATTCCCTCCAGGACGAGCATGGCGAGACGGCCTTCTCGACCGTCGAGGTGACCGTGACCGGCACCAATGACGGCCCCGTGGCGAGCGCCGACACCGCTTCGACCGGCGAGAATGAGACGGTGCAGATCGACGTCCTCGCCAATGACAGCGACGTGGACGACGGCGCGGTGCTCACCGTCACGGCCGCGTCCGCGCCGGCGGGCCAGGGCACGGCCTCAATCGTCTCCAACCAGGTTCAGTTCGATCCCGGCAGCGATTTCGACTATCTCGCCGAGGGCGAGACGGCGGTGGTCACGGTTAGTTACTCGATCGTCGACGAGCATGGCAGCCCCTCCTCCTCCACCATCGAAATTACGATCATGGGCCGCGACGAAGGCGCCGTGATCGTCGGCACCGACGATGGCGAAACGCTGACCGGCACGA
>Ga0068863_100005884_pt1 | contig 12017 bp, 7 predicted proteins | sample KBSSwiS62_FD_66596 | JGI IMG/M metagenome (GOLD analysis project Ga0068863, IMG submission 66596) | Switchgrass rhizosphere microbial communities from Kellogg Biological Station, Michigan, USA - KBS Switchgrass S6-2 | ecosystem: Host-associated > Plants > Roots > Rhizosphere > Soil ...
GTTCTCGACGAGCCGGACGATGCAGATCGCCCAGCGACTGTTCCAGGGCATGGAGGTCGGCAACGGCGAGATCGAGGGCCTGATCACCTACCACCGCACGGACTCGACGACGCTCAGCGACAAGGCGATCAACGAGTCGGCGCGCGTGATCCGCGACATGTTCGGCGGCGAGTACTACGACGCGCCCCGGCGCTATCAGACGAAGGTCAAGAACGCGCAGGAGGCGCACGAGGCGATTCGCCCGACCGACTTCCGTCAGACACCACAGCGGCTGACGTCGATCCTCGAGCCCGACGAGCTGCGGCTCTACGATCTGATCTGGAAGCGCACGATGGCGTCGCAGATGGTGGATGCGCGTGTCGTGAAGACGACGCTCGAGATCACCGCGCAGACCGGCGACGGCGACTCGGCCGTGTTCACCGCATCGGGCAAGGCCATCGAGTTTGCCGGCTTCCGTCGCGCGTACGTGGAAGGCAGCGACGATCCGGAAGCCGAGCTCGAGGATCAGGAAACGATCCTGCCCACCTGCCGCGTGGGCGATCGTGTGTATGCATCAGGCGTAATGCCGTCCGGCAAGGAGGGCCTCGCGTATCTCGGCCTCGAGGCCAAGCGCCACGAAACGCAGCCGCCCGCGCGATACACCGAAGCCGCGCTGATCAAGGAGCTGGAATCCAACGGCATCGGCCGGCCGTCCACATACGCGTCCATCATCGCGACGATCCAGAACCGCGGGTACGTGTTCCGGCAGGGCAAGGCGCTCGTGCCGTCGTTCACGGCGTTCGCCGTGACGGAGCTGCTGCGGCAGCACTTCACCGACTACGTCGATCCCGGCTTCACCGCCGAGATGGAAGAAGTGCTCGACCAGATCAGCAACGGCGAGCGCGACTGGCTCGACTTCGTGAAGGGCTTCTACCGCGGCGACGCCAAGCACACCGGCCTCGACGCGCTAATCCAGTCCAAGCAGAGCGAAATCGACTATCCGCTCATAGAAGTCGGCCTCGACCCGGAGAGCGGCCACTCCATCCGCGTCCGCATCGGGCGGTACGGCCCGTTCCTCCAGCGCGGCGAAGGGGGCGAGGGCAACACCGCCTCGCTGCCCGACGATCTCGCGCCCGCCGATCTCACCGTCGAGAAGGCGGTCGCGCAACTCAACGCAAAGGCGCAGGGCCCGCGGCAACTTGGCGAGGATCCCGGGACGGGCCTGGCCGTGTTCGTGATGAACGGCCGGTTTGGCCCCTACGTGCAGCTCGGCGAGATGTCCGACGACAAGAAGGCGGCCAAGCCGAAGCGCACGTCGCTCCTCTCGACGATGACGGAGGAGTCGGTGACGCTCGACGACGCGCTGCAGCTGCTGTCGCTGCCGCGCGAAGTGGGGAAGCACCCGTCCGATGGCGAGCCGATCGTGGCCAGCCCCGGACGGTTCGGCCCATACATCAAGCACGGCAAGGAGTTCCGATCGCTCGAGAGCGAGGAGCGGCTCTTCACTGTGTCGCTCGACGAGGCAGTGGCGCTGCTGGCGGAGCCGAAGAAGTCGCGGCGCCGGCAGTCCGCAGCGAAGACAGTGCTGCGCGAGCTGGGGCCGCATCCGAAGGGTGGCGCTCCGGTCAACGTCCTCGCCGGCCGCTACGGTCCGTACGTCACCGACGGCACGACCAACGCGTCGCTGCCGAAGGGCATGACACCGGAAGCGGTGACGATGGAGCAGGCGGCGGAGTTGCTCGCGGCCCGGGCCGGCGCGCCGAAGCGTGGACGGGTCCCGCGGCGCGGCGGCGCCCGCAGCTCGCGCAAGGCGACAACGAGTGTGTCGTAGCCACCAACGAAGATGATGGTCCGAATAGTGGGCGGCGGTCTTGCCGGCACCGAAGCCGCCTGGCAGGTCGCATCGCGCGGTGTGCCCGTCACGCTGTTCGAGATGCGGCCGGTCAAGCCGACGCTCGTCCACAAGACCGACGGGCTCGCCGAGCTGGTGTGCAGCAACTCGTTCCGCGGCGACAAGCTGGACAACGCCGTGGGCCTGTTGAAAGAAGAAATGCGTCGGCTCGGATCGCTGGTGATGCGGGCCGCCGACGCCGCACGCGTTCCGGCAGGCGCCGCGCTCGCGGTCGATCGCGTCCGGTTCTCGGCGGAAGTGACCGCGGCGATTACTTCGCATTCGCTCGTCACCGTCGAGCGTCGTGAGATCCAGCGCGTGCCCGATCCGGACGGCACGCCGTGGATCATTGCCACCGGGCCGCTCACCTCCGACGCGCTCTCCGCCGACATCGTCCGCTTCGTGGGCGCGGAGCACCTCTCGTTCTACGACGCCATCAGCCCGATCGTGCTGTCAGAGTCGATTGATCAGTCGAAGGTGTTCAGGCAGAGCCGGTGGGATAGAAGCCTGCGCGAAGCCGGCAGCGGACAGCTGGCAGTTGGCAGCCAGCCGGCGTGCGGGACTGATGACGGGCAGGGCGACTATCTGAACTGCCCGATGGCGAAGGACGAGTACGACCGGTTCTACGATGCGCTGGTCGCCGCCGAGTCGGCAACGGTGCACGATTTCGACAAGGCCACCTTCTTCGAAGGCTGCCTGCCGATCGAGGTCATGGCGCATCGGGGCCGGGACACGCTGCGCTTCGGACCGATGAAGCCGGTGGGGCTCGTCGACCCGCGCACCGGGCGTCGTCCCTACGCCGTCGTGCAGCTGCGTCAGGACACGCTCGCGGGCGACCACTGGAGCCTTGTCGGCTTCCAGACGCAAATCAAGTGGAGCGATCAGTCGCGCGTGCTGCGGCTGATCCCGGGGCTCGAGTCCGCCGAGTTCGTACGCCTCGGCATGGTGCATCGCAACACCTACATCAACGGTCCGACCGTGCTGCGCGACACGTGGCAGACCCGCGCGCGCGCCGATCTCCTCTTCGCGGGCCAGGTGAGCGGCGTCGAGGGCTACGTGGAGTCGGCGGCCTCGGGCCTGATCGCGGGCCGCAACGCTGCCGCGCTCGCGCTCGGCGAGCCTCCGGCGTCACCGCCGCGGACGACGGCCATTGGCGCGCTTGCGTACTACGTCTCGCACGCCGAGGCGAAGCATTACCAGCCGTCCAACATCACGTTCGGAATCATGCCGCCGCTCGACGACACGGGGAGCGGCCGGCCGAAGAAGGGCGGCGAACGGCGCGAGGCGATGGCGGTGCGCGCACTGCTGGATCTCGAGCGGTGGCAGGCCGCGCGTGAGGGCGGCGCCGTCGGGGTCGCCGCGCCGGCGGGCGCTGGAATCTGAGATGGCGCGGCCCGCTTCCCGCACCAGGGGACCGCAGCGGCCGCCGCGCGACGAGGACCGCGGCGCGCTGCGCCAGGCCATCCGCGATTTCATCGACTACCTCCGGCTCAATCGCAACGCGTCCGCGCACACGGCGCGTGCCTACGAGGGCGACCTCGAGCAATTCGTGAACGCGATCGCGGCTTCCGAAGGCCGGCCGCGCCCGTCGCTGACGCCCGCCGACTTCTCCCCTGACAACGTCCGCATGTACCTGGGCGTGCTGTTTCACGACGGCGTGTCGCGCGCGAGCGCCGCGCGAAAGCTCGCGGCGATCCGCACGTTCGCGCGCTGGCTTCGCCGGGAAGGCCTCGTCGATCAGGACCCGGCCGCGCTCGCGGCGACGCCCAAGCGCGAGCAGACCCTGCCGGCGCACCTGTCCATCGAGGAGATGAACCGCCTGCTGGAGACGCCCGATCAGGCGGACCCGCTCGGGCGCCGTGACCAGGCCATTCTCGAGGTGTTCTACGCCTCGGGCCTGCGATTGAGCGAGCTGGTCGGCCTCGATCTCGACGATCTGAACCTCAATGGACGGATGGTGCGCGTGCTCGGCAAGGGGCGCAAGGAACGGCTCGTGCCAATCAATCAGAGCGCGGAGGATGCGATTCGCGCGTACCTCAAGGATCGCGAGCAGATCCTGCGCGCAGCCGCACGGGCGTTCGCTGAGGGACGCGGGGGGGGCCGGGCGGCGCGCTCCGCGCCTGCGCGTGCGGAGGGGCAGGGGGCGCGCTTTGCGCGGAAGGGAGAGCACCCGCTCTTCGTCAATTACCGCGGCGAACGGCTGGGCCCGCGCAGCATTCACCGGCTCGTGCGGAAGTACATGGCCATGTGCAGTGCGCGGTTCGGGATTTCGCCGCACGCGCTCAGGCACTCGTTCGCGACGCACCTGCTCGAGCGCGGCGCCGACTTGCGGGGGATTCAGGAGATGCTGGGCCACGCGCGGCTCAGCACGACGCAGCGCTACACGCACGTCGACAGCGCCCACCTTCTCGAGGTGTACCGACAGGCGCATCCGAGGGCCAAGAAGGGCGCGTAAGCCTTGCGAATCGCCTCACTCCTGGAGCGGAGCGCGGGCGTGCCGCTCCGCAGCGGCAACGACGTCGAGATCCTCGTCGATGCCGAGGGCAACTACCCGGCGTGGCTCGCCGCCATCAACGGTGCGCAGCGCACGATTCACCTCGAGATGTACATCGTGCACAACGATGTCATCGGCAGGCGCTTTCGAGAGGCGCTGGTCGAGCGCGCGAAGGCCGGCATCGCCGTCCGCGTGCTGTACGACTGGTTCGGGTCGCTGCGCCCGTCGTCGTTTCGGTTCTGGGCCCCGCTCCGCGCCGCCGGCGGCGATGTGCGCGTCGTCAACGCCCCGAGCCTCGAAACGCTCGTCAGCCTGCCGAGCCGCGATCACAGGAAGCTGCTGGTCGTCGATGGCGGCGTGGCGTTCATCTCGGGGCTCTGCATCGGCGATGACTGGGTCGGCAACTTCGAGCGCGGAGTGCCGCCGTGGCGCGACACGGGCGTGCGGATTCGCGGTCCCGCGGTCGCGGACGCCGAAGAGGCCTTCGCCAGAGCCTGGGCGGCCTGGGGACCGGCGCTGCCCGATGATGTCGCGGGCGCCTGCGGTGACGTGAAGCCACAGGGCGAGGTGGACCTGCGCGTGATCCCGACGTCGCCCGACCGGCCGACACTCTATCGCCTGGAACTGGCGATGATCGGCGTCGCCGAACACCGCATCTGGCTGACCGACGCCTACTTCATGGGCACGAGCACCTACATCGAGTCCTTGTCGGCGGCGGCTGGAAGCGGTGTGGATGTACGGCTGCTGCTGCCCAACAACAGCGACGTCGCCTGGGTCGGCAACGCCTCGCGCACGTTGTACCGGCGCCTGCTCGAATCCGGCGTGCGCATCTTCGAGTGGAACGGCGCGATGATTCACGCGAAGACCGCCGTGGCCGACGGCCTGTTCGTTCGCATCGGATCGACCAACCTGAACGTGTCCAGCTGGATTGGCAATTGGGAACTGGACGTGGCCATCGAAGACGAATCGATCGGCCGGCAGATGGAAGCCCTCTACGAGCGCGACCTCGCGAACTCCACCGAGGTCGTCATCACTGAACGGCAGACGGTGCGGTTGAGCCAATCCCCGGCCACCGGCGGGCCTATCCGCCGGGCTCGTGGCCGCCGACCGCTGTCTCGCAAGGTAGGTGGCAGCGCGAACCGCGTCATGAGGGACATGACGCTCGCCAGTTCGGTCCTCGGGTCGGCCGTTCGCGGTTATCGCGCCGTAGGACCTGCGGAGGCCGCAGCCCTCGGCTTCTTCGGCGCGGCGGCTCTTCTGCTGTCGGGCGTGGTGTTCTGGTGGCCGCGCGCGCTCGCGTGGCCGGCCGCCGTGCTGGGGATCCTGGCCGGGTTGTCGCTGCTCGTGCGCGCCTGGCGCGCGCATAAGCAGTAAGAAGCTGCCAGCCGTCAGCTGCCAGCTGTGAGCAGCTAGCTTAGCTGGCGATTGGCTCGACGTCGGCCGACTGCAGGCGCCGGCCGCGCGGGAACTCGATGCCCAGCGTCTTGATCTTGTAGTTCATGACGCGAGGGCTGATCGACAACAGCTCCGCGGCATCCTTCTGTACCCAGTTGGACATCTTCAGCGCCTCGATCAGGGCCGCCCGCTCGATGTCCTCGAGCGCGATCCCGGTCGGGGGAATCTTCACGGGCGTCTGCGCATCGCGGCCGGCCTGAGTGGTGGCGACCTCCCCAAGCCGGAGGTCGTCGGCCGTGATCTGATCGCTCTCGGTCAGCAGCATCGCGCGCTCGATCGAGTTCTCCAGCTCGCGAATGTTGCCGGGCCAGTTGTAGCGCATCAGCAGCTTGAGGGCCTCGCTGTCCAGTCCGTCCACCTTCTTCTTGAGCTCGCCCACGAACCGCCTGACGAAACAGAGCGCCAGCGCCTGAATGTCGTCTTTCCGCTCGCGCAGCGGCGGCATGTCGATCGAGACGACATTCAACCGGTAGTACAGGTCCTCACGGAACTGGCCGGCGGCGACCATGGTCGGCAGGTCACGGTTCGTCGCCGCGATCAGGCGGACGTCGACGCGCAGCGTGCGCGTGCCGCCCAGCCGCTCGAACTCGTGCTCCTGCAGCACGCGCAGGATCTTCGCCTGCGTGCTCGGGCTCATGTCGCCCACTTCGTCGAGGAAGAGGCTCCCGCCGTCGCTCTGCTCGAAGCGGCCGATGCGCTGCTTGTCGGCGCCGGTGAACGCGCCTTTCTCGTGACCGAAGAGCTCCGATTCGAGCAGGTTCTCCTGCAGGGCGGCGCAGTTGACCTTCACGAAGTTGCGGTTGGCGCGCAGCGAATTGTGGTGGATGGCGCCCGCGATGAGCTCCTTGCCCGTGCCCGTCTCGCCGCGCACCAGCACGGTGGTGTTGCTCTTGGCGACTTTCTTCACCACGCTCAGCACGCGCTGCAGCGCGCCGCTGCTGCCGATGATGTGCTCGAAGTTGTAGATGTCTGACTGGGTGTGGCGGAGGTAGTCCAGCTCGTGCCGCATCCGCCGGAGCTCGAGGGCCTTGTCGATCTTGAGCTCCATCTCCTCGATTTCGAACGGCTTCTGCACGTAGTCGAAGGCGCCCACTTTCATGGCCTCGACCGCCGTGCTCACCGAGCCGAAGGCCGTCATCAGGATGACCGCCGTCGTCGGGTGCAGCGCCTTGGTCGTCTTCAGCACCTCGATGCCGTCGCTGCCGCCCATCTTGAGATCGCTCAGCACGACGTCGTAGTAGCTCTCGTGCAGCTTCTCGATGGCGGCGTTGCCGTTCGGCGCCTCGTCCACGTCGTGCCCGGCCTCGGTGAGCGCACGCACCAGTCCCCGGCGAAGCGCGTCGTGATCGTCGGCGATGAGAATACGACCCATGACAAACCCTCTGTCTGCGACGCCGCAGTGGCCGTCGCCCGTGTGCTTGGTGCCTGCCTACTGAAACCAGTCGTCGCCCGCGGCCGACACCGGCAGCGTAACGGTGAACCGTGTCCCCTGGCCGGCCGTGCTGGCCACATCGATCCGTCCGTCGTGCGCATCGATGATCTTGCGGACGATGGCCAGGCCGAGGCCCGAGCCCTGCGCCTTCGTCGTGAAGAACGCGTTGAAGACCCGGTCCTTCAGCTCCTCCGGGATCCCGGGCCCGTCGTCGGCGATCTCGACGATCAGCGTCGGCAGACCTCCCGGTCCTTCGCTCCGGTGCACGTGGTCCTCTTCCATGGTTCCGGCCCACGCGGAAATGCGCACCTGCCCCGTTCCTCCGAGCGCTTCGAACGCGTTGATCACCAGGTTGGTGAACACCTGGCACAACTGGTGTTCGTCGCCCTGGATGAGCGGCAGATCCTCCGGGACCGCCAGCGTCACGCCCACCTCGCCGCGCTTCGCCTTGCTCTCGGCCATCGACACGGCGGTGTGGAGCACGGGCGCAATGGCCGTGCGCCCCCGTTCGAGCCGCACCGGCCGGACGTAGTCGAGCATCTCCACCACGGTGGAGTTGGCCATCTTGGCCTCGTTGATGATGTCCGCGATGATCGACTGCGCGTCGGGCGATTCGCTCACCTTGCGGCGCAGCAGACCGGCCATCACCTCAATTCCCGCCAGCGGGTTCTTCAGCTCGTGCGCCATGGCCGCGGCCATCTCGCCGAGCGCCGCCAGGCGATCGCGCAGCCGCTCGCGTTCCTCGAGCTGCTCGACCCTGGTCAGGTCCTTGAAGAACAGCGCCGCGCCCGAGACCTCCCCGGCCTCGTCGCGGATGAGCGACAACGTGTAGCCGATCACCTTTCCCGTGGACTTCAGCCGCAGCTCTACGCGATTGGGCAGGTGATTCAGCTCGAATGCGCCCGCGATCACCCGGACGACGTCGGGGTGGACGCGCAGCACGTCGGCGTACTGCCGGCCGATGTCATCCGGCGAAGGCGACATCCCGAAAATCCGGTACGCCTCGTCGTTCATCACGGCGATGACACCTTCGCGCGTCACGGCGAGCACGCCGTTCCGCATGCTCGCGACCATGTCGCGAAAGAAGCGGTCTCCGACCGTGGCCACCTGCGCGCGGGCGGAGGTTTCCCCTGAAGGACGATCGCTCCGAGCAGGAGACGGCATCAGCGAGTCGTTTCGCCCTGGCTTGTCCAGAAAATGCCCGGGCGTGGCAACGTCTTAGGCACGGTGACCCGAGCGGCAAGGCCCATGCCCTTCGGCTCGTGCACGAAAGGGCGTGGAAATTCGCTTAAAATTGTAACCGGCGGTTGGGGAAGTGACGGGAATTGTGAGCCGCCGATTACAGAAGTGACACGAAATTACAGAATCGTGCCCGGAACCCGGCTTGCGCGATGTGTCGGTCACTCGTCATCGCCTCCGCGCCGTTCCGCCAGTCCGGCCAGCATTTCCCACTGGTGCATCAGCTCACCCACCTCCCACATGAGCGTCTGGTGGCGCGAAACCGCCTGCTGCGCGGCGTCGCGATCGTCGTAGAAGCCTGGCGCGGACATCCGGCTTTCGAGGGTCCGAATCGACTCCTCGTGCGCGGCAATGCGGGTCTCGAGGTCGGCCACCCGCGCCTGGCGCTGCTTTTTCTCCCGGTCGAGCTTCCGCTGTTCGGCCTGCTCGCGCTTCCGCTGCTCGTGGTCCACTTTCGCGGCGGCCCTGGGCCCCTTCTCCTGAGCCTGGCGGTGAGCGGTCTTCGCAACCCGCGGTTCCGCCGCCGGCCGCACCACGGTTCTCCCGGGCTCGGGCACCGGTGCACTTTCGTGCAAATGCTCCTTCCGCCAGAGGAACTCCGGGTACGTGCCGGGGAACGACTCGGCCCGGCCTCCGCCGATCTCGATGATCCGCGTCGCGAGGCGCTCGACGAAGTATCGGTCGTGCGACACGAAGATCAGCGTGCCTCCGTAGTCCACCAGCGCGTCCAGCAGCACGTCCTTCGAGTCGAGATCCAGGTGGTTCGTCGGCTCGTCCAGCAGCAGCAGGTTCGACGGTCGCAGCAACATGCGTGCGACGGCCAGGCGCGTGCGCTCGCCGCCCGAGAGCACGCCGCACTTCTTGTAGATGTCGTCGCCCGAGAAGAGGAACCCGCCGAGGATGGTCCGGATGGCGGGGACCATGTGCATCGGCGAGCCGGAGACGAGCGTCTCGTAGACCGTCTTCACCGGATCGAGCCGCGTGGCCTCGTCCTGCGCGAAGTACTCGGCGACCACCTGGTGGCCCGGATGCCGCTCGCCGCGATCCGGCGATTCCGACGCCGACAGCATGCGCATCAGCGTGGACTTGCCCGTGCCGTTCGGGCCGACCAGCGCAATGCGATCGCCGCGCTCGATGTGAAGCGAGAGATCCTCGAAGACGACGAGCGGCCCGTACGCTTTCCGCACGTGCTTCAACTCGAGCACGGTGCGCCCGCCCTTCGGCGCCGCAGGAAAGGTGAAGTGTACTTTCTTGCGCTCGGGTGGCACCTCGATCGGCACCACCTTTTCGAGCATCTTGATGCGGCTCTGGACCTGCGCGGCCTTCGTGGCCTGATACCGGAAGCGATCGACGAACAGTTTCACGCGCGCCACTTCCTCGTCCTGCTCGCGCTTGGCCGCGCGCAGCCGCTCGATGCGCGCGTCGCGCTCGACGAGATAGTCGCTGTAGTTGCCGTGGTAGTCGGTCAGCGTGCGCAGGTTCAGATCGGCGATGCGCGTGACGACCGAGTCGAGGAAGAAGCGATCGTGGCTCACGAGCATCACCGCGTGCGGATACTCGCGCAGGTAGCTCTCGAGCCAGTTGCGGGCCTCGAGGTCGAGGTGGTTGGTCGGCTCGTCCAGCAGCAGCAGGCCGGGCCGGCCCAGCAACAGCTTGGCGAGCGCGATGCGCATCTGCCAGCCGCCGGAGAACGTGTCGGCCGGCCGATCGAAATCCGCGCGCGAGAACCCGAGGCCGGTGAGCACCGTCGCCACCTGCAGGTCGATGCTGTAGCCCTCGGCGAGGCGGAAGCGATCGCTCAACTCGCTGTACCGATCGAGCATCTGCGCCTGGTCGTCCTCGGTCGCCTCCGGCGCTCCCATGCGCTCCTCGAGCGAGTGCATCTCCTCCTTCATCGCCAGCAGCGGCGCGAAGGCCAGCGAGGCTTCCCCGAACACGGTACGCCCCTGGTGCTCCAGGCCGTCCTGCGGGAGATACCCGATTGTGAGGCCCGCCGGCTTGATGATGTCGCCGGCGTCCGGCTCGTCGATGCCCGCCAGCATCCTGAGCAGCGTCGTCTTGCCGGCGCCGTTCGGCCCGCAGAGGCCCACGCGCTCGCGGTCGTCGACCTGCCAGGTGACCGCGCCGAAGAGGACGCGATCGCCGAACGACTTGGTGAGCCCGGAGAGCTGGATCATGTGCGGCTGGCGTTGGGCGGCGCCGTGTGCGGGAGCGCACACCGCCCATGTGCGCGAGCGCGGGCGCCCACGCAAAACCTCGAATTGTACCATGTGCCGCCGGCCGTTCGTGGCGCCACCGGCCGCTCGATCTTCAAGTTGTCAGTTCGTGTCCTATCGACCGTGTCTTTCCTGGCCTTGTGGCGCGGTTGGGGCAGGCCTAGCATCGGAAGACCCCATGCGCCGCACCCTGCCTGCCGGTGTTGCCGCGTTCCTGCTCGCTGCCTGCGGCATCGCATCCGCGGCGCCGGGGCAGTCCGCCGGGGCGACCTTCACCGTGTCGGTCGAAGTGGTCCGCCCGTGCACCGTGCGGACCGGGGGCGGGGGCTCGATCGACTGCCACGGCCAGACGCCGAGCACCATGCGCCTGACGACGACGCCCGCGCCCGGTGCGCTGACGACGACGTCGCCGCAGTCGTCGTCCGAGACCGAGGTCCTCACGATTCTGTTTTAGCGCGGCCCTTCAGGGCCGCTACTTCAAGTCCAGAAGCACCACGTGCGACGGATTGCCTACCGGCACGTACTGCCCGGTGAAGGCGAGCCCGCCCGTCGCGCGATCGACGCGGAACACGGTGACGTTGTCTGCACGCTGGTTGCAGCAGTAGAGGAAGCTGCCCGTCGGATCGACGGCGAAGCTCCGGGGGTAGTTCCCGCGTGTCCACTCGTCGGCGACGAAGGTCAGCGTGCCGTCCTGACCGATGGCGAAGATCCCGATGCTGTCGTGGAGCCGGTTGCCGGCGTACACGAACCGCCCATCGGCCGACACGAGGACCTCCGAGCAGAAGTTGCTGCCAGCAAAACCGGGCGGCAGCGACGAGATCGTCTGACGCGCCGCCAGGCGGCCCGAGGCGCCGTCGTAGTCGAACAGCACGAGCGTCGACCCCTCTTCCTGGATTGAGTAGAACCAGCGACCGTTCGGGTGGAACGAGAAATGCCGCGGACCATCGCCTGGCGGAAGCGCGACGGAAGGCGGATCGTTCGGCGTGAGCACGCCGCGCTGCGCGTCGAATTTCCAGACGTCGATCCGATCCAGCCCCAGATCGGTGTGGATGACGAACCGGCCGGACGGATCGGCCTGGATCATGTGGGCGTGCGTGTGATCGTGCCCGCTGAAAGCGAAGCTGCCCGGCGGCGCGTGCGGCGCGCGTGCCGGTCCCACGGTGCCCGCATCCGCCTTTACATCCGACGCCTCGGCGAGCCGGCCGTCGTCGGCGATCGGGAGCACGGCCACGGAACCCCCGTGATAGTTCGCGACGAGCAGGTGGCGCCCGCCGGGATGCACACTGATGTAGGTCGGCCCGGCTCCACCGG
>Ga0068863_100005893_pt1 | contig 12012 bp, 13 predicted proteins | sample KBSSwiS62_FD_66596 | JGI IMG/M metagenome (GOLD analysis project Ga0068863, IMG submission 66596) | Switchgrass rhizosphere microbial communities from Kellogg Biological Station, Michigan, USA - KBS Switchgrass S6-2 | ecosystem: Host-associated > Plants > Roots > Rhizosphere > Soil ...
CCGCCATCCTGGTGGGCGGCAAGGTCGCCTCGGGCATCACGGCCGAGCTCGGCTCCATGAAGGTGACGGAGCAGATCGACGCGCTGCGAGCCATCGGCGTCAACTATGTCAAGAAACTCATTGTCCCCCGCATCCTCGCCGCCCTCATCGTCTTTCCCCTCGTCACCGTGGTCGCCGACGCCGTCGGCCTCGTGGGCGGCATGCTCATCGCCGTCTTCGACCGCAACGTCGATCCGTATCTCTACTGGAACACCATCTCGTACTGGGTGGTGATCAAGGATTTCCTCAGCGGCCTCGGCAAGAGCGTGGTCTTCGGAGGGCTCATCACCCTCATCGGCTGCTACAACGGCCTCGAGACGGAGGGGGGAACGGAAGGCCTCGGCCGCTCCACCACCGACACCGTGGTGCAGGTAGCCATGGCGGTGATCGTGTCCGACTTCTTCCTCACCAAGCTCTTCCTCCTGCTCTTCTGGTGATATGACTTCCACGAGCGGTCCTCTCGTCGAGCTGCGCGACGTGCGGAAGTCCTTCGACCAGAAGGAGGTCCTGCGCGGCGTGAGCCTCGACCTCCGGGAAGGCACCACCGTGGCTGTCATGGGCGGGAGCGGGGCGGGCAAGACGGTGCTCCTGAGAATCGCCGCGGGGCTGGTGCGACCCGACGCCGGCCAGGTCGCACTCTTCGGCACGCGGATCGAGCGCATGCGCGAGGAGGCGATGCTGGCCGTGCGCAAGCGCTCGGGTTTCGTCTTCCAGGGCGCCGCCCTCTTCGACTCGCTCTCCGTGTTCGAGAACGTCGCCTATCCGCTCCGCGAGCACACCCGCATGTCCCTGGGCGAGATCACCGACCGCGTGCACCGCTTTCTCGCTCTGGTGGGCATGCCGGGCACGGATGAGCTCTTGCCCGCCGAGCTGTCCGGGGGCATGCGCCGGCGGGTGGGCATCGCGCGCGCCCTCATCATGGAGCCGGAGGTCGTCTTCTTCGACGAGCCGACGGCGGGCCTCGATCCCACCAACGCGCGCCTGGTCGCCGAGCTGATCGCGACCCTGCGCGCGGGCGTCTGCCACACCGCCATCGTGGTCACCCACGACCTCGAGTTCGCCAACATGGTCGCCGACCAGATGGCCATCCTTCATCATGGTCTTTTTGCCGACCTCGGCACTCCCGCCGAGATCCGCGCCTCGGCCAACCCCGACGTCCGGCGCTTCCTTGCCGGCGAGCTCCGGGAAGACTGAGTCGTGGCGGACGAGCGGCGCTACGCGCTTCAGCTGCGCATCGGCACGTTCATCCTCGTGTCGCTCGTGGTGTTCTTCGCCATCGTCTATCTGCTCGGGGCCCGCGCCCGGTACTTCGAGAGCAAGTACGAGATCGCAGCGGAGTTCACCGAGGTGGCCGGGCTGATCGAGGGCGCCACGGTGAGGCTGGCCGGCGTGCAGATCGGCCGGGTGACGAGCGTGGTGCTGGCGACCAATCCGGGGGGCAAGGTGCGGGTGAGCATGACGGTAGCCCGGCGATTCCAGGAGCGCATTCGCGAGAACTCCGAGGCGCGGATCGCCACCCAGGGGCTCCTCGGCGACAAGATCGTCGACATCACCCCGGGTACCTCGGATGCTCCGCCCGTCCGCCCCGGCGCCACCATCGCAGCCCAGGATCCGCAGGAGATGTCCCGGATGTTCGCGGAGGGGGCCCGCACGCTCCAGGCGGTCAGCGAGCTCGCGACTACCCTCCGCACCGCCGCGGACCGGCTCGACAAGGGAGGGACCTTCGACGATATCGGGGCGGCCGTCAAGTCGGCGCGGCGCATCACCGACCAAGTGGAGAAGGGCAAGGGCTGGCTCCACGTCCTGGTCTACGAGGAGCCGGAAGCACTCCGCCGCCTCAACGGGGTTCTCGCCTCGACCCAGCAGCTGATCAGCCGGGCGGAGAGCGGCGACAACGCCGTGTCTGTGCTCCTGTCAAAGGAGAGCGGCAAATCCGCGCGCGCCCTTCTCGCCGCCCTCGACGCGCTCGGGCGGGCCGCCGAGAAGCCGGGACCGGGTGACGGCCTCCTCCCCGCGCTGCTCTTCGATCCCGAGTACCGTCCGGTCGCCCGGGATCTCCAGCTCCTCGCCCGGAACTTCCGGGAGATCTCCGAGAAGCTGGCGCGCGGGGAGGGCCTTCTCGGAGGGATGCTGCAGGACAGTGGTCAGGACGGCATGGGGCAGGCCGGGGCGGATTTCCGCGCGGCCATGGCCAATCTGCGCGCGGTGAGCGACAAGATCGCGGCCGGGGAAGGCACGGTGGGCGCGCTGGTCGAGGACCCGACGGTGTACGAGAATCTCGTCACCTTCCTCGAAGGCGCCCAGCGGAGTCTGCTCTTGCGCTCGCTCGTGCGCTCGACCATTCACACCGGCCAGACCGCCAAGGAGAAGTAGGAGTGGCGAGGGAGCGCTCGACCTATCGCTGCCAGGCCTGCGGCTTCGCCGCGCCCAAGGCCGGCACCTGCCCGGACTGCGCGCGCCTCGGCAACTTCGTGGCGTTGGTCGAGGAGCGGGCAGCCCCTTCGCGTGCCGAGCGGCCCCGGCTCGCCGCGGGCGCCCGGCCCATGCTCATCGGCGACATCGCGGTGACGGCGGGGGAGCGCGTCACCACGGGGATCGGCGAACTCGATCGCGTCCTCGGCGGTGGCGTGGTTCCCGGCTCCCTCGTGCTCATCGGCGGCGATCCCGGGATCGGCAAGTCCACCCTGCTCCTTCAGGCCAGCCGCTCCCTCGCCGATCTCGCGGGTCCTGTGCTCTACGTGTCGGGCGAGGAGTCGGCCGCCCAGGTCAAGCTGCGCGCGGACCGCCTCGGCATCGCCCCCCGCGGGCTCTACTTCCTCGCCGAGACGGATCTCCAGGTGATCGAGGCTCACGCGGCTGAGCTCAAGCCGCGCGCGCTCGTGGTGGACTCGATCCAGACGGTGTTCCTGCCCGGGCTCGAGTCCGCGCCGGGCAGCGTGAGCCAGGTGCGGGAGTGCGCGGCCCGCCTCATGCTCTTCTCGAAGGGGCGAGGCATCGCCACCTTCCTCGTGGGCCACGTGACCAAGGATGGTGCCATCGCGGGCCCTCGCGTCCTCGAGCATCTCGTGGACACCGTGCTGTACTTCGAAGGGGAGCAGCATCACTCCCACCGGCTCCTACGGGCCGTCAAGAATCGCTTCGGGTCTACCAACGAGATCGGCGTGTTCGAGATGGGGGAGCAGGGACTGGCGGAGGTACCCAACCCATCCGGGTTCTTTCTCGCCGAGCGCCCGCGGGGGGCCGCGGGCTCCGTCATCGTGTCGAGCCTCGAGGGCACGCGCCCGCTCCTCCTCGAGCTTCAGGCCCTCGTCACTCCGGCCAGCTTCGGCACCCCGCGGCGCACCGTGCTCGGGGCCGACTACAATCGGGTTTGCCTGCTCCTCGCCGTGCTCGAGAAGCGCGTGGGCTTTCCCCTCCAGAGCCAGGACGTCTTCGTGAATGTCGCGGGGGGCGGGCGCGTCAACGAGCCCGCGGCGGATCTCGGGGTGGTGGTGGCGGCGGCCTCGAGCTATCTCGACCGGCCGGTGCGCGGGGATACGGTGGTGATGGGCGAGGTGGGATTGGCCGGGGAAGTTCGCGCGGTGGCGGGGCTGACCGTCCGGCTCAAGGAAGCGGCGGCTCTCGGCTTCGCGGCGGCGGTGGTGCCGCAGAACAATCTCGCGGCGGGGGCCGCGCAGCCGCTCGAGGTACACGGGGTGGGCACGGTGGACGAAGCGGTCAAGGCCCTATTGGGACACTGAGAGGCGACCATGGGCATTATCATCGTGCGGATTTTCATGCTGGCGACGGCGGCCGCGGCCGGACTGGCCTTCGGGCCACCCTTAGGTCTTCACGCACCCACCTGGTGGCTGGCCGGCGCGGGCTTTCTATTCGGCGTGCTCGCCGTGCTCCTCGAATGGCAGGCGCGTCGTATTCCTGTCGACCGGATCTTCTGGGGCACCCTCGGCGGCATCGTGGGCTTGGGGCTGGGGCTCGGCCTAGGCACGGCCATGGGCGTGGTCTCCCCGGAGGCAGGACCCCTCGGACGGAGTCTCTTCGGTCTGCTCTTCGCCTATCTGGGCGCCGCGGTGGCCCTCGCCAAGCGCGACGAGCTCGAGGACATGTCGGCCAAGCTCTTCCCGAAGACGGTGGGGCGGCGCGAGGCATACAAGATCCTCGACACGTCCGTGATCATCGACGGACGCATCGTGGACCTGTGCGAGGTGGGATTTCTCGAGGGCACGCTCGTGATCCCGCAATTCGTCCTGCGCGAGCTCCAGCAGATCGCGGACGCTCCCGATCCGCTCAAGCGCAACCGGGGGAAACGTGGGTTCGACGTGCTCCAGCGCCTCCAGCGCACCCCCGGCACCACCGTGCGGATCGAGGATCAGGACTTCCCGCACGTGCGCGAGGTGGATCGCAAGCTCATCGAGCTGGGGAAAGTCCTGGGGGGCAAGGTCGTCACCAACGACTACAACCTCAACCGGGTGGCCGAGCTCTCCGGCGTATCGGTGCTCAACGTCAACGAGCTGGCCAACGCCCTCAAGCCCGTGGTGCTCCCCGGCGAGGTGGTGCTTATCCACATCGTCAAGGAGGGCAAGGAGAGCGGCCAGGGGGTGGCCTACCTCGACGACGGCACCATGGTAGTGGTGGATCACGGCAAGCGCTTCATCGGCCAGCAGGTCAGCGCCAGCGTCACCTCGGTGCTCCAGACCACCGCAGGACGCATGATCTTCGCCCGCCTCAAGGAAGACGAGGGAATGCCGCGGTGACGCAGGTTCTGCGCGAGGAGACCATTCCTCGATGACGAAGGCCGTCGCGGTGGTGCCGGCGGGCGGCTCGGGCTCGCGCATGGGAATCCGCCAGCCCAAGCAGTACCTGACGGTGGGCGGCGCGCCCATTCTCGTGCTTACCCTGCGCGCGCTCGCCCGCTGTGCGTCGCTCCACGGGCTCATCGTGGCGGCGCCCGCCGATCGCGTCACGGCCACCCGTGACCTGCTCCGGCGCTTCCGCGTGCCGCGGGTGCTCGAGGTGGTTCCCGGGGGGGCCGAGCGCCAGGATTCAGTACGCGAAGGATTGCAGGCGGCGCCCCCCGACACGGGATGGATCGTTGTGCACGACGCGGTGAGGCCCTTCATCACCCCGGATCTGATCGAGCGCGTGCTCACGGCCGCGCGGGTGCCCGGCGCCGCCACCTGTGGCTGGCCCGTGCGGGAGACGGTCAAGCGCGTGAAGGACTCCGTGGTCGAGGCAACCCTGCCGCGGGAGGGGCTGTGGCTCACCCAGACCCCGCAGGCGTTCCGCCGTGAGCTCTTGCGGGAAGCGCACGACAAGGCGCTCCGCGATGGCTACGACGGCACCGACGACGCCATGCTGGTCGAGCGACTGGGCGGCCGCGTGGCCATGGTCGAAGGGCTGCCCCAGAATCTGAAGATCACCACGCCCGAGGACCTCAAGACGGCCCGGGCGTGGGCCGGCGGCCTCCGGACGCGATGACGGCCACCCGGAGCGGCCTCGGCTTCGACCTCCACCCGCTGGTGGAGGGGCGGCCCCTGATCCTGGGCGGCATCACCATTCCGGGCGAGAAGGGCCTGGGCGGACACTCGGATGCCGATGTGCTGACCCACGCCGTGTGCGAGGCTCTCCTGGGAGCGCTCGCTCTCGGAGACCTCGGCCGTATGTTTCCCGACAGCGATCCGCGCTGGAAGGGTGTGTCGAGCCTGGTTCTGCTCGAAGGTGTGATGGCGGCGATCGCCAAGAAGGGAGCACGACTCGTGAACCTGGACGTGACCGTGATCTGCCAGGCGCCCCGGCTTGCCTCGCATCTGCCCGCCATGGCCGAGCGGCTCGCAGTGACCATGCGCGTGACCGACGAGCAGGTGAGCGTCAAGGCGAAGAGCCCCGAGCACCTGGGTCTCCTCGGTCGTGGCGAGGGTATCGCGGCGATGGCGGTGGCCAGCGTGGAGGTGCCGTGATGGCCTTGCGCATCTTCAATACCCTCAGCCGGCGCAAGGAAGACTTCGTTCCCGTGGTGCCCGGCGAGGCCCGCGTGTACGTATGCGGGGTCACCGTGTACGATCTCTGCCACATCGGGCACGCGCGGAGCGCCATCGTCTTCGACATCATCCGGCGCTATCTCCGGTTCAGAGGCTTCGCGGTCACCTTCGTCAAGAACTACACCGACGTGGACGACAAGATCATCCAGCGGGCCAACGAGGAGGGCGTGACCGCCTCGGCGGTGTCGGAGCGCTACATCGCGGAGTACCAGACGGACATGGCCTCGATCGGGGTGGCGCCGGCCGACAGGGAGCCCAAGGCGACCGAGCACATTCCGCAGATGATCACGCTGATCCAGCGGCTGATCGCGCGCGGGGTCGCCTACGCGCTGGAGGGCGACGTCTACTTCGAGGTGCGCCGCTTTCCCTCCTACGGGAAGCTCTCGGGAAAGAACCTGGACGAGCTCGAATCGGGTGCCCGGGTCGACGTGAACGAGCGCAAGCGGGATCCCCTCGACTTCGCGCTCTGGAAGGCGTCGAAACCGGGGGAGCCGTCCTGGCCGTCGCCGTGGGGGCCGGGCCGTCCCGGCTGGCACATCGAGTGCTCGGCCATGGCCGTGCAGTACCTGGGCGAAACGTTCGACCTTCACGGGGGCGGCGAAGACCTGATCTTCCCGCACCACGAGAACGAGATCGCCCAGACCGAAGGGGCGACCGGGAAGCCCTTCGTGCGCTGCTGGGCCCACAACGGCTTCGTCAACCTGGACACGGAAAAGATGTCGAAGTCCCTTGGCAACACGCTCCTGATCAGGGACATGGTGCGCCGGCACGATCCGGAGGCGCTCCGGCTCTATTTTCTCGGTACCCACTATCGCCATCCCCTGGAATACGCCGACGAACGAATCGCGGAATCCGGGAAGGCGCTCGGCCGGTTGCGCGCTCTTGTGGAAGAAGCGGAGCGGGTGGCCCGCGGGGGACCGCAACCCCCTGGCACCGGAGACGCGGCGCTACTAGATCAGGTCGACGCGCAGGTGGAACGTTTCACCGCGGTCATGGACGACGACTTCAACACGCCCCAGGCCTTGGCCGTGCTCTTCGACCTGCTCCGGGTGCTCTATGGCGCGCGGGAGCAGGGGGCGGGGGCGGGCGCCTTCGTCGCCGGCGTGGGAAGGCTCGTGGATCTTGCCCGCGTTCTCGGCCTGCTCGAGCAGGGTGCCCGCGCCAAGGCCCCCATCGATCCCCAGCTCAAGGCCCGGGTCGAATCACTCGTCTACCTGCGCGAACAGGCGCGCAAGCAGCGCGACTTTGCCGAGGCGGATCGGCTGCGGACGGAGCTGGTGGCCCTCAATGTCACGCTCAAGGACTCGCGCGACGGCACCACGTGGACGATAGCCCAGTGAATTCTCCCGAGGCCGCGGACACTCCGCTCTTTGGCCGCAATCCGGTGCTGGAATTGCTCCGCGCCCAGAGCCGGCGGGTCGAAGAGATCGCCGTCCTCTCCGAGGGGAGAGGGCCCGCGCTGCAGGAGCTCCTCGGCCTGGCCAAGCGCTCGGGGGTCAAGATCTCTTACCGCACGCGCGATCAGCTCACGGCCATCGCGGGAACACCGCACCACCAGGGTGTCGTGGCACGAGTCGCCGGAGCGGAGTATGCTTCAATAGACGATGTTCTTGCTGTTCCCGGTCAGCGTGGCGAACCCGCATTTTTCCTCGCCTTGGACCAGATTCAAGATCCCCGCAACCTCGGCGCCATCCTTCGTTCCGCCGAGGCGACGGGAGCCCACGGGGCCATTGTTCCCAAACATCACGCTGTCGGGCTGACCGCAGCCGCCGCGAAATCCGCCATGGGCGCGGTCGAGCACCTGCCCGTGGCGCGTGAGACGAACATCGTCCAAGTGCTTGAAATATTGAAGAAGCATGGAGTCTGGATTGTCGGAAGCACGGTACAGGGAGGACGGACGCCCTGGGAGGTTGACCTGAGTGGTCCCATCTGTCTGGTGTTCGGGGGAGAAGGCCCTGGGGTGAGGCCACTGGTCGCCAAGAGCTGCGATTTCCTCGTAAGCATACCGATGCGGGGCAAGATCGGATCGCTCAATGTTGGAGCGGCCGCGGCCATACTCTGCTACGAGGTAGAACGCCAAAGAATGGCGAAACCAGTTAAATTGGCTTGACTTCTAGGTGCCTCGAACCTAAAGTGAAGTTTTGTGACTGCTGGCGTAGCTCAGGGGTAGAGCAACTGCCTTGTAAGCAGTGGGTCGGGGGTTCAAATCCTCCCGCCAGCGCCAGCCATTTCAAGGGGTTACAGTCTGAGGATAAGCGGGGAGATACCCAAGTTGGCCAAAGGGGGCAGACTGTAAATCTGCTGGCGAACGCCTTCGGGGGTTCAAATCCTCCTCTCCCCACCATCTTCGCGGGCGAAGAGCGGCGCGTCGAGAGGGAGCGCGGGAATAGCTCAGCGGTAGAGCGCCAGCCTTCCAAGCTGGGGGTCGCGGGTTCGAATCCCGTTTCCCGCTCCACTCGCTATCCAGCATCTTGGGCTCCGGTGTCGACAGGGCAGCATCGACAAGCAGCAAAGCGGAACGTGATCCAGGCCCATGTAGCTCAGTTGGCAGAGCACGCCCTTGGTAAGGGCGAGGTCTCCGGTTCAAGCCCGGACATGGGCTCCATCATTTGGACTTTGGGCGAACGGCAGGCGGACTAGGGAGGGGAACCCGGAATGGCCAAGGCGAAATTCGATCGGTCGAAGCCGCACGTGAACATCGGGACGATCGGGCACATCGACCACGGGAAGACGACGTTGACGTCGGCGATCACGAAGGTGCTGCACACGAAGTACAGCGGGGTGGCGGTGCGGGACTTCGGGACGATCGACAATGCCCCGGAGGAGCGGGAGCGGGGGATCACGATCGCGGTGTCGCACGTGGAGTACGAGACGGCGAACCGGCACTACGCGCATATCGATTGTCCGGGGCACGCGGACTACATCAAGAACATGATCACGGGGGCGGCCCAGATGGACGGGGCGATCCTGGTGGTGGCGGCGAACGACGGGCCGATGCCGCAGACGCGGGAGCACGTGTTGCTGGCGCGGCAGGTGAACGTGCCGTCGCTGGTGGTGTTCATGAACAAGTGCGACATGGTGGACGACCCGGAGATCCTGGACCTGGTGGAGCTGGAGGTCCGGGAGCTGTTGAAGAAGTACCAGTTTCCGGGGGACGACATCCCGGTGGTGCGGGGCAGTGCGCTGGGGGCGATGGAGAAGCCGGAGGACGCCACGGCGGCGAAGTGCATCTGGGACCTGATGGAGGCAGTGGACAGCTACATCCCGACGCCGCCGCGGCCGGTGGACAAGCCGTTCCTGATGCCGATCGAGGACATCTTCACGATCACGGGACGGGGGACGGTGGTGACGGGGCGGGTGGAGCGGGGGATTGTGAAGGTGGGGGAAGAGATCGAGATCGTGGGGATGCAGGAGGGGACGAAGAAGTCGGTGGTGACGGGGGTGGAGATGTTCCGGAAGCTGCTCGATGAAGGGCGGGCGGGGGACAACATCGGCGCCCTGCTGCGGGGGATCGATAAGGACGAGGTGGAGCGGGGGCAGGTGCTGGCGAAGCCGGGGTCGATCAAGCCGTGGAAGAAGTTCAAGGCGGAGGTGTACGTGCTGGGGAAGGACGAGGGGGGGCGGCACACGCCGTTCTTCAACGGGTACCGGCCGCAGTTCTACTTCCGGACGACGGACGTGACGGGGGTGTGCACGCTGCCGAGCGGGGTGGAGATGGTGATGCCGGGGGACAACGTGACGATGACGATCGAGTTGATCCAGCCGGTGGCGATGGAGAAGGAGCTGCGGTTCGCGATCCGTGAGGGGGGGCGCACGGTGGGCGCCGGCGTCGTCGCGGAGATCGCGGAGTAGGCGATGCGCGACATCATCTCGCTCGCCTGCACGGAATGCCAGCGGCGGAACTACACGACGACCAAGAACAAGCGGACGCATCCGGACCGCATGGAGATCAAGAAGTTCTGCAAGTGGTGCCGGAAGCACAATCCGCATAAGGAGTCGAAGTAGGCGGGGAGCGCGCCGGGGGTGCGGGGCCCGAAAGTTTCGGAGGCGTGTAGCTCTAACGGCTAGAGCACCGGACTCCAAATCCGGGGGATGGGGGTTCGAATCCCTCCACGCCTGCCAGATTCGTGCAATGCGAGCGCAGTCAGGAACGGACGAGAGGACATGGAGTTCTTCGAGCGCGTCAAGCAGTTCTTCCGCGAAGTAGCGGGCGAGTTCCGGCGGGTGACGTGGCCCAGCCGCGCGGAGGTCATCAACTCCACCGCGGTCGTTCTCGCGGTGGTGGTCATCCTCGCGGTCTTTCTCGCCGCGGTGGACGTCGCGCTCTCGTGGGTGGTGGATCGGGTGCTTCGGTGGGGTTAATTCAAGGGCCGGGGTTAGTGCAAAAGCCGGGATCAGGAACGACGGGGGTAATGGCCTGATGAGCGAGACCAGCACGTCTGCGAAGCAGTGGTTCGTCGTCCACACTTACTCGGGGTTCGAGAACAAGGTGGCGTCGGCCATCGAGTCGCGGGCGAAGATCTTCAATCTTCAGGACTCTTTCGGACGCGTTATCGTCCCCACCGAGAAGGTGCGGGAGATCCGCAAGAGCAAGAAGATCGAGACCGAGCAGAAGTTCTTCCCGGGCTACCTGCTCGTGGAGATGGAGTTGACCGACGACACGTGGCACCTCGTGCGCTCCACGCCCAAGGTGACGGGTTTCGTGGGATCGGGGGCCAAGCCGGTGGCCCTCCCCGCCGAGGAAGTGGAGGGCATTCTCAAGCAGATGGAGGAGGGCGCCGAGAAGCCCAAGCTCAAGTCCACCTTCCAGAAGGGGGACAAGGTCCGGGTCATCGAGGGGCCGTTCGTGAACTTCCAGGGCAGCATCGACGATCTCAACCCGGAGCGCGGGAAGCTCAAGGTCATGGTGGCGATCTTCGGACGCATGACGCCGGTGGAGCTCGAGTACTACCAGGTGGAGAGGCTCTGATCCATGGCGAAGAAAGTTCAGGCGATGGTGAAGCTGCAGATCCCGGCCGGGAAGGCCAATCCCTCCCCGCCCGTGGGCCCCGCCCTCGGCCAGCACGGGGTCAACATCATGGAGTTCTGCAAGGGCTTCAATGCCCAGACCCAGTCGCAGGATGGCCTCATCCTGCCCGTGGTGGTGACCATTTACCAGGACCGGTCCTTCACCTTCGTGGTGAAGACGCCTCCCGCGGCCATTCTCTTGAAGCGCGCGGCGGGCATCGCCAAGGCGTCGGCGGTGCCTCACAAGGACAAGATCGGCAAGGTGACGAAGGCGCAGGTGCGCGAGATCGCGCAGACCAAGATGGTCGACCTCAACACGGACTCGATCGAATCCGCCATGCGCACGGTCGAAGGCACGGCCCGCAGCATGGGCATCGACGTGGTGTAGGCGCGACGCGTTCCGACCCCAGCCGTGAAGTGAACGACAACAACGGAGTGACGACATGGCGGTCATGACCAAGCGATTCAAGGCGGCGGAAGCGCTCGTCGATCGGTCCAAGAGCTATTCGATCGAAGAGGCCATGGACATCGTGGCCCAGGCCCCCGCCGCAAAGTTCGACGAGAGCGTGGACGTGTCCCTCCGGCTCGGCGTCGATCCGAAGCACGCCGACCAGATGGTGCGCGGAGCCATCGTGCTCCCCCACGGCATCGGCAAGGCGGTGCGAGTGGCCGTGTTCGCCAAGGGTGAGAAGGAGCGCGAGGCCCGCGACGCGGGAGCGGACGTGGTGGGCGCGGAAGATCTCGTGGAGAAGATCCAGGGCGGGTTCATGGACTTCGACTCGACCATCGCCACCCCGGATCTCATGGGCCAGGTGGGCCGGCTCGGCAAGGTGCTCGGGCCCCGGGGGCTAATGCCGAATCCCAAGCTCGGCACCGTCACCTTCGACGTGGGACGCGCGGTGCGCGAGGTCAAGGCGGGCAAGGTCGAGTT
>Ga0068863_100005894_pt1 | contig 12012 bp, 9 predicted proteins | sample KBSSwiS62_FD_66596 | JGI IMG/M metagenome (GOLD analysis project Ga0068863, IMG submission 66596) | Switchgrass rhizosphere microbial communities from Kellogg Biological Station, Michigan, USA - KBS Switchgrass S6-2 | ecosystem: Host-associated > Plants > Roots > Rhizosphere > Soil ...
GTGAATGGTTTTGCACAGGCAGCATTCGGAAACTTTGCAAAAGCGTTTCAATTGTCGAATGTCTTGAAGCTCGCGACGAGCGGTGCGACTAATTCGTTGCCAGGATCGCAAGACCCGTTGTCTATCCTCATGGCGATTCTCTTCGGGATCGCCATCATGACGGTCACGGCCACGGTGCTGCTCATCATGTGCATCTACTTCTTGGTGCGCATCGTGCTTTTGTGGATGCTGTTAATTTTTTCGCCGATCGCATTCTTCGTCCTGGCTTTGCCCGACAAAATGAAGAAGGGCGTGTCTGCATTTGCGAATGATTGGTGGTCGCGTCTTGGATCGCTCCTTACTGGTGGACCGATTGTGGCATTTTTCCTCTGGTTGACGCTCGCGGTCGTTCAGCAATCTTCGTCGCCGTTTCCGCAACTCTATACTGCCGCCTCGCCGACCGAATCAAAAGCACTGTCGCCAACCATCACGGCAGCAAGCTCACCTGAAAACATCACCACCATGTTGGTGGCTGTCTTAATGTTGATGCTTGGGTTGAAGACGGCGGTTGATGTGTCCAAGCAAGCGGAACCGGCACTCGGTGGGCTCGCGCAATCAATCCGAAGTGGTGGCGGGCCGGTTGGCCTGGCCGGACGGTTATCGTTGCGTGCCGCGCGGGCGACAGGCCGAGGAACAGTGGCTGCTGGGCGAGTTGCTGGGCGGGGTGGCATGGCCGGCCTCAGGTTTGCGGATAGCCGGTTAGATCTGTCTGGCCAGCTCGGACGTCGTTTGCAGTCCGAGGGGGCAAGCGCGACGCGTCGTGGCGGTGTCATTGGCGCCGTTGCTGGAGCCGCGTTGACCCGAGCCGGCGGCCGCGCCTTGACGATTGGGGCAACCGAGAGAGCTGGAATTTTGAAGGCTCAAGATGAACGGACGAAGCACCTCAATACGGCTGGGAAGCTGCAAGATATCGACGCGCAGTTGGCCGTTGCGGAGGCTGGTGGCGCGCTTGGAAACAAGCGGTTGATCGATGCACTCGGTATCAAGAAAGCGCAGCTTTTGAAGGATGGAAATGGCATCAAGGCGCTTTCATCGAACCTGGAGCAGCAATATATTGAGTCTCGCACGCCGGCCGGTGCCACGCCGGCGCAAAAGAAACAGATCGCCCAAGAAGCAAAGGCATACGCTGCCGCGCTCTCCAAGCGTCATGCGGGTGAAGCTCTTGATGCAGGAATCAAGTCCGCGGAAGCGATTGGTGACACGGACACGGCCGATAAGCTCAAGGACGCGCAGAGCAAGGATCCGTCTCTCCAGAACAGTTTTGCCTCACAGTATCGCGTTGCGGCAAATAAGATTGATGACTATAAGCAGGCCTTTAAGGACGTGAAGACCGAAGCCTGGCAGGATTCAGGCACGTTCCTTGCATACATGAAAGCGGCTGGTCTCGTCGATGAATCGACTGGTCGCATGAAGGATGGTTACGAGGAAGACGAAAAGTGGAAGGAGTTAACCTCTGCCAAAAACGGCAACCGCACACGGTTTGCCACGGCGCATGCGAAGGCCATGGAAACGGATGATGGCGCCGCACGAGCCAAGGCGCAGCTTGATGCGATGAATGACGCGGCGGGCCCGGCGTTGGTCACGAACGCCCAAGGCGCACGCCAGCATGTCTCGATCAGCTCCGACGGTCAGTCGATGATGTACACGAGCGCTACGCCGCAGGGCACGGTCCAATCTGTCTCGAACCAAGTCTTGAACGCGCCGAGTCAGGTGGCGGATTTCAGTGAGTTAACGAGGAGTTTGCCGGGAGCGATGGCGACCAGCATGCAGCAGGCGCTGACGGCGTCGGGCATGACGGGAACCGCTCTCCAAGATTTTGCACGGAAGTTCAGCAAGAGCATGTCCACAGAGCAGGCGCAGCACGTCACGGCCAACGCAACGATTTATGCGAACCCACCTGCGGCAGGGACGGCTGTCCCGAGCCAGGTTCAGGTTGCACTGAATGGCCAAACCTTGGGCATTCAAGCGCCTCCGCAGATGCAAGAGGACGTTCTCCGCATGTCCCTCGTACAAGCGAATTCCGCAGATATCCAGAAGCGTGTCGGGAGCGCCTCGGCGATTTCGAATCTGAATGTCAACCAGATGGACTCAAATCCGCAAGTCAAAGAAGCTGTCGCGCGAGCGCTCGATGGCCAAGTAGACGAGCTTGCCAAGGCGTACTCTGCATCCAAGAATGATCCGGCAACGATGAAACGTCTCGAAGGCGTCATTCAACAGGTCTCGAAGTCCGCCAAAGAGGCGTCGGCCAAGGCGGCAGCGGGTGGAGCCGCATTGTCCCAGGTTGAGAAACAGATGGCGCAAATTGGTGAAGACATCAAGAAGAATAACGTGCTGAAGAAGATCGGCGATCGCAAGAAGACGTAGTGCTATGCCAAATGTCCGCCCGCGCTACGATGGTTTCTCCGACATGCCGTCGGGGCTGCGGAATTTTTTGTTGGCGGATCAATTTACGGCGATGGATGCGGCGTTGCAGAAGACATATGCGCTCACGCCAGAACAGACGTCATTGCTTGGCGATAAATTTCTCGACGCGGTTTTCAACGACGCAACGCTCCCCGAGACGATTGCGACGCTCAAAGCGGCGCTCGTTCCTGTGGTTATCCCTGAAACCAAATGGAAAGAATTTGAATCCGAATTCCTCAAGACGCATGCCTGGCCGTTGCGCGATCTCTTTGGCGATGAATTGACACAGATACTCACGACCGACGGCATCACGTCGTCTGGGTGGTCGACGCAGCGTGTCATTTTGAAGCCGCTAACCTTCTCTGGCGCGGCATCTGAAGTCGCGAATATCGTCGGATTTAGTTTGATGGCTCCGCAAAGCCGCGAACGGTTGCGCGATTTATTGATGAGCAAATCCAAAGGCGTGCGGCTCGATCCTCAAGTAAAGGAATCGTTGGTCAGAGGTTTTGATTTTGGTGGCCTGGGTCTCGATTCGGCGACGGCAGACCGTACGCTTGCGGTCATAAACGATATCATCGCAAACGCCGAGATCATGTCGGAAGATCAATATGCAGATTGGCTCTCCGCAGAAAATCGACGCAAGGTTGAAGCCATGGCCGCTCAGTCATCGACATCTCCCGAAGAGCCAGAGATCACGGCGCTGAAGGCGGCAATGCCCGTGGCACCGCCGTCAAAGCTCGACGAATCCGTCGAACAGATTTTTGCGGGGATTCCCGGGAAACCGACGGACGACTACCTGGCAAAGCGTCTCAAATACATCATCTCATCCCGTCTGCGTGATGTACGCAGCTCGGTTGAGCTCAAACAATTGTTATTGCGCGACAGCAAAGTCGGGGGTCTAGGCATGGATAGGGCATCGGCAGAGTCTCTGGCGGCCGCGATCGAAGCAGGGTACGCCCAGTTCCACCAACCGATCATGGATGAGGAGAAATTGAAGCTCGACAAGCAATTGGAGGAACAGCGAGTCAAGGTTGAAGAGCGAAAGAAGCGCGAAGCCGAAGAGCATGCCCAATGGTACAAAGACAAAGTGTTGGCCCGGAAGGAGGAAGAGGACCAACGTTCAAAGCTCGCGGAGCAAATGAAGCAATCGTTCGCCCAATCAAACGCACCCGCGGCGGAGGTTCACCCGATGGATCTCAAAGAGAGGAAAACCGAAACCGCCCGTTTTGGGGAGATGGTTCCGGCAGTCGCGGCCGGTGCGGCGCCGGTATCATCGACTCCAGCGAATACGGCGTTAGGAGTACCCGCTCCGGTGATGCAACCGCCCATGACGTCGGCTCAAGCCGCTCGGCCCGAGGTCAAGATTTCGACCGCAAGCGCCGCCCTGCAGTCTGCGGCACCGGTTGGGCGTCCACGGCTTGATGATATCGCCGCGTATGGCGGGCCAAAACTGATGGGCCCGGTCCGTGAACTCAAGAATCTCACGCTGTCCGAATTCCGCCGCATGGGCAAGACGCCGGAGCTCTCTGCACAAAAAGTCATGCAGAAGATAGATGTGCTGAGCCAGGAGTCGTTTGACCGTCGCGTCGAAGGCGTCCGAGCCTGGCAAGTCTCGCCGCTGCAAAAGGACTACATGTCGCTTGTGCAAGCATCGTTTGCTGCCGGGAAGCCGGTGACGCAACTTGCGGAAGACAAGCGCAAGGCGGGGGAGGACGTGCCAAGCCCTGAAGAATTGGCGGCTATCATCACGCTCAATTCTAAGCTACACTTCTAGCTGGAGGATATGCCTGATAAGTTCATCGTTCCGCAATTCATCGACAAAGAAGACCAGATCTTGGGCCCGATTACCGTGCGTCAGTTTTTGATCTCGCTTGTCACTGTTTTTACAATCTTCATCGCTTCACGCATCTTGGCGTTCCCGTATTTTCTTGCGTACGCCATCCTCGCGTTGGCGGTTGGCGGCACGTTCGGTTTCATGAAGATTAACGGCCAGCCGTTTCATATTTTTTTCATCAACTTCCTGCAGACGGCAACTCGCCCTCCGCTTCGTGTTTGGGACAAACGCCCAACGGATGCGGAAGTGCGATCGTACCTCACCAAGGCCACGACGCTCGCCCCAACGCAAGTCACGACCCAAAAGCAACGCCCAGAGAGTAGCCGGTTGCGAGATTTGTCGTTGGTCGTGAATACCGGAGGGGTCTATAAGCCGGAAGATAACGAATTCTAGCTATGCAAAGTACAAAACTCGCAGGACCAAAGCCCGGCGTTCCTTCACAACGCTATTTAGATATTGCGGAAGTGAAAGAAGATGTTGTGGTGATGAAGGACGGCACCATTCGAGCAGTGTTGCTGGTCTCGAGTATCAACTTTGCGCTCAAGTCCGTTGACGAGCAGAACGCGATCGTCCAGGCGTACATGCAATTCTTGAACTCACTCGATTTTCCCATCCAGATCGTGATCCAGTCGCGTCGCATGAATATCGACGAGTATTTGCGCAAACTTATCGAATCAGAGCGCAGCCAGACGAACGATCTTCTGCGCCGCCAAATCTCTGATTACCGCGAATACGTGAAACAGCTAGTCGACTTGGGCGAGATCATGCAGAAGAAATTCTTCGTCGTCGTCCCGCTTGATCCGGCAACGGATAAGCAAAAAGGTTTTTTTGCACGTTTATCCGAGATTCTCACGCCATCGGTTGCCATCCGTTTGTCCGAAGATCGGTTCAGGAAGAATAAGGAATCCTTGATGATTCGGGTGAATGCGATCATGGGCGGACTCCAGTCGATGTCCCTCAACGCCGCGATGCTCGACACGCAAAGTCTGATTGAGCTCTTTTATACGGTCTATAATCCGGAGCTGTTTGAAATGCAGCGTATGACGCGGACGGATAAGCTCCAACTTGAAGGCTAACCTATGGCATTCCAAACACAGGAGGAAAAAAAGATCACCCCCGAGTCTATCGCGGCGGGCGGAATTGGGTTGAAGAGAGGACCGTCGCGTGACGAGCAACGCAAGCGCCAACAAGAAGAAACTGTCTTGCTTGAAGAAGAGCGCGTCTATCGCAAAGGCGTTGCCTCGATCAAGGATTTGATCGCGCCGAGTTCGATGAAAGTCGAGCCGAACTTCGTTCGTCTCGGCGACGTGTGGTGCCGAACGCTCTTCATCATCACGTATCCGCGTTACGTCACGGTTGGTTGGGCCTCGCCGATCATCAACCTCAACGCCCAGATGGATATCTCGATGTTTTTCTATCCCATCAAGGCGGATGTCATCTTAAAACAGCTCAAAAAGAAAGTCGGTATTTTGGAATCGCAGATCACGACCGACGCAGAAGCAGGGAAGCCGCGTGATCCGATTTCCGAAACCGCATTGCGCGACATCGAGCAGCTGCGTGACGACCTGACCCAGGGGATCGAGCACTTTTTCCAGTTTGCGTTTTATTGCACGTTCTACTCCACATCCCTAGAACAGCTCGAACGCCTGTCATCGACCGTCGAATCGACCTTCGGCTCGATGTTGATCTACACCAAGCGTGCCTACTTCCAGGCGGAACAGGGCTTTAACTCGACGCTCCCGGTCGGGAACGATGAGCTCATGATTACGTTTAACATGAGCACCTCGCCGCTCGCCTCATCCTTCCCATTCACCTCGGCGGAACTCACGAGCGACAACGGAATCTTGTACGGCGTAAACCGCCACAACAACTCGCTCATCATCTTTGATCGGTTCTCGCTGCCAAACGCGAATGCCGTCGTCTTCGCCACGTCTGGTGCAGGTAAATCATATTTCGTGAAACTCGAAATCTTGCGGTCGCTCATGCTTGGCGTTGACGTCATCGTCATCGACCCGGAAATGGAATATAAGCATCTGTCGGATGCGGTGGGCGGGACGTATATCAACATTTCACTGTCGTCAGACGCCAAGATCAACCCGTTTGATCTGCCGCGTCCCACGGGTGAAGCTGTTTCAGTCGAAGACATCATTCGGAGTGCCGTCATCACGATGAAGGGCTTGCTCAAGCTGATGCTCGGTAAGCTCACCGTCGCGGAAGACTCTATTTTGGATCGTGCGCTCCTCGAAACCTACGCCAAGAAAGATATCGTGCCGGGCGCCGATATCACCAACATCGAACCGCCGATCATGCAGGATTTCCAAGACATTTTGGAAGGCATGGAAGGTACCGGCGACTTGGTGTTGCGCCTCAAGAAATTCACGGAAGGGACGTTCGCCGGGCTCTTGAATTCACCGACCACGGTCAAGATGAATAACCAGCTCGTGGTCTTTTCTGTCCGCGATCTTGAAGACGAACTGCGTCCGATGGCGATCTATACCATCGTCAACTACATTTGGAACGTCGTCCGCTCTGAACGCAAAAAGCGCATCCTGTGTATCGATGAAGCCTGGTGGCTGATGCAGCACGAGGACTCGGCCAAGTTCATCTTTGCACTCGTCAAGCGTTGTCGTAAATATTATCTCGGCATCACGACCATTACTCAAGACGTGAACGACTTTTTGACCTCGCCCTATGGCCAGGCCATCGTGACGAACTCGTCGATGCAGTTGCTCCTCAAACAATCGCCAGCCGCCATCGATCTCGTGGCGCGCGTCTTCTTGCTCACCCAGTCCGAAAAATATTTGCTGCTCGAATCCGGACGCGGTGAAGGAATCTTCTTTGCCGGGGCTAAACATGCGGCCATTCAGGTCGTCGCATCCTACACCGAAGACCAGATCGTCACCACGGATCCGAATCAATTGCTGAAGATCGAAGCTGCCAAAAAAGAATTCGCCGAATCGCTCCAGCAACCTGGCGCACCCAAAGCATCCTAACCCTCGTCTATGGAAAAACGGACAAAGCTTGCCATTCTCATCATTGTTGCGCTCCTCCTTGTCTTGCTGGGCTTGTACTTGTTGCTCCGTCCATTTGTCCCAGCGCTTCAACCACCCGGCTTGCCCTCCGCGGTGAAGCCGTATGTCCCACCGCCAACCTCGGCTTCAGCGACCGCCACAGGGACGGGGATTAGCGCTCCCGTATCCGATGTCCTTTTGGCGCTCATGAATGAGGCAAAAGCGACGGTCGAACGCGTTGGTTCTGGCGTCAACACGAATGGATTTGAAGGCTATGCCGATGTTCTTCTGCAGATGACGGCAAATGGCCAAATCGCCATGAAAGCCGAGCAACAAAAGATGCAGAGCGCGCATGCACCGACGGGTCCGTTGTTTGGCATTTCGACGCGTGCCGTTTCGGCATCCGTCGTGAGCGGCGCAGCGGGCGATGCCACGATCGTGATCAGCGTCGATGCCATCCAGCGGCAAGACGCAGGCAACCCGAACACGCCGACAAGTGTCAAAGGAAAGCGCGTCTCCGTGACGTTCCAAAAACAAGCTGATGGTTCGTACTTGATCGACTCCGTCGTCTGGACCGATTTCAATATTCAATGACCGTTCTTGATTGGTTGCGCGAAGCAGTCTTTCCGACGCACTGCGCGGCTTGTGGCGCCTTTGGAGAGTGGTGGTGTACGAACTGCCGACAAAAGGTCGAACAGATCCGTACCGACCTCTGCCCGCGCTGCGCTGCTGTTGGTGCGGGCCACACCTGCGCGCTCCGCATCGACGAACTTGATGCGATTCTCGCCACGGGGTTTTATCACGATCCCGTGCTCCGATCCGTCGTCACGTCGCTCAAGTACAAACATGCGACGTGTCTGCTTCCGTCGGTCGGAATGCATCTCACGACATGGTCTTCTGGTCGGGTGGAGCCATGGCCATGGGCGGGAGAATCCGCGCTCGCGATCCAGCACGTGCCTGCAACTCCGCGGCGTGTGCGTGAACGTGGGTTTGATCAAGCACAGTTGTTCGCGCGTGTCCTCCAAGAAACGAGCATTCCATGGGCGCGGAGTGTGAATGTCCTTCGGCGACGTGATGGAGGAGAAACGCAGGCTTCGCTCTCCCACGGGGAGCTTCGGAGTGCGAATGTGCACGATGCGTTTTCGGTTGTCGGCGATCCGCCTGCTGCCGTCCTGTTAGTGGATGATGTATTGACGACAGGATCTACCATGAACGAAGCCGCGCGGGCGCTACGCGCTGCGGGAGCCAAAAAGGTCTATGGGTTTGCCCTGGCGGTCGGGCGTTGACCTCGGACGCGTCTTTCCGTATGATGAACGCAATCTATGGCGCCGGATGCGCACTGGCTGAGGGCCTACGAACGACGGAAGCAAGACGTGAGCGACGCAGCCCGCGTGGCGCTTCGTGAGAAAACGGACGGACAGTCCTTGTCCCTCGGCGGCAAAAAATCGTCCAACTTGTTTCGTGTCCGTGAACCAGCCAAAACGGCGAAGATTAATGTTCGCGATTTTACGCACGTCTTGCATGTCGACCCTGAGGCGCTGGTTGCCGAAGTCGAGGGCATGACAACGTATGAGGATTTCGTTGAGGAGACGCTGAAGTTTGGCTGTCTGCCGACCGTCGTACCAGAACTCAAATCGATCACCATCGGGGGAGCAGTGACTGGCATCGGAATCGAGTCTTCGTCGTTCCGGTTCGGTTTGGTCCACGAAACCATTCTCGAAATGGATATCCTGCTTGGGACCGGTGACGTTGTGACGGCAACGCCAACGAATGAGCATAAGGATCTTTTTTTCGGTTTTCCAAATTCCTACGGGACGTTCGGCTACGCGTTGAGGCTCAAGGTGAAGCTCGTAAAAGCAAAGCCGTTCGTGAAACTTTCGCGGACGGCTTACGACGATGCAGAGAAATTTTTTGCGGATATGCAGGCCACGTGTCTCGCGGGTCGCAGAGATGGGTCGATAGACTTCGTGGATGGAGCCTTGTTGGGTGGCAAGCTGTATCTCACGACGGGAACCTTTGTCGATGCCGCGCCGTACACGAGTGACTACACGTACCTCAACATCTACTACAAGACATTTGCGACGAAGACGGAAGACTATGTGACGGCGAACCAGTACATTTGGCGTTGGGACACGGATTGGTTTTGGTGCTCGCGTTTCTTTGGGTTTGAGAACCCGCTCGTCCGTTTGATGTTTGGGCGCGCTCGCCTCCGTTCCACGACCTATTGGAAGATTCGTGAATTTGTGGAAGGCCGAGGCATCGTCAAGGCGCTTGAGCCCATCCGTGGACGTTCCGAGCCCGTCATTCAGGATGTCGAAATTCCGCTCGAGAAATCTGCCGCATTTTTAGATTTCTTTACGCGGGAGATAGGTATTCAGTTTGTCTGGATGTGTCCCACGATGGCTTTTGATCCTTCTGCAAAATATGATCTCTATGCCATGGATCCGCATACGCTCTACATCAATTTTGGCTTTTGGGATGGTGTGAAATCCGATAAAGAGGACGGCTATTATAACCGGTTGATCGAGAAAAAGGTTGAGGAATTACTGGGGAAAAAGTCGCTCTACTCAACCTCGTACTATTCTTCCGAAGAATTCTGGAAGTTGTATAATAAGCCCCGTTATGATGAGCTCAAGCGCCGGTATGATCCGCATCGGGCACTGAAAGACCTCTATCAAAAATGCGTGAAACGACACTAATCTATGTTCAAACGATCCGAACAAGCCGTACATGAGATGTTGGCCCCGCTAGGTATCACCATTGGTGGATCCTCGCCCCAAGATATTCGCATCCACGATCAGCGTTTTTATGACCGTATCATGAGCGGTGGTTCGCTTGGCTTGGGCGAGTCCTACATGGACGGTTGGTGGGATGCGAATCAGTTGGATGCGTTTTTTGCTGCTCTCCTCTCAGATCGTAGTCTGATTGAACGGGCCAAGAAATTTTGGCCGGCCATGTTGAATGCCTATGCCGGGAACATGGTGAATCGGCAGGGGACGGCGCGCCAATCCTTTAAGAGCGGCCAGGCACATTATGACATCGGCAATGACCTCTATACCCGCATGCTCGATACGCGGATGGCGTATACGTGCGGCTATTGGAAAGACGCGACAAACGTCGATGAAGCCCAAGAGGCTAAGTTTGACCTTGTGTGCCGCAAGATCGGCTTGAAGCCGGGGATGAAAGTTCTTGACCTTGGATGCGGCTGGGGGTGCTTCGCCAAGTTCGCCGCCGAAAAGTACGACGTCTCCGTTGTTGGTGTCACGGTCTCAAAAGACCAGGTCGCACTTGGCATGGAGATGTGTCAGGGCTTGCCGGTCGAACTCAAGCTCCAAGACTATCGTGATACCTCGGGTAAGTATGATCGTGTTGTCTCCATTGGTCTCATGGAGCATATCGGCCCAAAGAATTATCGGACCTTCATGCAGGTCATTCATCGCACACTGAAGGATGGTGACGAAGGTTTGGCGCTCGTCCATACCATCGGAGGCAACTACTCGACGACATCGATTGATCCGTGGATTGATAAATATATTTTTCCGAACGCGGTACTTCCGTCGATCGCGCAGATTTCTGCGGCAATGGAAAACTTGTTCGTCATGGAAGATTGGCACAACATCGGTGCAGACTACGACAAGACGCTCATGGCATGGTACGAGAACATCTCGGCAAAATGGGATGAGCTCGACCCTCAAAAATACGACGAGCGTTTCCGCCGCATGTGGGACTACTACTTGCTCTCTTGCGCCGGCAGTTTCCGATCCCGGATGAATCAGCTCTGGCAGGTCGTGATTTCCAAGAAAGGCGTGCCGGGTGGGTACATGACAGTGCGCTAGACGCAGAAAACCAAAAAGCGCCCCAGGGGCGCTTTTTGGTTTCGCGAACCTTATCTGTTCCCAAACCATTCCGTCCGCCATTGCTTCATCATCTCGATTTCGCGTGTTTGCGCAGTGATGATGTCCTGTGCGAGGTCACGGAGTTGTTGGCGTTGCGAGGTTTTGAGAACCAAGGTCGCCATGTCGATCGCTCCTTGATGGTGGCTGACCATCTCGTCAATGAATGCCCGATCAAAGTCATCGCCTGTCTTGCCTTCGAGTCCTGCTTGCATGTTATCCATCATCCCTTGCATCGAGTGATTCATCGATGCCATTGATGGGGTTGGTGGTTGTTTGGGGGCAAACGTAAAGCCAGCAACTGAACCGGCGAGGAAGACCGCGATGCTCAGAAGAGCGATATGATATTTTTGCATACGTAAAGATAAAGAAGATGAGTAGATCTCTATTCGCGACGTCTTTATTTTTACGGGTTTTTTGGATTGAGTAGGCCTTGTCGGAGGAGTTTTTGGTAGAGCGGGGGAGGCAGTCCGGTATGTCTGATGCGAAGCCGTTCCGTTGTACTCGTCAGGACGAGTGGATCAAGAAGTCGCGGATACAAGAAAAAGACAACGCAGACAACAAGTTGCAGGATCAATCCGGCGAGCGTCCCACGGAACGCTCCTTGCCATGCATTGAAATGATCCAACGCGGTCATGAGGCACACAGTGTGCTCACCCGGCATGAACGGGCAAGACGGCTGGGCAGCAATCGAAGTGAACAGAAAACCACCTACGCTCAGGGCGATGAAGATCAGCAAAAAGAGTCGAAACGCGACAGCACGCATCATCGGTTTATTGTAGATTCGGTGGATTCCGGAGGCAAGACGAGAGCTCTGAGGTTTGGGTCCACG
>Ga0068863_100005895_pt1 | contig 12011 bp, 13 predicted proteins | sample KBSSwiS62_FD_66596 | JGI IMG/M metagenome (GOLD analysis project Ga0068863, IMG submission 66596) | Switchgrass rhizosphere microbial communities from Kellogg Biological Station, Michigan, USA - KBS Switchgrass S6-2 | ecosystem: Host-associated > Plants > Roots > Rhizosphere > Soil ...
CCTGGATTGCATTTACTCCGTCATCTGATGGCGCCATGGCAATGGGCGATATCATACTTACGGAAACAGATCTGAAACCGGTGCAGCAGGAAGTAATAAAACAAGGATTAACGATCACCGCGATACATAATCATTTTGTAAGAAATCATCCAAATGTTTTGTACATGCACATTGGTGGCAGCGGCAAAACAGAAGAGATGGCTGCAAAAGCAAAAGCTGTATTGGATAAAGTAACAGAGTCAAGAGGACATAAACCTTCAACGGGCACTGTGCCGGATGTAGCTTACACCATTGAGAGTGCGAAGCTCGATGCCATACTTGGATATAAAGGAGAATTTAGTAAAGGTGTTTATAAATATACCATTGGCCGCCCCGATGTTATTGTAAAAGAACATGGGGTTACTGTTTCCACTTTTTTAGGATTCAATACATGGGCGGCATTCCAGGGCACACCTGATCATGCAGCAGTAGCCGGTGATTTCACTATGCTGGAAGATGAAGTAGAGCCTGTAATAAAAGCACTCATTGAAAACGGAATTGAAATTGTAGCTGTTCACAATCACATGACAGGAGAGCAGCCACGAATATTTTTTCTGCACTATTGGGGCGTTGGTAATGCAGAACAACTTGCCGGAGCATTAAAAGCCGCTCTCAATAAAACCGCCACAAAAAAAAGAATGATGGACATGTAGGCTAACAGGTGAAAGAGAAAAAGAGATTGCTTCGTTTCACTCGCAAGAAAAAGTGGTAACGGTATTTGTATTCACTCACGACTCACGACTCCCGCCTCTTGTATTCCTCCTGCACCTCTGCGTTAACTGTATTTGTATTTTCTCACAACTCGCAACTCACAACTTGCCACCCGCCACTCACCACTCGCTTCTTCAAAGTTACCATTCACTCGTCCACTGGCTGGAATCGGTTTTCATTCTTATACCTTAGCAGGAGTTTAGTACGTTGATTATTTTCAACAGGCCCTGGCCGCATTTCAATTTTATGAACTGGAAATATGTTCCCTTTGCCGGATTTTTTTTGTTTACAGTGCTCATTAGTATTGTTCACCTGATACTGGCGCCGCAACATTCATTTGCCACACATCTGTTATGGTTTGCTGCGCAAAGTTTATTGCTGATGGGTTGCTGGTTCACCACACTCGCTATCGCCAGGTTGCTCGACAAGCGCCTGCCATACCGGCAAAGTTTTTCACGAAGGGTTTTTTTCCAGGTTGTTGGTTCTGTTGTTTCTATTATGTCAGTTCTTTTTTTAGTGTATGCATTGCTGAATCAATATCGTTCCATTGATATCTCCCGTCAAAGTTTTGCATTGGGCAGCATCATTTTAGTAATGATTATCGTACTGATGAATATTGGAATTGCTGCCGGAACTTTTTTTAAGCAATGGCAACTTTCTGCAAAAGCAAAAGCAACAGCAGAGTTTGAAAAAAGTAAAACAGAGCTGGAGCTCACGCAAACAAAACAGCGGCAAGCAGAAATTGAAATGCGGGCTTTGCGGGCACAGATGAACCCGCACTTTATTTTTAATTCATTGAATTCAATCAACAAGTATATTCTTAAAAATGATCATGCCAATGCTTCCCGCTATCTCACCCGGTTTGCAAAACTGATAAGGCTGATATTGGATAATTCAAACAGCAAAGAAGTTGCTTTGTCAGCAGAGCTCGATGCATTAAAGCTTTATATCGAAATGGAAACGCTGCGTTTCACCAATAAGTTTGAATATGAAATTAATACAGCTACTGATATTAATGCAGACATCCTGCAGGTGCCGCCACTCATCATTCAGCCCTATGTGGAAAATGCAATCTGGCATGGCTTGTTGCATAAAGAAACAGGTGGTCGCCTGGTTGTCATCATTTCAAAAACAGCAGAAGATATGCTGCAATGCGTAATTGAAGACAATGGCATCGGAAGAAAAAGAGCAAGCGAGCTGAGAAGCAAATCCGCCACCAATAACAAATCGTTGGGCATGAAGCTCACTGAAGAAAGAATTGTGATGCTCAATCAATACACATCATTGCATGCAAGTGTCAGCATCATTGATTTGGAAAATAGTAATGGTGAAGCAATTGGTACAAAAGTTATTTTAAACATTCCTGTTTAACAGATAAATAAAAAAAATATGATACGTTGTATTTTAATTGATGATGAAGCAGACAGTCTTGAAGTAATGGAGATGTTGCTGAAAACATATTGTCCGCAGGTAAAGATTGAGGCAATTTGCAACAGTGCAGAGCAGGGGATTGCCGCCATCAATCAATTCCGGCCGGATGTAGTTTTCCTTGATATTGAAATGCCCAAAATGAATGGCTTCGATATGCTGGAGAAATTTGATGAATTGTTTTTTGATGTTGTATTCATCACTGCATATCATCAGTTTGCTATTAAAGCATTCCGTTATTCAGCGCTCAACTATTTATTAAAGCCTGTTGATCCGGATGACCTGCTCGAAACAATCCGTCGCATCGAAAAAAACAAAACAGTTCCGCTGAAAGAACAAATGGAACTGCTGATGCAAACGGTGGCCAGTCCCGCGGCGCAAACCATCGCAAGAATTGCACTGACCACTTCCTACGGAATGTTGTTTGTGGAAACCAAAGACATCGTCTATTGTGAATCGGATAATAATTATACCTCGGTGAAAATGAAAGGCGGAAAAAAAATACTGGTATCAAAAACGCTCAAAGAAATTGACGACACATTATCCGGCACAGACTTTTACCGCATTCACAATTCCTACCTGGTCAACCTCGGGCATATTCAAAAATTTGTGCGTGGCGATGGCGGATATGTGGTGATGGATGATGAAACAATTGTGACTATTTCCCGCACCAAAAAACAAGAATTCCTTGATCTGTTTTCAAAATTTTAACACAAAAACATGCTGCTCAGCTATACGATAAATAAAACACCGGCAACAGTTATCAGCTACCTGTCGGATATGAACAGGTTTGTTTCGGTACATCCCGTTATCACAAAGATGAAACCGGTAGCCGGCAATAAATTTATCGTGCATGAAACAAGCAATGCAGGATTATTGCCTTTTTCATTCAGGTACCTTGCAACGGTTACTGCAGATTATAAAAATAAAATAATCACTATGCAGGCAAGGGTGCTGAAGCTTGCCCGCATCCACATGGTCTTTATCGTCAGTGAACATAATGGCGGCTCCATGATAAAAGAAGAAATTAATTTTCATAGCTGGCTTCCTGTCAAGGGCATCATGAAAATGATTTTTAAAAAGCAGCATGCACAGCTTTTTAAAAATATTGAGAAAAGACACCTGTAATAATCACCTCAATTTTTTTGCGCAGCAAAATAATCTGTGCCAATCCGTGTAATCTGTGGCAAAAATGTATTCATTGCCACAGGCAATCACATTCGCCTTCAATTGTATTCCATGCATGCAATTCGTGCCATTAGTGGCCAATCCTGCATTCACTTTCTCACCTCCACCATTCACTCAACGCCTCATCCCTCCACCTCTTTCTCCAAATAGTTTTACAGCATTATTAATCAAATCAAAAAACTATTAATCATGAAACAACAATTTTTTTCCAAAGCATTTTTATTGCTGCTCAGCCTTTTTAACATCAGCAGCACGTTTTCACAAAAGATTACTCCCGGCATCAGGGCAGGAGCAAATGTATCGGGCTGGAATATTTCCGGCGCATCCGGAACGGGGCTTAACACATCATCGTTAGCCAACGCAGAATATGGCATGTTTGTAAATTTCAAAACAGGATCTTCATTTTCTATTGAGCCGGGAATACTGTACACCACAGGCGGATCTGTTTTCAAATATGATGGAGACGAAAACAAAACAACATTCAATCTTTCGTACTTGCAAATGCCGTTGCTGGCCAGGTATGCTGTATCAAAACGCTTCTCAGTTTTTGCAGGACCGCAGGCAGGTATTTTGTTGAAAGCAACATCAACAGATCTTTTAGTGGGGAAACAAGAAGCAAAAAGTTTGTTTAAGAAAAACGATTTCTCACTCATCTCCGGCATGCAATATAATTTTCCGGTTGGTATCGGCATCGGATTCAAATATGCAACAGACATCACCTCAATTTATTCAAACGGGGAACAAAAAATAAAAAACTACTTTTTTGGCCTCAATCTTTCTTATGAATTTAAGTTAGCCAGCAGAAAGTAAACGGTATTAATTTATAAACAGCACAAATTAAAACTATGATAGTAAAATATTTATGGATAGCAGGCTCCCTGCCTTTTATGGTTCTCGGAACGATCCATTTATTGTACACGTTCTTTTCAAACAAATTATCAGCAAGGGATGCTGCGCTGAATAAAGCAATGAAAAATATTCATCCTGTCATCACAAGGCAAACAACAATGGCCAGGGCATGGACAGGATTTAATGCCAGTCATAGTTCGGGTGCCATTTATATTGGAATTATAAATACCATACTCGCTGTGGAATTTCCATCCGTGTTGCAGCATCCTGTTGTTATGCTGTTGAATGTGATTACTGTTTTATTTTATCTGTGGCTGTCAAAAAAATATTGGTTCAGCACACCATTTAAAGGAATGATGATCGCAGCACTTTGTTTTATTGCTGCAGTTATTATTAATTTATTCAGTTGATAGCAAAATGCTCAGTGAAGTGTACTGTTTGCTCATCACTGCTTTTCCAACTTTATCCGTGCTGCTACTTTTACACCGTAATAAAAAATCATTAACAATTAAACCTTAAACAATGAATTTCTTAAAAAATTATTCCATGATGCTTTTCAAAAGCATGACCGTTCTTTTAGTAATTGCTTTCACTTTTTCTTCTTGCAAAAAAGATAAAGATGATGTTGCAACTCCTTCCGTATCGCCCGTTGTTGGTAAATGGAATGGCACATTCACACTGGAGGGAGCTCCAATTGGCACGTTGTATTTAGTACTTAAACAGGATGGAACTGCGGAAGCACAAAACAGTGCGGCACAAAAAACAGGAGAGGGCACATGGAAATTAGGCGGCTCTGCTGGTGTCACCTTCAGTTGCAGCTTCATTACTGTCGGCGGATCGCAGAAGACCAATTTACTCGGCACGCTGATAGAGCCAACCAAGATCAACGGATCATGGGGCACGGGCAGCAGTCAGTTCAATGGGGGCTTTTTTAATGTAACAAAACAACCGTAAAGAAACGTTTTTGACAGTGGCGGTTTAGTATAAGCGGTCCGGATTTTCCGGGTCGCTTTTTTAGTGCTTTTTTTAGAAGATTATTTATGTTGGTAACTGTTGATGCCGCGAAAAGAAAAATAGTATCATTCAACCAGGATAAAAAAATTGACGGGGTCTGTCTCCAGGCAATTGCTTATTCGTCTGAGCGTTGATATCGTCATGTTGGCTTTGCCGCCTTCTATGCGAGAGAGGTGCGACTTGTTGGAGCCACAACAGTCTGCGAGATCCGTTTGCGACATGTTCTTTTCTTTACGGATCTGCCGGATACGTTTTCCCAGAGTTTTCAAAAATATTAAATCGGTCACTTCTAAATGTAGTCTTTAAAAACTACAGTTCAAGATTTGGTTTACACATGGGGGCGCCAGTTGGCACAATTAGTCGCATTTTATTTGCGATGGTGCTGGGAATGCAAGGTGGGTTTCCACAGCTTTTGTTACAATAACGATCGCAAACGAAACTATTTATCTCGAAATACAGAAACGAAGCGGAATCTGTTTTCGGTACACCAAAGATGAATGCTACTTCTCCTCTGGCTGAATGATACTAAGGAACGGGAATTTATGTTCAAAGAATATGCAGGACAATTAGTCCTACGTCGATGATTTTTATTTTAAAAATTATTAATCAAGTGGAGTTGCGTCAACAATTTCGAATACTACCTTTTGAGTTTCTCTGGGAGGTACGACAGTTTTATATTTAAATGTATGTCTTGTACCATTTGTAAAATTCTCGTAACGAGTAAATTTTTCTTTTGCGAATAGTGTATTTGATGAAGAATAATAGCTGACTTCCATAATAGGATCTTTAAATGTTGCTATCGACGCATTGCAAGTAATTGAGCCTTTAAGAACTATTTCATCAATTAAATTTTTTCTCCATGTTCCATCAACGTGTAAATATTTAGCAGGATTTTTCCTTTCTATGGAATTTAAATCTTCTTTTACTTTTTCCTCCCAGAAGTCAGTTTAGAATCTCTTCAAAATTTATAAGTGAACTTTATTCAAAGGTTGAAGTTGTCGATCTTAATTTAGTATAGAATTTATTCTACTGCTCAACAATAATCCGAACCCGCAAGAGTGCGACGCAACAACCGATGCCATTTATTCTTCCGCTAGCTAACGAAAAAATTTCCTTACTCTTCCTGCTGAAAAGTAATTGGTTGGCGAAGTGTAGTTTTTATTTTTCTATTTTGTGCTATAGCAGGGTTCCATGCCGGGCTGGTTTTTATAATGTCAATTGCTGCATTATCAAATTGCGGAAGAAACGGACAATAGATTTCTATGTTCTCTGGTTTGCCTTCTTCATTTATTGTAAACTGCACACCAACTGTCACCGAATTTGTGTTTACCAATTTTGTATTCGGCGGCCAGTAACTGCTTCGGGCGACATATTTCTTCCAGCCTTCGCTGCCGCCTTTTTTAAATGTTGCTGCACTGTTTGCTTTTGCAGTGTCTGGTTGCAATGATTTGTCCGGTTCAAAATATTGTCGGTCTATAAGTTTGCCGTGATTATATAATTCAAGACCTGCGAGGTTTCCATTGCGGTGCCAGTATTGCCACTTCCCCTGTTTTTTATTTTTTAGCCAATAGCCTGCAGATGATATGGCGCCGTCATCATACCATGTAATCTGCACATCCATACTATCGTTGGCATGCCCGGTTGAGTCCGACATAAATCCATTCCGATGCCATGAATATCTGCAGCCAACAGGTATGTTATTTTTATAAGTGGCCGAGTCTGCCAGCATTCCATTTGAATAATACGACACACAAACTCCATTTAATTTATCATCCGTTTTGCTGCCAATTATAGAAGGCTTTCCATTCGGATGAAAATAATAGGCATGTCCGTGTTGAATAGTACAGGCACTGTCTTTATACAGAGCTTCCATTTGAATTTGCATCCCATTGATATAGTAATCCCGGCGAAGCCAGCCGCTGTCTGTTTTTTCGGTAACACTATAAAACCTTGCCTGATCTACTGCTGTTGGCTTCCAGTAAAAATCATAAAAAGCAGTTTTCTTTTGTGCTGCTGCTGAAATAGAAATGATTGTTGTGAGTATAAAAACTAAATATTTCACGGGCGGTATGTTTTGGATAAAGTTTATCGGACCTGCAAGATAATTGCTGGAATGCAAAATGGCAAGCTATGTAGTTTCAAAAAATCAATGGGGGATAGAATTCGTAAACGATAATTGATTTATTTCGGAATTTGATTATAACAACAAAAAACCCCCGCCAGTTACGGCGGGGGTAATATAAGGCTTCAATGGTTGTTACATTTTTCGTGCATGCCGGTCGTATTGCAGCACCATGTCGGCTTTGCCATCTTTATTAATGCGCCATGTTTCCATTATCTCCACAGTATCTTTTACACCCTTGGTGTTCACATTAATTTCCTTTGCCCATACCAATACCCAATTTTCTTTTTTATCAGTACTGTACACCGGCATGATGGCATCAATCGTATCAATTACCGAAGTATAGTCAGCACGACCTTTTATCCAATGGGCCTGCAGGCTGTCTACACCTTTTGTAACTTTGTTATCCGCCGATATAGCCATAACGGTATCGGCAACCCAGCTTTTCATATTCGTCATGGTGTTTTGTTCCCAATCTTTCCAGCTTCCCTGTGCAATCATGGCTGCATAAGCAGAGTTTCCCATTTCAAAAGAAGAAGAATACGAAACAGGCAATGGATACGTGATAGCAGCTTTGTCCGGGGTAGTGGTGGTGGAGGCCGCTGTTTTTTCAGCATCAGTTTTTTTATCATCCTTGCAGGCATTCAGCAGCGCTGCTGCGGCAAGCATTAAAAGAAATCGTTTCATTATATAGTGGTTTAAAGATGACTTAACCAAAGGAAACGGTAGAGTGAGTTTAGAAGGATAGATTTGCTTCGAAGGCAGGGAGGGTACTTGCAGTAATGAAAGTTAACATTACCAAATGGAATTCTAAAAAATATTATTTTTTTAAGATATGTAAGCGGTTAGCCGTTAGGGTATATGATGCTGTATAGTACAATAAGGGTTTATAAATTATTGTGGCACTTAATACGGCTGTTGTTCGTTGCTGATTTCTGTGAAACTACTTTTGCTTTTGTGGCCGGGCAGTTGAACTTTCAGACTTCGACGGTTGACTATCGGTTGCCGATTGTGGACTGACTCTTTTTTATCTTATTTTCATCGAAAAAAAACACGTACCGTATGGAAGAATACAAAACACAGGAAGAGCAGCATATTTTTGATAATTATGGGCCGTTGCTCACACGGGCTACTTCAGGTCAGCGGCTTGCCAATTATTTTATTGACCTCGTTACTTTTTACATTTTCATGTATTTTTTCAGCTATGTTATCGTGGAAGTAAATATGGATTTGGCCATCATCATGTATGGCGGCGAAGATGTGTGGTTAGCCCGGTTGATTTATTTACTTTTCTATGGAATGTATATGGGATTAATAGAAACAATCTTCAAAGGACGATCACTTGGCAAATTGATTACCGGCACCGTTGCCGTTTACACTGATGGCAGCCGCATCAGCGGGCAAACTGCCTTGCTCCGTGGATTATGCCGTGCTGTTCCGTTCAATGCATTTAGTGCACTCGGCGAATTTTGCAATCCATGGCACGACAGGTGGAGCAAAACCTGCGTTGTGAATTTTAGGGATTTGAACCGCAACTAATTTTAATTCCAACAGATTTTTTTATTAGATGTAACAATCAATTTAAGATTTTGCAAAAGCGAGGAGCTCTTTATAGTTTCCTGTATCAGCCTGTTTCAATGATTTTATATAATTAATCCTGGTGTTGCTGTTACTGCTAAGATTTGCAGATCCCCAGGTAAACAGAGGGAGGTTAAAAATTTTTTCCATCATAGCGTCAGCCATTAGCCGGGAGTGACGTCCGTTACCATTTGCAAAGCAATGAATTTGTACGATGCGATGTTTAAAACGGATTGCAATTTCTTCTTCCGGAAACGATCGCTGCTCTATCCAGTAGTTGCAATCATCAACTAATTGCCGGAGTGCAGTACTGATAGCATGGTTTTCAATACCAATATTTTTATCAGTTTTCCGGAATGAACCAGCCCATTTCCACACATCCGCATACATGCGCCGGTGAAACTCGCGTATCATTTTTTCTGCAAGCAACTCTGCGGATTTGAATTTCTTTTTTCTCAGCCACAACATTGCTTTTTCTATATTATGCTGTTCAAATTCATCAAGTTCAGTCCGGGCCGTTATAGTTTTTATCAGCAAACCTTCTTTCTCCTCTTCATCCAGTGGGGTTTGTCCGCTTGCATTATCAAAGGTCAATCCCATAAATATCCTGGCATTTCGTTTTTAATTTCTTCTGTTCTTTCTTTTATTGCTTTTTCAATTCGCTCGTTCGAATTTTGCTGATCTTCCAGCATCATACTGTGCGAAGTTCGCAGCACTATTTCTTTAGCAATTTCATACGCTTTTTGCTCAATCATTTTTTCAAGAGATTTTTCTTTTGGAACAAATCCATAGACCAATTTTAAATCAAGTGCCTTGCCGGCTTCCCGCAAACTTTTTAAAGTAATGGACCCATCGCTTTCACGTTGTTCCGTTTCTTTTACGCTCTGGGCGCTGATAGAAAGACGATTACCTAATTGGCGTAAGGACATATTCAACGCAATTCTTATTGAATTGATCCAGCCCGCAGGCGGAACAGATATATCGAAAATGTTGGCAAAAAAACCCATTTTTTTATCAAGCTGCTCCATCAGAAGCTGTTTTTTTTTATCTTTCATAAGGCTATAACCTTAAATTATTTATCAAATGTAAGGTTATAACCTGATATTTAAAACATTTTTTAAGGTTATAGCCTTAAAACAAGCTCAGAACTTGCCCCTCAACAGAACATTTGCTGGTATTTAACCCAAAATCCGCTTTTCTCCGCTCAATCAGCGTTCCTTTTCCATCTGTATCAAAATCCTTTTTTCTTCTGCGAAGCAGAAAAAAATCCTGTGTTCATTCGTTCAACCCATGTCATCCGTGTTCCTGTATTCATCCCGCTGTCAATCTGGCAAATTCCCCCGCATTGGAACGGTGATTGCGTACCTTGCGCGGCACTCACAATTCTTAATTCTAAACTCTTAACTCTAAACTTCATATGTTACACGAACAAGGCACAATTTCCATCAACACCGAGAACATTTTCCCCATCATCAAAAAATTTCTATACTCTGATAACGAGATATTTCTGCGGGAGCTGGTGAGCAATGCCGTGGATGCTACACAAAAAGTAAAACGCCTTGCATCGCTTGGTCATTATGCAAAAGACCTTGGCGACCTGAAAGTAAAAGTGGCAGTGGATAAGGATGCAAAGACGATCACCATTTCTGATAGTGGTATCGGTATGACTGCCGAAGAAATTAAGAAATACATCAACCAAGTGGCATTTTCCGGCGCTACAGAATTCATGGAAAAATTTAAAGAAGCTAAAGATGCCAATGAAATTATCGGCCGCTTCGGTCTTGGTTTTTATTCTGCTTTCATGGTAGCGGATAAAGTGGAAATACAAACACTTTCCTACCAGGATGGCACCGAACCGGCACGCTGGATTTGCGATGGAAGCACCTCATTCGAAATAAGTGAATGCAATAAAACAGAAAGAGGTACCGATGTTATTTTATATATCAATGCAGAATCAGAAGAGTTTCTCGAAGAGAACCGCATTGAAACGATATTAAATAAGTATGCGAAATTTTTGCCGGTGCCAGTTCAGTTTGGAACAAAATCAGAATCCATTCCTGATGGCGAAGATGAAGAAGGCAAGCCAAAATATAAATCAGTAGACGTTGATAATATTATCAACAACACAAATCCCATCTGGACAAAAGCACCATCTGAACTAAAAGATCAGGACTATTTAGATTTCTATAGCGAGTTGTATCCTTTCTCCGAAGAACCACTGTTCTGGATACATTTAAATGTTGATTATCCCTTCAACTTAACCGGTGTATTATATTTTCCAAAACTGAAAAATGATTTTGAAATACAGAAGAATAAAATAAAATTATTCAGCCGCCAGGTATTTATTACTGATGAAGTAAAAGATATCGTTCCGGAATTTTTGATGCTGTTGCATGGTGTTATTGATTCACCGGACATCCCTTTGAACGTCAGCCGTTCATTTTTGCAGGCAGACAGTAATGTGAAAAAGATCAACAGTTATATCAGCAGGAAAGTGGCGGATAAATTAGCGGAACTGTTTAAGAAAGATCGCAAAGAATACGAAACAAAATGGAGCGATATTGGCATCTTCGTGAAGTATGGAGCTATGTCTGATGAAAAGTTTTATGACAAAGCAAAAGAGTTTTTATTATTTGAAAACACCAGCAAAGAAAAATATACACTGGATGAATATGCCGTGAAGGTGAAAGATTTTCAAACAGATAAAGACGGAACCGTTGTTTACCTGTACACCAACGATCCGGAAGGACAGAACAGCTACATCAAAGCGGCAACAAAAAAAGGTTATGATGTATTGCTGATGAATTCACCGATTGATACGCACTTCATTCACAGCATTGAAATGAAGCTGGAAAAAACTTCATTGAAAAGAGTGGATGCAGATGTGGTAGATAAACTGATTGTAAAAGAAGATGCAGAAAAACATACACTCACTGATGATGAAACTGCAAAGTTGAAAACGATTTTTGACAAAGCGATCAACAATCCTGCAATGAAAGTGGAAGTGGAAAGTTTGAACAGCGAAGCAATGCCGGTCACCATAACAATGGAAGAATGGATGCGCCGTATGAAAGATATGAGC
>Ga0068863_100005898_pt1 | contig 12009 bp, 6 predicted proteins | sample KBSSwiS62_FD_66596 | JGI IMG/M metagenome (GOLD analysis project Ga0068863, IMG submission 66596) | Switchgrass rhizosphere microbial communities from Kellogg Biological Station, Michigan, USA - KBS Switchgrass S6-2 | ecosystem: Host-associated > Plants > Roots > Rhizosphere > Soil ...
CGTGGTCGTGACCAGGACATCCTCGATCTCGGGCGAGACCAGCCCTACTTTGCTCGCGAGCCATTCCAGTTTGATCCGCTGGATGGCCAGGGTGGCATCGCCGCTCTGCAAACTCAGTGTCCCTTTTTCCTGGAGCATGGCCGACGGGATGAACAGGCTGCGTTGGTTGCGCATGCCAATGCCTTCATAAAAATTATCGGAAAGAAGGTGAGCCCCATCGGCCCCCTTCCAGGTGATCCGGAGAAATCCCCCTTCCTTTTCCTGAAAATAAATCGTGACCAGCAGCAGGCCATCCGGATCCAAAGGCGCAATGGGCAAATCAAGCTTGGCGAATGCCGCCAGCGGCGTCTCCGGGTGACCCACCCATGTCGGCAAGGCTGTGTCCGGTTGAAACGGAAGATCCAAGACAAAGGAAGTCGGACCGTCAAAGGCCTGGAGAAATGAACCGGCTCCGAGAAGCAAGAAACATCCTGCCAGGATGGATAGTCTGGGGAGGAGCGCAGTCATACTCGAAGGGCATAGACGAATGAACGCTTACCCGCACGTGACTTATTGTTACAACTTAGAGGCTGCAGGTCAACAACTCGAACAAGAAGCTTGTCCATGCGTTTTAATGGGCTTTTTGGAGGCCTTCCATCGCACCATAAATACCGGAAAGCATCGACCACGCAACCAACAGCACCAAGAGTCCCAAAACAACGATGATGACCAAAGGCACCAATGACATGATGCGATCGACCCGCAGTTGGATCAGCTTTTCCTGGCGTTGCCCGACTTTTTCCAAGGTGGCCCCCAAATCCCCGGTCTGTTCACCGACCTTGACCAGATCGCGCAGGTTGGGGGGAAAATGCCCCACTGCTTTCATGGCCCGGGTCAGCGAGGCGCCTTCCCCCACCAGCTCATTGATGCGCACCAGGAGCTCGCGGTAAAAGACATTTCCCGTCGCCCGGCTCATCAATGTGAGAGCCGTCAGCAAGGGCAGGCCGTTCTGGAGCAAATTGGCCATGGTCTGGCAGAATTGCGCGTAAAAGGACGCGCTCAGCAGGGAGCCAATCAACGGAATTTTCAATTTGGCCTCGTCCCACCACCGGCGTCCCGCAGGTTGCCGAATGGCCGCAATGAAGACGGCGACCCCGGCAGTGACGATCGCAGCGACAAACAGGCCGTAGTTGTGGGTGAATTTACCCATTTGCACGAGTATATAGGTTGGCAAGGGCATGGAGCCGCCGGTTTTCGTAAACATCTTTGTCATCTGCGGGACCAGCACGTTCATGAAAATGACCATCGCGCTGATCCCGGCCAGGACCAGGGCCCCCGGGTAAATCAGGGCCAGCTTGACCCGGTTGCGCAAGTCCTGCATGGCGACGAGATGGGTTGCCTGACGGCTGAGCAACGGGGCCAGCGCACCGCTGACCTCGCCCGCCGCGACGAGATTGCAGTAAAGCTCACCAAAGCTGGGTGAAGCCACCTTGAGCGCCTCCGAAAAGCTGGTTCCATCGCGCACTTTTTCACGCAAGATGGCGGATACGTCCTTTACCGGACTGCGTTCCTCACGATTTTCCATCAACCGCAACGCCGGCTCGAGTTGCAGGCCCGACTGGAGGAAGTCGGAAAGTTCATCGGTAAATAAAATCACCTCGATGTTCGAGAGACGGATGCCTCCTTTCACCACCCCTTTTTCTTTCCGGGTCGACGCTGCCGGGGAACGGGCGTCATTGTCTTTGGCCACCAGTTTCAGGGGCTGGATCCGGTCCATCGCCAACCGGCGCAGAGCTTCCGTCCGGCTCGACGCCTCCAGCTCACCGGCGCGGGGCTCGCCGCGGACTCCCGTCCCCTTGTAGACAAAGACGGCCATGGCGTTTATTCGTCAAGCACATCGACGTCCGCAGCGGTCACGCGCATGACCTCCTCGATGGTCGTCACCCCTGCGATGACACGGTTCCAACCGTCCTGCCGCAAGGGCACCATTCCTTCCTGCATCGCCTTGTTCCGGAGGATCTCGCTCGATTTTCCCTGCGTGATCATTTCCTGCAAGGCGGGCGTGACCATGCAGATCTCAAAAAGCGCGGCCCGGCCTTGATAGCCGGTCTGGCGGCATTCTTCACATCCCTTGGCCTGCAGGATCCGATCGGCGTAAGCCATGGGAAAACCGGCCCGTTCCAGGACTGCCGGCGCGTGTTCCGCCGGGGCCTTGCAGTTCGGGCACAAGACGCGTACCAATCGCTGGGCCAGGAACGCGCGCACTGAGGAGGAGACCAGGAACGGCTGCACCCCCATGTCCATCAGACGCATAATGCCGCCAATGGCATCATTGGTGTGGAGGGTGCTAAAAACAAGGTGACCGGTGAGAGCGGCGCGGATGGCGATTTCCGAAGTCTCAAAGTCGCGCATTTCCCCGATCATGATGACGTTCGGGTCGCCGCGCAAAATGCTGCGCAAGGCGGTGGCAAAGGTAAGATTGATCTCCGGTTTGACCGCGATCTGCATCACTCCCGAGAGCTTGTGTTCAACGGGGTCCTCGACTGTCACGATACGGCGTTCCATCGTGTTGAGCATCGAAAGAAAGGTATAAAGGGATGTGCTCTTGCCGCAACCGGTCGGGCCGGTCAGAAGAATGATGCCATTGGGCATGGCGATCAGTTCGCGTATTTTGTTTTCAGCCTCCGACGTAAGACCCAGGAGTGAAAAATCAAACCGATTGCGCGACAAAAGCCGCAGGCTGATACTTTCGCCGCTCACTGTGGGAATGGTGGCGACGCGGACGTCGATGGGTTGCCCTCCCATTTCAAGGTTGATACGTCCATCCTGCGGCATCCGGCGCTCGGCGATATCGAGGTGCGCCATGATCTTGATCCGGGAGACGACACTCGCCTGCAGGAGCTTGATCCGCGGCGGAACCGGCACCTCATGCAACACCCCATCGATCCGGTAGCGGATACGCAGGTCATTCTCCAAAGGTTCGACGTGGATATCCGTCGCGCGTTCGTCGAGCGCCTCACGCATGATCTGGTTCACGAAACTGACGACCGTCGCCTCGGAATCTTCCTCGTCCAGAACATTGACCTCCTGCGCCAGGTCGAGCGTGGCATCATCCACATCGCGTCCCTCCAGGATGGCATCAAAGGTTTCCGCTCCCACTCCATAGCTGGTACGAATGGCCGCCAGGATATTCCGGCGGGTAGCCACGCACCAGGTGACCGGCTCATCGATTTCGTGGGCGATGGCCTGCCGGGCCATGAGATTGAATGGGTCGTAGGTGAGCACGTAAAGCTGATCCTCACCCAAGCGTACGGCGTACAATTGATAGCGGAGTGCCAGCCGGGCCGGGAACTTGGCCCGCAGTCGTTCGTCCATGGGGGGGAGCGCCGCTTCCCACCAAGGCAAGCCGTATCGGATGCAAAGCTGATGCAGGAAGGTGTTCTCCGTGACGAGCTGCTTTTCCAGCAACGCTCCGATGGGCGAGGTCTGCTGTGCCAGGCTCCCTTCAATGGTTTCGACAATCAACTCCTCACCACCGAGTCGTGATTCTACGGCCAATTCTTTAAGAACACCGCCTGACATAAGGGCAACATAGCGTAGCAATGAAAAGTGTAACAGTAATTATCGTTCTTTCGTTCCATGCGCACCTAAATTTGTTTCCAGATCGTAACGTGAAATTCCGTCCTCCCCTCGGCTATGTTCGCTCATGCTCAACACGGATCATTCACGACTTTTTCGTTCGTTCGCGACCCTTTGCTTGGCCCTGGTACTTAGTGTCTCTTTGGCAAAAGCCGACATGACCTTCGAGCAAGCCTTACCTGCTGCGGAAAAAGGCGATGCGGAAGCGGAGTTCTGGGTGGGGAAGGCCTACTTCAAGGGCGACGGTGTACCGGTCGATTATGCCAAGGCGTGGGAGTATTATCACAAAGCCGCCGAGCAAGGCAACGCCAAGGCCCAGAATAACTTGGCCTCCATGTACCAGACGGGAAAGGGTGTAAAAAAGCACTTGCCGGAGGCCGCCAAATGGTACCGCAAGGCCGCCGAACAAGGAGCGGCGCTTGCCCAGACCAATCTTGCCATCATGCTTGAAGAGGGCTCGGGCGTCCCCAAAGACATCAAGGAAGCCGCGCAATGGTATGAAAAGGCGGCCACTCAGGGACAAGTGGACGCATGCTTTCGTTTGGGGCAGCTCTATTTCAATGGTGCGAACGGCTTCGAGAAAGACTATGCCAAGGCAGCCAAGTGGCTCGACAAGCCCGCCGCTGCAGGCAACGTCGTCGCCCAACACCTTTTGGGCACCCTTTACAAAAACGGCTGGGGCGTCCCAAATGATCCCAACCGCGCTTTCAATCTTTTCCAAAGCGCCGCCGATATGGGTTATGCACCGGCACAGCGGGACTTGGGCGTTTTTTATTGCACAGGGGTTGGAACAAAGATTGATGTGGTCCACGGCTTCAAATGGCTCATGCTTGCCTCCGATCAAGGCGACTTCCTGGCCACCCATTTCATGAGCGAGTTCAGAGGCGATATCATGGCGAAGGAATTCCACAAGGCCCGGGAAATGGCGGATGATTTCAAGCCCAAGGTTGCCAAATCTGATCCTTCCCAGGGCAAGTAGCATCAGGGCTTGACTGGGCCTGCGGCCTCGGCAGCTTCCAGTCTCGCCAAGTTGTTACGGGCATCGGTATACCCGGGCTTGATCCGCAGGGCCTGCTCAAAATGCTCCCGGGCCTCGGCGGGATGCCCGGTCAGAAAGAGGGCAATCGCCAGGCTGTTGTGCGCCTCCGCGTAATGGGGGTCGAGAGTGAGGGCTTTCTGGTATTCCTCGATCGCGCTGGCCAATTGCTTGTCCTGGCGTAGCACCAAGCCCAGTTCGTAGTGAATCCAGGCTGCATCTGGATTGAGACGGGACCATTCCTTGAATTGGACAATCGCCTCGGGAACCCGCCCCGCCTGCATCAGGCTATTGCCCAGGGACCGATGCGCCTGGCCCCAATTGGGCCGGAGCTTGACCGTGATCTCCTGTTGCTCGACCGCCTCCCCTACCCGGCCCACCATCTGCAGCGCGTCGCCCAAATTCTTGCTGGTGTTCGCCGCGAGGGGATCAAGCCGGGCCGCGAGTTCAAATTGCTCCACTGCCTCGGGCCACCGGCTCTGCCGGGCGTAAGCGACGCCGAGGTTGTTCCGTAAGCCGGGACTGTTGGGATTATACTGGAGGTTATAAGCCGCCATCGTCTCTTCACTCTCAAACTTTTCCGCATAGATGTGACTTTCCCACGCCAGCAAACCGATCAGGACCGCCAGGAGACAGGCCCCGAGTCGTCGCGCCATTGACGATAGTTGCGCTTCCATTCCGCCCATGCCTGCCACGACCAGCCCCAGCAGCCCCAGCATGGGAATATAGAGAAGATGTTCCAGCACCCATGTCGCATTCATATAGGAGATCCAATGCCAACCCCAGAATGGCCCCAACATGATCAGGAAGAATCCCAAACCGAGCAAAATGTGACGCCCCCAAGTCCCGCGCTTAATCCAGAGAAAACCGATAAGCCCCGCCAGCACCACCCATGGCAGGTATTGCATGGGCGCATGGGGGTCAACGCTCCACCGGGGATAAACCAGCATCGGCGTGAGGGGCAGGAAGCACCTCGAGAAATAAAAGGCGATGTTTTCTCCCGACAGGACCAGGCGCCAGAGAAAATCGCCGATGGGAACATCATGGACAAAGCTGTTTGCCTGCCCGGCATAAATCTCTCCAGCCCAGATCGTCATCTTTCCCAAAACGAAGGAAACAATGAAAAAAGGTACGCTGGCCTTGAGGTCGTGCCAACCGATGCCACCCCGCTTCCACCACGCGTAAAGAAGGATCACGATCGGAAAGGCCGCCATCGTGATCTTGCACAGCATCGCGACAATGAAAAAGAACAGGGCCAGTGCGTAGTCCCGTGGCCGCGGGTTTTCCTCGTAATCGATCCATGCGCACATGGCCAGCAGGAATGGCGGCAGCGACAGGCTCGTCTTCTCTTCGTTCATGAGTGCGACCGAATCGACAGTCATCGGGTGCACCGCAAAGATCAGTCCGCCCAGCCAGGCCCAGCGCAGACCGAATTTGGCGAAGAGCCTCCACACCAGCAATGCGCTCGTCAGGTGCAGGACGAGATTGGTCAGGTGATAACCGAAGGTATCGGAGCCCCAGAGTTTCCATTGCACCCACTGTACGGTTTCCTGGACGGGGTAGTATTCCACCCAGCTGCCCGGCTCGAACCAGGCTTTCCAAAGCCGGGCCGGATCCTGCAAGAGCGGATTGTCGAGAATGTACCAGCTATCATCGCCAATCCATTGACCGTGGACGCCGGGCCAGAAAACCCAAAGCCCCGCCACCATGATCAATAGCGTTTGGAGCAATACTTTGCCGTCCCACCCCGTCACGGTAAGAGCGGAGGAACAACCTCCGCGGCGGCCCGGTACATGCGCGGCTTTCTGGGCTTGTTGCTTGAGTCGCGAGGCATTGGACATGATGGAAGAGATTATCCGCGACAGGAACGATTTGCACTTCCGTTACAGCTGAGTCTGGAAAAGAGTTGGGGCCCACCCGCTCAGAAGCAGGAGGGCCCCAACAACCAATTTATCGATAATCCTAGAGGACGCTTACGCCTGGATCCGGCTGCGACGGCGCATGATCACGAAGAGGACGCCCGCGATGCCACACAGTACATAGGAGGCCGGTTCCGGCACTGCCACGGGAGTAGTGACGCTAAACGCACCCGAGCCGCTGAGGCTGAAGGTACCGGCATCCACAACTGCGGCCGGAGTGGTCGGGCCAGTTTGATTGCCGTTGTAGTGATACACATCGAGTGAAGAAACGCCCGAGGACACCAATTTCTCCGTGGGATAGAGACCAAGGCCATAGTCGCTGGTATATGGCTGCGGACCATTGATTGAGCTGGCGTTAGTCAACGTTTGATAATATGAACTGCCATCGGTTTCTGAAACCTGCGTGCCAAGGGTAAGCACAGTCCCCGAACCTTGGTAGATATAGGAGATGTTGGTGTAAGCAGGGCCTACATTGCTAATGGGGCTCACCGCTGCGTTCGTGGGATTGCTAAGATAGATTTGTTTCTTAGAACTACCACCGACGGTGTTCGTCCCGACAACACTCCAAACCAGGTTTGCATTGGAGTTCCAATTCGAGCCATAGGTGGTGACCAAATCCGCGTTTATGTTCGCCAGCAAACCCTGATTGAAGCTTGCCGAGGTGAACGAGGTAATAGCTCCAAGATCGAATTCCAAGTTGACTCCGGATCCACCACTGTTCGTCAAACGGAACGCCAGCACCAGATCCCCTGGGGAGGCAACTTGCGCCGGAGCTGAAGTTCCGATAAACGCAACGCCCGCCAAGACCAGCAAAGCTGTCGTTATTTTTTTGTTCATTTTCATGTTCATCCTTGTTTTGTTTTTTTGGTTTTTAAGTTGGCTGGCGCAGGTGGCCATCCACCTGCGCATTGGGCTTCTCGTATTCCTAGTAGTTCAGGGTATATCCGCCACCTTCGACCGAGCGGGTCACCGATCCCACGGTATTCTGAGGAAGAAGGGCCACGCCCGCCGGGGAGGTGGTGGTGACAACACCACCGCTGCCATACGAAACGTACACATTGGCCAAGCTGTCGGCCAAGTTGTCGGCAAACGTCTTGATCGCGCCAGGGACAATATGGGTGCCGCTACCGATGTAGTACATGTGCTCGTAGGACCAGAAGGAATACGAACCGTTGTTGATACCTGCAAGGCTAGGCGTCACACCATTGTAGGCCAAGGCCGCGCCGCCAATAATCTTAGTGGCATTGCCAAAGCTACCGGAATCCGCAATTCCCAAATAGCCGATGAAGAAGGCCTTTCCAGTGTTTTCACCCGCGAGGGCAGCACCATTGGGATCGGGGAAGCTCTGGTTCACAGGCGTGCTGAGAACCGAGGAGACGTCTCCGCCGCCAGCATAACCGCCGTGACCGAAGCCTGCATTGGTCCAATGGATGAAAGGCTCGGTATTAAGGGTCGCACCTTGCGGCCAGGCATCGAATCCCGTGACAAAAGCACCGGTTCCAGTCGAAGCTCCGATGAACGAGAAGTCCGTCGGAGCGGGAATGTCCCCCGTCTTGTTTCCACCCGAGAAGGTCAGTAGATACTGCTGAGGATTCACCGAAAAGCTCAATTGCGGCTCGGCGAATGCCGCGATACGGGTGCCTGAATCTTCGTTGCGACCAACGAGGTAGACGAAGTCAGCACCGCTCAGCGTGCCCGTGCTGGTTGTATTGAACATCGACAAGGGAGCGGCGCCATTCTTGATGATGTAGTTCGCCGTCTGCTGGGTGATGTTTGTCGGAGCAGCAAAGGTCGCGCCGCTCAAATTACCAATACACCATTGGAAAGGCACGATGCCCAAGTAACCAGTTGAGGAGCCTTTGCCCACAATGTTCGTCGAAGCCGATCCGGCTTCGATCAAGCCCGCACCATTGACTAGAGTCTTCAAACCTGCACCGGTCGTTGCGCCGCCAATGTTATGACCTGCCGTGACCTGCGCCGACGCCAGAGCTGCCGCCGCCGAGGAGGCAAACGAATCGGTCATACAAACTTCCGGGGCTGCCGCCACCGTGGAAAAGGCAGGAGAGGAGGGAAGCGTGCCGCCACCACCAAAGGGGCTGATGTCGCATGCTTGCATAGAGGCCTCAACCGCCGCGTCGGCAGGATTTGGGTAGGTGAGGGTAGCGTTCTGGGCCGCGACATCAAGGATGCCCGCGAGTGAGCCAGTCCAGTTGGCCAAGACAATGATCGTCGCATTGCCGGTGAAGGTCGAGCCGCTATAGCTAACCGTACCGTTGGCGAAGATGGCCGCTTGGCCGCCAAGGAGATTCTGATTGCCGGGGGCAGTTCCCGATTTGTTACAAGCCGCCTTGCAGCCAGTGCCACCGAGGGCGTTAATGATGGCGCAGGTGACCGGTGCCCGGAAGGCGGTGGAACCGCAAATGTGAACGATGGTCGGATCAGGGTTAGCAAATGCCATGGACGGCAATGCGGCGGCGACCAAGCCGACGGTCAGGGTTTTAAGTAAGTTCATTTTTTTCACTGTTTTATTGGGGTTGTTTTAGGTTTTGTCGGTGCTGTCGATCTAAGAAGTTGTGCTGTTAGTCCCCGAGGCCTTCCTCGGGATGACGAAAGGTATAGAAGTCATGTCACGATTACATCGGCGCAAGGTTACATTTAGGCGACGAAATCAATTATTTTGACCCCATCAAAATAGCCGATTGGCCCCTTTTCGGGCTAATCGGTGTCGCCGCCTCCGTAACCGATGACTTCCACGGTCACAATCGAGGGCGGATTCGACTGCGCCGCAGGGTTGTTGCCGGCGACGGGCGGTCTGGCCTGCGCAACCGAGCTGTTGGAAGCAGCGGCACCGGCGCTGGAGGCGGCACTCAGGCCGGCCACGTTCGGGGCGCTCGTCGTTGGCGTGCCCGTCGTCTTGCCGCCGGACTGGATGTTGCCCGCGTTGATGACCGCGACTGCCGCGATATTGATATTGCCAGAGGCCCGGATACCGGCATCTCCCGCATTGACGGTGCCGTTCGGCGCGATGAGATCAACGTCGGCGGGAGGCGCGCCGGAGATCGTGGCCAGGACGCCGATACCTCCACCGGTGGCCAGTCCCGCGAGATCGGTCTGGACGCTGCCGCTTTGCGGATCGACCAGCACGCGGGTCGGCGGGGCCGACTGGACGGTCTTGGAGGAATTACCGGCGGCGATGTCCCCCTGGGTGGCCCAGATAACGACGTTGCCTCCATGGAGGGTGAAGATACGCGACGTGCCGACGTTGACGCTGCTGTTGGTGAAGATCGAAATGTTGCCGCCGTCCTCCGTCAGGATGCCTTGGTCGAGCGGTTGGTTGCCGGCGATATCAAACCCGACCGTGAGCTGTCCGCCGGGCGCGAGGAGACTGATGTTGCCTCCGTTGGAGGTCTTGATCTCGCGCGACGTGAGGAAAATGTCCCCCGAGAAAGGCCAGGAACCTCCGGGCGAACCGGGGAAAAGAGCTCGGATGGCGGCAAAGCCAGCATTATAAGTTCCCGCATTCGGGCTGTCGGGATCGTTGTGGTCGCGTCCGGCATCGCGCAGCACGTCGTAGAAGACATCAAGCGCCAGGACGGCCTGAGCGCCGCTGCCCAGGAACCCGAACGCGTTCCAGATCTGGTCATCGGATTGACCGGAACGTCCCATGAACCCGCCTAGGTCGGCAAGATAACGGGCCGAAGTGGCCGCGCCCGGAGCCAGGAATTGATTCACGAAGCCCGTGAAATTGAGCTGGCTGACATCAAGGCCGACCGAGGGGCCCATTCCGGCCGCCGCGACGATATCCGCTCCGCCAAAAGGAAGGACGGGATTGCGCGCATTGCCCACGCTGGTGATACCGGCCCGGGTACCGTTAGTACTGTTCGAGCCAATACCGAGGTTAAGATTGCGACCCGCGAGCACTTCGAGCGTGCCAGGCCCGCCGATCTGGATGTCTCCCGCGTTCGGCGCACCAGCAGTCGAACCATTGGGTTCCGTGGGAGTCTGGCCGACAAAGATATTGCCAGGAAGCTGGGCCTGGACCCGCAGCGGCGAAAGGGGATCGTAGGCGATGATATCGCGGCCAGCCGCCACCATGCTGATGTCTCCACCATTAATATTTTGGACGTAGAGCGCGATATCGGTGACATCCTGACCGGCGACGACTTGGGCCGCCTTGCCGGAGAAAAGGGTGAAACCGGAAATGTTGCCGTTTTCCGCAAAAAGATGAACCGGATCTGGGTCATTCGCATGCAATACATTTCCATTGATGGAGGCATGCAGGGCCAGTTGGGTCTGGAGAACCAGGCCATGAGTGGCACCCGACTCGGCAAAGAGGGAATTGACGGAGGTATAGATACCGGAGAGGGTATTGGGAAGCGTCGTTGCCAATGGCGAAACGATGCTGGGCAACCCTGCCGGATTGGCATCCGAAAGGTTGATGGCGCTGGATCCCCAAGTACGAACACCGCTATTACTATCACCGGCGTTCACCTGAAAACCATTGAGTGAACCAGCCGCGAGCAGGTTGATCGTGCCGCGGTCTGCGGGCATCAGGACCAGATTGCCGATGACATCGACATCGCCCGAGAAGGCCACGGCCTTCAGCGTTGGCGGCAGCAAGGCCGATACGATGGCAAAGGGGTCCGCATTGGTCTCCGCCGACCTGAGCCAAGGCTGGGACAGCGTCGCAATCGACTGACCATTCGGTGCAACATAAATTTTCGAGTACCAGTCCTCGAGTGAACCGTTGCCACCGCTGGCATTGTCCTTGAGGGTCACGGCACCCGTCAGGGAACTGACGTTGACCGAATCGGTGGAGGAATAGGTCGAAAAATAGCTTTTATTGATGACGCCATTGTTCACGCCCTGCGGCAGCAGGAACGGATTGACCACGGGCCCAAGTTCAAGATCACCCCCGGCGGAGACATCGAATCCGCCCTTGCCTAGAAAGAGAGTGGTGGGCAGCCAAGTGGCAGTGACTGACTGACTCTGCCCAGCCGGAACGGCAGCCCGGGTGGCATTGGTCAGGATTTGATTGCCGGCGGCAAGAGTGCCCTGCCCCCGCTCAACATAATAGACGCCGCCATTGATATTCTGGCTGGCCGTGACCGTGACGTCACCGCCGCCCAGTTCGACCAGATTGGCAGCATTAGGAGTCGCGCCTGGCATGCGCGCATTGGTCGGCGCGACCGCATCGACGTTGTTCACGCTCAGTCCGGCCGTCAGGGTCACATTGCCTCCGCCGAGCGCTCCCACGCCTTCAAAGAAATTGCTGAAATCGACCCACCAGGCGGTCTGCTTCGTTCCGTTGCGTGTATTACCCACCACAAAATTACCCGAGGAATCGAGCGCGCCCTGGCGATAAAGCCAGGTCGTCGGCAGCTCGAGGGAGGAATCGGCCAGCCCGGAGGAAGTCTGGTGGGCGATATTACCCTG
>Ga0068863_100005900_pt1 | contig 12005 bp, 11 predicted proteins | sample KBSSwiS62_FD_66596 | JGI IMG/M metagenome (GOLD analysis project Ga0068863, IMG submission 66596) | Switchgrass rhizosphere microbial communities from Kellogg Biological Station, Michigan, USA - KBS Switchgrass S6-2 | ecosystem: Host-associated > Plants > Roots > Rhizosphere > Soil ...
GAGCCACAAGGCCATTCTCCCGCGCACTCCACCCTCGACACGGAAGGCACGCCGAGCATCTACGCAGGTCAGGAGCCTGACACCCTGCTACTTCTTCAGGGCGAAGTAGCTAGGGGCCGAAGGAGGTCTGCGGCGGGGTCTGGTCCTTCTGCAACGCGCCGAAGAGGGTCTTCGCGCGGTTGCTGTCCCACTTGACGACGGACTGGCCGCCGATCGTCGGGGTGCCGCCGACCGGGGCGGTGGTCGCCACGCCTCCGCCGGACACACCCTTCATCGCCAGGCCGAGCTGCGCGATGTTCCAGATGTGGTCGCCGTCGTCCACCGTGATCAGGCTGGTCATCGCGTCGGCCAGCGGGACCACCCGGAACGGGTTGACCAGCGTGCCGGGGCTGGTGGCCTTGCCGATCAGCGCGGAGAGGAAGGCGCGCTGCCGCTCCACCCGCCCGAAGTCCGACGACGCCGTGGCCCGCGTCCGCACGTAGCCCAGCGCGGTCTGTCCGTCCAGCTCCTGGCAGCCGGCCTTGATGTCCAGGTTCGCCTTCGGGTCCTTGATCGCCTCGGGCACGCAGAGGTCCACCCCGCCGACGGCGTCCACGGCGTTGACGAACCCGCCGAAGCCGATCTCCGCGTAGTGGTCGATGTGCAGCCCGGTGGCGTTCTCCACCGTCTGGATCAGCAGCTGGGGGCCGCCTAACGAGTACGCCGCGTTGAGCTTGTTCGTGCCCTTGCCCGGGATCGGCAGGTAGGAGTCGCGCGGCAGGCTGACCAGCACGGAGCCGGAGCCGCCGGAGTGCAGCAGCATGATCGTGTCCGTGCGTTGGCCCGCCGCGTCCCCGGTGCCGAGGCGCTCCTCGTCCTCGGCGGAGAGGTCCGCCCGGCTGTCCGAGCCCACGATCAGCCAGTTCGTGCCGGAGGACTCCGCCGTGGAGCTCGCGGGTAGCGCCGCCACCCGGTTCATGTTCTGGTCGAGGTACACGGCCCAGCCCACCAGCGCGATCAGCACCAGCGCCACGGCGATGCCGATCCGCCGCCGCCAGCGGCCCGGCCTGCGCACCTTCGGGGGCCTGTTCTGCACCGGCGGGCGGTACTGCTGCGGGGCGGGCGCGCCCTGGTTGGGCAGCACCCGCGTGGACTGCGGCGGGGGACGGTACCCGGGGGGCGGGGGGCCCTGGGGTCGGCGGGGCCCGGGCCGGCTGGTCCAGCCGGGGCCCCCGCCACGGCGAGGCGGCGGCCCGATCGGCCCGCGTGGGTCGTTCATCGCGTCGTCTCCCGACGTCCTGGGGTCATGGAAAGCAGACCCACGGTAGCGGGACGGCCGTACCGGTCCCTCATCTCTAGGACGCACGGCACGCGGCAGGGTTGCCCGCCGTGTCGGGATCCGCGCCCGCAGGTGCCGCTCAGCCGAGGAGCGGCTGCCCCTCGAAGCGGCCGAGCTCCTCCCGGTAGAACTCCAGACCCACCCCGTTGGGATCCCGGATGTACAGACTGTTGTCGGCGCCCCGGTCCGGGCCGAGGTACTCGATGCCCGCCGCGTCCAGCCGGGCCTTCGCCTTGTCGAACTCCTCGGGAGAGGTCGAGAGGGCCAGGTGCTGCACCGCGCCGATGGTCTCGGAGAACGGCGGGTGGTCGTGACCGGGGAAGTCGAAGAACCCGAGCAGGTTCCCGTTCCCGATGTCGAAGAAGAAGTGGCTGGAGCCCCGGTAGTCACGGTTCTCCACCAGCTCGACGAGCGGGAAGCCCAGCAGCTCCTGGTAGAACCGGATGGTCTCCTCCACGTCGGAGCAGATCAGCGCCAGGTGGTGCACGCCCTGCACGGTGGTCGGCGCCCGGTCGGCGGGGACCTGCAGGTACTTCTCGCGCAGCTGCGCCCGCCTCGACCGGATGGCCTCGAGCCGGGCTCCCTCGGGCTGTGGCATCGGACTCCCCTTTCCGTCGCTCATCCCAACAGTAGTTGCGTAAACAACATTCCGTCGTCCTCCTACGATCCCACCGTGGAACGGAATAGTCGCGGCAGCGCGGAGGCTGACCAGGGGATGGCTGAGATCGGGAAGGTCGGGGTGTGGGTTCGTGCCTCGCCGGAGGTCGCGGACCTCGCGGGCGAGGTGGAGCGGCTCGGGTACGGGGCGTTGTGGCTGGGCGGGTCGCCGGACGCCTCGGCGCTCGAGGCGCTGCTGGCGGCGACGGAACGGCTCACGGTGGGGTCCAGCATCGTCAACATCCGGACCACCCGGGCCCGGGAGGTCGCCGTCGGGTTCCATCGGCTCGAGGCGGCCTACCCGGGGCGGCTGATCCTCGGGATCGGAGCCGGACACAAGGAGAGGGACGACGACTACCGCACGCCCTACCAGGGGCTCGTCGAGTATCTCGACGCGCTGGACGAGGCTGGCGTCCCCCGCGAGCGGCGCGCCCTGGCAGCGCTGGGCCCGCGCGTGCTCGAGCTGAGCCGGGACCGGTCGGCGGGAGCGCTGCCCTATCTCGTCACACCCGAGCACACCCGGCGGGCCCGCGCACTGCTCGGACCGGACGCCTTGTTGGTCACCGAGCACAAGGTGGCTGTGGGCGATGATCCCGAAGCCCTGCACGAGCTCGCCCGCCGCGGCGTCAAGCAGTACCTCAGGCTCTCCAACTACGTGTCCAACCTGCGCAGGCTCGGGTTCTCCGAGGAGGACCTCACGCCGCCGGGCTCGGACCGGCTGGTCGACGAGCTGGCCTACCAGGGGGACGCCGAGTCCGTGGCGAAGCGGCTGGCCGCGCACCTCGAGGCGGGCGCGGACCAGGTCGCGATCCAGCCCCTCGGCGACCCCCTCCCGACCCTGCGCGCCCTCGCCGGCCGGCTCCACCCCTGATCTCCCATTATGGAACCGTAACGGGATCGGCCCCAGCGGAGAATCCCGTTACGGTTCCATAATGGGCACTCGCTCATGGGCACTCGCTCATGGGCACTCGCTCCGTGCGGCCGGATCCGGGCCCAGGACCCGGACGGGCACGAGGAGCTCTAAGCTGATCACGTGCCGCAGCGCTGGGGTCTGACCGTCCCGCTCACCGGACTCCCGCTCCGGGAGCAGCGTGAGCTCATCCGGGCCCTGCCCGACCTCGGCTACACGGATGTGTGGAGTACCGAGGCGAGCGGAGCGGACGCCTTCACCCCACTCGCCCTCGCCGCCGAGTGGGCCCCGCAGCTGCGGCTGGGCACCGCGATCGTGCCGGCGTTCACCCGCGGGCCCGCCCTGATCGCCCAGTCCGCCGCCACGCTGGCCGGACTGGCGCCGGGGCGGTTCGCACTCGGCGTCGGCACGTCCTCGGACGTGATCGTCGAGGGCTGGAACGGGATCCCGTTCACCGAGCCCTACGCCCGGATCCGGGACCTCGTCCGGTTCCTGCGGCCCGCGCTGGCGGGCGAGCGGGTGACCGGCGAGTGGCCGTCGTTCTCCGTGCGCGGGTTCCGGCTGGACAACCCGCCCGAGCACGCGCCACCCGTGCTGGTCGCGGCGCTGCGTCCCGGGATGCTCCGGCTCGCGGGCACCGAGGGCGACGGGGCGATCGTCAACTGGTTGACCAGCGACGACGTCAAGGCCGTGGCGCCGCACGTGCGTGAGTACGGCAAGCCGGAGACGGAGATCGTCGCGCGGATCTTCGTGCTCCCGAACACCCCCCCGGACGAGGCGCGCGCGATCGGCAGGCGCGCGATCGCCGCCTACCTCAACGTCCCGGTCTACCGGGCCTTCCACGAGTGGCTCGGCAGGACGGAGCTGACGCCGATGTGGCGGGCCTGGGAGAGCGGGGACCGGAAGGGGGCGCTCGAGGCGATCCCCGACGCCGTCGTGGACCGACTGGTCCTGCACGGCCCGGCGGGATCCGTGCGCGAGCAGGTGCAGGCCTACGTGGAGGCCGGCGTGACCACCCCGGTCCTCATGCCGCTCGCGGGCGAGCCGGCGGCGCTCATCCGCGGGCTCGCAGCCCGTCCATGATGAGGTCCAGCAGCCGCCCGGCCTGGGCGCGCTGGTCCGGCCCACCCGAGGCGAGGGTGACGCCGGACAGGGCCGCGAGGACGTCTTCGGGCAGGACGTCCGAGCGCAGCGTCCCGGCCTCGGCGCCCGCGGCGAGGAACTCGCCGACGGCCCCGTGCATCCGGGCCTTGGTCTCGGTGAACGGGTCCCCACCGGAGGCGACGATGGCGCGCAGCGTGTCCAACATGCCGCGCTTCGCCGTCACGTAGTCCACGAAGCGGTCCATCCAGCTGCGCATCGCGATATCCGGTGGCGCGGACTCCAGCAGCTCGGGGACGATGTCGCAGAGCCGGGCGACCTCGTTCCGGTAGGCGGCCTCGACCAGGGCCTCGCGCGTGGGGAAGTGCCGGTACAGCGTGCCGATGCCGACCCCGGCGGCCTTGGCGATCGCCTCCAACGACACATCCCGACCCGGGGTGGAGAACGCCTCCACCGCCACCTCGAGCAACCGCTGACGGTTGCGCCGGGCGTCCGCGCGCAGGGGCCGCTCGCTCGCCGAGACAGCACCCTCTGTGTGACCCACGTCACTTCACCACCTTAAGCGGAATCTCCTCCGGTTCCCTGGGGTTGGGATCGGAGGCAGCTCCGGTTCCCGAGGATACGCGCCGGAGCGCCGACACCACCTGTGAAGGGGAGCCCAATGACCACCTTCCTCACCCCTCCGGTCGTCCACCCGCACACCGGCCGCTTCACCGGCCCGTTCGACGGCTCGACGACCGCCGCCGAGGTCGTGGCGGACCTGGACCTCGGCGGTCGCCGGGCCGTCGTCACCGGCGGCGCGTCCGGGATCGGCGTCGAGACCGCCCGCGCGCTGGCCGCCACGGGCGCCTGCGTGACCCTCGCCGTCCGGGACGTGGACGCGGGCGCGGCCACCGCCGCCGCCATCACCGAGTCCACCGGCAACGAGCTGGTCTCGGTCGCGCCGCTGGACCTCGCGGACCCCACGTCCGTCCGGGCCTTCGTCTCCACGTGGGACGGCCCGCTGCACATGCTCGTGAACAACGCCGGCGTCATGGCGACGCCGCTGACCCGCACCCCGCGGCGGTGGGAGCTCCAGTTCGCCACCAACCACCTCGGCCACTTCGCCCTGACCACGGGGCTGTTCCCCGCGCTGCTGGCGGCCGGGGGCGCGCGGGTGGTGTCGGTGTCCTCGGGGGCGCACCTGCGCTCGGCCGTCGACTTCGACGACATCCACTTCCACGGCCGCCCCTACGACCCGTGGATCGCCTACGGGCAGTCCAAGACCGCCAACGTGCTGTTCGCGGTGGAGGCGAACCGGCGCTGGTCGGGGGACGGCATCGCGGTCAACGCGGTGATGCCGGGCGGGATCCGCACCGGCCTGCAGCGCCACCTGGACACCGACGAGCTCGCCGCGATGGACGCCCGGTCGTCGGGCATCGGCTGGAAGACCCCGGAGCAGGGGGCCGCGACGTCCGTGCTGCTGGCGGCGTCCCCGCTGGTCGAGGGCATCGGCGGGCGGTACTTCGAGGACTGCGCGGAGGCGCTCCCGGCGGACGGCACCTACGGCCGCGGTGTCGCCCCCTACGCGCTGGACCCCGAGGCGGCCGAGCGCCTGTGGGACGTGTCCTGGGCCCACCTGCGCGCCTGAGCGCTCACCCGCCGTTGCGTGCGAGGAAGTCCAGCACCAGGTCGAGGGCGGCCTGCCTGCCCCGGTCGACCGGGAACGAGTGGCCGGAGTCCGGCAGGACCGCCCACTCGGTCACCCCGGGACTCTTCGAGAGGATCCGGTAGGCCGCCTTGCTGGTCGCCTCGGGGACCGTGCGGTCCCGCCCCGCCCCGACGACGAGGACCGGCCCCCGTCGCCGGTGCACGTCCACCGTGGCCTCGCTGTGCAACACGAGGTTCGCGAGCGCGGCCTGGAAGAGCGGGCGCATCGGGGACGGGATCGCGTAGGCCTCGTACAGCTCGTCCGCCTCGGCCCGCGGGACGGCGTTCGCGAACCCGGAGGCCCACGAGTCCTTCGTGGGGATCCAGCTCTGCGAGCGCAGCCCCGGCTTGCTGAGGATCGGGAACGCCGTCCTCAGCTGGGTGGGCGGCAGCGCCAGGTTGCCCTTGAACTGCGCCGGGGAGAGCGCCACGCACGCCCGCGCGCAGCCCTGCCCGATGAGCTTCTCCGCGATCAGCCCGCCGAACGAGTGGCCGATCACGATCGGCTTCGCCGGCAGCTCGTCGATCAAGGCCGCGTAGTGGTCGGTGACGGCGGAGATCCCGAGTCCCGCGACGGCCGCGGGGTCCGCCCGGGCCTCCGCGACGGTGGCCGGCTCCCCCGGCCAGCCCGGCGCGACGGGCGCGTAGCCCCGCTCGGTGAGCGCGTCGATCCATGGCTGCCAGCTCGAGGCGTGCAGCCAGAGACCGTGGACGAGGACGACGGGCGTTGCGGGCACTGTGACCTCCACGCCGACCTTCGGGATCGACGCCGATCAGCCTAGCGACGACGTCGATCAGCCGAATGCCCGACGAGCGCCGTCCAGGTGACCGCGCCCGAAGTCCCACGGCGGGTCCGGATCCCCTGAGGCAGGATGGCCGCGTGGAGCAGTTCTACTCGGCCTACCGGCACGGCTTCCTGCGCGTGGCCGCCGCCACGATCAGGACCACGCTCGCCGATCCCGCCGCCAACGCCGAGGCGGTCCTCGACACGGCACGCAGGCTGGCGGCGGACGGCGTCGGGCTGGCGGTCTTCCCCGAGCTGACGCTGGTCGGGTACTCGCTCGAGGACATCCTGCTGCAGGACACCCTGCTGGACGCGGCACTGTCCGGGCTGGACACGGTCGTGGAGGGCTCGGCGGACCTGCTCCCGGTGCTGGTCGTGGGGCTGCCGATCCGACACCGGCACCGCATCCACAACTGTGCCGCGGTCGTCCACAGGGGACGGATCCTGGGCGTCGCCCCGAAGTCCTACCTCCCCACGTACCGGGAGTTCTACGAGCGCCGCCAGGTCGCCCCCGGAGACGACGTCACCGGCACGGTCCGGCTGCGTGGCGAGGACGTCCCGTTCGGCCCGGACCTGCTCTTCACGGCCGCGGACGTGCCCGGGTTCGCGCTGCACGTCGAGATCTGCGAGGACATGTGGGTGCCGATCCCGCCGTCGGCGGAGGCCGCCCTCGCCGGGGCCACGGTGCTCGCGAACCTCTCCGGCAGCCCGATCACCGTGGGGCGCGCGGAGGACCGGAAGCTGATGGCGCGCAGCGCCTCCTCGCGCTGCCTCGCCGCGTACGTCTACGCCGCGGCGGGTGAGGGCGAGTCCTCCACGGACCTGGCCTGGGACGGCCAGACGATGATCTACGAGAACGGCGTGCTGCTGGCCGAGACCGAGCGCTTCCCGGACGGGCCGCGCGAGTCCGTCGCGGATGTGGACCTGGACCTGCTGCGGGCCGAGCGGCTGCGGATGGGCACGTTCGACGACAACCGCCGCCACCACGCCCCGCAGCTACGCTGCGTCGAGCTCACCCTGGACCCACCGCGCACGGACATCGGGCTCAAGCGCGAGATCGAGCGCTTCCCCTTCGTCCCCGCGGACGAGACGCGCCTCGAGCTGGACTGCTACGAGGCCTACAACATCCAGGTCAGCGGCCTGGAACAGCGGCTGCGCGCGATCGGTAGGCCGAAGATCGTGATCGGCGTGTCCGGCGGGCTGGACTCCACGCACGCCTTGATCGTCGCGGCCAAGGCGATGGACCGGCAGGGCCGCCCGCGCAGCGACATCCTCGCGTTCACGCTGCCCGGCTTCGCCACCGGCGACCACACCAAGGGGAACGCGTACCGGCTCGGCGAGTCCCTCGGCGTCACCTTCTCCGAGATCGACATCACCGAGACCGCGCGGTTGATGCTGCGGAACCTGCAGCACCCCTTCTCCGAGGGGGAGCCGGTCTACGACGTGACCTTCGAGAACGTCCAGGCGGGTCTGCGCACCGACTACCTGTTCCGCGCGGCCAACCAGCACAACGGGATCGTGCTGGGCACGGGGGATCTCTCCGAGCTCGCACTGGGTTGGTCCACCTACGGCGTGGGCGACCAGATGTCGCACTACAACGTCAACGGCGGCGTCCCGAAGACGTTGATCCAGCACCTCATCCGCTGGGTCATCTCCTCCGGGCAGTTCTCCGACGAGGTGGGCGAGGTCCTGCAGTCCGTGCTGGACACCGAGATCACCCCCGAGCTCGTGCCGTCCGACGCAGGCGCGGTGCAGAGCTCCGAGGCCAAGGTCGGCCCGTACCCGTTGCAGGACTTCACGTTGTTCCACTACCTGCGCTGGGGGTTCCGGCCCGCGAAGATCGCGTTCCTGGCGCACCACGCGTGGGGGGACGTCGAGCGCGGGGACTGGCCGGTGGGGTTTCCGCCGGAGAAGCGCGGGGTGTTCACGATCGCGGAGATCCGGAAGTGGTCCGAGGTGTTCGCGCAGCGCTACTTCTCGTTCGCTCAGTTCAAGCGCAGCGCGCTCCCCAACGGGCCCAAGGTCTCCGCGGGCGGCTCGCTGTCCCCGCGCGGCGACTGGCGGGCACCGTCGGACATGTCGGCACGGATCTGGCTGGAGGAGATCCAGCGCGAGGTCCCCCACTCATGACCCGGCCGAACGCCCCCACCACCCGGTGATCATGGGCTGATCGGGGCTAGTCGATCACTGAGCGCCCCGATGAGCCCATGATCACCGGGTGGTGGGGACGGGCTGGCGGGACGGGGCTGGGCGGGACGGGGCTGGGCGGGGCTGCGCGGGACGGGGCTGCGCGGGACACGGTCAACTACGCTGGGCGGATGGCTGCCCCGCTCCCCCCGCGTCGCACGCAGGGCGAACGGCGGGCGAGCAGCCACCAGCTGATCCTCGACGCGGCCGTCGAGGCCCTCGTGGAGGACGGCTACGCCGACACCACCACGGTCACCATCCAGGCCAGGGCGGGGGTCTCGCGCGGGCGGCTGCTGCACCACTTCCCGTCCCGCTCCGCGCTGCTCGTGGCGGCGGCGCACTACCTGGCGCGCGAGCGGCTGGTGGACACCAAGACCTGGCCGCACGCCCACACGAGCGGGCTGGAACGCATCGACCGCTCCGTCGAGCAACTGTGGCGCAGCTTCCGGCAGCCCTTCTTCTGGGCGGCGATGGAGCTGTGGACCGCCGCCCGCACCGACGAGACCCTGCGCGCCGAGCTGCTGCCCGCCGAACGGGACCTCGGCGCGGCACTGCAGCGGACCGTCGCCTCCATGTTCGGACCCGTCCATGCCGCCCATCCGGAGTTCGACGACTTCCGCGAGCTGCTGTTCACCAGCATGCGCGGGGTGGCACTGACCTACGCCATCGACCCGCGGGACCCGGACACGGACCCGCACCTCGCGCTCTGGAAGCGGACGGCCCGGAGGATGCTGGCTACCGACGGGTAATGGCAGGATCGCGTGCATGGACTTCGAGACGCTCACCGTCGACACGAAGGACGGCGTCGCGCGGCTGCGGCTGAACCGCCCCACGCAGGCCAACGCCCTGGACGCCGCGTTGTGGCGCGAGCTGCGCGAGGCGATGACCGCCCTGGACGCCGACCCGGCCGTCCGGGTGGTGGTGCTCTCGGGGAACGGCAGGCACTTCTGCGCGGGCATCGACCTGTCGATGCTGGCCACGCTGGGGCCGAAGCACCCGGACCCGGCGCGGGCCGCGGAGACGCAGCGCCGCACGATCCTCGACCTGCAGGACGTGATCACCAGCGTCGAACGCTGCCGGGTGCCGGTCGTCGCGGCGGTCCACGGCGCCTGCATCGGCGCCGGGGTGGACCTCGCCGCCGCCTGCGACCTGCGCTACTCCACCGCGGACGCCCGGTTCGTGGTCAAGGAGATCGACATGGCGATCGTGGCGGACGTGGGCACCCTGCAGCGGTTGCCGCACATCGTCGGCGAGGGCGTCACGCGCGAGCTCGCCTACACCGGGCGGACGGTGCTGGGCACCGAGGCCCAGGCGTTGCGCCTGGTCAACGGGGTGTTCGACGACGAGGCCGCGCTGGAGGCCGGGGTCGCCGACCTCGCCGCGGGGCTCGCCGCCAAGTCCCCGCTCGCGCTGCGCGGGACCAAGCAGGCGATCACCTACGCCCGGGACCACACCGTCGCGGACTCCCTGGACCAGGTCGCGACCTGGAACGGCGGGATGCTCGTCTCCCACGACCTGCAGGAGACGATGGCCGCCCTCCAGGAGCGGCGCGCCCCGCTTTACCAGGACTGACGAGCTGCACCTCAGGGCGGTCCGACCAGGGTCGACACCGCCCTGAGGGTCGGCCCGGCTACCGGGCGTCCCGCCAGGCGATCCATTCCTTGAGCAGTGACAGGTCGTAGTCCGGGCCGCCGACGCCCACGGTGAACAGGCTCACCCCGGCGTCGAGCAGGCCCTGGGCCACCTCCGAGGGCCGGCCCTGCACACCCGCCGAGCGGGCGATCTCCTCGGGGTCTCGGCCCAGGTCGGCGCAGTGCGCGTCGAGCACCGAGCACTTGTGCGCGATGGTCTCCGCGTCCCCGAAGCCGTGCCAGATGCTCGCGTGCTCGGCGGTGTAGCGCAGGGTCTTCTTCTCCCCGCCGCCGCCGATCAGGATCGGGATGTCGCGCGTGGGCGCGGGATTGAGCTTCGACCACCGCTGCCTGATCCGCGGGAGAGCGGCGCCGAGGTCGTCGAGCCTGCGGCCCGCGGTCTGGAAGTCGTAGCCGTACTCGTCGTAGTCCTTCCGGAACCAGCCGGACCCGATCCCGAGGATGAGCCGCCCGTTCGACATGTGGTCGACCGTGCGGGCCATGTCCGCGAGGAGCTCCGGGTTGCGGTAGGAGTTGCAGGTCACCAGGGCGCCGATCTCGACGCGGCTGGTGGTCTCCGCCCAGGCCCCGAGCATGGTCCAGCACTCGAAGTGCTTCCCCTCGGGGTCCCCGGAGAGCGGGTAGAAGTGGTCCCAGTTGAACACGACGTCCGCGCCGGCCTCCTCGGCGGCGAGCAGGGTGTCGCGGATCTGTCCGTAGTCGGCGTGCTGGGGCTGCAGCTGCAGTCCGATGCGAACGGGAGAGGTCACGCCCTCCATCCTGCCTCCGGAGCGGCCACGCCACCGCTCGGCGTCCCCACTCCACCTCACGCAGCTGGACGGACGCGGACGCGACCGCGTGCCGTCCGTCTCGTCACCCCAGGTGCACGTACTCGTACTCGAAGGGCTTGCCGTTGATCCCGTTGGCGGGCGGGGCGATCCAGCCGGCGATCCTGCCCGGCTCGTAGACCGGCCGCATCAGGCTCTGGACGTGGGTCTTGTCCGCCGCGGAGGGGAGCCACGCGTCCTTGCCCGCCTCCCACGCGTCCGGCCCGACGAGCTCGCCCGCGGGCGTGACGTGGTGCTCGGCGAACAGCCCGACGTGCCGGTTGAAGCCCACGTGCGGGAGCGTGAGCCGCTCGTCGAACCCCTGCTTCTCCAGGATCCGGTTCCAGCGCTTCAGCCCGGACCGGCAGTCCTTCACGTACTCGTCACGCAGGTCGAGGTTCAACGCCGGCAGCGCAGGCACCTCGTCGGTGGCCACTGACCCGTCCCGCACGGTCTCGATGGTGAACGCGTCCTCGGTGAGCACGTGGTCGTCCTTGCGGCGCTCCTCCTGCCAGCGGCCCTTCAGGCCCGCGGTGAAGTAGTTCGCGGCGTTGGTCGACAGCTCGGAGCCGAAGAGGTCCAGGGACACCGAGTAGTGGAAGTTGACGTACTTCTGGATCACGTCCAGTGGGATGCCGCCGTGGGGGGCGATGTCCGCGGTGTCGTGCTCGCGCATCAGCTCGCAGGTCCGGGTGACCACCCGGTCGATGCCGGTGGTGCCCACGAACATGTGGTGAGCCTCCTCCTTCAGCATGAACTCGCACGTCCTGCTCAACGGATCGAACGCCGACTCCTTCAGCGTGCCGAGCTGGTACTTCCCATCCCGGTCGGTGAAGTAGGTGAACATGAAGAAGGACAGCCAGTCCGGCGTCTCCTCGTTGAAGGCGCCGAGGATCCGGGG
>Ga0068863_100005902_pt1 | contig 12004 bp, 7 predicted proteins | sample KBSSwiS62_FD_66596 | JGI IMG/M metagenome (GOLD analysis project Ga0068863, IMG submission 66596) | Switchgrass rhizosphere microbial communities from Kellogg Biological Station, Michigan, USA - KBS Switchgrass S6-2 | ecosystem: Host-associated > Plants > Roots > Rhizosphere > Soil ...
GACCTCGACCTGCTGCCGGCACCTGTGTTCGAGGTGCAGGTAAACTAGTCCGCCGGGCGGCGGCCGAGGGTCTCAGGCAGGAAGAGCACACCGACGACGATGGTCAGCAAAGCGACCGTCACCGGGTACCAAAGCCCCGAATAGATGTTGCCGGTGGCGGCCACGATCGCAAAGGCGATCGTCGGCAAGAAGCCGCCGAACCAGCCGTTGCCGATATGATAGGGCAGCGACATGGAGCTGTAGCGGATCCGCGCCGGAAACAGTTCGACGAGCAGCGCCGCGATCGGCCCGTAGACCATGGTCACGAACAGCACGAGGACGGTGAGGATCGCCACAGCAAGCGGCGTGTTCACCTCGGCGGGATCGGCCTTCTCGGGATAGCCGGCCGATTTCAGCGTGACGGCGGCATTCGACTGGAACACTTTGATTGCATCCGCCTTGCCGGAGCCGGACAGGGTGGTCGCATCGGGCGCCTCAAGCGACTCCCTGCCGACGATGAGCCTCGCGGGGGCGCCGGCGGGAGCTGCGGCGTTCGCGTAATTGACACCCGCCTTAGCGACGAACGCCTTCACCACGTCGCAGGAGCGGCGATCGAACTTGTTCTTGCCGATTGGGTCGAACTGCACCGAGCAATCGCTCGGGTCGGCGACAACGCTGACCGGGGCGCGCTGCTGCGCGGCCGCGAGCGCGGGGTTCACGGCCCCGGCAAGTGCGTGGAACAGCGGGAAATAAGTGAGCGCGGCGAGCAGGCAGCCCGCAAGGATGATCTTCTTCCGTCCGATACGGTCGGAGAGCCAGCCAAAGACGACGAAGAAGGGGGTGCCGAGCGCGAGCGCAGCCGCGATCATGATGTTGGCGGTTGAGCCGTCCAGCTTCATCGTCTTCTCGAGAAAGAAGAGCGCGTAGAACTGACCGGTGTACCAGACCACCGCCTGGCCGGCGACGGCGCCGAATAAGGCCGCCAGCACCAGTCTTAGGTTCGCCCAGCGGGCGAAAGACTCGCGCAGCGGCGCGCGGGAGGTCGCGCCTTCGGCCTTCATCTGGCGGTAGACCGGGCTCTCACCGAGCTGAAGCCGGATCCACAGCGAGAGGCCCAGCAGCACGATCGAGGCGAGGAATGGCAAGCGCCAGGCCCAGTCGGCAAACGCCGACTCGCCGAGGGCGAATCGCGTGCCGATCACGACCAGCAGGGCCGCAAACAAGCCGAGCGTCGCGGTCGTCTGAATCCAGCTAGTGTAGAAGCCCCGCTTGTCGTCCGGCGCATGCTCGGCGATATAGGTGGCGGCGCCGCCGTATTGACCCCCAAGCGCCAGCCCCTGCAGCAATCGCAAGGCCACCAGCAGAACGGGGGCCGCAAGCCCGATCGCGGCATAGGTCGGCAGCAGGCCGACGGCGCAGGTCGATAGGCCCATGATGCCCATGGTGACGAGAAAGGTGTACTTGCGCCCGACGAGATCGCCGATCCGGCCGAACACCAACGCACCGAACGGACGCACTGCGAATCCGGCGGCGAAGGCCGCGAGCGCGAGGATGAAGGCGGTCGTATCGTTGACACCCGAGAAGAACTTCGCCGACAGCGTGGTCGCGAGCAGACCGTAAAGGTAAAAGTCGTACCATTCGAAGATGGTCCCCAGCGAGGACGCGGCGATGACGAGCTCGGTCCGCGGATTGGCGATTTCGTCGCTGTGCTTTCCCACTGGCGCTCCTAATGATTGTGCCGCGGGGTCTTCGACGACGTCCCGCGATACTTGACCGCGAACTCGAGCACCCCGCCTTCGGAAAGCTGCCCGGTCTTCTCGCGGTAGAGCTCCTCCCACGGCGTGTTGCTCTCGAGCACCGGCGGCGGAGCCTCGGCCTTGCGCCGGGCGATTTCCTCGTCACTGACCAGCGCGTCGCAAGTGCCGGCATTGAGGTCGATGCGGATCATGTCGCCGGTCCGCAGCCAGGCGAGGCCGCCGCCGGCCGCGCTCTCGGGCGAGGCGTTCAGGATCGACGGACTATCGGATGTTCCAGATTGACGGCCATCGCCAAGCGTCGGCAGGCTTTGGATGCCGCGCTGAAGCAGCGTGTCGGGCGGCTGCATGTTGACGACCTCGGCAGAGCCGGGCCAGCCGAGCGGGCCCGAGCCGCGGATCACGAGGATGCAATTCTCGTCGATTTCGAGCGCTGGGTCGTTGATGCGATGGTGGTAGTCATCGGAACCGTCGAACACGATCGCCCGCCCTTCAAATATCCCTTCATGCCCCGGGCGAGCCAGGTAGCGCTGTCGGAATTCGTCCGAGATCACGCTGGTCTTCATGATCGCGAACTCGAAGAGATTGCCGCTGAGGACAAGGAAGCCGGCGCGTTCCTTGAGCGGCGAGGCGTATCGATAGATGACTTCGCGGTCGGTCGTTTCGCAACCTTCCACATTTTCGGCCTGGGTGCGCCCCGTGCAGGTCAAGGCGCTTCCGTCTAGCTTGCCTGCCTGCAGCAGCTCCCAAATTACCGCGGGCACGCCGCCCGCACGGTGAAAACGCTCGCTCAAGAATTCCCCCGCTGGCTGCATGTTCACAAGCAGCGGCACGTCATAGCCCTGCTCCATCCAGTCCTGGGTGCCGATCTCAACCCCGGCGTGGCGCGCCATGGCGACGATGTGCGGCTGGGCATTGGTCGATCCGCCGATCGCCGCGTTGACCCGGATCGCGTTGAGGAACGCTTCGCGCGTCAGGATCTTTGAAGGCCGCAAGTCCTCATAGGCCATGTCGACGATTCGCCGCCCTGTCTCGTAGGCCATTTGGCCGCGCTCGCGATAAGGCGCCGGAATGGCGGCGTTACCTGGAAGCGACATGCCGAGCGCCTCGGAGATCGCGTTCATGGTCGAGGCCGTGCCCATCGTGTTGCAATGGCCCGGCGACGGCGCGGAGTCGCATGCGCGGCGCACGAACTCCTCCTCGTCGATCTCGCCCGCGCCGAGCAGCCGGCGCGAGCGCCAGATCACAGTCCCCGACCCGACCAGCTCGTCCTCGTGCCAGCCGTCGAGCATCGGCCCGCCGTTCAGGGTGATCGCCGGAATGTCGACCGTCGAAGCCGCCATGATTGCCGCAGGAGTCGTCTTGTCGCATCCCGTGGTCAGGACGACTGCGTCGATGGGGTAGCCATTCAGGATCTCGACCAGGCCGAGGTAAGCGAGATTGCGGTCAAGCGCGGCGGTCGGGCGGCGGCAATTCTCGAAGATCGGATGCGCCGGGAACTCCATCGGGATTCCGCCGGCGTCGCGAATGCCCGCCTTGATCCGATGCACCAGTTCGAGGTGGATGCGGTTGCACGCCGCAAGGTCGGAGCCGGACTGCGATATGCCGATGATCGGTCTGCCAGATCGCAGCTCCTCGCGCGTCAGTCCGTTTGCTGAGTATCGCTCGAGATAGAGCGCGGCCATGTCGACGCGCTCGGGCGCCGCGAACCACTCGCGCGAACGGAATGGACGAACCGGAGTGCGGGTCATCTCTCCACTCCTGCGCCGCGGGCTAGTGCCCCGACATCTGCTCCAACTCGACGCCACGGGTCTCGCGGACGAGCTTCTGCACCAGGAAGAAGCTGATCACTGCGCACACCGCGTAGAAGGCATAGCTGACAGTAAGCCCCAGCTTCGCTGCCATGACCGGAAAGCTGAACGAGATGAGGAAATTCGCGAACCATTGCACGAAGCCGCACACAGCGAGCGCCGAGCCGCGGATCTGGTTCGGGAACATCTCGCCGAGCATCACCCACATCACCGGGCCCCAGCTGAAGTTGAAGAAAATCACGTAGAGGTTAGCCGCGACTACGGCGAGCGTGCCTAGGTCCTTCGACAGAACGAGATTGCCCTGCGCGTCGAGCGAGCCCTGGCTGAAAGCATAGGTCATCGCGAACAGCGTGATCGCCATGCCCGCAGAGCCGATCAGAAGCAGCGGCTTACGGCCGATCTTGTCGATGACGGCGATGGTGGCGAAGCAGGCGGCGATCGACACCGCACCCGAGACAATGTTGATTTGAAGCGACTGCTGCTCGGTGAAGCCTGCGAGCTTCCAGAGCGTCGCGCCGTAATAGAATATCACGTTGATGCCGACGAACTGCTGGAACGCAGCGAGCATGATGCCTGCCCAGACGATCTTGCGGATGCCGCCGCTTGGCGACTTGATGTCGCTGAGGCGCGGGCGGTGATCGGCACTGAACGTCTCGCGGATCTCGTCGAGCTTGGCACGCGCTGCGTCGGCACCAAACAGGCTGGTGAGAACGCTCTGCGCCTGTTCCCCGCGGCCTTTGGAGACAAGATAGCGCGGGCTTTCCGGGATCATGAACAAAGCGACGAGGAAGATCGCTGCCGGCACGGCCTGCATCAGGAACATCCAGCGCCAGGCTTCGATACCGCCCCAGAAGCGCGCGGTCGAAACACCGGCTGACTTTGCCAGGAAGTAATTGACCAGGAACGCCGCCGTCAGGCCGGTGATGATCATGATCTGCTGAACGGTGGTCAGCCGGCCTCGGATATTGGCCGGCGCGACTTCGGAAATATAGGCTGGCGACAGGACGCTTGCCGCGCCCACGGCCATGCCGCCGCAGATGCGCGCTATGACGAAGATGATCTGACTGGTCGCGGCGCCCTGCACCAGCGCTCCGATCAGGAACAGCGCAGCCGCGACCATCATCGTGTTGCGGCGGCCCATCAGGTCGGCCAGCCGGCCCGCGAAGAATGCGCCGATAAAACAGCCGATAAGCAGCGAAGCGACGGTGAAGCCGAGACCGTTGGTCGGAGACCAGCTTCCCGGCACCAGGTTGAAAGCCGCGGTGAGGCCATCCTGCGTGCCGTTCACTGCACCGCTGTCATAGCCGAACAGGAAGCCGCCGATCGTCGCCACCGCCACGATCGCGCCGATAAATCCCATGTTCGCTCGCGTCTGACTTGCTTCCATGATGAACTCCCTCTTCTGCGCGAACGATGTTAGCGTTAACGCGGCCGGTCAAGTGTTCGATCCTGAGGGCGCAGGTCCTGACGACTCGCGGACCACCAGATCGTGGTCGAGAATGACCTCCTGGTTGCCGCTACGACCGCGGCGCTTGACCTTCAAATCGGCGAGCAAGAGCTGCAGCGCTGCCGCAGCCATCGCCGAAACCGGCTGCCGAATGGTCGTCAGCTCCGGCCACACAGTCGTCGCCGGCGCGGTGTCGTCAAACCCGACTACGCTGAGGTCTTTCGGCACATCGAGACCTTGCCGGTGAGCCACGCTGACAACCGCGGCGGCCATGTCGTCGTTGCTGGCGAAAATTGCCGTTGGCCGCCGCCTGCGCTTCAGCAACTTCTCCGCGGCCTCGAGTCCCGAGCGAAATGTAAAATAACCCTGCTCCACGGCGATGTCGCCCTTGCGCAATCCAGCGTCAGTGACCGCCGCAATGAAACCCCGTTCGCGTTCCGCACTCGCGATTTGGTCCGGATGGCCCCTGATCAGCCCAAGCCGTCTATGCCCGAGGCCAATCAGATACTCGGTCATTTCCTTCGCCGCGGCGAAGTCGTCGATCCGGACGTTCAGAGCGTTAGGATAGAGCTTCCCCATGGCGACCGTGACGACCGGCGTTCCGGTGGCCTCAAGCTCCTTCAGGATCGGAACGGATTCCGACAGCGGAGGCGGCAGGATGACGCCCTCCGCGTCGGCTTGAGCGAACCGGCGCGCGACATCGCGCTGCTCGGCTTCGCTTTCCGATTCGCAAGCTTCGATCACCAGGTGGCAACCGGCCTGGCGCGCCGCCTCCAGCGCGCCGACCAGAAACTGGCTGAGGTAAGCGGCGCTCGGGTTGGCGTAGAGCAGCCCGATATGCGTGGCCTCGCCGGCGGCGAGATTTCGTGCCGCAGTGTTGGGCGAATAGTTCATCCGCTCCACCGTCTCGAGCACATTCTGCCGAGTCTCGTCGCGGACGTTGGGCTCCTTGTTGATGACCCGCGAAACGGTCATCGCCGATACCCCGGCGGCGCGTGCCACGTCCTCGATCGTGACGCTGCCGCGGCTGCGGCGGCTCGCCTTGGGTGGTGCTCCCATCCCTGCGCCTCTATCACCCGGCAACAGCATTGCAACCGACGGTCTCGTGGCTATGGTAGCGCTATCATAAGAAGTCACGGGGAGAGGAATGACTTCGAAGCTAATCGTCACCGCAATCGCGGCGCTGCTCGCGGCGTCTAGCTCGGCTGCACAGGCTCCGTCGGGGGCGCCGCTCTACAAGGACCGGCAGCAGCCGGTCGATCGCCGCGTCGACGATCTCCTCGCTCGCATGACCCTCGACGAGAAGGTCGCCCAGCTCGAGACGATTTGGGAAAGCAAGGCCAAGCTACAGACGGCCGACGGGCACTTTTCGCCCGAACTGGCGTCGAAGAACTTCCCCAACGGAATCGGCGGGTTCGCGCGTCCATCGGACAAGCGCGGAGTCACCGAGGCAACCGGGGCGGCCGGCGCCAATCGCGCGGCCAATCGCGACGCTCGCGACACTGCCGAATATATCAACGCCGCGCAGCATTGGGCGGTGGAGCGCACGCGGCTCGGGATTCCGATGCTGATGCACGAAGAAGCGCTGCACGGATATGTCGCGCGCGGCGCCACCAGCTTCCCGCAGGCGATCGGTTTGGCCAGCAGCTGGGACCCGGAGCTCGTTACCCGCGTCTTCTCGGTCGCTGCCCGCGAGATGCGCGCGCGGGGTGCATTCCTCGCGCTTGCGCCGGTGGTCGACGTCGCCAAGGATCCGCGGTGGGGTCGGATAGAAGAGACTTACGGAGAGGATCCGTACCTGGTCAGCCAGATCAGCCTCGCCGCGGTGCACGGCTTCCAGGGACCATCGCTCCCGCTGCCGTCAGACAAGGTGCTGGTGACGCTCAAGCATTTCACGGGCCACGGTGCTCCCGAAAGCGGAACGAACGTCGGCCCCGCGCACGTCGGCGTCCGTGAACTACGGACGGATTTCTTCCCGCCGTTCGAACGCGTGATCCACGCCTATCCGGTGCAATCGGTGATGGCCTCGTACAACGAGATCGACGGGCTGCCGTCCCACGCGAACGGCTGGTTGCTGAACGGAGTGCTGCGCAGCGAGTGGGGATACCAGGGCGCGGTCGTCAGCGACTATTACGGTATTCGCGAGCTCGTGAGCCGGCACAAGATGTACGGCAACATCGCTGACGCCGCCGAGCGGGCGATCGAGTCGGGCGTGGACGTCGAGACTCCCGATCCTGAGGGCTTCAGCCAGCTGCCCGAGCTTGTTCGCACCGGCCGCGTCCCGCAGCCGCTCGTCGACACCGCGGTCCGCCGTGTCCTGCGTCTCAAGTTCCAGTCCGGGCTGTTCGACAATCCTTTCCCCGATCCCGTTACCGCGGAAGCAAAGACGGCGACGCCGGATGCGGTTGCGCTTGCGCGCGAGGCAGCGCAGCGGACGATCGTGCTGCTCAAGAATGACAAGCAGCTGCTCCCGCTCGACGCCTCGAAGATTCGGCGCATGGCCGTGATTGGAACCCATGCGCGCGATACCCCGATCGGCGGCTACAGCGACGTCCCGAAGCATGTCGTCAGCGTGCTCGAAGGCATGCAGGAAGCCGGCAAGGGCCATTTCGCAGTCGACTATGCCGAGGGCGTCCGACTGACCGAGGAGCGGTGCTGGTCGTGCGACGAGGTCAAGCTCGCCTCCCCCGCCGTCAACCGCAGGCTGATCGCCGGGGCCGTCGCGGCGGCCCGCAAGGCCGACATGATCGTCATGGTGCTGGGCGACAACGAGCAGACCAGCCGCGAGGGCTGGGCCGACACACATCTCGGCGACCGGTCGTCGCTCGATCTGGTCGGGCAGCAGGAGGATCTCGCGCGCGCGATCCTCGCGCTACACAAGCCGACGGTCGTCGTGCTCCTCAACGGCCGTCCGCTGGCAGTGAACTATCTCGCCGAGCATGCGCCCGCGCTCGTCGAGGGCTGGTATCTTGGCCAGGAGACCGGCCATGCCGTCGCCGACGTGCTGTTTGGCAAGGTGAACCCCGGCGGCAAGCTACCGGTCTCGATTGCGCGGTCGGTCGGACAGCTCCCGGTCTACTACAACCACAAGCCGACCTCTCGTCGCGGCTATCTGTTCGATACCACCAGGCCGCTCTACCCGTTCGGCTTTGGGCTCAGCTACACCACCTTCGATATTTCCGCGCCGCGGGTCGTTACCCCGGTGATCGCCGCGGGACAGGCAGCGCAAATCCAGGTCGATGTCGCCAACACGGGTAGCCGCACTGGCGACGAGGTCATCCAACTCTACGTTCGCGACGACGAAGGGTCGGTCACTCGTCCCGTCATCGAGCTCAAGCGCTTCCAGCGCGTGACTCTCAAGCCCGGCGAGCGGCGGACGATCAATTTCGACCTTCACCCCGACGATCTTGCCTTGTGGGACCCCGACATGAAGCACGTGGTCGAGCCCGGGACGTTCACGATTTCGGCGGGACCGAACTCCGTCGATCTCAAGAGCGCCAGGCTGACCGTCACGGCGACGACACGCTAGGGCCTCCGGGGCAGATTGCGGCAAGCGCCGGCGCGAAGTCGGTGCGGCTGGGAAGCTCGATCCCGCGCGTAATCGCCTTCCACTCCAGGCCCTTCGGCTCGGCGGGGAGATCGGGTCGCATTTGATCCGCATAGGCCGGATCGCGCTCGGCGGCAGGCAAGCTCACGAACCGGAATCCCTCCGAGCGATAAAGTTCGATGAGCCGCGGCAGCATCCGCGCCTCGAACGCGCTGTCGTGCAGCAGGACGACATAGGGGATGTCGCGCTCATACAGCTTGCGCGACAGCTCGCGCGAATAGGCGATGCCTTCGCGTGCGGCCTGGAGGTACATCCGTTCGAGCTCGGCGATCGCCTGGTTACTATTCACCGCGCGACACCGCGCATAAGGCGCGGTCCACTGCCAGTCGGAGAAGTCCATCGTGACGGCCGCGACCTTGTATCCGTGGTCCGCCAATATTTTCCGGGCAGCCGCCCGCTGGGCCTCGTCCTTGCCCTCGTCGAGGAAGGGATATCGGAACCAGCGCCAATCACCGCCAAGCGGTTGGAGTACCGGCTCGTTACGAACCAGCTCTCTTTCGAACTCGGGGACCGTCATTTCATTGAGATGCCGATGCGCCCATCCGTGATTGCCGAGCGGCAAACCGGCCGCTCGCCAGGCCTTGAGCGCTTCGAGCGTATCGGGCTGCTGCTCGGTCCAGCGCGCATTGACGAAGCCATAAGCCGGCACGTGCGCATTGGTCAGTGCGGAGATGACTCCATTGGCGACGCTTTGTGGCGTTTCGCCGGCCGGTATGGGTCCGTGGACGGGCAAGTCGTCGATGGTCAGCGCAAGCTCGAGCGGCTGGCGATCCTGCGGCGTGGCGCACGACGCCAGCACGGAGCCGATGAGGATGATCAAACGTCTCACGGGTTGCGCTCCAGTTGGACCAGCACGACGTCGTTGCTGCGCATCTGAACCCTCGTCACGAACGTGCCCCCGACTATTCGAACTCGCTTGGTTGTTTCCGCAAGGTCGCGTGTGAGCCGCTCAAGCTTCGCACGTCGCGACGGCGCGAGGGCCGCTGGCGAGCCCATTTCGAGATAGGCAGTCTGCGGGTCGTTCCGGCGAAAGCCCGTCCGGCGGATGGTCAGCACGTAGCTTCCCGGTGCCAGATGCTGAAACTCGAGCTGCACCGGTGGCGCGGCCACCGAGGGGCGCACCCTGGTGTAGTAAGGCCGGTCGCTGACGTCCTGCTTGGGCTGCTGCCAATCCCATATGACCGCGGCGATGCGCCTTCCGTCCGTCGCCGCCAGCACTTCCCCGTCGGCCGTGGGAATTTCCTTCCCGCGAAGTGCGCGGAGATATTTGTAAGCGAACCATGCCGGCTTGTGGATGCCGTCGATGTTCATCAGCCCGAAGCCGCCATGGAAGGGCGACGGCGGCGGGCCCGACTCGTAGAAGATGTCGCTGTAGGTCCAGTAGCTCATGCCTTGCAGCGACCCCTTCGCGCCTTTCAGCTTGGTCAGGATGAAGGGGGCGCTGACGTAGCTGTCGTGGAGCGGGTCGCGCGGCGTATAGCTCGTGCTCCACTCGGTGAAATAAAGCGGCATTCCGGCAAATTTCGACGCGTCGATCTGGGCGCGGACCTTGCGCACATCACCGACGATCGAGTCCGGGCTGGGCGAGAGTTTCGTGTCCGACTCCCCCTTCTCGTCGAGGAACCCGCCATCGACGGCATAGGCATGAGTGGTGACGAAATCGATCGGTGCGCCGCTCTTCGCCACATGGTCGAGGAATTCGGGGACCCAGGCGGCTCCGGCGGTCGACGGTCCGCCGACCCGAAGCTTCGGATCCACGGCTTTCACCGTTCGCGCGGTCAGGTCGTAAAGCGAGAAATAGGCCGCCTGGTCGGCCTTCTCCCAGAAGCCATCCAGATTGGGCTCGTTCCAAACCTCGAAATACCAGGACCGGACTTCGTCCTTGCCATAGCGCGCCTCCAGATGGCGGACGAATGCGTCGACCAGGTCCCGCCACATTTCCGGCCGCGGATGCGACGTGTTGCCGTGCCACCAGAAGATGCTGTTGTCCGAGGTCTTCAGCGCCTCCGGCGTGAAGCCGAGTTCGACGAAGGGGCGGATTCGCTGCGCCAGCAGCCCGTCATATAGGCGGTCGATGCCGCTCCAGTCGTAAGCCGCCTTGCCGTTCACGACCTTCACGGTGCCGAGCACGTCATGGAAGATCGCGTGAAATCGGAGGTAGCGAAAGCCGAGCTCATCGACGGCAGTCTTGAGCTGCTCCTGGGCCTCCGGCCGGATCAGCGTGCCCGGATAGTCCGACCCGACCGACAGGTCGAAGAAGCGATCGACCGGTTGCTTCGCGGCGGCCACGTCGAGCGTTACGTGACGCTGTGCCGGCGCTGCAGCTACGACTGCAGACTGGACGAGAGCGGCGACGGCAAGGAGAGCCCCGCGCACCGACCTAGGCATGCGTGGTGCGTGCCGACGCGAACGCCGACGCGATTGCCTGCCTCAGCAGCTTGGGCCGGAATCGCTCGTCGTAGGGCGTGCCGCGCACCCGCGTCTTGTCGCCTCGGGGATCGAATCCCGTCAGCCAGCTGTAACGGTCACACATTCCCCAGGCGAGCAGGTCGCCGAGCTGCGGGTAGCTCAGCATGATGTCCAGATAGGCCCGCGCATAATCGGCAACCATCCGGTCGCGCACGCGCACGTTCGTCGGCGCGCTGTGATCATTCACGTCGAATTCGGTGATCAGCAGCTTGTAGCCCATGCCGACCACCTCATCGAGGAAGCGCCGCCACGGCCGTTCGGACTCGCGCACGATTTGTGCGACTGGCAAATCCTCGAGCAGCCGGATGTGCGACTGGACCCCGAGCGCATCGACCGGAGTGCCGCGTTTCTTGAAGCCTTCGAGCAGCTTCAGCACCCCCCTCATGTGCTGCCCGTCGACCGGGTTGCGCTCCCAGCTCATGTAATCGTTGTAGACGAGCTGCGCGTGCGGTGCGGCCTCGCGCGCGGTGTGGAACATCAGGTCGAGGAAGCGCTCACCGCCGAGCGCGCGGGTCACGTTGGTGTCGCGGATTTCGCCGGTCTCGGGCTGCACCGCTTCGTTGACGACGTCGTATGAATAGACTCGGGTCCCATAGCGGCGGCAGACCGTCCGGATATGGTCGACCAGCAGCGCCTCGGCCTCACCAGCCGAACGGAACTGCGTCTCGGCGAGCCATTTCGGGTACCATTTGGTCGGCGTCCAGAAGAGCGTGTGGCCGCGCAGCGCGAAGCCGTGCTGCTCCGCATAATCGGCGATCGCGTCGAAGGCGCGAAAATCGAACGCGTCGGGAGTGCGCCGGACCCACTGCCACTTGAGCTGATTTTCGGGCACCAGCAGCGCGCATTCCCGTTCCAGGATCGCGGTATAGGCCGGGTTGGTGATGCTGCCCGCGTCGGTGCCAGGAGGGCTCCACGCGACCGCCGAGCCGAACCGGCG
>Ga0068863_100005904_pt1 | contig 12002 bp, 11 predicted proteins | sample KBSSwiS62_FD_66596 | JGI IMG/M metagenome (GOLD analysis project Ga0068863, IMG submission 66596) | Switchgrass rhizosphere microbial communities from Kellogg Biological Station, Michigan, USA - KBS Switchgrass S6-2 | ecosystem: Host-associated > Plants > Roots > Rhizosphere > Soil ...
TGCTCGACGACGCGATCGGTGAGTCGTGCGTCCTCGGCGGTGAAAAGGCGCCGGCCGCGCTGCGCGAAGCGGATCAGGATCGATTGCGTCGGCGTGCTCTCCTCGCCGCCCAGCACGGGCACCGGGATCAGCATGCTCGAGCCGTCGCCGGCAACGCGTGAGCGCCGCGTGCGCAGATCGCCGACTTTGACCTCGAGCGGCTCGAACAGATCGCTCAGCAATTGCGACAGCAGCGTCGGCACCCGCTCGGGGCGCGCCTCGACCTCGCGTGCGATGCGATAGAGCTGCTCGAACATGCGCTCGGTCGTCAGCACGCTGCTGCCGATCAGTTGACTGAGGATCCATTGGCGCACCGCCGAATAGACCCCGAGCGAGACGAACAGCGACAGCGTCAGCGCCGGCAGTTGCCCGAGCGTGAACACCGCAACGAACAGCAGGTACAGCGAGATCGCGACCGTGCCGACCGCGGCGAGCAGCGCGAACTCGCGCAGCACGTTCTGCGATCGCGCCAGGAACGGCACGAGCAGCAGCAGCGCGGCGAGGTAGACATACCAGATAGCGGCCCCGGTGTCGGCGATGTTGTGCGGTACGCTGCGCAGGCCGTCGGACGCGGCGAGGGCGATGGTCAGCAGCGCCCAGGTGGTCGTGGTGACGATGCCGAACTGCCGCAGCACGATCGCGAACGGGTGCGGCTCGATCTGGTACGACCAGCTCAGCAACCCGATGCCGACGCCGCCGACCAGAATGACCGTGATCTGGATCCACCACCAGGCCGACGGCAACGCGCCCGCGCTGAACATCGCGACGAGCACGATCGCCGCGCCCCAGGCGCACAGCGCGATCCAGCCCGAGCCGGGCAGGCGGCGCGGGTGCAGGCAGGTCGCGGTCACCATGGCGGCGGCTGTGAACAGATCGAACGCCATGTGCAGTGGCATGCCCCAGCGCAGCAACGGCACCGGCAGGCCGAACTCGAGCGCGATCTCGGCCGCCATCAGCAGCAGGTTGCCGGCCTGGCACAGCGCCATCGCCGCGTAGACGAGGTTGCGCGCGCTGGCGCTGCGCAGCACCACCAGCACCGCCATCATGTAGAGGGCCAGGGCGATGCCGCCGAGCAGCCAGGTCGCGACCGGCAGCGCGGCGAGGCCGCGTGGTGCAGGCTGCAGCTGCAGCTTCGAGCCGTCGGCGAAGAACAGGCGCACGCTTTGCGATGCCAATGCGTTGACGAGCAGCAGCTGCGTCGCCTGCTGGCGCTCGCGATCGGCATCCTGCACGACCCAGCGCGGCGTGCGCTGCAAGGCGAGGGTGTCGGGCAGGGCGACCGCATCGCCGGGGCCCATCACGCCGGTCAGCGCCTGGCCGATGTGCGCACCGAGTGCGGGATCGCTGCTGGCGGCGAGCTCGATGCGACCCAGGGAGTCGATGCGCCATTGCGCCGCGATGCGCGGCGTGTCCGCGAGCGCGCGGATCGTCATCGCGACGACGAGCACGCCGATCAGCGCGAGCAGGATTAGCAATGCGAGCCGCTGGCCCTTCCAGTGGCGGTCGTTCGGCGTGTCGTCGGTTCGCTCGTTCCACCCGGCATCGAGCACGCTGTCGGGCAGGTTGGTGGGCAGGCCGGTCCAGGTAGGCGAACTGCGCCCGCCGGGCCAGGTGTTTCCCGTGCCGGGGCTGCGCAGGGGTTCGGCGGCGCCTTCTTGGGCCACGGTACCACCGGTCGGCTTAGACCAGTCCCTGCTTGCTCGCGAGCACGGCGGCTTCGGCGCGGCTCGACACGTTGAGCTTCTTGTAGATGGATTTGATGTGGTCGTTGACGGTGAACCACTTGATGCCCATCAGGCTCGCGATCTCCTTGATCGTGAAGCCCTTGCTCAGATAGGTCAGCACTTCGCTCTCGCGCGGCGTGAGCCGCTCGTGGTCGAGCGGGGCGCCGCGGCCCATGGGGACCGGCCGGCTGCTCTGGAAGCCGGTGCTCAGCGGTATCGGGTCAGTGGTCACGACGCCGCTGCCGCTCGAGCCGGAGCGGAAGTGGGTCAGCAATCGTCGCGCGATCGCCGGCGACAGCGGTGGCTGCCCACGCACGATCTTTTGCAGCTCCTCGACGAGAACCTCGAAGCGATCTTCCTTCAGCAGATAACCGTCGGCACCGCACTGCAGCGCAGGGAAAAGGTGATCGTCGTCCGAATAGAGCGTCGTGACGATCTTCGTCGCCGGGTACTGGCCGAGCTCGGCGAGCAGTTCCATGCCGTTGCCGTCGGGCAGTTCGAGGTCGACGAGGATCAGCTTGAAGGGGTCGGCAACGGCGGCGACGTTGCCCAGCGGGCCGATCTGCCGACGTGCCGATTCAAGGTCCCCGGCTTCGGTGATCGTTAGCGCATCGCTGAAGCTTTCCTTGACGACCCTGGTCAGAAAGCTGCGTGCGACCGGGTTGTCTTCAACGATGAGTACCCTCACTGCCATGCTGCAGGCACCTCTGATTCTTCGGTGCTGGCATGGTAGCGCAATCGGCCTCGCAGGCCGGCGGTACGAGACGTGGTGTTACGCGTTCGTCATCACCAGCTTGCCCCGAACCTGGCGACTGCCCATGCGCGCATAGGCCGCGCGCAACTGGTCCATCGGCAGGCGCTGATCGATCACCGGCTTGACCTTGCCTTCGCCGTACCACCGGGCGAGCTCGGCCAGTGCGGCCGCATTCGCCTTCGGCTCGCGCCGCGCGAATTCACCCCAGAACACGCCGACGATGGACGCGCCCTTCAGCAGCGCGAGGTTCCAGGGCAGCGCCGGGATGCCGCCCTGCGCGAAGCCGATCACGAGGTAGCGGCCGCGCCACGCGATCGAGCGGAACACCGGCTCGGCCAAGTCGCCACCGACCGGGTCGTAGACCACGTCCGGCCCCCTGCCGTCAGTGAGGCGCTTGATCTCCTCGCGCAAGTTCGAAAGATTCGCACCGCCGTAGTTGATCGTCGCATCGGCGCCGATCTCGGCGCAGAGCCTGCACTTCTCGTCGCTCGACGCCGCGGCGATCACGCGCGCACCCACCGCCTTGGCAATCTGGATCGCCGCGGTGCCTACCCCGCCCGCGGCGCCCAGCACCAGCACTGTTTCGCCGGCCTTGAGCTGGGCGCGATCGATCAGCGCATGGTGCGTCGTCGCATAGGTCAGCACGAAGGCGGCGGCATCGTCGAACGCAAAGCCCTCGGGCAAGGGCATCACCTGTGCGCCCTTCGGCGTGGCGTGCGTGGCGAAACCGCCGGTGCCGGCAAACGCCGCGACCGCGTCGCCGACCTTCACGTGCTTCACGTCGGCACCGACCGCCTCGACGACGCCCGCGTACTCCGAGCCCGGCACGAACGGCAGCGGCGGCTTCATCTGATACTTGTTCTGCACGATCAGAATGTCGGGGAAGTTCAGGCTGGCCGCGCGGATCGCCACGCGCACCTCGTCCGCCTGGGGCTGCGGCGTGGGCAGTTCCTTCCAGACCAGCGCGTCGACGCCGACGGGGTTCTCGCAAATCCATGCGTGCATCGGATGTTCCTCAGTTGTATCGATGGAATCATACGCAGCAGCGGCCATGCGCTGCGTCACGGAGGTGACGCGACGACCCGATGCGCAGTGCGACTCCCTACAATCCTCGAATGCGCATCCTGATCGCCAACGACGACGGTTACCTCGCTCCCGGGCTCGCCGCCTTGGTGCGGGCTTGCGAAGGCCTCGGCGATCTCGACGTGGTCGCGCCGGAGCAGAACGCGAGCGGCACGTCGAACTCGTTGACGCTGAATCGGCCGCTGTCGGTGTACACCGCGAGCAACGGCTTTCGCTACATCAGCGGCACGCCGTCGGACTGCGTACACCTTGCGCTCACCGGCGTGCTGCCGCAGCGGCCGGATCTCGTCGTCTCGGGCATCAACAACGGCGCGAACATGGGTGACGACACGCTGTACTCGGGCACGGTCGCCGCGGCGATGGAAGGCTTCCTGTTCGGCATCCCGGCGATCGCGTTCTCGCAGGTTCAGAAAGGCTGGGGCGATCTCGAGGCCGCTGCGCGTGTCGCGCGCAACGTGATCGAACGCGTGCTGCACAAGCCGCCGGCACGCGCACCGTGGCTGCTGAACGTGAACATCCCCAACCGCGCCGATGCCGACACGTTGCCGCGCATGATCACGCGCCTGGGCAGGCGTCACGCCAGCGAGCCCTTGATCCGGCAAACGAACCCGCGCGGCGAGACCATGTACTGGATCGGGCCCGCCGGCGACGCGCGCGAAGCCGGCCCCGGCACGGACTTTCACGCGACCGCGAACGGTTGCGTGTCGATCACGCCGCTGCAGGTGGACCTGACCGATCACGCCGCAGTGCCGGAATGGGGCACGTGGCTCGGGCAGGGCGCGTCATGAGCAGCAGCAACGGCGAGCCACGGCGCGCGCCGAAGTTTCCGCTGCGCCTGAACGAACTCGGCGCCAAGCGCGCGAAGGCCGCGCCTGCGCCCGCACCGGCGCCCACGGGGATGGGTCTCGATTCCGCGGAGATGCGGCGGCGCATGGCGCAGCGCCTGCGCCACGCCGGCGTGCAGCACGATGCGGTGCTGCATGCAATGGCCACGGTGCCGCGCCATCAGTTCGTCGATGCAGCGCTGGTGGCGCAGGCGTACGAGGACACGAGCCTGCCGATCGGCCATGGCCAGACGATCTCCAAGCCATCGGTCGTCGCGCGCATGATCGAGTTGCTGATGGGCGGCGAGAATGCGCGCCGCGCACAAGGCCTCGGACAGACGCTGGAGATCGGCACCGGCTGCGGCTACCAGGCGGCGGTGCTGTCGCTGCTGGCGCGCCAGGTGCTCAGCGTCGAGCGCCTGCGACCGCTGCACGACAAGGCCCGCACGTTGCTGGCACCGCTGCGCAGCGGCAACCTGCGGCTGGTGTATGGTGACGGCATGCGCGGGCATCCGCCCAATGCGCCTTACGACAGCATCATCGCCGCGGCCGGCGGCGATGCCTTGCCACAAGAATGGTTGGACCAGTTGGCCGTCGGCGGCCGGCTGGTGTCGCCGCTGCGCCAGCCCGGCAGCGATCGGCAGGTGCTGATGGTGGTCGATCGCAGCGAGCGCGGCTACCACCACATGCCACATGAAGCGGTGCACTTCGTCCCTCTAAAATCCGGCGTGGGTGCATGAAGTCGCAACACAAGAGTTCACACGAGTCACACGAATGTTCTTGATGGAATCGAAATGGGCCGCGTTGTGCGTGCTGGCTGCGAGCTTGCTGGCCGGCTGTGCGCTCACGCCGAATCGCGCGCCGGTCGAGGATCGCAACCCTGCGATGAAGTCGGCGGCGTCCACGCCCGCGGTCGCGGCGAGTGGCGCAGCATCCGCGCCCGCTGCCGATGCGGGCAAGCTGCCGCCGGGTGCCGAGAATGCCGGCAAGCCCGGCTACTACACCGTCAAGACGAGCGACACCCTCATCAAGATCGGTCTGGAGAACGGCCAGAACCCGAAAGACCTTGCGAAGTGGAACAACCTCGAGAACCCCAACATCATCGAGGTCGGGCAGGTGCTGCGTGTGGTGCCGCCGGGGCCGGAGTCGAACGCGGGCACGACCAGGCCCGTGACGACGGCGCGCATCGAGACGCGTCCGCTCGATGCGAAACCAGGCGCGGCGAGCGCGCCCGTCGGAACGGCGCCCGTGGCGACCGTCGGCGTGTCGCCGCCCGCAGCAGCGCCGCCGCCGCCCGCTGCCGCGCAACGCGATGGTGACGACGACGTGCAATGGGCCTGGCCCGCGAGCGGCAACGTGATCGCGCCGTTCGATGAAGGCAAGGTCAAGGGGCTGGTGCTCGGCGGCAAGGCTGGCGATCCGGTGCTCGCGGCGGCAGACGGCCGCGTCGTCTACGCCGGCTCCGGGCTGCGTGGCTATGGCAACCTGATCATCCTGAAGCACAACAACACCTACCTGACGGCGTATGCGCACAACCAGGCCTTGCTGGTGAAGGAGGACCAATCCGTGCGCCGCGGCCAGAAGATCGCCGAGATGGGCTCCACCGACGCCGACAGCGTCAAGCTCCATTTCGAAATCCGCAAACTGGGCAAGCCGATCGATCCGGCCAAGCTCTTGCCGCCGCGCTGACGGCCGCATGGGATGTCGAGCATGGCCAGAAAGCGCACATCGCCGGACGGTCACGCGCTTGGCAGCGGCGGACTGAGCAACGGCGCCGCGGCGGCGATCCACGTCGAAGTCGAGGTCGGCGTCGAAGCGCTGCCGGCCATCGATGCCGACGGCGCGCTGAACGAGCGCATCGAGCTGCCCGCGGGCGACTCGGAAGTCGGCAACACGCTGCAGACCTATTTGCGCGAGATCCGCCGCGCACCGCTGCTCACGCCGCAGCAGGAGTTCGAGACCGCGACGCGCGCCCGCGCCGGTGACTTCGCAGCGCGCCAGGCGATGATCGAGCACAACCTGCGGCTTGTCGTCAGCATCGCGAAGAACTACCTCGGCCGCGGCCTGCCGCTCACCGACTTGATCGAGGAGGGCAACCTCGGCTTGATGCACTCGATCGACAAGTTCGAGCCGGAGCGCGGTTTCCGCTTCTCGACGTACGCATCGTGGTGGGTGCGACAGAGCATCGAGCGCGCGATCATGCATCAGGCGCGCCTCGTGCGTCTGCCGGTGCACGTGGTGCGCGAACTGAACCAGGTGCTGAAGGCGCGGCGCGCACTCGAAGCTGCATCGGCCAGCGCCGGCCACAGTGATCAGCCGGTGCGCGTCGACGACGTCGCGGCCGCGGTCGGCCGGCCCGTCGCCGAGGTCAGCGCGCTGCTGAAGTTCGCCGAGCAGCCGACGTCGCTGGATGCGCCGGTCGAGCGGCACCTCGGCGAGGGCGCGGGCGAGTCGGTGCTCGACGGGGTTGCCGACGACGGGGCCACCGATCCGATGAACCGCACGCTCGGCAACGAGATCGACGTGCTGCTGACCCACGGCCTGGACGAGCTCAATGAACGCGAACGCGAGGTCGTCGCGGGCCGCTACGGCCTCGGCGATCGCGAGCCGGAGACCCTCGAGGTCCTCGCCGAGCGCCTCGGCCTCACGCGCGAGCGCATCCGCCAGATCCAGAACGAGGCATTGCTGAAGCTGCGCCGGCGCATGACGCGACAAGGCGTCGATCGAGATTCGATCTTCTGATCAATGGCCGGACATTCATTGACGCGGCAGATGACTGTCCTGCTCGCCAACATCCGTCGCGCGAACCGGCCGCCGTTTCACTCGATGAGCGTGGCCGACGCGCGCAAGACCTACGATGCAGCCGCGGAGATTCTCGAGCCGCCACGTGCGGCGCTCGCACGGGTCGAGGCGCTTTCGATCCCGGCGGGCGACGGCACGCCGCTCGGCGCGCGGCTCTATGCGCCGTCGCCACGCGCCATGCCGGCACTGCTGTACCTGCACGGAGGTGGCTTCACGATCGGCGGGCTGGAGACGCACGACAGCCTGTGCCGGCAGATCGCGCTGAAAAGCGATTGCGCGGTGATCGCGCTCGACTATCGCCTCGCGCCCGAGCATCGCTTCCCGACCGCCGTCGACGACAGCTGGGCTGCGATGCGCTGGCTCGCCGCGCACGCCGGCAGGCTGGGTCTGGACGCGACGCGCCTGGCCGTCGGCGGCGACAGCGCCGGCGGGACGCTGGCCACCGTCTGCGCCATCCATGCCCGCGACATCGGGCTGCGCCTGCGGGCGCAACTGCTGATCACGCCGGGCACGACCGCGTACGCTGACACGGCGTCGCACCGCCGCTATGCCCACGGCTATCTGCTGGATGCGGAAACCATCGCATGGTTCTTCGATCGGTACATCGACCACGCGCAGCGCCGCGACTGGCGCTTCGCGCCGCTGGAGGCCGACGATCTCGATGGCGTGGCGCCCGCCTGCATCGTGCTCGCCGAGTCCGACCCGCTGATCGATGAAGGGATCGCGTATGCCGACCGACTGCGGGCTGCGGGCGTGCCGGTCGAGCTCGAGCTCTACCGTGGCGTGACGCACGATTTCATCAAGATGGGCCGCGCGCTGCCCGAAGCCGGGCAGGCGCTGGACGCGATCGGCGCGGCCATGCGCGCGGCCTTCGACCTCGACGAGCCGAACCCCTCATGAACCGCCAGGCGTTCCGCTACTTCGATCGGCTGCGCGTGCGCTGGGCCGAGATCGATGCGCAGAAGATCGTCTTCAACGCCCACTACCTGATGTACATCGACAGCGCGATCGCCGGCTACTGGCGCGCGCTCGCGCTGCCGTATGCGTCGTCGATGGAGCACCTCGGCGGCGACCTCTACGTGCGCAAGGCCACGCTCGAATACGAAGGCTCGGCGCGCTACGACGACGTGCTGGACGTCGGCATGCGCTGCGCGCGCGTCGGGAATTCGTCGATCCTGTTCAGCGCCGGCGTGTTCCGCCAGGAACAGTTGCTGGTGTCGGGCGAGCTGGTCTACGTCTTCGCCGATCCGCAAGCGCAAACCAGCAAGCCGGTACCGCCGGCGTTGCGCGAGGTCCTTGCGGCGTTCGAGGCCGGCGAGGACATGATCGACGTGCGCCTGGGCGATTGGGCCGCGCTCGGCGCGGATGCCGAGGCGATCCGCACCGAGGTCTTCATCGACGAGCAGAAGATCCCGAAGGAGATGGAGTGGGACGAGGTGGACCGGAACTGCGTGCACGCCGTCGCGTTCAACCGGCTGGGCATGCCGCTGGCCACGGGCCGCTTGCTTCACGACGCGCCGGGCATCGCGCGCATCGGGCGCATGGCCTCGCTGCAGAGCCTGCGCAGCAGCGGCGTGGGGCGGCGCGTGCTCGATGCGTTGATCGACGCGGCGCGCGCACGCGGCGAGGTCGAGGTCGTGCTGCATGCGCAGACCAGCGCCGTGCCCTTCTATGCGCGCGCAGGCTTCGCGTCGCGCGGTGCGGTGTTCGAGGAAGCGGGCATCGCGCACATCGAGATGACGCGCACGCTGTAAGTAGGCGCGATCGAATCAGAGTTCGCCGAAGCGGCTGGTCCGCCGCCGCCCGCCGGTCATGGGCTTGAGGAGGCTGTGCACGCGCGTGCGCTTGACGGGGGGCGGTGGTGCTTCGCCCGCGGTGGCGAGTTCGGCCTCCGACACCATCGCCTGTTCGTGCGGCGCCTGGCTCGGTTCGTCCGTGTAGCGCGGCGGCCATTGCCGCAGGCTCGCGCGCCGCAGCGACGCGACGCCGGCACCCGCGGTGTACGTGCGCTCCAGCACGTGCGTGACCGGATGGCGACCGACCCTCTCGGTGATGATCAGCGTCGAGCAGCGCGTGCCGTAGGCCAGATCCGGCGTGCGGATGAACGCGGGCGAAAGCTGGCGTTCCCACTCGAGCGTTATGCCGGTCTGCGGCAGCGCGTCGTCCGGTGCGATGTCGCGGTCGGCGAGCGCGTCGAAGAGCTGCGTCGCGAGCTCGTCGACACCACCTGCGCTGGCCATCGCCTCGCCCAGGCGTTCCTTCAGCCGCTGCACTTTCGGCCACGGCGCATCGAGCGTGCCGTTGGACAAGCCGTAGATGCCGCTGTCCAGCCGCTTCGGATACGGCGCCAAGTTGGAGGCCCAGAAGCATTCGCCGCGCTGGAAATCCGCCGCGACGAGGTTGAAGCCGTTGTAGCCCGACATGGCGGTGCGCATCCAGAAGTCGCCCGCGTCTTCGCGCGCCGCGAGCCAGTCGGTGACGATGCGCCCGCGCGACGGCGCCGCCGGATCGGGTGTCATGCCGCCGCGCACGTTGGTGACCAGCGCCAACCGACCCTGGCTCGTGAGGCCGAGCCAGGTGCCGCCGGATTCGAGGTCGCGTCCGCCGAGCATGGCTGGATCGCCGGGGCGGGGCGTCCACCAACCCAGGCGCGCGGTGGAGCGCTTGAAGTACTCGTCGCGATTGGAGGCGACGACCAGTGGAAAGCGGCGACTCTGATCGATCGCCAGGGCGACGAGACACATGGTCCGACGCGGTCAGACCGGCAGCGCGGCGTCCGATGGCACGATGTACGGCAGCTCGCGCCGCGTCAACGTCGGCCCGTCGACGCTGCCCGCGTGCAGACTGCCGTTGTCCAGCGCCGCGAGCTTGACTTCGATCAACGCGAGCGTGCCGGCCGCGTTGACGACCATGCCGGCGGGCTGCGTCGCATCGGCGCTGTGGAAGATCTCCTGCGCAGGAAAGAGCGGGCCGGATGCCGATTCGAACAGGAACATGCGCCGCTTGATCGTGCCGCGGTACTGGCTGCGTGCGACGACTTCCTGGCCCGGATAGCAGCCCTTGCGGAAATCGACGCCGCCGACGAGTTCGTAGTTCAGCATCTGCGGGACGAACTGATCGACCGTGGCCGCTTCGATCAGCGGGATGCCGCTGCGCACCTCCAGCGCTCGCCAGGCAGCGTCGTCGAGCACGTGCGCGGTGGCATTCTCGAGTGGCGTGCTCGAAGCAACGATGCCGCGCGGCACGCCCTCGACATCGGGCAACCGCAGCAGCGAGCCGCCGTCGACCGGGCGATGTGTCCAAGCGCCCATATCGCCGATCATGGCCTGCGCGGACGGGCCAGCCACGCCGCGCAGCGGCAGTTCAGCGCTCGCATCGCTGAGCTTGCACTTCGCGCGCAGCACGAACATGCTCAGGCGCTTCAGGGTCTGTGGAAGCAGGCTCGCAGCGCAGGCCAGCAGCACGTCGTCGTCGGCCAGCTTCCAGACCATGAAGCTGGCCTGCAGCCGGCCCTTGGCGGAGCAGAAGCCGGCCAGGCGCACCTGGCCCGCACCGATGGCGGCGACATCGTTGGTCAGCTGGCTCTGCAGGAACGCGACCGAATCGGGGCCACGGGCGCGAATCAGGCCCCAGTGGGACAGGGGCAGGGCGCCATCGGGCGCGGCGAGGGTAGTCATGAGGTGATTATCATCAGCCCTCCTGATTCTTGTCGGCCTGGGGTGATGAAGTTCTGGCGCGCTCTGGTGCTCTTGTTGTTGCTTGTCGGTGCCGCGGTGGCGGGTGGCGCGGCATGGTGGCTGAATCGGCCGCTCGCACTGGCTGCGGAAACCGTCGAAGTCTCGATTGAACCGGGCACGCCGCCGCGCGAGATCGCGCAGGCCTGGGTGCAGGCCGGCGTGCAGACTTCGCCGCGGCTTCTTTACGAATGGTTTCGTTGGTCCGGCCAATCCCGCAAGATACGCGCGGGCAGCTACGAGATCGGGCCTGGCGTGACGCCGATCGCGCTGCTCAACAAGATGGTGCGCGGCGACGAGACGCTGGCCGTGGTGCGCCTGATCGAGGGCTGGACGTTCCGCCAGTTTCGCGCCGAGCTCGCCAAGGCCGAAGCGCTCAAGCCCGTCAGCGCGGGCATGACCGACGAGCAGATCATGGAAGCGCTCGGCGCGCCCGGCTTGTCGCCCGAAGGCCGCTTCCACCCGGACACCTACGCGTACAGCAAGGGCAGCACCGACATGGCGGTGCTCAAGCGCGCATACCAGGCGATGCGCAAGCGCCTGGACGAGGCCTGGGCCGAACGTGCCGCTGACAGCCCGCTGCAAAGCGCTGACGATGCGCTCGTGCTCGCGTCGATCGTCGAGAAGGAAACCGGCGCGACATCCGACCGCGCACGCGTTGCCGGCGTGTTCGTCAATCGGCTTCGCGTGGGCATGCCGCTGCAGACCGACCCGACGGTGATCTACGGCCTCGGCGCGGCATTCGACGGCAACCTGCGCAAGCGCGACCTGCAGACCGACGGACCGTACAACACCTACCTGCGCGCCGGCCTGCCTCCGACGCCGATCGCAATGCCCGGCAAGGCGGCGCTGCTCGCCGCGGTGCGCCCCGAGCCGACGAAGGCGCTGTACTTCGTCTCGCGCGGGGATGGCACGAGTGAATTCAGCGACACTCTCGCTGACCACAACCGGGCAGTGAACCGCTATCAGCGACGCGTCAAATGAGCGGCAGATTCATCACCTTCGAAGGCATCGACGGGGCAGGGAAGTCGACCCAGATCGA
>Ga0068863_100005905_pt1 | contig 12002 bp, 8 predicted proteins | sample KBSSwiS62_FD_66596 | JGI IMG/M metagenome (GOLD analysis project Ga0068863, IMG submission 66596) | Switchgrass rhizosphere microbial communities from Kellogg Biological Station, Michigan, USA - KBS Switchgrass S6-2 | ecosystem: Host-associated > Plants > Roots > Rhizosphere > Soil ...
TATATGGCGCTCGGCATCGTCGAGGAGGCCCAGACCTCCGCCGCCGTGCTCGGGCATAACTTCCCGGACAGCCGCTGGTACAAGGACGCGTATGCCCTCATGGAGGCGAGGGGCTTGCAGCCGAACGAGAACAAGGGCTCCTGGATCAGTCAGTCGTTCAAGGCGTTCAAGAAGCTCGGGCTCGGGTAGCTTCCGGCCTCGCGCTTACCTCCCGGCGCCGGCGTCTGGATCGCGGCGCTATCCCTCGGGCCATCGCGCCCGTGCCCCGTCCGGGCTCTCCGAATTTGCGGTTCTGCATGCTGCCGGACTCGGCTATAGCCGAGGGCCGGTGTCCGCAATTGCGCGGGCATTCATAGGTGCGCCCCGGCCAAGCGGGACCCCGAGGCGAAAGCGTCCAAGGACAGGCGTCATGCTGGCCCGGCTCTCGATTCGCGATATCGTCCTGATCGACCGGCTCGACATCGACTTTACGTCCCGCTTGTCCGTGCTTACGGGCGAGACCGGCGCCGGCAAGTCCATCCTGCTCGATGCCTTTGCACTCGCGCTCGGCGCCCGCGGCGACGTCGCTCTGGTGCGGCAGGGCGCGGAGCAAGGACAGGTGACCGCAGCCTTCGAGCTGCAACCGGGCCATCCGGTCGTCGCGGTCATGGCCGCCAACGACATTCCGGCCGAGGACCAACTCATCTTGCGTCGCGTGCAATTCGCCGACGGCCGCACGCGCGCCTTCGTCAACGATCAGCCGGTGAGCGCCCAGGCCCTCAGGGCGCTGGGCGCGGCGCTGGTCGAGATCCACGGCCAGCACGACGAGCGCGCGCTCGTGGATACGGCGACGCATCGCCGCCTGCTCGATGCCTTCGGCGGCCTCGAGGGCAAGGCCGGTGAGGTCGAACGCTTGTGGGAGGCGTTGCGTGCGCGCGAAAGCGAGATGGCGGCGCTGCGCGCCGAGGTCGAGCGGGCGCAACGGGAGGCCGATTTTCTTCGCCACGCGGTTGAGGAACTGCAGCGGCTTGCTCCGGAGGCCTCGGAAGAAACCGCGCTCGCGGAACGGCGCACCGCCATGATGCAGGCGGAGAAGGTGGCGGGCGACCTGCGCGATGCGCATGAGGCGGTGGCAGGCGCGACATCGCCCGTGCCGGCGATTTCCGCCGCGCTGCGCCGGCTGGAGCGCCGCGCGTCGCAGGCGCCGTCCCTGATCGAGCCGGCGGTGAAAGCGCTCGACGCCGCCTTGACCGCCCTCGACGATGCGCGCGGCCATCTGGATCAGGCGCTGCGCACCGCCGACCACGATCCGCGCGAGCTCGAGCGCATCGAGGAGCGCCTGTTCGCGTTGCGGGCGGCTGCCCGCAAGCACAATGTGCCGGTCGATGGGCTCAACGCGCTTGCCGCTCGCTATGCCGCGGATCTGGGCTTGATCGATGCCGGCGCCGAACGGCTTGCGGTGCTCGAATCCGCCGCGCACGAGGCCGCTGCGAACTACCGCAAAGCTGCCGCTGCGCTGTCGCAGGGCCGCAAGGCGGCAGCCGTCAAACTCGACGGCGCGGTGAACGGCGAGCTCAAGCCGCTCAAGCTCGAACGGGCGAAATTCATGACCGAAATGGTGACCGAGCCGGATGCCGGAGGACCGCATGGCATCGACCGCATAGAGTTCTGGGTCCAAACCAATCCTGGTACCCGGCCGGGGCCGCTGATGAAGGTCGCCTCCGGCGGCGAGCTCGCGCGTTTCCTGCTCGCGCTCAAGGTGGTGCTGGCCGACCGCGGCTCGGCGCCCACGCTCGTCTTCGACGAGGTCGATACCGGCGTCGGCGGCGCCGTCGCCGACGCCATCGGGGTGCGGCTGGCGCGGCTCGGCCGCCGTGCGCAGGTGATCGCAGTCACCCACGCCCCGCAGGTGGCCGCGCGCGCCGATCGGCACTATCTCATCAGCAAGAGTGCGCTCGACAAGGGCAAGCGGGTGGCGACCCGCGTCGCCGAACTGGCCGCCGACAAGCGGCGCGAGGAGATCGCGCGCATGCTCGCGGGTGCGGAGATCACGGCGGAGGCCCGCGCCGCCGCCGAGCGCCTGATCAAGGCGGCAGGATGAGAAATGCCGTCATCCAAGCCTGGCGGACAGCCGGAGTCTGGAATTCCTGATCATTGATCCAACTTGCAATGCTCGCATGACACCATGAGTTCGCGAACCAGCAGCAACGTGCCCGTCGCCGATCTCACCGAGGCGCAGGCCAAGGCCGAGCTCAAGCGGCTCGCGGCCGAGATCGGCGAGCACGACAAGCGCTATTACCAGGACGATGCGCCGACGGTTTCAGACGCGGACTATGACGCATTGCGCCGGCGCAACGAGGAGATCGAGGCGCTGTTCCCGGCGCTGGTGCGGACCGACTCGCCCTCGCGTCGCGTCGGCGCACAGCCGTCGCAAAAATTTGCCAAGGTGCGGCATGCGGTGCCGATGCTTTCGCTCGGCAATGCCTTTTCCGATGATGAGGTGATCGAGTTCGTCGAACGGGTGCGCCGGTTCCTGCGGCTGCCGGTTGAGGAGAAGGTGGTTTTCACCGCCGAGCCGAAAATCGACGGCCTGTCCTGTACCCTGCGCTACGAGCGAGGTCGCCTGGTGCGGGGCGCGACCCGCGGCGACGGCACCGAAGGTGAGGAGGTCACTCCGAACGTGCGAACGCTCGCCGACATCCCGGATACCTTGCGCGGCAAACGCGTGCCCGACATTTGCGAGGTCCGCGGTGAGGTCTACATGACCAAGTCCGCTTTCATGGCGCTCAATGAGCGGCAGAAGGCGGCCGGCCGCCAGGTCTTCGCAAACCCGCGCAACTCGGCGGCGGGCTCGCTGCGCCAACTCGATCCGACGATCACGGCATCGCGCCCACTTGGCTTCTTTGCCTACAGCTGGGGCGAGATGAGCGCTATGCCGGCGCAAACGCAATCGGGCATGCTCGACTGGTTCGCCTCCTGCGGCTTCAAGACCAATCCGCTGACGCAAGTATGCGAGGCCGTCGACGCCATGCTCGCGTTCCACCATGAGATCGAGGCACAGCGCGCGGGCCTCGATTACGACATCGATGGCGTGGTCTACAAAGTCGATCGCCTGGACTGGCAACAGCGGCTCGGTTTCGTCTCCCGCAATCCGCGCTGGGCGCTCGCACACAAGTTTCCGGCCGAGAAGGCGACGACGGTCGTCAAGGCGATCGATATTCATGTCGGACGCACCGGCGCCCTTACGCCGATCGCTCGCCTCGAGCCGGTGACCGTCGGCGGTGTGGTGGTGTCGAACGCAACGTTGCACAACGCCGACGAGATCGACCGGCTGGGCGTGCGCATCGGCGACACGGTGGCGATCCAGCGCGCCGGTGACGTTATCCCGCAGGTGCTCGGCGTGGTGCTGGAACATCGGCCGAAGGGCTCAAAACCGTACAAATTTCCCCGCCACTGTCCCTGTTCCCTGCACACCGCGGTGGTGCGCGACACCACTGCGACCGGCGGGGAGGGGGTCGTCGCACGCTGCACCGGCGAGTTCGCCTGCCCCCATCAGAAGATCGAGCACCTGAAGCATTTTGTCTCCCGCCGCGCGTTCGATATCGAGGGGCTGGGCGAGAAGCAGATCGCGTTGTTCTTCGAGCAGGGCTGGATCCGGGAACCTGGCGACATCTTCACGCTCGCGGCACGCAATCCAAAGATCAAACTGGAGGAGCAGGAAGGCTTCGGCGAGCTGTCGGTGCGAAATCTGTTCGGAGCAATCGAAGCGCGACGCGAGATTGCGCTCGAACGTTTCATCTATGCGCTGGGCATGCGCCACGTGGGCGAGACCACCGCGCGCGCGCTTGCGCGCGGCTACGGATCATGGACGGCGTTCCACGATGCCTGCCTGAAGGTTGCCGCCAACGATCTCGATACTCGCGCGGAAATGGACAATCTCGATCAGATCGGTGAGACCGTGATCGACAGCATTGCCGCCTATTTCGGCGAAGAGCACAATTGCGGCATCGTCGAACGGCTCACCGCCCAAGTGACGATCCTCGATGCCGAAAAACCCGCGGCCGATTCGGTAGTGGCGGGCAAGACCGTGGTCTTTACCGGTTCGTTGGAAAAGATGACCCGCGACGAGGCCAAAGCCATGGCCGAGCGGCTCGGCGCTAAGGTCGCAGGTTCGGTATCGCAGAAAACCGACTATGTGGTCGCCGGTCCCGGCGCCGGCTCGAAGCTGGGCAAGGCCAAGGATCTCGGCGTGGCCGTGCTCACGGAAGACGAGTGGTTCGATCTCGTGGGCGAGGCCCGCTAGGCCGGGGCAGCCCACGGGTGACGCGTTGGTCGTACGGAATCAACCGATTCGCGATGCTCTAGATATGGCCGGTGAGCGCCAGCACCACGATGATGAGAAGGATCAGGCCCAGTCCGCCGCCGGGTCCGTAACCCCAGTCCCGGCTGTAGCCCCAAGTCGGCAACGCGCCGACCAATGCCAGAATAAGGACGATGATCAGAATGGTCGTCAGCATGACTGTGCCTCGCTCGGATGAATAGTGGAAACAACGCGGCGGCGCGCGCCGGGTTCCATTGGCGGAACCGAGTCGCGCCAAACGCTTCAGCCCCAAAGGTCTGCAGCCTTGCGACGTCAGCGCCGCACCAGCGAGAAAACGGCGACCCCTGTAGCCACCCCGAACGCCAGCATCAGCAGGAGCAGCGGCATGGCGCCGGTTGCGTGCGCGATCACGAGGCCGCCAAGCTGGGCGGCGGCGGCCCCGATCGCCATCTGGACGAAGCCGGTCAAGCCCGAGGCGGTGCCAGCGACCTGCGGACGGATGCTCACGGCGCCGGCAACCGACGTCGGCAGCAGCAGACCGTTGCCAAATGAGATCAGGATTTGTGGCAGGAAGATTGTGCTCATGTCCCAGCCCGGAAATGCCACGTAGACCACGACGTTGAGCAGGCAGCCTGCGATGGTCAGCGCGATCCCCCACCAGATCAGGGCGTCGATGCCCAAACGTCCGGTGAGCCGCGACACGGCGAAGTTGCCCGCCATGAACCCGATCGAAGGAACGAAGAACCAGAGGCCGTATTCGGCCGATGTGTGCCCCAGCATCGTCACCACCACATGGGGAGCGCCGCCGAGAAAGCTGAAGAATGGCGCCGAGCCAAATCCGGCGCAGAGCGCATAGCCGAAGAACCGCGGGCTCGCCGCCAGCGCGCCCAGGTCCGCGCGGAAACGAGCCCATCCGCCCGGCGTGGCAGAGAATGTGTGGGTCTCCGGCAACGCCAGCAGCGCCCAGGCGAATACGGTAAAGCTCAGCGCGGCGGTGAATACGAAAATGGATTCCCAGCCGAAGAAGGTGTCGAGAATGCCTCCGATCAAGGGCGCCGCCATCGGCATGAGCACCACGACGGAGGTGACCAGCCCGATCATGGAGGCGGCATGTTCACGGTCGTACAGATCGCGGATGATCGCGCGCCCGATGGTTTGTCCGGTCGATGCGCCGAGCGATTGCGCGACGCGGGCCACAATGAGGCTCGAAATGCTGGCCGCGAAGATGGCCGCAGTGCTGGCGACGGTCGCCAGCGCAAGCCCTGCGAGCACGACCGGCCGACGGCCGAAACGGTCGGACAAGGGACCGAATACGAGTTGCGCCACCGCGAGGCCCAGGAGGTAGAGCGAGACGGTGAGCTGGACGCTGCTGGGATCGGCGACGAACTTGGTCACCATGCTGGGGATCGCCGGCACCAGGATGTTGAGCGAGAGCGAGCTGATCCCGGTCATGGCGATCAGCAAGGCGAGCAAGCGCCATCGCGCGGGACGCGCATCGCTGCTGGTCGTTTCTTTCATCGTTGGATCGAGCAACGGACGGCCCAGCGGGTTCAGCTTTGCGCGAGCGGGCGGGTGGCGGCCGCGAGCCACGCGCGCGTCTCGTCGTCGACGAGCGGCGACAATGTCTGCGCGACGCGCGCATGATAGCCGTCGAGCCAGTCCATCTCGTCCGGCGTGAGCATATCTGCCACGACCAGCCGGCGATCGATGGGCGCCAGCGTGAGCGTCTCGAACGCATTGAGCGTTTTCTCGGCGCCGGGGACGGCGGCGGCTTCCACCACGAGCACCAGATTCTCGATGCGGATGCCGTAGGCGCCGGCTTTGTAGTAGCCGGGCTCGTTCGACAGGATCATGCCGCGCCGGAGCGCGGTCGTGCCCAGCTTGGAGATACGGGCCGGCCCTTCGTGCACGGAGAGATAGCTGCCAACGCCGTGACCGGTGCCGTGATCGAAGTCGAGGCCCTGGGTCCACAAGAATTGCCGCGCAAACGAGTCGAGCTGCGCCCCGGTGGTCCCGTCGGGAAAGACCGCGCGCGCGATAGCGATGTGTCCCTTGAGCACCTGGGTGAAGCGCTCGCACATCTCGGCAGTCGGCGCTCCGACCGCGACTGTGCGCGTGATGTCGGTGGTGCCGTCCTGGTATTGACCGCCGGAGTCGATCAGGAACAACTCGCCGGGAGCAATCCCGCGATTGGTCTTGCTGGTGACGCGGTAATGGACGATCGCGCCGTCGGGACCGGCGCCAGAGATGGTCGGAAAGGAAATATCCTCGAGCAGGCCGGTGTCGCGTCGAAAGCTTTCGAGCGCAGCGACCGCGTCGATTTCGGTGAGCGTGCCGCGCGCAGCCTCGCGATCGAACCAGGCGAGGAAACGCGTCATGGCCGCGCCGTCGCGGACATGCGCCGCCCGCGCGCCGGAAATCTCCGCTGGGTTCTTGACGGCCTTCATCAGCGCAATCGGGCACGCGCCGCGAGCGACCTTGCCTCCATGGGTGGTGACGAGGCGCGCGAGCGCGTCGGCGGCCGTGGCCTGATCGAGCCGTACGGTCTTGCGTGCTTGGCCGAGCGCTGCCAGCGCCTGCACGAAATCTGCCGGCTCGCGTATATCGGCGAGGCCTTCGAGACGGTCACGTACATCGTTCGAGAGCTTGCGACCGTCGACAAAGAGCGCGGGCCGTCCCGCCTGCGGAATGACGGCGAAGGCGAGCGGCAACGGCGTGTGGGCGACGTCCGCGCCGCGGATGTTGAAGGCCCAAGCGACGGCATGGGGATCCGAGACGACCAACGCGTCGGCGCGCAGCTTCACGAGCTCGGCGCGGATGCGGGCGAGCTTGTCCTCCTCCGCCTCGCCGGCGAAGCGCAGGTCATGCAGCATGACCGCGCCCAATGGCGGGGCGGGACGGTCGCTCCAGATCGCGTCGATCAGGTCGGGCTCCACCGCCACCAATGTTGCACCAGCCGCGGCGCAGGCCTTGGCGAGGCGCTCCGCGCTTTCGACCGTGTGCAGCCAGGGATCGTAGCCAAGGCGGTCGGCGTTCGTAAGATTGGTCTCGATCCAGCGATCCGGTGGCGTCTCCACGAGATGCTCGATGGTGAACAACGAGGTATCGACCTGCTCGCGGACCTGAAGCGTGTAGCGGCCGTCGACGAACAGCACCGCCCGCTCCATCAACACGATCGCGGCGCCGGCGGAACCGGTGAAACCGGTGAGCCAGGCGAGACGCTCCTCGGACGCAGGCACATATTCGTTCTGGTGCCGGTCGGAGCGTGGAACGATAAAGCCGGTCAAGCCGCGCCGCGCCAGCTCAATGCGCAGCGCGGCAACGCGCGCCCCGCTTGCCGCGCGCTCGGTGCGATCTTCGAACGATTGGAAGCGGGCCTCGAACATGGCGGCACTCTATTGAGCCCGGTCCGGCCCGGCAATGCTGCATCCGCATGGCAGGAACGATCGGTTCCGCGCGTTCGCTTGAACTATGTTCGCCGGCGGGCTCGACGCGGGCGCGATAGGACCAGCGTTGCCCAGCCTTCGAGCCTGATACGGCGAACGAGCACGAGGCCGCGCGCAAGATAGCACGCAAGCGCGGGGCCAGCTTGCGCCGTCAGCAGTCCGGAGAGCACGACGTATCCGCCGGGCGCGAGGAGGCGCGAGATCGGAGTCGCGAGCTGGATGAGAGGCTCGAGCAGGATATTGGCAAAGACCAGGCCGTAGGGCGCACGGGAGCGAAACGCCGCGGCCCCGAGACCCGCCGCATGGATCACCTCGATGCTGGCGCCGGCCCGGTTGATGCGCGTGTTCTCCCGCGCGACGGCGACCGCGCGGGGATCGATGTCGCTTGCGAGCACCGGCCGACGCAGCGTTCTTGCCACGGCGATGGCGAGCACGCCGGTGCCGGTGCCGATGTCGAGCACGCCGGCCTTGCGTCCAGCCCTCCGACGAAGCGCCGGAGAGCCGGGGGCTTTGCGCCTGCGGCGTCGCGCCTTCACGAGTGCGTCGAGAGCGAGCAGGCATCCGCGCGTGGTGCCGTGATGACCGGTGCCGAAAGCGAGCGCGGCTTCGATTTGAATGCCGATCCGGTTCGCCCGCACGCCGGCGCGGTGATGCGCGCCATACACGACGAAGCGTCCGGCCTCGACCGGCGTGAGACCTTCGAGGCTCTTGCGCACCCAGTCCGTCGGCGACAGCGTCTCGAACACCAGCGTATCGGCCGTGGCCGTGCCGGCGACGGACGCAATCAGAGCCCGCACCGCCGTTTCGTCGGGATGATGGCTGAAATGCAGCGCGAGCGACCAGTGTCCGTCCGGCTGCTCGAAGGCGGAAGCGGCGACCTCTTCCGCGTCGAAGCTCTCGGCCAGCAGGTCGCCAACCTGTCGTGCGGTCGCGCCATCGGTCGAGAGCCGCGCGATCACAGTGCCGGCGGGCAGGGAAGAGGCGTCAGCCATTCAGATCTTTCCGCTCATCCCCAATATTCACCGCTGCTTATCCACCGTCCGTAACCTGCGATCCTCAGTTTATCCAGCCTTTATGCGCAGAATGGCCCACAGACTTGTGGCGTGGTTTTCCAGCCGTTATCCGCATGCTTGTCCACCGCCTGGGCCGCTTTTTGCACAGGGCTGTCCCCAGCTTTCGGGCCTCGTCGCGCGGCTGTGAAAGCGGTAGATTCGCTGCTCGAACATAAAAAGACCGGGATGAAACGCTGATGACCGAGTTGTTCTTCGCCGTGCCCTTCCGCGCGGCAGCGGCTGCCGCGTTCCTTCCATAGAGCGGCGCCATTTTCTCCCGCATTGTCAACCGCGGCATCACGCCGGGCACCGCAACGGTGCCGTGCGGCGCCCAAGAAACGTAAGACATGATGCATCGACCCATCAGCATGCAATCTGTCGAAACGAAAGCATCCTGGACCATCGCGACGGTGGTCCTGGTGATCCTGACGCTATCGTTCGGGGCGCCATGGATCACCATCGTGGCGCTCAAGCCGATCGCCGCCGAGACCGACGGCCTGCGGTCGGTCCCCGCCCTGGCGACGTCGCTGGCGTGGATCGGTTTCGGAGCCGGCGGCATTGCCATGGGCTATGTCGCGGAAAAGATCGGTGTGCGATGGACCGTCATTTTCGGCGCCGTGATGATCTGGATGGGACTTGCGCTCTCCACCGGCGGCGAGACCTGGCACCTTTACGTCGGCCAGGGCCTGTTCGTCGGATTTTTCGGCATCGGGGGCATGAACGCGCCGTTCTACGTCTATGTGAGCCGGTGGTTTGATCGCCGCCGCGGCTCGGCGCTCGCGCTGATTTCGAGCGGCAGCTATCTGGCCGGCGCGATCTGGCCGTCGATGTTCGAGCGCGCCATCACCTATGCCGGATGGCGTCAGACGATGTTCTATTATGGCCTGCTCGAGGTCATTCTGGTCGTTCCGCTGGCCGCGATTTTCCTGCGCCAACCGCCCGAGTTGGCGCTGCCGGAGGGTGCGTTCGGGACCTCGCCGGCTCCGAAGACCGTGATGGGCTGGCCGCCCAATCTGGTATTCGGGCTGGTGGCTGCCGCGGTCATCTTCTGCTGCATTCCCATGGCCATGCCGCAGGCCCATCTGCCCGCACTGTGCAGCGATCTCGGCATCCTGGCGTCTCACGGCGCGGCCATGCTGTCGGTGCTCTTGGGCACCGCCTTCATCAGCCGTCAGTTCTGGGGCTGGGTTTCCGACCGCGCCGGCGGGCTCAACACCGTGTTGATCGGCTCGTCATTCCAGATCATCGCGATGATCGCGTTCATGCTGACGCAGGATGAGGTCGGCTTGTTCACCGTCTCAGCCGCGTTTGGCTTGGGGTTTGCCGGCATCATTCCGGCCTACATCCTGGCCATCCGGGAACTGTTTCCAGCGTCGGAAGCCTATTGGCGGATCCCAACGTTCCTTTTGTGCAGCGGCGGCGGCATGGCCATAGGCGGCTGGATGGCCGGCTTACTCTACGATCAATTCGGTACCTACGGGCCGGCATTCGCCGCTGGCGTTGGCGCCAATGTCGTCAATCTGGTGATCGTCGGGCTGCTGGTGTTCCGGCAGCGACAACGGCCGTCGCGGTTTGCTTGACCGCGGTGCTGCAAGCGTTTCAATCTGAGAGCGATGTTCGATCCAACCGCAGCGGAGCTCCACGATCTGATCCGTCCGCGGCCGCTGCGGGAAGCAGCGGAGTGATCTCCATTAGGGGCTGGGCCGCATCACCGGCGGCGTTGACGCGGCGGGCATTCGCGGCAACGTGCGGCATAGGCTTCGCCGCGGTGGCCACCGCCGGCGTCATCTCCACGAGCAGTTCGGCGCAAACAGGAGGCGCGACCCGGCCAATGGCACTCACGCTGAAGCCAGGCACCCTGGTCGTCGCCTCGGCCTATCCCGACCCACCCTTCGATCTGATCGAGAACGGATCGGCGAGCGGTTTCGACATCGAATTGATGCGCGCGATCAGTGCGCAGCTAGGTGTCGTCCTGGAACCGGTGCGGTACTCCGGCGACGATTTCAACGGAATCTTCGACGGCCTCGCAAAGCGCAGCTACGACGCCGTGATCTCGGGGACGACCATTACGCCGGAACGCTCAGCCATCGTGCTGTTCTCGCAGCCTTATCTGGAATTCAATCAGGGCGTGGCGGTGAACCGGCGGTTGACGCCCGGTGTCTCCTCGCTCGCGGATCTGCGTGGCCTCACGGCGGGCATCCAGTCCGGGAACACCTCCGATTTCGTCGCCAAGCGACTGCTGGCCGAAGGCGCGATCGCAGGCATCAAGTACTATCCCTATGACGGCATCGGCGTCGCGCTCGACGATCTCGAGGCCGGACGCATCGGCCTGGTGATCAAGCTCTTTCCGGTGATCTCGTGGCTGGTGAAGGATCGCCCGCAACTGGCGGTCGCGATGCAGGTGCCGACCCACGAGAAACTCGGCATCGCTTTTGCCCGGGACAATGCAAGCTTATGCGATGCGGTCAATCATGCGCTGACGACCGTGCGGGGCAACGGCGAGTTTGCGCGCCTGCAGGCACGCTGGCTCTCGCCGTCCGGGCGCCCGTAACCGGATATCGCAGGCAACGTGTCGGCGTGTGCGGACTGGGCCGCCAAGGAACCTCGACGCTTGCGGCGGCGCAAGCTCGCCCGCCTATGGAGACGCCGGCCGCTTCTCCTCGAACTGGGCGAAGGGACCGACGGCGTAGACGATCCGGCCACCCACCATTGTGAGCAACGACTCCGTGGCTCCGATGTCGCCGGTCGGCGTGGTGAGATAGTCCTTGGTCAGCACCGCAAGATCAGCGAGCTTGCCGGCTTTGAGCGAGCCGCGCCTTCCATCGTCAAAGGTGAACCAGGCGCTGCCGAGCGTGTAGAATCGCAGTGCCTCCTCGCGCGTCGGCAGTTGTTCCTCGTCGCGCGTCGGCGTGCCGCCGACGGTCTTTCCGTCCACCATCCATTGCAGCGATACGAACGGATTGTACGACATCACGCGGTGGGCATCGGTGCCGCCGCCGATCGGGATACCGAGCTTGAGCGCGGTCATGATCGGCGGCGTCAATCGCATCGCCTCGTTCCCGCGCGCCTTGAGGAACGCCTCGCCGTTGAAATACATCGCATTCTGCATCAGCCAGCCGACCCCGAGCGCCTTCATGCGGCCGAGGCTCTCCGGCGAGGCGTCGTTCAAATGCGCGATCGACCAGCGCAGCGGCGCAATCGGAG
>Ga0068863_100005907_pt1 | contig 12001 bp, 11 predicted proteins | sample KBSSwiS62_FD_66596 | JGI IMG/M metagenome (GOLD analysis project Ga0068863, IMG submission 66596) | Switchgrass rhizosphere microbial communities from Kellogg Biological Station, Michigan, USA - KBS Switchgrass S6-2 | ecosystem: Host-associated > Plants > Roots > Rhizosphere > Soil ...
AGGCGACGCGCACGCTGGGCGGCCAGCAGCACGAGCTGGAAGATGTTCTCGACGTTGGGCAGACAGTCTTCGACGGTAATACGGGCCATGAATCTCTCGGAAAGCCAAGCAGCGGGGGAGGCAAGTCTACTGTAAAAACGCTTGGTTTTGCCGGGATTTGCAGGTACAGGCTCCCGTTTTCGGCCCCGCGGGCCGCGCTTCCCGGGAGGTTCAGCCCAGCAGATCGCCGAGCAAGCCCTTGAGCTCCGGCCGATTCGCTTCGTATCCGTGTCGCCCGGCAAGGATTTCCATGAGCTGTCCGACGGCCGTCTCGAAATCGTCATTGACGATGACCCGGTCGAATTCCGCGTAATGCGACATATCGGCAATGGAATCCCTGAGGCGCCGCCCGATGACTTCCTCGCTGTCGGTCTTGCGGTTGCGGAGTCGCAATTCGAGCTCGCGGCGTGATGGCGGCAGGATGAACACGGTCTGGCAGTCGGGCTGTGCCTTGCGCACCTGCTGTGCGCCCTGCCAGTCGATCTCCAGGATGACGTTGTGGCCGGCATTGCGCAGCGCCTCGACCTGCGCGCGGCCGGTGCCGTAGAAGTTGTCGAACACCTGCGCATGTTCAAGGAACGCCTTCTCGTCAACCATCCGATTGAATTCTTCCACCGAGATGAAGTGGTAGTCGCGCCCCGGCACCTCGGTGGGGCGTTGTTTGCGCGTGGTGTGCGAGATGGAGACCTTCAGCGTGGGATCACGCCTGAGAACCTCCTTGACGAGGCTGGTCTTGCCGGCGCCGGAGGGTGCCGCGATGACAAACAGCGACCCGCGCCGCCTGGATTCCGAACTCATCGGCCGTAGTCTATTCGAGGGCAATCAATGCCCAAAGGGGCCATTACGCGAACTGGTGGTTGCCGGATACAAGCGTGGAGCCTTTCCTGGCTCGCCTTGGGGAGTTGCGATGCGCCTGGTCAATCAGAACTGGTGGTTCACCACGTTGATGGTCAGTCAGCACAAGTACTGCCCCCCGCTGACGAAGGACATCAAGTGCGATGTCGCCATCGTGGGCGCCGGGTTTTCCGGCGTGGCAGCCGCGGCGCAATTCCTGCGCAAAGGGCTGAAGGTGGTGCTGATCGACAAGAACATCGTCGGCGGCAGTTCGTCGGGACGCAGCGCCGGATTTCTCACGCCCGACAGTGAGCTGGAGCTGCACCAGCTTTGCCGCCGCTACGGCAACCAGGCCGCGCGGGAAATCTGGGATGCGCCGCTCCAGGGCATCGACACGATCGTCGCGGCGATCAAAAAGTACGACATCAAGTGCGGCCTGCTGGAGCAGGACTCGCTGTTCCTTGGCCTGGGAAAAAGCGGTTACGAAGCGGCGGAGGCGGAGCTGCAATGTCGCAAGGACGTGGGCTTCACGGATCAGAAGCTCTACGACGCCACGCAACTCAAGACCATCCTCGGATCCGAGGGATACACCGCCGGCATTCGCTACGGGGGCACCTACGGCATCAATCCGCTGCAATGCCTGCAGGGGTTCAAGGACATCCTGGTTGACGACGGCATGCAGATCTACGAGAGCACGGCGATGAAGCGGCTCGACGGCCACACCGTGTACACGCACGGCGGAAGCATCACCGCAGATCACATCATCATCGCGGTCGACAAACTCGAGCCACACATCAGCCCGCTGTCCGCCGAGGTGTTCCATGCGCAGACCTTCCTGAGCGTCACCGAGCCGCTCACCGACAAGGAGCGCAGCATCCTGTTTCCGTCGGGCGGGCAGATGCAGTGCTGGGACTCGAAGCTGGTCTACACCTATTTCCGGCTGACGGCCGACAATCGCCTGCTGCTCGGCGGCGGTTCGGCGATCACTACCTTCCTGAAAGACGCATACAACAATCCCGGCATCATCAAGCGCGTGATCGCGGACTTCTACGAACACTTCCCGCAGCTGCAGAGCCTGGCTTTCATCCAGTTCTGGCCCGGCCAGATCGACACCACCCGCGACCTGCTGCCGACCATCGTCAGGCCGAAGGATCACCCGTATCAGCGCTTCATCTTCGGCTGCGTCGGCATTCCCTGGGCGACGTTCACCGGCAGCTTCGCTGCGCGCAATGTGCTCGGAGATGCTGACGACGACTACCGCAAGTACTTCAACTACTTCTCGAACGAGCGCTATTTCTGGCTGCCGAGCAGCCTCGGCAATGTGATCGGCAAGCCGATGCTGTTCTCGCTCTCGAACAGCTGGGCCAAGTTCCGCCAGGTCGACAAGCTGCGCGAGACTGCGGAAGGCCAGAAGGAATTCTGAGGCCGAAGCTTTCGCGGCTATTTTGCCGAAGCGGCGGCCTCGAGCTGATGCAACACCGCGGTCCACTGATTCTTCGCGGCTTTGGTAATCATGGCGTCCAGTCTTCCCGGATCCGTGGGCAGCCTGGCGCCGGCAGCCAGCAAGGCCGAGATGGCTTCCTCTGACTTCATCTGTTCGATGGCGGTTTGACCGCTCGAGTCCGCCGCCTCGATGTCCGCGCCGGCTCCGAGCAGCACGACGATCGAACTCTTGCGCTCCTGGTAGAAGAGCGCGGTACGGCCGGATTTGTCGCGTACGGTCACGTCGGCACCCGCCGCGAGCAACGCGGGCTTCGTCTCGTCGAAGTAGGGATCGAACAACGCCGTCCGCCCATCGTTGTCCCGCGCATTCGGATCGGCGCCCGCGCGGATAAGCGCTGCCACAACAGCCGCGTCGTTGGCCTCGAAAAGGGGCGTCTTGCCACCTTCGTCTCGCATGTCCGGCTTCGCGCCGGCGTCGATGAGCATCTCGATCACCTTCACCGAATCGAAGACGGCGGCATTGGGGTCGTCGTCGTCATTGACGTAACTGCCGGCGGCGGTCGACAGCAGCGGACCGCCCTCCTCGAAATTCGCGTTGACGTCGCGGTAATGATTCAACGCCAGCGCGACCATGCGGGGATCGCCGCTGCGGACGGTCGACCACAGAAACTGCTTCGCCTCCGCTCTGCCCCCCAAAGCGCCCTTCTCGAGCATGAGGCGCACAAGATCGACATCCGCGCAGTGCGCCGCGAACGCGATGGGCATGCCGCTGCCGAATCCGTCGCCGTATTCGTTCACCGGCGCGCCGGCGCGAATGAAGTCGCGCGCCAGCGCAGTTTTGCAGTCGGAGAGCAAGATACGCACCGCGTCTCCGGCATCTCGCGAGCGGAAATTCCAGTGTTCGTCACGGAGCCGCTGCATCGTGGTCTCGTCGCCTGTCACGTAAACGGCGGTGCCGGAGATCTTGTCGATGGCGCGCTCGATCTCCGAAACCACGGGCGGCATCTTCGGAAATCTGCCTTCCATTTCTTGGATTTCATCGTCGTCGAAAGAAAAGCTGCCTCCGTAATTGAGCACAAATTTGTCGCGCTCGCCGATTCTGAGCCGCGTGATGTATGTCGGAAGATCCGAAACCGGATAGATGTAGTAGCCATCGAGCGCGAAGTAATTGCCACGCCGGAAGAGATCAAGCAGCGGTGCAATGATTGCCGGATCAATGTGCGATCCATGCGAGCCCTTCACGAGGACGTTGCCCTCGCCGTGGTAGCGAACCTCGCCATCGCCATGCACCTCGACGCGATACGACGGGCAGGTGCCGTAGCAACCGGTTCGCTTCAGTGCGATGAGTATCTCTGACGGATCCGGGTTGTCAGGAAAACTGCGCTCGGCGGGACCGGAATAGTCCGCAGCGCGCGACCAGATATCGAGCTCCAGGCGCGCCGCGACCGGCTGTCCGTCTCGAACAAAAGGCTTGAAACGGGCCGTCTTGGCCGCGCGAGTCGCTTCCTCACGAAGATCGCTGATGCCGTACTTGGGGCTGGCAGTCACGACGTTGCCGCGCTCGTCGACTGTCAGGACAAAGACCCACCCCCCGAAATTCGGATTCGCAGTGGCGTCTCTCCAGGGTGTGATAACGCCTGGCTTTGGCTGGATCAGGTGACTTTCGATTTCCGCGCGGTCGTCTATTTCGACCAGCGTGGCGCCGGTTGCCGTCGGCGGCGAGATCAACGCGAGGAGCATTGTCGCGCCGGCGGGCAGTGCACGAAGCAGCAGACCCGTCCGCCGTGTCATTCGACGTTCTGCACCTGCTCGCGCATCTGCTCGATCAGCACTTTCATGTCCAGGGTAATACGCGTGGTGTCGAGGTCCTGGGACTTGGATGCAAGCGTGTTGGCTTCGCGATTCAGTTCCTGCATGAGAAAATCGAGGCGGCGACCGGCGGCTTCGCCACTGCCCATGACGCGGCGGGTTTCCTCGATGTGGCCGGTGAGCCGGTCCAGTTCCTCGGCCACGTCCAGGCGCTGCAGCTGCAGCACCAGTTCCTGCTCGATGCGATCGCGGTCCACGGCGGCCAGCAATTCCGCGACGCGTTCGTGCAGCCTCGTTCGCATGCGCACCTGGATTTCCGGCAGCCTCGCGCGCACCGCGGTGATGAGCGTGGCCAGCCCCGCGCAGCGCTGCTCGATGAGTTCACCCAGCCGCTTGCCCTCGCGCAGTCGCATGGCGCCGAGCTCGTCCAGAGTCTGCTGGAACAGCGAGCGCCCAGCGCCTAACAAGGCTTCGTTGTCCGGGCTGGTGGTCTCCACCACCCCGGGCCAGCGCAGCACCTCGACGGCATCCACGGTCGCCTTGGGCAGCGCTACCAGCACTTCCCGGACCGCGACCGACACGCGTTCGAGCGCTGCCGCGTCGAGGCGCAGTTCGCGTTCGCCGCCTGAAGCGCCGCGCAGGTGCATGGTGCAATCGACCTTGCCGCGCTTGAGGTTCTTCGTCAGCAGTTGTCTTAGGTCCGACTCGAGCGGCCGCAATTCCTCGGGCAGGCGAAACCCCGGCTCCAGGTAGCGGTGGTTCACGCTGCGCAACTCACAGGTGAGGGTTCCAAAGCCACCGGCAAGCTCGCGCCGTGCGAATCCCGTCATGCTTGCAATCATGGGGCGCTCTGAAGTTCTTCTGATTGACGCGGGGTGCGGTAAAGTGCGCGGCAGTTTATCAGAGCCCCCCACCCGCCTTGCGCATCGAATACGCCGAAGTCAGCCTGTTGGGCAATCGCACCGACAATCAGGATCGTGTGACCGTCGCGGTTTCGGAGCACTCGGCACTGCTGGTCGTGATCGATGGCATGGGCGGTCACTCGGATGGTGCGCGTGCCGCCGAGACCGCCATCAAGTCTCTGGTCGAGGCGTTCTGGCACACGCCGCAGCCCATTCTCGATCCGCTGGGTTTCCTGCACCTGTCGCTCGGGCGGGCGCACGAGGACGTCGCGAAGCTCGGGGTCAGCCTGCCGCTGGAGTTGCGACCGCGCGCCACCTGCGCCGTGTGCCTGGTGCAGAACGGCAGCGCGTACTGGGCGCACATCGGCGACAGCCGAATCTATCTCCTGCGGCGTGGCAAGGTCTTCAAGCGCACGCGTGACCACAGCCACGTCGAATTCCTGATGCGCGAGGGCGTGATCACTCCCGATCAGGCGCAGTCGCACCCGATGCGCAATTTCGTCGAATGTTGCCTGGGCGGCGAGCCATTTCTGCCCGAGATGTCCCTGGGATTGCGCGAGCCGCTGGAAGCCAATGACATCCTGATGGTGTGCTCCGACGGCCTGTGGGGCGGGCTCGATGAAATGGAAATCGGCGCTGCATTTCCCCCCGCGCGCGCGCCACTGCGCGAAGAGTTGCAGCGCCTCGCCGAGCGATCGGTCAGCGTGGTCGGAGCGGGCAGCGACAACACCTCGGCCGCCGTGGTGCGCTGGATCGGGAACGCCTGATGAACGCCAGGCCCAGCGGTCGCGCACCGGATGAGTTGCGCGCCGTACGCTTCACCCGTCATTTCACCAAGCACGCCGAAGGCGCGGTGCTGGTCGAGTTCGGCAACACGCAGGTGTTGTGCACCGCGAGTGTCGAGGAAATCGTGCCTGGCTTTCTGCGCGGCAAGAACCAGGGTTGGGTGACGGCGGAATACGGCATGTTGCCGCGCGCCACGCATACGCGGTCGCCGCGCGAGGCCGCCAAGGGCAAACAGAGCGGCCGAACGCAGGAGATCCAGCGGCTGATCGGCCGCTCGCTGCGCGCGATCACGGATCTCGCCGCGCTGGGCGAGCGCACCATCACGCTCGACTGCGACGTGTTGCAGGCGGACGGTGGTACTCGCACTGCGGCCATTACCGGCGCTTACGTGGCGTTGGCTGACGCCTGCGACGCACTGGTTGCCAGGCGGCTGATTTCCGCCTCGCCCCTGCATGGCCAGGTCGCGGCCGTGTCGGTGGGTATCTGTCGTGGCATACCCGTGATCGATCTCGATTACGCCGAAGATTCTGGCGCAGAAACCGACATGAACGTGGTCATGAACAATGGCGGTGGATTCATCGAAGTACAGGGCACCGCCGAAGGTCATGCCTTCCGCCGGCACGAACTCGACGCGCTGCTGAATCTCGCGGCCAGCGGAATTGCCCGGCTCTTCCAGCTGCAGACCGAGGTGCGCACGGCCGCCTGAGGTGGCCGCCGCAAGTCGCATGCTGCACAGGCGCGTAGTGCTCGCGAGTTCGAATGCGGGCAAGCTGCGCGAATTTTCCGAATTGCTGGGCTCGAGTGGACTCGAGCTGGTCCGGCAGTCCGACCTCCAGATCGCCGCCCCTCCGGAAACCGGCCACACTTTTCTCGAGAACGCCCTCATCAAGGCGCGCAATGCCGCGCGTCTCGCACAGTTGCCGGCAATCGCGGACGACTCGGGAATCGAAGTCGATGCTCTTGGTGGGGCGCCGGGCGTGTATTCGGCGCGCTACGCGGGAGACGACGCCAGCGACGAGAAAAATCTCGACAAGCTGTTGCGGGCGCTCGAAGGGCTGCCCGCGCCGCGCCGCACGGCCCGATACCGCTGCGTCATCGTCTTTGTCGAAAGTGCGCACGACTCGCAGCCGCTGATTGGAGAAGGCAGCTGGGAGGGCCGCATCATCGACGAACGTCGCGGTGAAGGAGGTTTCGGCTACGACCCGTCCTTCGTACCGCAGGGCGACTCGCGCACCGTCGCGGAAATGCCCGCCGCGGAGAAACACGCGCTAAGTCATCGCGGCCAGGCATTACGCGCTTTTCTCGCGCAGTTCGCCTCGAGGGCGCGCGCGTGAAGACTCCGCCGCTCGCACTGTATGCGCACTTTCCGTGGTGTGTGCAGAAGTGCCCTTACTGCGACTTCAATTCCTACACCCTGCGTGAAACGCTGCCCGAAGAGCGCTATATCGACACCCTGCTGCGCGATCTCGATGCACAGGCGGAACAGGTGGCCGGGCGTCCGCTGGTGAGCATCTTTCTCGGCGGCGGCACGCCGAGTCTGTTCTCGCCGGTGGCAATCGACCGTTTTCTCGAGCACGCCCGCCGGCGTCTCGGGTTCATCGACGCCGTGGAAGTCACGCTCGAAGCAAACCCGGGCACGATCGAACGCGGCAGGTTCAGCGAATATCGCGCGGCGGGCATCACGCGCGTCTCACTGGGTGCGCAGAGCTTCGATGCCCGCCAATTGAAGCTCCTGGGCCGAATACATTCGGCCGACGAGACAAGACGCGCCGCGGAGGAGTTGCACGCGGCCGGCCTCGACAATTTCAACCTGGATCTCATGTACGCGCTGCCGGACCAGTCGGCCGCGGACGCGGAGGCAGATCTGCGCGCGGCGCTCGAACTCGCACCGGCCCACGTATCGCAATATCACCTGACCATCGAGCCCGGCACGGTATTCGCCGCCGCGCCTCCACAACAGCCGGCCGACGACATCGTCGAAGAAATGCTGGCGCGGTCACTCGATACGCTGCGTGCGTCGGGCTTCGAGCAATACGAAGTCTCGGGCTATGCCCGCCACGGCGCGCGCTGCGCGCACAACCTCAACTATTGGACTTTTGGCGACTATCTCGGCATCGGCGCGGGTGCCCACGGCAAGATCTCCGATCCATCGCGCGAGCTGGTCTACCGCACGCAGCAGACGCGCGAACCACGCCGCTACCTGGCGGCCGACCCGATCGCGCTGGTGCGCAAGCCGATTGCGGTCAGGGACCTGACATTTGAGTTCGCCATGAACGGTTTCCGCCTGGTGGAGGGCTTCAGTGACGCCGTTTTCGAGGCGTCCACCGGCCTTAGGGTCGCGGTCCTCGAACGAGCCCTGGCGCCAGTCATGGCCCGTGGGCTGGTGGAGCGAGCCGCCGATGGATGGTGCGCAACTCCAAAAGGCTTTCGATTTCTCAACGAGATACTGGTCGAGCTGCTGCCGGACAGCGAGCCGGCGCGGGCCACGTAGCACGGGCGCCCGGTCTTTGGGCGTTTTTATGCACAGACGCCCCATGACGGGTGGTCAAACAAAGGGATTACGGCAGGTTTCAGTTCTGTTGCACGATATATAGGCCGCAGATACATGATCTTTAAGGATTTAATGGAATGGTCATTATTTGACCAAGATAACGGATTTGCGTTTTTTGCAGCGCTTTTGGATCGCCGGAGCCTTGCTACTCACAGAGTTATCCACACATTCTGTGGATAACGGAGAGCCGTTTTTGCCCTTGAGAACGCGGAATGACCCCGCTAGACTGCGCGCCCTTTTTCTTATGACCGGCCGGCAAAATCCGCCCGGATTTAGAGAGAACCATGAAAGCCGACACGCATCCGGATTACAAAGAAATCAACGTCAGCTGCACCTGCGGCAATGCGTTCAAGACGCGGTCGACTCTGGGACACGATCTGCAGGTCGAAGTCTGCGCCAACTGCCATCCGTTCTATACCGGCAAGCAGAAGATCGTCGATACCGCCGGCCGGGTGGACAAGTTCCGCAAGAAGTACGCGGCCGCTTCCAGCCGCTGAAGAACTTCCTTAGGGTCTACGACCACACATAAAGGCGCCCCTTTTCTGAATGAAGGGGGCGCCTTTTTGCTGGTCCCGGGCGCGCGACCGGAACTTGTTGTCGCGGCGCCATATCGGAGTTAAATACGAGCCCGGCCCGCATGCGGAGACTCGAACACATGAAGCGCACTCCCCTGATCGTTCTTTGCGTCGCGGCGACCACCGTTTTCGTGGCCGGCTGCGCCAGCAATCCCGCGACCGGCGGCAAGAACGTCGTGATGGGCACGATGGAGGGCGAAAAGAAGACCGTACAGAAGAACCACCAGGAGATTGTGAAGGCCATGGGCCTTTACGACGACCAGGCGACGCAGGAGTACGTCAACGTCGTCGGCAACCGCGTGGCGCGAGCCAGCGACCTGCCCAACGAAGAATTCAAGTTTTACGTGATCGACGACGAAGCCATCAATGCCTTCACCACCGGCTGCTGCAACGTCTACGTCAATCGCGGACTGCTGGTGAACATCAACTCCGAAGCTGAGCTGGCCGGCGTGCTGGGCCACGAGATCGGTCACATCACGGCCCGTCACCCTGCGCGCCGCCAGACGCGTGGAATGGCCGCCTCACTCGGCGCTATGGCAGCAGCCATCCTCACCGGCTCGAATGCCGTCGGGCAGCTCGCCAATATCGGTGCGCAGGCCTGGATGATGGGATACGGCCGCGAGAATGAAATGGAAGCTGACCGCCTCGGCATGAAGTACATGACGAAGGCCGGTTACGACCCGGAGCAGATCGGCAAGGTCTTCAGCATGTTCCAGGCGGGCGAAAAATTCGAGCGAGCGCGTGCCGCCGCGGAAGGCCGTGAACCACGTCTGTATCACGGTGTGTTCTCGAGCCATCCAAGTCCCGATGAGCGCGCTGTGCAGGCGGCGAAGGGCGCCGCGAACATCAAGGAAGCGCCGCCCGGTGGCTGGCTGGTGCGCCATGACGAGTACCTGACGACCATCAATGGCATCGCGTACGGCACGAGCAAGGCGCAGGGCGTGGTGCGTGACAACCGTTTCTATCACGCGGACATGAATTTCACGGTTGCCTTCCCGCGCGGCTGGACCGTCGACAACGGGCACGACAGCTTGCAGGCGCATACGCCGACAAACGACGCGATGATGATGATCAGGATGGACAAGAAGCCCGACAAGCAGGCGCCACGCGAGTATCTCCTGACCAAGCTGCAAGGGCAGTCGGTATTCAAGGGTGAACCCATCACCACCAGCGAGGGCAACGAGGGTTACGCGATCGTGACGCGCTCCGGCTCACCGATCGACAACGGCCTTGGCCCGGTGCGATGGGCCGCGGTTTATCGCGGCCAGAGCGTTTTCATTTTCGCGGGCGCCAGCAGGTCGGCGATGAATGGTGTTCCGGAAGTCGACGGTCTCGTCATGTCGGTCGCGACGACGCTGCGGGCACTCAAGCCTTCAGAATTCCCATTGGCCGAGCCCTATCGCGTCAAGGTGGTGAAGGCCACCGACAAGACGCGGCTGCCTGACTACGCCGCGGACATGCCCGAGGCCAAGTTCAAGGAAGAAACCCTCGAGCTGATCAACGCCATGTATCCGAACAAGAAGCCGAAACCCGGGGAGCTGTTCAAGGTCATCGAGTGACCCTTTGCAACGGCGCCCGTTTTTGCGCGGCCGTTGCCTTGATTCCGCTGCGCGGCCATGTAAGGCTGCCGCAAATCCATCGTGAATCTCACGCCGCGCTTCTTGCAGGGCTCTTCTGTCATGTCCGATAAGAAACTTGAACTGGTCGATACCGCCACTGGAAAGAAGGCGGTTTTGCCCGTGCGATCCGGGACTCTTGGTCCGTCGGTGGTCGACATTGCGCCGCTGGCCAAGGAGTTCGGTGCGTTCACCTACGACCCAGGCTATGGGGCGACGGCGGCGGTCGAGAGCAAGATCACCTACATTGATGGCGACGCGGGGGTATTGCTGCATCGCGGCTATCCGATCGAGCAGCTCGCGGAGCAGAGCTCCTTCATCGAGGTTGCCTATCTACTGCTGAACGGCGAACTGCCGACCAGTGCCGAGCTCGACCAGTTCGAGCACAGCATCCGCAATCACACGATGATCAACGAGTCGCTGCTGCGCTTCTATGGCGGCTTTCACCACAACGCCCATCCGATGGCGATGGTGTCGGCGGTGGTGGCGTCGATGTCGGCGTTCTACCACGACTCGATGGACATCCATAACCCGCGGCACCGCGAGATCTTCGCACACCGCATCGTCGCCAAGCTGCCGACAATCGCCGCGGCGGCCTACAAGCATTCTCTCGGCCAGCCGTACGTCTATCCGCGTAACGATCTCGGTTACTGCGCCAACATGCTGCACATGCTGTTCGCCGTACCGTGTGAACCCTACAAGGTCGATCCGGTTGCAGCCGAGGCGCTCGACCTGCTGTTCATCCTGCACGCGGATCACGAGCAGAACGCCAGCACGTCGACGGTGCGTCTCGCCGGCTCGACCGGCGCCAACCCGTACGCGGCGATTTCCTCGGGCGTTTCGGCGCTCTGGGGCCCGGCACACGGCGGCGCCAACGAAGCCGTCCTCGAGATGCTGGAAGAGATCGGCACGGCCGACCAGATTCCGAAGTACCTCGCCATGGCGAAGGACAAATCCAGTCACTTCCGCCTCATGGGATTCGGGCATCGCGTCTACAAGAATTTCGACCCGCGCGCCAAGATCATCCGCGCCATGTGCCACAAGGTGCTGGAGCGACTTGGCCGCTCGGACAACCCGCTGTTCGAGCTCGCGCTCAAGCTCGAGGAAGTCGCGCTCAGGGATGAATACTTCATTGCGCGCAAGCTGTACCCGAATGTCGACTTCTACTCGGGCATCATCTATTCAGCGCTCGGCATCCCGCGCTCGATGTTCACCGTCATGTTTGCGATCGCGCGCACAGTCGGCTGGGTGGCGCACTGGCAGGAAATGATCTCCGATCCGGCCATGCGTATTGGCCGCCCGCGCCAGCTCTACACGGGTCCGACGAAGCGCGATTACAAGGAAATCAACGGGCGCTGAGCGTTACTGGGCCGTCGCGTCGACGTCCAGCAGTACCTCGAGTTCTTCGGCGTCGATGCGCCGCATCGGCTTGCCGTCGACCGGGCT
>Ga0068863_100005910_pt1 | contig 11999 bp, 11 predicted proteins | sample KBSSwiS62_FD_66596 | JGI IMG/M metagenome (GOLD analysis project Ga0068863, IMG submission 66596) | Switchgrass rhizosphere microbial communities from Kellogg Biological Station, Michigan, USA - KBS Switchgrass S6-2 | ecosystem: Host-associated > Plants > Roots > Rhizosphere > Soil ...
AGTGCTGCTGGCGGGGGGCAGCATGACGCTGCTATTACGCCTGGCTCCGCAAAGCGCTGTGGCAGGACTCGAACCTCGTCTGGATGTGTTCGTGCTGCTGTTCGCCACGGTAACAACTTTGGCGGCGGGCCTGTTCTTCGGATTGACGCCAGCCTGGCAGAGCTCGCGTGTGGACCCATATCAGGCCCTGAAAGGCGGCGGACGGACGGTATCCGGTGCGCGGCAACGTCTACGGTCGGGGCTGGTGGTGGCCGAGGTGGCCCTGACGCTAGTGCTGCTGATCACGGCGGGGTTATTCCTGCGGAGCTTCGCGCGTCTACAAACGGTCAACCCCGGTTTTGATCCGCGCGGCGTCTTGACCGCCGCATATTCGCTGCCGGCAACATATGCGAATCCCGTGAAGCAGGCCGCTTTCGCGCGGAACGTACTTGACCAATTGCGAGGCGCGAAGGGCGTGACCGCGGCGTCCATTGGAAGGCCGATCCCTTTCGGCAACGATCTCGAAGGCGCCGCATTCAGGATTGAAGGGCGGAGCGTGCCGGCCGGTGAAGCGATGCCGCAGGGAGAGCGCCGCTGGGTGACTCCGGATTTTCTGCAGACTCTGGGGATCCGGCTGGAGCGGGGCCGTTTCTTCGGCGATTTGGATCGCGCGGGCACGGACCCGGTGGTGGTGATCGACGAAAAGCTGGCGCGCCAGTACTGGCCGGCGGAAGATCCGATAGGCAAGCGGATGCAGCCAATGTCGGGAGAGGGATGGTACACGATTGTCGGAATCGCGAGTCATGTGATGCAATCGGACCTCGCGGGCGACACCGGCCGCGGCGTCTATTACAACAGCCTGTACCAGCGTCCGATGCAGATGGGATACATTCTGGTGAAGTCATCCGGCGACTTGTCGACCGCGGCCGCTACCATCCGTAGTGCAGTGCGGGTGGCGGACCCGAGTCTGCCGTTGTACGACGTGAAGACGATGGAAACTCTTCTAGCGGATTCGCTGGCTCCCAGACGGTTTGCGATCCGGCTGCTAGGCTTCTTCGCCGCAGCGGCCCTGCTTCTGGCCGCGCTCGGACTTTACGGAGTTCTCAGTTGCGCAGTCACGCAGCGCACGCGGGAGATTGGCATCCGCATCGCCCTCGGCGCCGAGCGTGGCGCGGTGATGAGACTGGTGGTGGGTGAGGGGCTGCGCCTCGCAGGAATCGGAATAGCGATTGGGATTCTAGCGGCGATGCTCTTCAAGCGCGTGATAGAGAGCCAGTTGTTTGAGATCCGCTCATTCGATCCTCTGACGATCGCCGTCATGGTGTGCGTGCTGATGTCGGCGGCGCTATTGGCCAGTTGGCTGCCCGCCCGGCGGGCGATGCGCGCAGACCCCGCGGTCACCCTGCGTTATGAGTAGGGACCAGAATCCCAGTAAGCTGGGTCATGGTGACGCCGCTGAGCGATCTTGCGAAATACACGCTGCTTGTGGTGGGGGCGCTGTTTCCGATTGTCAATCCGATTGGTAACACGCCGATCTTCCTTTCGTTGACGCGCGGGCTGTCGAGCCATGGCCGGACGGTGCTGGCGCGGATGATAGCTCTTAATGGCCTAATCCTGTTACTGGCTTCGATTTTCATCGGGACGTACATCCTGGCATTTTTCGGCATCTCGCTTCCTGTGGTGCAAGTGGGTGGCGGATTGGTAGTGATTTCAACGGGGTGGACCCTGCTGCGCCGGCCGGCCGACGACGATGACCGGGAACAAGGGAGCAAGAAGGAGTGCGAAGAGCAGACGTATTCCCGCCAGGCGTTCTATCCTTTGACGCTGCCGCTGACAGTGGGGCCGGGTTCGATTTCGGTGGCCATCACGGTAGGCGCGAACCGGCCGGAAGGATCGGATCTGCAATGGCCGCTGATCGCGGGTATGGTGTTGGGGTGCGTGGTGATCGCGATTTCCATTTACTTGAGCTACCGGTTCGCCGAGCGGATCGGACATACACTGGGCGATGCGGCGATGAACGTGATCATCCGACTCTCGTCGTTCATCCTGCTGTGTATTGGGGTTCAGATCATGTGGAATGGCGTTAGTACTCTGCTGCGCACGGTTGTCCGGTGAATGCGATGGCTAAGCAGGAGAATACGGTGGTATTGGTTACCGGCGCATCTTCCGGTATCGGACGATGCTGCGCAGAGCTATTAGCCGCGCGCGGCTATAAGGTATATGGGGCATCGCGGCGGGAGGTAGATCTGGCGGGCGTTGAGTCGCTGGTGATGGATGTCACGAGCGACGAATCGGTCTCGCGAGCGACTGCGGCGATTATTGAGCGGGAAGGCCGGATCGATGTGGTGGTGAACAATGCCGGCATCTCAATTGCAGGGGCCGTAGAGGATTGTTGCGCGGCCGATGCCCGGGAACAGTTTGAAGTTAATTTGTTTGGAACGCTGCGGGTCTGCCGCGCGGTCCTCCCTGCGATGAGACGGCAGGGCTCCGGCTACATTATCAACGTAGGCTCTATCGGCGGGTTGGTCGCGATTCCGTATCAAGGGCTTTATAGCGCTTCGAAATTCGCGCTGGAGGGCTTGAGCGAGTCGCTACGTCTGGAGGTACGGGACTTTGGCGTCCGCGTCGTTCTGATTGAGCCCGGGGATCACCGGACGGCGCTTACGTCCAACCGGCGATTCGTGGAATCGAAGGTTTACGGCGAACGGTTCGATTGCGCGATTGCGCGGATGGCTCTTGATGAACAGGGCGGTCCGAGCCCGGAAGGTGTGGCGCGGCTGGTGCATCGTGTGATCCAAAAGCCCAATCCGCGGTTGCGGTACACGGTAGGTCCGGTGATGCAGCGGGCGGCGGTGTGGCTGAAGAGGCTGTTGCCTTACGCTCTGGTTGAGAAGGCAATGCGGGAATATTATGGGCGGTGAACATTTCGTGCTGCGCGCACGGGGACGTAAGCATTACGTGCGTGATTTTGCGGGGCCGCTTTCCATCAAGACGGTAATTGACGGCAGGGTGGGTTGGAAGACCGGCGGGCAGGAAGTCCTGGTCGATGAGTGCTCGTTTCTGGTGTTGAATGACGGCGAGCCTTATTCAATGGAGATTGATGTGCGGGTTCCGGTTCGCACGTGCTGCGTGTTTTTCCGGCAGGGCTTCGTGGAGCAGGTGTTCCGGTCCATGGTGTGTTCCGATGAGGGACTGCTCGACCAGCCGGAGTTGAATACGGGGGGCATTCCGTTTTTATCGCGGCTGCATTTTCGCGATGAACGGGTGATGCCGCGGATGATGGCAATCGCAGTGTCCGGAGATGCTTCTTCAATGTGGCTGGATGAGCAGTATCTGTTGTTGGCACGTGACCTGGTCTTTCTGTATCAAGAGGCCCAACGGCAAGTTCGACGATTGCCCGCGGCACGCGCGGGCACACGGCGCGAGATTTTCGGGCGTGTGGAGAGGGCGCGTGAATTCATGCACGCCTTTTCAGGCGAGGCTCTACGCCTGGATGAAATTGCCAAAGCCGCCTGCCTTTCGACGTATCACTTTCATAGACTGTTCTCCGTGGCGCTCGGTGAATCGCCACATTCCTATTTGACGAAGCTGCGGATGGATCGCGCACGGTTACTTCTGGAAAGGGGATTTCCGGTTACGGAGGTTTGCGGGTTGGTGGGATTCGAGAGTCCCGGATCGTTCAGTACGCTATTTCGAAAGAAATTTGGCGTGCCTCCGAGTGAAATTCGCAAGATTCGAGAAGCGGGATTGGTGGCCGGTTGATAAGGTTGAGCGTATGGTAAGCCGAATCAGTATCGTGATGTTAGGAGTGCGGGAATTGGCCCGTTCCGTGGCGTTTTACCGGGATCAGGTTGGGTTCACGTTGCAGCATCAGACTCCGGGTTTCGCCTTTCTGAACGCAGGTCCAGTGACTTTGTGCCTGAGCGAGGCGCTCGCCAAGAACAAGGAGCACGTGGCCGGCGCTACCGAGATTGTTCTCGCGGTGGAGCATGTGCGCGATGCTTTCGTGGAACTGCAAGCATTGGGCGTCGAGTTTGTGAACGAGCCGCGGGTGGTTACCGGCGCGTCATGGGCCGCGAATTTCGTAGACCCCGACGGGCATCTGCTTTCGGTCTTCGGACCGGAATAATCAGGCCAGTACTTGCTTGATTACGGCGCCGCCCGTATCGGTGAGGCGCATGTTGCGGCCGGCGCTGTAGTAGGTGAGGCGCATGTCGTTCAGGCCCATCAGGTGAAGCACGGTGGCGTGGATGTCGCGCATGCGGTAGATGTCCTGGACTGCCTTGAAGCCCAGGTCGTCGGTGGCGCCGGTTACTGTGCCGGGTTTGGTGCCGCCGCCCGCGAAGAAGATGGTCATCGCGCGGGTGTTGTGATCGCGGCCGGCTTTGTCGCGTAGGTCGGCGGGGTTGTCGGGCGTGCGTCCGAATTCGCCCATCCAGACGACTAAAGTGCTGTCCAGAAGGCCGCGCTGCTTCAGATCTTTGAGGAGTCCCGCGATGGGCTTGTCTGTTTCCTTTGCGTTCTTGCGGTGGCCTTTGATCAACTCGGTATGGCTGTCCCAGGACTGACTGGGTGTGTAGATCTGGACGAAGCGGACTCCGCGTTCGACTAACTGGCGGGCCATGAGGCAGCGCTTGCCGAAGGACTCGGTTTCCGGTTCGTTCATACCGTAGGAGTCTTTTGTGGCCTGTGATTCCTTGGTCAGACTGAGGACGCCGGGGACTTCGGCTTGCATGCGGTAGGCCAGTTCGTAGGCGTCGATGCGGCCCTGGAGGTCAGGATTGCTGAAGTGCGTCTTGAGCCACTCCTGGTTGTAGGTGCGCAGGAGGTCCATCTCTTCACGCTGTGCGTCGGCGCTGACGGATTCAGGTGGATTGAGGTCGCGAATGGGCTCTCCCTTCCAGCGCAGGACGGTGCCCTGATAGCTGGCGGGGAGGAAGCCGCTGCCCCATTGCTGCGAGCCGCTGAAGGGAATGGAGCGGAAATCCGGCAGGACCACGAAGGCCGGGAGATTTTGATTCTCAGAGCCGAGGCCGAAGGTGACCCAAGAGCCTACAGAGGGGCGGCCGGGGATCACCGCTCCGGTGTTCATCAAGAAGACGGCGGCCGGGTGGTTGCCGTTTTCGGCCTGAATGGACCGGACGAAGGCCATGTCGTCAACGCAGGTTGCCAAGTGCGGGAATAGGTCTGACACCGGCATGCCGCATTTTCCGTATTGCTTAAATTCGAACGGACTCTTCAAGATGAGGCGGGGCTTGGCGAAAAGATTGGGCTGGTCTGTGTTCTTCTCTTTGCTCCAGTCCATCACGGTGTTATCGAACTTCGATAGGGCCGGCTTGGGATCGAAGGTATCTACCTGACTAACGCCTCCGAGCATGCTGAGGAAGATGACCGATTTTGCTTTGGGCGCGTGATGCGGGGGCTTGGGAGCCAGGGGACCGGGCGCGGCCTGGGCCTGGTTGAGAAGATTCATCAACGCGACGCCGCCTACGCCAGTGAGGCTCTGATAAAGGAATCTTCTGCGATCTTGATCGTTAGGCATCGTTTAGTCCAGGTAAAGAAATTCGTTCAGGTTGAAGAGAACTACTCCGAGGCGCGTGAGCGCCTGATCCGGTGGTGACTTTTCGAAGAGCGTCGCGGCCCGTTGCGCTTCGATGGCGGATGGGGCACGATCAACTGCGAGCCAGAAAGCCTTGTCGATTTGCTTTTCACGGGCTGGCCCGGCCAGTTCGATCACGCGTTGCGCAAAATGTTTCGCTTCGTTGTTGGTGAACTCGCTGTTCAGAAGTGTGAAGGCCTGCGGAGCTACGGTGGTGGTGCTGCGGCGGGCGCAGGTTTCGCTCATGTTCGCGCCGTCGAATACTTCCACCATCTGATTCATCACGGAGCGGCGCTGAAAAGTATAGATGGTGCGGCGGCGCTGGTCCTTCTCATCGGACGGGAACCATTTGAAGAACTCGAAGCCCTCGGCCACGTCGGACGGAATGTCGAGGAAGACGCCGGGCCCTCCTGGGGATTTTTCCAGGCGGCCTGCCACAGCGAGTATGGAGTCTCGAAGGGTTTCCGCTTCCAGACGCTGCCAGTTCATGCGCCACATAAGGCGGTTGTCAGGATCGACTTCGGTGAATCGCTTCGCATCGGGATTCTCGGTGGACTGCTGATAGGTATTCGAAAGGAGCATCATCTTATGCATTGCTTTGAGGCTCCATTTCTTTTCCATGAACTGCGTAGCGAGATAATCGAGCAACTGCGGATTCGAGGGCCGGTCGCCGTTCTTCCCGAAGTCGCTGGGGGTGCGGATGATGCCGTCGCCGAAGTGATGCTGCCAGAGACGGTTCATCATGACGCGCGCGGTGACCGGGTTATCGGGGCTGGCAATCCACGATGCGAGCGCGGTGCGGCGACCGGAACTTCCACCGGCGAACGGGATGGTGGCAGGCTCGGATTTCCCAGTGATGCAGGAGAGGAATCCGGGCTCTACTTTTTCGCCCTTGTTAGCGAGTTCGCCTCCAGCCAGCACGTAGGTTTCGGCGACGGATGGCACTTGGGGAGGTACTACGTCGGAGACAGCGTAAGCCACGGGGCGATAGCGCGGAAAAGCATCAGAGAATTTACGGGCGTTCGTCTTGACCCTTTCGTGTTCCTTGCGCTCGTCGGCGGTATATATGGGGTCTTTCTGGTCCTTGAGAGCTTTCAGGAAGTCGGCGGCGTTCTTGTCGTCAGGCTTCAAATTCTTCGCGGTGATGTATTTCTGTTTTAAACGTTCTTCTATCTTCTTGAGACCTTCGCTCGCCGTTTCCGATTCGTCTTCGTACTGGCGCATCAGACGTTTCATGAGCGCCGGATTTTCCACTTCAGTGAACGGCGCAGGGCGGTCTTCCACGCGCGTGGCTGCAAAGAACGACTGGAAGCGGTAGAAATCGCGCTGCGGGATGGGATCGTATTTGTGATCGTGGCAGCGGGCGCAGCCCACCGTCAGGCCGAGGAAGACCTGGGGGATGGTCGTCGTGATTTCATTGAGAACGTCCTGGCGAAGCTGTGTCTTGAAGTTGGCGTCCGCCTCCCAAGTGCCCATTCGCAGGAAACCCAGGGCGGTCAGGCGGTCAGCGCCCGCGCCCCGCTCGAGTTCGTCTCCAGCCAATTGTTCCTTGATGAATTGGTCGTACGGCTTGTCCTTGTTGAAGGCGCGGATCACGTAATCGCGGTAGCGCCAGGCAGTGGGCCGTTCCCCATCAATCGCGAAGCCATCAGATTCGGCGAAGCGGGCAAGGTCGAGCCAGTGACGGGCCCAGCGTTCCCCGTAGCGCGAGTCGGCGAGGAGTTTATCGATGAGCTTCTCGTAGGCATCGGGAGCAGTGTTGGTGGCGAACTCCTGGACCTCCTCCGGTGATGGAGGGAGACCGATGAGGTCGAAGTAGACGCGGCGGATCAGCGAACGGCGGTCGGCTGGCGGAGCGGGGGTAAGGCTCTTGGATTCCAGCTTGGAGAGGATAAAGGCGTCAATCGGGTTGCGGATCCATGCCTTGTTTTGGGCTGCCGGGATGGAGGGTGGTTGAGGCTTATGGAGCAGCCAATCCATGTGCGGGTCGGCGGATTTAGTGGTCTCGGCGAGCGGCGCCATCTCATTGATGGCCGCCGTCAGTTTCGCCAGAGCATCCGCGGGGAGTTCGCCGCCGAGGGGCATCCGTGGATTCTTTTCGCCTTTGATGTATTGGATTAGCAGGCTTTGCGACGCGTTGCCAGGTGTGAGGGCGCGGCCGTGCTTGCCTCCAGTCAGAAGCTGATCGAGCGACGCTATGGTCAGGCCGCCGGAAGCTTTGGCCTGGGAGTGGCAGGCGTTGCAATGCTCCGTAAGAAGCGGCTGGATGCGGTCCTTGAAGACGGCGTCGTTAGGGGCGGCGATCAGGCATGTTGCCCAGAGGAAGGCGATGAGGCGGGGCATGGCTACACCCGGAATTCTATCAGAGTGGAATGCCGGCGGACGGCCATACGCCCGCCGGCCGCCTCTCTATTTGAAGCGGTGGACGATGGGGCAGTTGATAATGCTGCCCTGCGATCCGAAGGGTGCGCCGTCGATCCCCGTAATGAAACCACGCTGGGCAAATGACAGGATTTCAAACTCCTCGGTTAGCCGTGAGCGATAACCTTTGTCGATGGCCGATTGGGTCCACTGGTAGGTGTTGAGATCCCATAGCGGGCTGTAATCGGTGGCGACGGTTGGAATCCCACCGAGTACGTTCAGCGGCCGGCGGCCATCCAGAATTGCGCTTTCGATGCCCTGGCGTTGTGGGTTCTCGCAACCGCGCGGCCCATTGATGGCGACGAAGATGCGCTCCACGGCGCTGAACGCGCTGTCATCATTACCTACTTCTATGTCGTTGAGGCCCGGCGCCAGTGTTGCTTCTTCCAGTGCGGCAACCAGGGCAGAGGAAGCGTCGGTGCTGAGGTAGAGCACCGGCCGCGCAAAGCTGAATCCGGGAACGAGGCGCATGGTGACTGTAGACGCGCCGGGATTGGATTTGTTGTAGTTGATGGCCATCACGGTATCGAGCACGGCCTTGTGGTTGATGGAGCCGTCCACATTGAAGAAGCCGGCCGGGTCGCCAGCGGCCACGATGGGCGCGTTATAGATGTGCTCTCCGGCGTTCATGACGCGGACAAGAGGCGAATAACTTGCGTCGCCGATGGAGCCGGGCTCTGCAATGGACGGCGGAAATGGCGTGCCCGGAGGTCCTGGAACCACGCGCCGTTCGGGGGTGAAATCGACGTAACCGGCGTCGAAGGTGAGCGTGGAATCCTTATTCAAAGTTGCCGTGCGAACGGCCCGCGAGCTTACGTTCGCGTAACTTAATTTTGAGGAATGATTCAAGCCAAGAGCCTGGGCGTTAGCCGCATCAGTGGTGTCGGTAAGGATGTACCAGACCGTGCGATTGCCATCGCGAACAGTGCCGCGATAGAGCGGCAGGACTATAGTGCCGGCGCGATCGTCGAGCTTTCCCGAGGTAAGCAACTGCAAACGCCCGACCAGTTCCTTTTGAACCGATGAAGGCTCTGGTCCAAAGTATGTCTCTGGAACGTCCGCTCCCACAGACGGCGAGACGGGGTTAATAGCGCAACCCGGACCATCGGGGACGGCCTGCGCGAAGAGCGCCGGTGTGAGTGTGGCCGTCAGGAATAAAACGGAATAATTCAGGATATAAGACGCAGTAACTTTCATTGTGTTCTCCTGCACTGGAATTCGCGAGGCGGACGCGAAAGTTACGTCGGGAAATGAAAAAACGATGAGTTTGATTTTGTTGAGTAAGTCGTAACTCTCAGGTGGTGTGTTGCGAAGTAATGAACAGGAGGGCGCCGCGGAACTGGACGAATTGATGCGCGGCTACCAGCAAGCCGATCCTTTGGCGACGGCATCGCTCATTGAAGCAGTGACGCCATTGTTGTATCGGTACTTCTGCTATCGCCCCGCCAGCCGGCACCACGCGGCTGATCTGGTTCAGGAGGTTTGGCTTCGCATTCATAAATCGCGCCATACTTACAGGCACGGGGATCCGGTTTTGCCGTGGGTGTACGCGATTGCGAGGCACGCCGAGGTAGATGTTTACCGAAAGCGGCGCCGCATCGAGATGGTGGAATATCAAATGGATGCTGTGCCCGAAGTGGCATCGGCGAATCCGGAAATGCGTGGAATACCGTCATTTGAGGCGCTGATGGCGGAGTTGCCAGAGAGCCAGCGCGAGGTGGTCACTATGCTAAAGGTAAGCGGCATGAGCATCGAGGAAGTTGCCCGGGCCACGGCGAACAGCGTTGGATCTGTGAAGCAGAAGGCTCACCGGGCATACGAAAAGCTGCGGCGGCTGCTGGAGGCGCGAGTGGACTCGCGGGAAACGCAAACTCGATGACGTGCCGGGACCTGGATTTTTTGCCCTTACGGGACGACCTGCCCCCGGCTGCCCAAGAGCATTTGAGCGAATGCCCGGCGTGCCGCACGCTTCATGCTGCTGTCCAGATGCAATCATTTGCGCCGCCGAAGGAGCTGAATGCTCAGGTCGCCGCGCTCATTCTGGCCGGGTTAAAGCCGGTAAAACCCCTGCCTAATCGCGCGGTACTGACATTCGAGGTTCTGTTGTTCGGCGGCCTGGCGGTTGCCGCGGGCGCGTGGTATTGGGGCACAGCAGGATGGGCGGAGCTTTCGCGCGGACAAGCCGCGGTGATGTTTGCTTTGCTGGGGACGGGCGTATTGCTGGTCTGCGACCAGATGACGCGCCTGATGGTCCCGGGAGCGAAGATGACGGTGCAACCGTGGATGGCGGTGGGACTGTCCTTGACCACGCTGCTGATGGCGGTTCTCTACCTATTCCCTTATGAGTCGGATCCGGAGTTCTTTACAACCGGTCTGCACTGCTGGTTGGCGGGACTAATATGTGCCGGAGCGACCGCGCCGTTTGTTCTGTTCTCAATACGAAGGAGCGCCGGTGTGACTCGAGTTTGGCACGGGGCAGCTACCGGCCTGGTTTGCGGGTTTGCGGGCCTCGCCATGGTGGAAATTGCGTGTCCGCTGCTGGAACGGTCGCATATTGTCGCGTGGCACATGGGAGCTGTGTTGACTGCGGCACTGACGGGCGTGATTGCGTCGGAATGCTGGAATGAAATTCACAGGAGATTCTGGAAATGAAGGGTATCGCGATTGCATTAGTTTGCGGATTGACAGCGGCCGCACAAGCTGGATGGGCGAGTGACGGAGACAAGCGAGTACCGGTGTTGGTGGAATTATTCACGTCGGAAGGCTGTTCGAGTTGTCCACCGGCCGATGTGCTGCTGGAGAGCCTGGACCGTACGCAGCCAGTGGCTGGAGCCGAGATCGTCGTGCTGAGTGAGCACGTGGATTACTGGAATCAGATTGGATGGACGGATCCGTTTTCGTCGCCCCGATACTCGCAGCGGCAGCAAGGGTATGCGAAGCGCTTCGGGCTGGACGGAGGCTACACTCCGCAAATGGTTGTCGATGGGGGCACGGAATTTGTCGGTAGTGACGGCCGGCGCGCGTTGTCGGACATCGGGAAAGCCGCCCGAGCACCAAAGGCCACCGTCCGAATCTCGCCGACAGGAAATCCATCCCGGGCTCGGGTTGACGTGGAGGGAGCGGTGAATGGAGACGTGTTTGTCGCGGTGGCGTTGAACGAAGCTGTCTCTCAAGTGATGCGCGGGGAGAACAAAGGCCGTAAGCTGAGCCACGTGGCCGTGGTGCAGAGTCTGATTCAGATTGGAAAGGTGAGCAGTGGCGCGAGCTTTTCGAAAGAGATTGATTTGCCCACGGACAAGAATGTCGACCCGCATAAATATCGCATTGCAGCGTTTGTGCAAGAGCGTGGACAGGGACGGGTGCTGGGCACAGCGTTGCTGCGGCCCTAAAAATTAATTGAACCAAAAGGAGAAAAGTATGAAGTACCAACGAAGGGAGATGTGTGTCCTCTTGCTGAGTGGAGCCGTGGCGATTGCAAGCTTGGCTCTTGCCGCCGGTAGTGGGTCAGTAAATAAAGACAGCAAGGGTGTGGCCGTTAAAGGCTATGACGTAATCGGCTATTTCGATGAGAAGCGGCCGGTGAAAGGAGTAGAGGAATTCAAGTTTGACTATCAAGGAGCCACGTATCTGTTCGCATCAGCGGCGCACCTGGATCGGTTCTCGGCGAGTCCGGAGAAATACCTTCCGCAATACGGCGGCTACTGCGCGTATGGCATGGCAAAAGGACATAAGGCGCCCGTGGATCCGGAAGCTTGGGGCGTGATCGACGGAAGGCTCTATTTGAACTATAGCTTGGGTGTACGAAAAGATTTCTCGAAGGACACGGCCGGATATATTCGGGAAGCAGATAGGAACTGGCCCCAGTTGAAGTAAGAACGTGATCAGGGGGCCGCGCGCAGGCCCCGCCGTCCTTCTTGTTTCTTATTTTGGTGGGCTTTGTTTCAAGATCCAGACCTCAGCGACTTGCGTGCCCCGGCCGTTGCCGCCCAGGCCCGGTTCC
>Ga0068863_100005911_pt1 | contig 11998 bp, 9 predicted proteins | sample KBSSwiS62_FD_66596 | JGI IMG/M metagenome (GOLD analysis project Ga0068863, IMG submission 66596) | Switchgrass rhizosphere microbial communities from Kellogg Biological Station, Michigan, USA - KBS Switchgrass S6-2 | ecosystem: Host-associated > Plants > Roots > Rhizosphere > Soil ...
TTGCGTCGGTTGAGCTCCGCGATGACAGGCTCGAACACGGGATCGCCGAGCCAGACGTTGCCATAGCTGGTGAACACCGAGACGCCGTCGGCCTTGAGCACGTCGAGCCCGAACTCGAGCTCGCGCAGGCTGCCTTCGACATCGGTGAGCGGCAACGCGACGAACATGCCGAAGCGGCCGGGATGATCCTGCACCAGCCGCGCGGCGTATTCATTGCACTCGCGGGCGACACGGCGGCCGTCCTTGCCGGTGAACGCGCTGCCAGGCGTGGTCACCGACGTGATCGCGGTCGCGACGCCTGATTTGTCCATATCGTCGAGCGACTTGGAAACGCTCCAGGCGATCATTGGCGGCTGCAATTCGCTCTTGAACTCCGCCACGTATTTCGGGGGCGCGATGTGGTGATGGACGTCGATGCGGTGCGGCTTGCCCGGGCTTGCCGCCGGTGCCTGGGCCAGCGACGTCCTTGGTGCAAAGCCGGCGGCGGCGCTGAGCCCCAAGGCAGCCGCTCCCCCCAGCACCGTTCGCCGGCTCAGCGCCGGCGCGGCCGGCATGAACGCGGGTTGCTCGCAACACGCACAGCCGCGAAAGGAATAGCGGCGCCCGGTCTTCATCATCATGGTCGTTTCCTCACCCGAATGCTTGGCTTTGCGCCTTGCCTTGAGCACGGATGATTCCAGCAATAGCGCAGCCGCGCCAGTCATTCTTTTGCGGACGGCATCAGCCGAAGCGTTTCCACAAATCGCGCGCGAGCTTCTTGATCCTGCCGGAGATCGTGGCCGGCGGCGTGTCATCTTCCGCCAGCCGCAGACCGACGCTGGTGACGCGGCCACTGGCCATGCGATGCGCCACCAGCGCGATCGGCCCAAGCTGCACCACGTCGCCCTGCTTCGGCCGGCGCCGGCTTTCCTCGACGAAGTAATCGGCGAGCGGCATCTCGGCGTCCTCGGGCGCGACCACGAGACCATAGATCTCGGCGAGCGCGCCGAGCGTCACGTCGCCCGATACGAAGAAGTCGCCGAGCAGACGCGGGTCGGGCACGGCCGGCGGCGGCATGTCGACGAAGAAGCGATCGAGCGCCTGCGCCCGCTCCGGCGGCGCCAGCAGGTAGACATAGTCGCCCTGCCGTACCGGGTGAGCTTCAGCTGGGCTGAGAATTTTCTGCTCGCGCACCACCAAGGTCGGCCGCGCCCAGGAGGGCAGCAGACCGCGTTTCAAATAGGGGCTGTTGACGGACACCGGATAGCCCACGATTTCCTGCTCGAGCTGCCCCGGCAGGTCGAGCTCGACGCGTCGCGGCAGAGGATCGTGGCGCGGCAGCGCGAGGTGCAGCCGCCGCGCCGCCGCGGGGATCGTCCAGCCCTGGACCAGCAGCGAGGTCAGCACCACGACGAACGCGATGTCGAAATAGAGGTAGGCGTAAGGCAGATCGACGAGCAGCGGAATCGACGCCAGGAAAATGCCGACCGCTCCGCGCAGGCCGACCCAGGAGATGAAGGCCTTCTCCCGCCACTGAAAACGGAACGGCGCGAGGCAGACGAACACCGCCACCGGGCGGGCAATGAACATGAGGGTGGCCGCGATCGCGAGCGCGGGCCAGATGCTCTCGAGCAGGCGCTGCGGCCACACCAGCAGGCCGAGCATCACGAACATCACGATCTGCACAAGCCAGGTGACGGCATCGAGAAACACCACCACGGTGTTGTGCGCGCGGGTCGGGCGGTTGCCGACCACAAGGCCGGCGAGATAAACGGCAAGAAAGCCCGAGGCATGCAGCCCCGAAGCGAGGCCGAAGATGACGAGCGCGCTCGTGGTCACGAACGGCGCGTGCAGGCCCTGCGCCAGCGCGAGCCGGTTGAGCACGAACACGATGGCTCGCCCGCCGAGAATACCGATGATGGTGCCGAGCACGGCTTGCTCGGCCAGCACCGCCAGCACGTGTCCCCACGACCCTTCCCCCGCCGACAGATACTCGACCAGAAGGACGGTGAGCAGGACCGCGAACGGATCGTTGCTGCCGGATTCGACCTCGAGCGTAGCGCCGACGCGGGGGCGCAGGCGCAAGCCGCGGGCGTGGACCAGGAAGAACACCGCCGCGGCATCGGTCGAGGCCACGACCGCACCCACCAGCAACGACTCGCTCCAGCTCATGTCGAGCAGGTATCTGGCGACCGGGGCGGTCAACCCCGCCGTGATCATGACGCCGACGGTCGCCAGCGCGGCCGCGGGCGCCAGCACGCTGCGGAAGGTCGTAAGCCGCGTACGCAAGCCGCCGTCGAACAGGATCAGCGCCAGCGCAATCGAGCCGACCACATAGGCCACCCGCACGTCGTCGAACTTGATGCCGCCCGGTCCGGCCTCGCCCGCGAGCATGCCGACGATCAGGAACACCAGCAGCAGCGGCGCCCCGAACCGGGTCGCAACCAGGCTCGACATGATGCCGGCCAGGACCAAGAGCGCACCGAGCAGAATCCCGATGCTGAGCGTGTCGAGGAGGGTTATCGCGTGCGACTGCATGATTCCCATTGGAAAGGCTGCAACGCGCAGCGGCAATGATAAACATTCGGCAGGTCGCAAAATTTCCGCCGGCGCGTGGCGCCGGACTGGGACGACGTCCGAACCGGGCTGGGATTGCGCGAAGCTGGCCGACCCGCGTCAGGCGCGTCCGGGCGGAATGTCGGCGATCATCGCCTTGGCGATCTCATGCTCGCCCATGACCACCTTGGTGGCGCCGTGCTTGCGCAGGTGCTCGATCTCGACCTCGGAATGGGCCCGGGCGATGATCGGGAGCGCGCCGTTGAGCTCCCGAGCCTGCGCCACGACCTGGCCGCCCTCGAACGCATCGGGGATCGCGACCAGCAGGCAGCGGGCGGCGGACAGATTCGCGGCGCCGATCACTTGGGGATCAGCGGCATTGCCCGCGATCGCCTCCCTCCCCTCGCCCTGAAGCGTGGCGACCCGGTCGGCGTCATCCTCGATCACCAGCAATGCGGTCTGCGGCGGCATCGCCGCGCTGATGAAGCTGCCGACGCGGCCGTGGCCCACGAGCACCACGTGATCGGTGAGTCGGGTGTGTGGAACAGATGCGCGGGCACCGGTGCCCGCTGGGGCGGCTGCGTCCGCGGCGGATTTCGCTTCGGCCTTCGCCAACCAATGGTCGAGCGCGGCGAACAACAACGGATTGAGCAGGATCGAAAGAATGGCGCCGGCGAGGATGAGATCGCGCCCACGATCCGGCAATAGCGTCAATTCGATGCCAAGGCCGGCGAGGATGAACGAAAACTCCCCGATCTGCGCCAGGCTCGCCGCGATGGTCAGCGCGGTGGACGCGGGATGACCGAACAGCCGCACGATCACGAACGCCGCCAGCGATTTTCCGAAAACGATGATCAGCACCGTCGTCAGCAGCGGGATCGGCTCCCGCAGCACGATGGTGGGGTCGACCAGCATGCCGACCGAAACGAAGAAGATCACCGCGAAGGCGTCGCGCAGGGGCAGCGTCTCGGATGCCGCGCGCTGGCTCAGCTCGGATTCGCTCAGCATCATGCCGGCGAAGAATGCGCCGAGCGCGAACGACACGTCGAACAGCATCGCCGCGCCGAAGGCGACGCCGAGCGCGATGGCGAGCACGGACAGGCGAAACAGCTCGCGCGAGCCGGTATGCGCCACGTAATGCAGGATCCAGGGGATCACGCGCTTGCCCACGATCAGCATGATGGCGACGAACGCCGCGACCTTGCCCAGCGTGATCGCGATCGGAAGGGCGAGCGCGAACAAGCTCACGGACGCCCCGGTTTTCAGCACCGGCGCAAGCGCCGGCAACAGCACCAGCGCAAGCACCATCGCCATGTCTTCGACGATCAGCCAACCCACCGCGATGCGCCCGCGCTCGGTCTCCAGCAAGCGCCGCTCCTGCATCGCGCGCAGCAGCACGACAGTGCTTGCGACCGACAAGGCGAGGCCGAACACGGCGCCCGCGCTGATCGACCAGCCGAGCCACCACGCCAGCCCTGCGCCGAGGGCGGTCGCGACCGCGATCTGCGCAATGGCGCCGGGGATGGCGATGCGCCCGACCGAGAGCAGGTCTTCGAGTGAGAAATGCAGCCCGACGCCGAACATCAACAGCACCACGCCGATCTCGGCGAGCTCGTTTGCGATGCCCTGGTCGGCGACAAATCCGGGCGTGAACGGACTGATGAGGATCCCGGCCACGAGATAACCCACGAGCGGGGAAAATCGCAGCCGCTGCGCGATAACGCCGAATATGAAAGCGAGCACCAGGGCGACGACGATGGTCGAGATCAGCGGCGTGTAGTGCGGCATCGGCAAAAGTTCCTGCGGTCGGCGGGCGCGCCGCTACTCATACCCGCAGCGCTCCAGCCTGTCCTTTCCTTCACGTGCGCGAATTCAGCGCGCCGATGCCGTGGTGAGCAGGTATGCGCCCGTACACCATGGTACCATGCAGGCAAGCGGCGTATGGGGTCTACCCTGTCGCGTCACCGATCTGCGCAAGGGAATTCCGTGAGAGCGCCGAGCCCCGCCCCTTCCGGGTCCTCGATGGGGCCACCAGTCCTTTTGGGTGTTGCCTGCGGCGCGGGCGCCGCTTTGTTCTGGGCGGCCGGCTTCGTTGCGGCTCGCCACGGCATCGCCGTCGGGTTTTCGCCGGCGGACATCGTGCTTCATCGCTTCGTCTGGGCGGGATTGCTGTGCCTGCCACTCGTCGTTCGCGCCGGCCTCGGCGATCTCGCCGGTGTCGGCTGGACCAGGGGCGTCGTGCTGACGCTGCTCGGCGGGCCGCCGCTTGCGCTGTTCAGCTATGCCGGGTTCCTGTTCGTGCCGCTCGCGCATGGCGGCGTGATCCAGCCGTCTTGCGCCGCGCTCGGCGGGCTCGTCCTGGCGAGCCTCGTGCTCAAGGAAAAGCTGGCGGTCCAGCGCGCGGTCGGCGGCGCCATCATCGTCGCCGGCCTCGCGGTGATCGGCGCTGAGGCTTTGGCCACCATTGGCGCACACGGGCTGATCGGAGATTTGTCCTTCGCCACCGCCGGCCTGATGTTCGCAGTGTTCGGGACCTTGCTGCGGTTGTGGCGCGTCGCGCCGACGCGCGCGGTCGTGGTGACCAGCGTGGTGTCGCTCGTCGTGCTTCCGTTGCATTGGCTCCTGTTCGGGTTCGAGCGCATGATCGGACTGGGGCTGGTCGAGAACCTCATCCAGATGGCGATGCAAGGAATCTTTGCGGGCGCGGGCGCGATCTATCTGTTTACCCGCTCGGTCGTGCTGCTGGGCGCCGGCCGCGCCGCGGTGTTTCCCTCGCTGGTGCCCGGGTTCACCTTGCTGATCGGATTCCTGGTGCTGGGCGAAGTGCCGAGCCTTGCACAGCTCGTGGGCCTTGCAATCGTGCTGATCGGATTCCGGCTGGTGGTGAAGGCATAGTGCGGCTGTTGAGCACCCAGGAACAAGGGGTGGAAAACGGCGTTACGTCGCGCTGAAGGAACGGCGCGGTAGATAGTGCAGCACACGCTGCTCGATCAGGATCACGGCGAGATAGGCGATGCCTCCCACCAGGGTCAGCATCAGGATCGCGACGAACACCATCGCGGTATTGGCCTGGCCCTCCCCGAAGGAGAGCAGATAGCCAAGCCCCATGTTGCCTCCGACCAGCTCCCCGACCACGACGCCCACCACCGCGAGCGTGGAGGCGATGCGCAAGCCCGCAAACAACGGGGGCAGCGAGGCCGGAAACTCGATCTTCCAGAAGATCTGCGCGCGGGTCGCCTTGAACGCACGCGCAAGATTGATCAGGTCCGGGTCGACGGTGCGGATGGCAGACAGGACGTTGACCATGACGGGAAAGAACACGATCAGGATGGCGACCAGGATCTTCGGATAGACGGTAAAGCCCATCCAGAGGATGAACAGCGGCGCGAACGCCACCTTGGGCGCGATCTGCAGCGCAAGGATATAAGGAGAGAGCGCAAATTCGGCGGTGGGCGACATGCCGAGGATGTAGCCGAAGAACGCGCCGAGCAGGCTCCCGAGCACGAACCCCGCGATCACTTCCGCCGCAGTGATACCGGTGTGCGTCATCAGCGCGCTCACCGCCAGCATGCGCAGGAATTCATGGTACACCATGGACAGCGGCGGAATGATGAACGGCGGAATGCCGAGCAGGCTTGGCCCCCACTGCCACGCAGCCAGGAACACCACCAGCACGGCCAGGCTGAGGATGGTTCCCCTGCGCACGAGGGTCGAGTTCGCCCCGCCGTTCACGCCGAGGCTCCCGCCACCTCGAGGTGACCGATGTCGAGCCGGTCCATCAGCCGCCCGACATAGTCGTTCACCCCGGGCTCCTGGCGCCGCGCGATCGGATCGTCTCGCCGCGGCAGGTCGATGCGGATCTCATCGATGATACGGCCTGGCCGCCGACTCATCACCAGCACGCGGTCCGACAGGGTGACGGCCTCCAGCAGATCGTGCGTGATCAGCAGCGCGGTCTTGCCCTCGCGTTTGAGGGTCTGCGCGAGTTCGCGCTGGAGCACCATCCGGGTCTGCGCATCAACCGCCGAGAACGGCTCGTCGAGCAGCAGCACGGAAGGATCGATCGCGAGTGTGCGCGCCAGCGCGACGCGTTGCCGCATGCCGCCCGACAACTGGTGCGGATAGTGGCCGGCGAACTCGAACAGGTGGAGATTTTCCAGCAGGGCCTCCGCGCGCCGCCTGCGCTCGGCGAGGGGAAGCCCCTGGATTTCGACGCCGAACATCACGTTCTCCAGCACGGTGCGCCAGGGCAGCAGCAGATCTTTCTGCAGCATGAAGGCGACGTGGGCGTTCGGGCCTTCCACCCGCTCGCCGCCGACGAAGGCCTCGCCTTCGCTCGGCGCGCAGAGGCCCGAACCGATGTTGAGAAGGGTCGATTTTCCGCAGCCGCTGGGACCGATAAGCGAGACCACCTCGCCGTCACCGACTGCAAGGCTCACACCCTCGACGGCGATGAGGCTTTTCCCGGAGCGTTCCACGAAACGCATGGTGACGTTGCGGTATTCGAGCCGTACCACGTCGGACATTGCCTGAAAACTCGGCTGCGGACTGAGCGTGTTGCCTGCTCATTGATATTGCAGAGCGATACTATGGAGTATAGTGGCAAACAGGCAAACCGCCGAGATCGTGGCGGCGCCGGTTGTGCGGCGCCAAGCGACGGGAGAGGGTCAGATGCCCGCACGTGAGACGAGAATATCCCGCCGCCTGCTGGTGGCGAGCGGTGCCGCATTCGGCCTCGGCGCGCTGGCCGCGCCCGCGTTCTCGCAAGCGCCGGAAAAGATCACTTATCTGTTTCCGGCTCCGCCGGTACTGCCCGCTTTTGGGCCGATCCAACTCGCCCAAGGCAAAGGCTATTTCACCGCGGCCGGCCTCGACGTGAGCTTCGCCGTCGGCCGCGGTGGCGTCGACGTAGCAAAGCAGGTCGGCGCCGGTAATGCGCCGCTCGGCGGCATCGTGGCGGACGGACCGATCATGGTGCGGGGCAACGGGGTGCCGGTGAAGATCGTCGCCGTGTTCGGCGGCAAGGGTTTCATGCAGCTCGTGGTGCGCGAGGATTCCGGCATCGAGAAGCCGGCCGATCTCAAGGGCAAGACAATCACCGTGATGTCGTTTCAGGACACCACGTTCTACGCGCTGCTTGGGTTGCTCGCGAGCGTGGGGCTCACCCAGAACGACGTCAACATCCAGTCGGTCGGTCCCACCGGCGTGTGGGAATTCGTCGCCACCGGCAAATCCGTCGGCATGGCCGGCGTGCCCGACTGGATTCCGCCGGTGCAGGCTGCGGGCGTGAAGGTGAAGGTGATCCAGACCGACGAGTACTTCCCGCACATGGCGCAGGGCATCGCCGCCTCCGATCAGGTCATCAAGGACAGGCCGGAAATGGTGCGCAAGTTCGTCAAGGCGGCGCTACACGGGATGAAGGACATGATGGACGATCCGGACAAGGCGGCGGACGACTTCGTGCGCTTCGTGCCGGAATGGAAGGGCAAGGAAGGCGGCGTCAAGTTTGCGTTCAACATGTACGCCAAGCTGGTCTATCCCGGGCAGAAGGAGCTCGGCGAGGTCAATGCCGACCGGCTCGCCAAGCTGCAGGAGTTCTATGTGGCCAAGGGCTTCATCCAGAAGGCGACGCCGGTCGACGAACTCTACACCAACGCCTTCATCAAATAGGGCCGCGCTGGATGGGGCGGCCCGCGCCGTCATGCCTCGGGACGCCGAGCAGCGAGCGGCTCCTCAGCATGAGGCAGAGAGACTGGTCGGCGCGCGCCCGCGCTATTTCTTGTAACCGTCCGTTCCCTGCCAGCCATTCTTCGAAATATCGAAGATCACCCCGTCGGGGTCTTTGAACTTGCGCTCAAAATTGCCGTGGCGCTCATCGCCCAGATCGAAGAAGAACTTACCCCCATTGGCCTCGATGCGCTTCTCGGCCTCGGCGAGATCCTCGACCTGGAAGCCAAAATGATGGGCACCCACGAAGGTCGCGCCCTCCTTGATATCGGAAGCCTTGCTGCCGGCGGCGCCGGTGAAATTGAGCAGTGCGAGGTTGATGACCCCGTCGCTCATGTAGATCGCGGAGCCGATGTCCAGATCCTCGCGGCCGATGCGCTTGAGGTCGAAGACGTTGGCGTAGAACTCCGCCGCTTTGTCGAGGTCTTTCACACAGACTGCAAAATGGCGCAGACGGGCCATGGATATCCTCCTCGCGGGCGCCGATTGCCCTTGCCGGACATCATAGCGCCGCTGCATCGGCGAGAGCTACCCTTCATGCCGCATTGTCGTTAAATGATCCGGTGAAAAAACGACACGCTGAGATCGTGGGCGCAGGTTTCGCCGGCCTCACGGCGGCCTGCGCGCTGGCGCAGCGCGGCTGGAGCGTGCGCGTGCACGAGCGCGGGGAGCGCCTGCGTACAACCGGCGCAGGCATCTATATCTACGAGAATGGGCTGCGCGTGCTCACGGCGGTGGGGGCTTACGACGAGGCAGTGAAAGGCGCGCCCTTCGCCCATACCCGCGAGGTGCGCGACGATCGCAACCGGGTGATCTCGGTGCATCGCTGGGTCGGCAGCCGGGTGTTCAGCATCGTGCGCCAGACCGTCATCAACGCGCTGGCGGCGGCGGCGACGCTCTCGGGTGCCGAAATCATCACCGGCTCGGTGGCGACGGGCGCGAGCGCCGACGGCGAGCTCGTGCTGGCGGACGGCCGACGCCTCGGCGCCGACCTGATCGTCGCCGCTGACGGCAGCAATTCGGTGCTGCGCGACCGGCTCGGCCTGCTCTCGATGCGCAAATATCTGGTCGATGGCTGTACGCGCCTGCTGATCCCCAAGACGGCGGAGGAGCGGCTCTACGCCGACGGCGCCACCACCGTCGAATACTGGTCAGGGAGCCGGCGCGTGCTCTACACGCCATGCAGCGAGACCGACGTCTATATCGCGCTCACCATGCTCGACAGCGACGTGCTCGCGAAGGCGACGCCGGTGCGCAAGGACGCATGGAAGAGCTGGTTTCCCCATCTCGCACCGCTAATCGAACGCATCGGCGACGAGGGCCGCTACGATCGTTTCGACCTGATCAAGCTCAGCCGCTGGTCGGCCGGAAGGGTGGCGGTGATCGGAGACGCCGCCCATGCGCTGCCGCCGAACATCGGCCAGGGCGGCGGATGCGCCATGATGAACGCGCTGTCGCTCGCGGTCTATCTCGACCGTGAAGCGGATGTGCCGACGGCGCTCACGACATGGGAACGCAACGAGCGTCCGGTCACTGAACATGCGCAGCGCATCTCCTACCTGCTCGGTCTGCCGACCACCTGGCCGCCAGCGCTGCGCGCTCTGGCGTTGGGCGTGGCCGGCCGCTCGAAATGGGTGGTCCGGCAGCGCACCAAGACGGCGCTGCACCGCCCGACCGGGACGACGCCCTGAGCAAGCCCGACCATGGCGCGGCTTGCTCCGTCGTTCAGCGCGCCCGCAAGATGTGCTGGACCGCGCCCTCGATGTTCTCCTCGAGCTCGCGCGCCGAGAGCGTCTTCTGCACCCCCAGGAGCACGCGCAGATGGGCGTATCCGCGCAAGAGCTCGAGAAACTCCTCCGCCGTCCGACGCGGATTGCGCAGGTTGAGGGTCTTGCGGCTGGAGTGGCGCTCGAGATAGGCGGCAAGCATGGCGATGCACGCCTCCGGGCCGCTCTTGTAGAACAGGCGGCCAAGCGCGGGAAACCGCCGGCTTTCGGCGACCACGATGCGGTGGAGCTCGACCGTGTCGCGCGCGAACAGGATGGTGACGATCTTGCGCGCGAAGCCGCGTAGCGCCTCCTCCGGCTGCCGCTCCAGCATCCGTTCCAGATCCTCGTCGATGATGCGCTCGCACAAATCCCGGATGACGCCGGCAAAAAGCGCCTCCTTGCTGCGAAAGTAGCGGTACACCGTCATCTTCGAGACGCCGGCCGCGGCGGCGATCCCGTCCATGCTGGCGCCTTCGAAACCATGGCGGAGAAAGACGTCCTTCGCGCCGCCGACAATGCTTGCCCGTTTGACGTCGAAACGCGTCACCGCGGCCGCTGACGCACTGGAAGCCATCGCCCGCGCTCCTTGCCCGAAATGATACTATTCAGTATCATTGCGCCTTGCGCCGGATCAAGGACGAACGGCCGGGTCCACAGCGTCATGGGAACGACACGATGACCACCGCCATCGACGACGAGCTTTCGCGCTTGGTCGCGCCGGGCCGCGTGCACCGCAAGCTCTACACCGATCCCGCCATCTTCGAGCTGGAGATGGCGCGGATCTTCGATGCCGCCTGGATCTATATCGGGCACGAGAGCCAGGTCAAAAATCCGGGCGACTATTTCGCCACCCAGATGGGACGCAAGCCGGTCGTGCTGGTGCGCGACGCCGACGGAACGGTACGGGTGATCCGCAACCAGTGCGCCCACCGCGGCGCCCTGGTAGTGGCGACCGACAAAGGCAACGCGCCGGAATTCACCTGCTGCTACCACGGCTGGACCTACCACCTCGATGGACGGCTCAAGGCGGTGCCGCTCAATCACGGCTACCCGCAGGGCTTCGATCCCAAGGATCCGAAGCTCGCGATGCTGCAGGTGCCGCGGGTGAAAAGCTATCGCGGTTTCGTGTTCGCGAGCGGCAGCAACGATGGGCCGGGCTTGGAGCAATGGCTCGGCCACATGACGACCTCGCTCGACGACCTGATCGACCGCGCACCCGGGGGCGAGATCGAGTCCGCCGGCGGCGTGTTCAAGCACGCCTATGACGGCAACTGGAAGGTCTATTTCGAGAATCTGTGCGACGCCGCGCACCCACTGTTCACCCACCGCTCCTCGATCGAGGCGGCGCAGCAGCAATCGGATGACGTCCACAGCGACGGGACCGGCGAGATCGCCATCCGCCAGATGCGCCAGAACGGCGCGCCCTACAGCTTCTGGGAGTCGCAGGTCGGCATCTGGACCTATCCCAACGGCCACAGCTATCTCGGCGACTATCACGACGACTCGAAGCTGGTCGCCGCGCTGAAGGACCCGGTGTTCCGCGAATACATCGCAGCGCTCGAAAGGAACAAGGGCAAGGCGGAGACCAAGCGCATCCTGGAGGTGCGTCGCTGGAACTCGAACATCTATCCGAACGTCTCGCTGATGAGCCAGTTCCAGCAATTGCGCGTCGTGCATCCGATCGCGGTCAACCGCACGGTCGTGCACACTTACAGCTTCCGGCTCAAGGGCGCGCCGGAGCAGATGTTCCGCAACACGATCAGCTTCGCCAACATCGTCAACGGCACCGGCTCGCTCGTGCTCACCGACGACCTCGAGATCTACAACCGTCTCGACATGGGGATGTCGAGCGAGGGCGCCGAGTGGCTGCAGATCGGCCGCGGCTATCAGAGCGACGTGCCCGACACGCATGGCGGCCGGCGCGGCAAGAACTCGACCAGCGAGGTCTATATCCGCAACATGCTCGA
>Ga0068863_100005914_pt1 | contig 11997 bp, 6 predicted proteins | sample KBSSwiS62_FD_66596 | JGI IMG/M metagenome (GOLD analysis project Ga0068863, IMG submission 66596) | Switchgrass rhizosphere microbial communities from Kellogg Biological Station, Michigan, USA - KBS Switchgrass S6-2 | ecosystem: Host-associated > Plants > Roots > Rhizosphere > Soil ...
ATCGCGACAAATCGAGCTCCGATTTTGATGAGCGTCTGTTTCACGAATACTACTCGGTGCCGTTTCGGATGGGCGTGGTCGAAGGCGGTTCGCGCGCGTACATGGCCGCTTACAATGCGGTCAACAAAGTGCCGATGACGGTCAACACCATCCTGCAAAAGGTCACGCGCGAGCAGTGGGGCCAGGATGGAATCATCTGTACTGATGCTGGCGCGATGCGTAACCTCGTTACTGCACATAAGTACTATCCGGACTTCGAGACTGCCGCAGCTGAGTCGATCAAAGCCGGCATCGGCCAGTTTCTCGACGACTATCGCGACGCTGTCCGAGGCGCGTTGAAGAAGGGCATACTGACTGAAGCTGATATCGATCGCGCGTTGCGTGGCAATTTCAGAGTGATGATCCGTTTAGGTCTGCTTGATCCTCCTTTACGCGTACCCTATTCATCGATTGGACAAGAATCAATTGATCCGTGGGCTACCGACAAACACAAAGCAATCGCGCTGCTTGCCACGCAGAAATCGATCGTCTTGTTAAAGAACTCCGCCAATCTCTTGCCACTCGACAGGAAATCGCTGAAATCGATCGCGGTGATTGGACCACGTGCTAATGAAGTCTTGCTCGACTGGTACAGCGGCACACCTCCTTACGCCATTTCACCGCTCGAAGGAATCAAGAACGCCGCCGGCAATTCCGTGAAGGTCAATTACGCGGCGAGCAACGATGGCGACGCGGCAGTCAAAATCGCGCGGGAGTCTGACGTGGCGATCGTCTGTGTTGGCAATCATCCGAATGGTGGTTTCGACACGCAGTGGGCGAAAGTTTCGGTGCCGAGTGAAGGGCGCGAAGCAGTCGATCGACAGTCGATCACATTGGAACAGGAAGAGTTGATCAAGGCAGTATTGCAAGCGAACCCGAAGACGATTGTAGTGCTGAAATCGAGTTTCCCGTACGCGATCAATTGGACGCAGGAAAACGTGCCGGCGATTCTTCACATGGCGCTGAATAGTCAGGAGGAAGGCCGAGCGCTCGCGAGCGTGCTCTTCGGCGATTACAACCCTGCGGGCCGCCTCGTCCAAACATGGCCCAAGTCTCTCGATCAATTACCGCCTATGATGGACTACGACATCCGTCATGGCAGAACCTACATGTACTTTCGCGACCCGCCGCTCTATCCATTCGGCTACGGTCTGAGCTACACGACGTTCGCGTATCGAGACCTGCAGGCGAACACGTCACCGGGGACAGTCGCCGTTAGTGTCCGAGTAAAAAACACGGGCCAACGCGCCGGCGACGAGGTGGTGCAGTTATACGTCAAGCATCTCAATTCCGCCGTTCCGCGCCCACTCAAAGAATTAGCGGATTTCGCTCGCATCCATCTCGCGCCGCAGGAAGAAAAGACGGTAAAGCTCTCGATTCCTGCCTTTCGTCTTTCCTACTGGGACGCGGATGCGGATCGCTGGGTCTCCGAGAAGGACCAAATCGAAATCACCGCCGGCAGTTCATCGACTGATGCAAGACTGAGGAAAACGCTTCAAGTGCGCTAACCACGAAGGCGCCAAGGCGCACAAATTGTTTATAAAACTTTGTGACTTTGTGTCCTGGTCGCTCCCTCTACTGACCCGACTTTTGAGGCAAGTCCTAGTGGAGCATGGGGGCCTATGCGATCGACCTTTGATTTGCCGGAGAGTATGAGGCGAGGTGACTTGATGCGCGGGCGTTTGTCGTTATCAATAATCGTGACAGCAGCCGTGGTTGGAGTATTTAAGTTGGCGTTGGACGCGGCACTCAATACGAGGTTGAACGTTTCATTCGCTTCGGCAACAACGTCGTCCAGTATTGACACTGTGAAACTCTTAGTCGACTCGCCGGCGTTGAAAGTGAGCGTCCCTGATACCGCATTGTAATCGCTACCGTTTAAGGCGCTCTCAACAACGGATGAGTAGTTAACGCTCGCGGTCTGGGCCGTATTACCAGTACGGGTAACGGTGATTGTGACGGAACCCGCATCTTCGTTAACGCTGTAGAACGCAGAGCTGAATTGGATGAATGCTTTTGGCTCTGTCGTTGGGGCCGGTGTGGGTGTTGGCGTCGGAGTTGGCGTCGGTATCGGAGTAGGCGTTGGAGTTGGAGTGGGAGCCGGCACTGGCGCTCCACCCATCGCAGTGTTCAATGCATCGAAGTCTACGCCAATGTCCTTACCATCGGTGGCGCCATTGCGGTACGGACTTGAAGCAGCCAACCGGTAATTGCCACCATTGAGATCGACGAATCCCACTTCTCCCAATGTCTCCGGATAAAAATTATTCCCGGGATAAGCCACGGCACTAGCGCCCGCTATTACATTCTTTTCAAAGACCCAGCCGGGGCAGAATACATTCAAAGCAGCGATGCCTTCGCCCGTGCTGTCACCTTTAATTCCGTAACCCGCTCGCACCCCGAGGTTGTTTCGAAACACGAAGCCCTGCGTTACGAGACCGTAAAGGTTCGCGGTGCTTCCTTCTTTGGAGAAGAAAGTGTTGTGATCGAAGAGTACATCCCGGGCGCCATTCGATCCCTGGTACCAAATCTTCTGTACGTTCCAAAAATTATTAACAATGCGGAAGCGATTGCCTACGGCGCTGATCTTGGGTGGTATTTCTACCCCCAGGATGTTCAATCCGTGCTCGGCATTGCGGACGATGTTGTTGCTGAAGGTCAGGTCTTCAGTGACCGACCAGGGCGCAGTCGAATCCTGATTGTTGGATTTTAAGAGGATTGCAAAGCCCACCTGCGCATCCGGCCAAACGTTCTCAAACAGATTGCCGTCGATCAGAACGCGCCGGGCATTCTTGGTTTCCAGCAGATTCTTCACCGTCCAATGCCTGCCGGCGTACGACGGATGGCCCACCTTCCAGGACAAAGGCTTAAAGAAATGATTCTGGCGAATGGTGATGTCGGAAGGAATCAGGCCAACGATTGATGGATCGGCGCCGCCGAACATGACGTTCTCGCCCGCCGCTTCCAGGTAATTGTTAGCGATCACAAACGGACCTGGACCATTCCAGCCACATATTGCTTGCGTGTCGGTAGCGACGGCATGGATGTCGGAGATGTGAGAGTTGATTATGGATGTTTCAGCGCTGTTCAGGCTGATCCCGCGCTGAAGCTCCTGTGTTTCAAATCCGTGGACCCACAAACGATCCAGTATTAAATGATTTGGAATCTTTGAGAGATCGGTTTGACTGGAGTCGCCGAGTCTCACCAGATCGTAAATGAAATCCGAGGCGCTGAACGTGGAGATCTCAAGCCCCACTAATTTGTAATGATGGGAGCCTGGAACAGTTTTGATTATCGGTTCAGCAGGCGTGTTGGAACGCAATTTTGCCAGCAGATCGCCCTGTGACGGCGAGACGCGTCCCGTGATTTCGGAGGCGCGTGACGACTGAATTGTTATGAACGACTCACCCGACTTCGGGATCAATGTGAACGGACCCCGGTAAGTAGCGCCTGCTTCCAGTACGATCGTGTCTCCGGCTGAAGCAGTATTGATGGCCGCCTGCAAGTCTCCTCCGGCGGGTACTACGAGAGTTGCGCCGAAAGTGACTGTAGCAAATATCAATAAGGTTGAAGCGATGGCGAAGGCGTTGGTTATTCTGGGAGAAATGTAGCGTGCTGCTACGCACAGTTGGGAGATAGACACTTTTTACTCCAGTAGATAAGTGCAAAGGGGTTTCGATCGGGGTCGCTGAATTATGGTCGGGGTATAAAGGTGGTACCGAACACGCAGACATTACAGGAACGGATCGACCTGGAGGGTTGTGACGCTGTTATAAAATTCTTGCGGGGCGAAGCATCGCCCGTAGTCTCACGCAATCCTGTCAAAAGTTACAGTAGTTAACCATCCCTGCCTCACCTAGAGTTCGCGCATAGACTCATGAAGCCAGTTACGCAGCAAGATCCCGGAATTGAACGCCGGCTGCCCTCAAATTTGTGGGATACGTTGATGCGCGTCGCACTGATCGGCGCACTGGCCGTGCTGTGTTTTCAGGTCTTTTCGCCGTTTCTGCACCTGGCGGTGTGGTCGATGATCCTCGCGGTCACGCTGTATCCGTTGCATCGAATGCTTGCCCGCAGGCTCGGCGGAAGGCAAGGGCTGACTTCGATCATTTTGGTGATCCTGGGCATTGGCTTGATTGTCGTCCCGACCTGGTTGCTAATCAATTCATTCGCCGATTCCATTCAAAGTCTCATCAGCTCGGTGCAACAAAACACACTGCAGGTACCACCACCACGAGAGGGAGTTAGGAATTGGCCGATCGTCGGCAAGAATCTTTATGAGGTCTGGTCAAACGCTCATGCCGATCTCCCTGCGCTGGTTCAAAGCATGCAACCGAAGATTGGGGATTTAGCTCGGAGTGCGCTTTCGATGGTCGCGAGGATAGGGAGTACGATGTTGTTGTTCCTGGCCTCGTTTGTCGTGGCCAACATCATCATGGCTTACGGCGACTCAGTTGCTCGCACCGGGCACGCAATCTTCTCTCGTGTCGCCGGTTCATCCAGAGGCGAGGCACTTGCAAAACTCGCACTTTCAACCATCCGAGCTGTAGCGCTGGGGGTCGTCGGTGTGGCAGCCATTCAAGCGCTTCTCATCGGGCTGGCGTTGTTACTCGCCGGGATACCTGTGGCCGGTGTATTGGCAATCGTCTCGCTTGTATTAGGGATTGCTCAGGTGCCTGCTTTTGTTATTACCCTTCCAGTAATCATCTACATCTGGGCCGGCGGTCAATACAGCACCACGGCTGCGATCGTATATACCATCATCCTCTTGCTGACCGGTCTCGCCGACAACGTGTTAAAGCCACTCATGTTGGGCCGCGGCGTTAATATCCCGATGCCTGTGATACTCTTCGGCGCCCTGGGCGGTATGGCGAGCGGCGGAATCCTGGGGATGTTTGTAGGCGCGACGGTCCTGGCGCTCGGATACGAGCTCTTCACAACCTGGCTTGCGGCGAAGCCCGATTCCGTCGATGGATGGTCACCCACGATCGGTGATAGCATGCCAACGACGCGGGCGTAATTAATCCTGCATCACCTCTCAAAAGCTGCATGAACGACGAACTAATCGCGCTCGACTTACGCGGAGTTATCACAGCGATAGCTTTCCTGTGTATTCGTGCGAGGACGTGAATTTCAAGGAGTAGGACGCCGAGTCCGCGAAGCGGACGGCAGCATAAAGCCTGGGGCGCAAGCCCCAGGATCGGTAAATAAAAAGGCGTTTGAGCCCGCGAAGCGGGCGAAAGCGCTGCCGCCCGCTTCGCGGGCTCGGCCCACATTTTTCGCGTTCGATCCTGGGGCTTGCGCCCCAGGCTTTATGCTGCCGTCCGCTTCGCGGACTCCGCGCTCAAACCAGTGACGTTCTATACTTCGAAACGAGTGTCTTCTACAACCTGGTCCATGATCGGCATCAGATAATTCCTAACGATTTGACCTCCCATGGTTTGATCAGGTGACTCGATCCAGAATGATTTCGGACTTTTGAGGCAAGCCCCTATACTGACTCGACCATGCAAGAGTTTACTTCTGACGGATCTGAATTCGACGTCGATTACCTGACGTGTGCCTTACGTCTCGCGGAGTCTCTTCACGGAGACGCCCACCTGGAAATCACCGAGGCAATCGCACTCTATTATGTTGAAGATGGACAACTGGAACGAGGCGTCGAACTGGCTGAACAGGTTCCTGATGCATACGCTCGTGACTCACTACTTGCGGTTATTACAGCGAAAGCTGTGGCTTCTGAAGAAGAAGACTATGCGACTGAGCTACTCGAGACCATCGAGGATCCGATTCTTCACAATTCGGCAATTGAAAAAATGGCGATCGAATTTGCGAGGCGTGGCGAGTTTGATGCAGCGCTTGGCCTGACGGACCAGCTTGAAGACAATGCTTCAGCCCTCGGCGCCATTGCTGCGCTCTACTGGCAAAGTGGTCAAAAAGATGAGGCGCTCGAACTAGCTCGCTCGATCGAGTTCGCTCAGGAAAGTGCGATCGCCCTGGTCCAACTTGCCAGGTTGAGTGACGATAACGACGAGAGTTTAAACCTTCTCGTTGAAGCGCGGAGTGTGGCCGAGGAGATAGACTCGGCGGAACTAAAAGTATTTGCGCTCATCGCAATCGCTGCCGGCTATGAAGAACGAGCGGAGCGTGAGCAGTCCTTCGAAACTCTGAATCGCGCTTTTGAAGTTTGTGAAGATTTCGAGAGCGGGAACTTCGTTGGGTTATCCGCAGACTTCGCGAGAGACGAAGCTTTAATGGAAATTGTGCAAGGACTCCTCAGGCTTCAGGATCTTTCTAAAGCTACAGCCGTTGCTGAGGCGATCGATGATCGATTCTTATTCGCCCGCGCTAATCTCGGCCTGGCGGTAGCCCACGGCAAGGACAGCCCACCCACGGAGGCCGCAGCATATCTCGACGAAGCGAAATCCATCATCGTCGAATTGCAGCCTTACGGGGCGCAGGAAGCAGAAGTGCTTGATGCGTTGATCATAGATCTCGCTATGTCGTATGCGAATTACGGTAATTACGATGAGGCACGTCGCATAATCCGCTCGTTAACATCCGAAGAAAAGCAACGCCTGGTCTTAAACGAACTGGGAAAACTCTGCAGCAACGCGGGGGATGATCGCGTGGTTTCTGAGATAGCGGAGCATCTGGGAAGCCCTTACGATAAAGCTCGATACTGGCTTGGAATCTACGATTCAGCGAACCAACCGGAATTATCTGAGAGCGCCATGGCTAAAGTATTGGCAAAGGCCGAAGACGTTGAACAACCTGTGGAGAAGGCTGAAGTGTTCACCGGAATAGCGCTCAGATTCGCAAAGAGTGAAAGAAATCCCCAGGCTGAAAACTACTTTCTCGCCGCCACCAACGCCGCCACTCTCATCGACGGGAGCTTTCTAAAAGCTCGGGCCTTTTTCCGTCTAGCCAAAGCTTCACAAGATGCAGGGAGAAATCCAAATCAGAATGAGCAGCTTTTGCTCGAACAGATGTTGGCACGACTCTAATCGGAGTAGCTGTTGCTGTTAGGATTGAAACTAAATGGGAAGTCCGGTTCCGAGCTCTTGCCTTAATCAAGACCTTTTGGTCTGCAACAAGTTGGTAGGTAAGAAGCCTTGATTTGAACTCGGAACCGGAAAATTGGTGTCGAACGCAGCGAAAATAACAGTATTGACACGGGTTGTCATGGCCTTAAGGTTTAGTCATGATCTCCAACTTTAGTTTGAGCCGCAAAAAGGCACAAAAAGTTATAGCCACAAAAAAGCACATAAGGCACAAAATATTTCCTATTAAGAATGGGAGCTTTCTTTTGTGCCTTATGTGCCTTTTTGCGGCTAAAGATGGACGATGCCGCGCTGGAGGGCGCGGGTGGCGGCTTGGGTGCGATCCGTAACGCCGAGCTTGCCGAGGATGTTGTTGATGTGGCTTTTGACGGTGGCTTCGCTGATGCGTAGCGCGCTTGCGATTTCCTTGTTCGTCTTGCCTTTTACGATCTCCTGAAGGACTTCGAGCTCGCGGACTGTTAGTTCTGAAGCACTCATGCGTTCGGCGAGTCGTTCGGCGACGACTGGTGGCAGGCGACGCGCGCCCGCGTGGACTTTCCTGATCGCGTCTTCGAGCTCTTCGAAGAACATGTCTTTCAGTAGATAACCTTGCGCGCCGGCTTGCAGGGCGCGGTAAATGTCTTCGTCACCGTCGTAGGTGGTAAGGACGATGATGCGAGCGTCGGGGAATTCGTGACGGATCTTCGCGATTGCGTCGACGCCGCTCATGACCGGCATGCGCAGGTCCATCAGCGTTATGTCCGGTTGATGCTCGCGGTATAACTCGAGCGCCTGCTGCCCGTTTACTCCCTGTGCGATCACTTCCATGTCGGCGACGGTGTTGATGAGCGAAACAAATCCCTGTCGCACCACCGCCTGATCGTCAATCACCATTATGCGAAGTTTGTTACTCAACGTTTCCTCGCTATTCATTCAACGGCACGTCAACGGCGATCTGTGTCCCGCGTTCAATCTCGCTGTGAATCGTTAACACGCCGCCGATCTGCTCCGCACGCTCACGCATGCCAATCAAACCGAAGTGACCGTCAGCGACTTGCTTGTCTGCATCAAAACCGCGGCCGTCGTCGCGAACGCTGAGCCGCACGTTGCGCGTGTCGAAGTTCAACGCCACGTCAATGCGGTTTGCGTGAGCGTGCTTCACTGCATTGTTAATTGCTTCCTGCCCGATGCGCAAGAGATTCGTTTCGACTTCGAGCGGTAATGGTCGCAGAGGTCCGGCTACTTCAACCACTGCTTCGACGTTGCTTTCCGCCGTCAGGCGCCTGGTTGTGTCGCGCAACGCCGCCGAGAGATCCTTCTTCTGCAACTCCTGCGAACGCAGATCCCACACGTAGCGCCGCGCTTCAGTCATACTGTTGCGCACGAGAATGCGCGCGCGATCGAGATGGCCCCTGGCTGCGTCGGCAGCCGCGGGCATCAAGCGCACGACCAGTTCCAACTGCACGGAGATGCCGAGAATGTCCTGGGCCAGGTTGTCGTGAATCTCGCGCGCGATGCGATTGCGTTCGTCGAGCACCGCGCGAAACTGCGTGGCCATGCGTCTGACGCGCAGGCGATACATTTGCCACGCCGTTAGCGCCAGCAACAAGATGCAAACGAGATAGAACCAGTAGGTCTGATAGAAGCGCGGTTGCAGGTAGAAATCAATCGCCGCTCCGCTCTCGTTCCAAACGCCATCGTTGTTTGCCGCGACCACGCGAAACTTGTAATTCCCCGGGCGGAGGTTTGTGTATGACGCCACTCGCCGCGCGCCGCCGTCGATCCAGTTGTCGTCAAAACCTTCGAGCTTGTATTTGAAACGCACATTCTCGGGAGCGATGAAGCTCAAGGCCGTGTAATAGAAATCCAGTCTCGAGGTGCTCGGAGAGAGTGTCAGGTTTTGAGTTAACGATACTGATTGATTGTCGATGAAGAGTTGTTCGATCGAGATTGGCGGCGGGGAAGTGTTGAGCGGGATGTTTTCCGGATCGATGACGGCGAGTCCTTTAATAGTCGCGAACCAGATGCGACCGTCGCTTGTCTTCCATCCGGCCGGGTGCCCGCCACCACTGCACTCGCGCGTCAACGTGCCGTCCGCCGGGCCGTAGAACACCGGAGAAACGCCGGCGCCTTTGTCGAGCTCATTTTTGTTGACGCGAAAGATTCCCTTGTTCGAGCTGCACCACAGGTTCTGCTGTTTGTCTTCGAGAATGCGATAGATCACGTCAGCGGAGAGCGCCGGGAAGGAAGCAAACTTGTCGCCGCGCAAGCGATTAAGCCCGCCGCCGTTTGTCCCGATCCACAGATCGCCCGCCGCGTCTTCGTAAAGTGAGATGACAGTGTTGCTCGAAAGACCGTCTTTGGTCGTGAACGTCTGAAACTTTCCGTCTTTTATCTTGCTTAACCCGCCGAGGGTGCCGACCCAGAGGTTGCCTTTTGAGTCTTCGTAGATCGCGCCGATGAAGTTGTTTGCGAGACCGTCTTGTGTGGTGTAGGTCGTGAATTCGTTATCACGAAAACTATTGAGACCGTCGCGCGTGCCCACCCAGAGCACGCCGCTGCGATCGACTAACACCGAGCGTACGAGATCGTTCGAGAGCCCGTCTGCGAATGTGAACGTTTGGAACGTTCCGTCGCGGAAACGGTTCAGGCCGTCGGGCGTGCCGATCCAAATCGTGCCCGTCGCGTCTCCTGCTAACGAAAGAACGACGTCGCTCGACAGCCCGTCGCGCGTGGTCCAGGTTGTGAACTTGCCGTTTTTGAAAAGCGTCAATCCACCGCCGTTCGAACCGATCCAGATTCCGCCTTGTGGATCCTGATAAATAGCTTTGACGAGATCGTTCGGCAATCCTTCGCGGGTCGTATAAGTATTAAACTTCTTGCTCTTTAACAGGTTGAGACCGCCGGCTTCTGTTCCGATCCACATACTGCCTTCGCGATCTTCAAAGATTGATAAAACCAGGTTGCTCGATAGACCATTGGCAGACGTGAACGTTTCCATCTTGCCGTGACGCATACGCGCGATACCACCCGCGGTTGCAATCCACAGTGCGCCTTCGCGATCCACTTGCAGATCGCTGATACGCGTGTTGGGTAAAGTGATTGCACCATAAGTGGCGTATTCGTCATTGAAGCCAAACAGTCCGTCCAGCGTGCCGTACCAGAGGTGGCCGGATTTTTCTTCGGCGATCGAGGTGATGTTCGCGGCGGGCGCATCCACGGGCGTGGTCCAATTGCTGAAACTGTTGCCGCTAAGCGACTGAACCCCCGCGGAAGTCACGACCAGGAGAGTTCCGTTAGCCCTCGCGCAGAGAACCTGAATTACATTGCTCGCCAAACCGTGCTCGGTGGTGAAGGTTTTGAAAGTGTTGTTCTCGAAGCGCGCGAGTCCCGCGGCGGTGCCGATAAAGACGTTTCCGTTCGTGTCTTCGGCGAGTGGCCCGATGCTGTTGTCGGGCAGGCCTTCGTTTTCCGTGAAACTGTTGAACTGGCCATTGTGACGGCAAACCAGGCCGTAGGAGGTGCTGATCCATAGTCGACCCTGCTTGTCTTCGTGAAGAGCGCGAATGTCATTACTCTTAAATGCGGGCGTGTTTTCTTTGTCGAACACGGCGAAGTTCAGGCCGTCGAAACGTGCGAGGCCTTCCTGCGTTCCGATCCAGAGATAGCCGTCCTGCGTTTGCACGATCGCCTGTACGGTGTTTTGCGGCAATCCGTTTTCAGTCAGCCATGCCTGGTGACCAAACTCGTTGAGGCTTCTGTTTGGATCGAGGGCGGGGACGCGAGTGGCGGCGAGGAGAAGCAGTGCGGCCGCGGTAACTCGAAGATGACCTCGAAGATGACTTAGGCGACGCATGTGTCGGCGGATACTTTATCATTCCGAGAAACTCATGTAATCATTGGCGTCGAGTTTGGAGGGTTGATGAGAACAATCTTGTTGATTTGCGCGATGTGCCTTGGCGCGCCTGTTGTGGCCGGCTGGCGGAACGCTTCCGAGCCGGAGTTGCGGAAAGTGATTCCCGCGCGCGCGCCGGTGATTAAAGAGAACATCGAAACTGAGTTTCGCACGGCGTCGGGCGTGACGGACGGGCGCGGCAAGTTTATCGCGGGCGTGGTGATGATCACGGCCGGCTATTCGGCGGAGGGAAAGTATTCACATTTTTTTATCGCGCAGGTGCCGGTTAAGGTTGGTGAGTTTTCGTTGGACCCGGGTGAGTATGTTTTTGGGTACCAGCGGAAGACGCCGGACAGTATTACGGTGACGTTTTATCGCGCTTCGAGCGGCGACGCGGTGGGCGAGGTGGAAGCAGTGCGGAATAAGAAGAGTTCGGCTGTGCGCCAGCTATTGATCCAGCCTGCGGTCGGTGGGAAGGGGACGATCCAGGTGGGTCGGTTCGTTTTTGATTACCGGGTTTAGTTTTAGCCACAGATTTCGCTGATTTAAGAACGGATTTTTTTGTTGCGCATCCTGCCCAAGTATTAGAAAATCAGCCTCACACCTTATGTCTGGTCGTACAACAAAGTTCCTGGTTTTAATCCTTGTCCTTGTCTGCGCGGCTGCCGTGCGGGCGGAGGTGCGGCTGCCCGCGATCCTTGGCGACAACATGGTGCTGCAGCAGGGGCTGAAGGTCCGCATCTGGGGCAGCGCGAATGCGGGCGAGCACGTGACCGTCACCTTTGATAAGAAGTCGGTGAACACTGTTGCTGATGCACAGGGGCGCTGGCAGGTTTGGATCGGTCCTTTGAAAGCGGGTGGGCCTTCAGAACTGACGGTAAATAATCTGACAATCAAGAACGTTCTTGTCGGCGAGGTGTGGCTATGCTCGGGTCAATCCAATATGGAATGGCCACTAATCAACACCATTAACGGCGCCGAGACTGTCGCACAGGCAACGAATCCTGAGATCAGGTTGTT
>Ga0068863_100005919_pt1 | contig 11993 bp, 8 predicted proteins | sample KBSSwiS62_FD_66596 | JGI IMG/M metagenome (GOLD analysis project Ga0068863, IMG submission 66596) | Switchgrass rhizosphere microbial communities from Kellogg Biological Station, Michigan, USA - KBS Switchgrass S6-2 | ecosystem: Host-associated > Plants > Roots > Rhizosphere > Soil ...
GGCGTTCAAGAAAGTCGGCCACGCCAAGGATCCGGGCACGCGCCTCATCTCCATCTCGGGTCATGTCGCGCGCCCTGGCGTCTACGAGATCGAGATCGGCCACCCGTTCGCCAAGTTCATCTTTGATGACTGCGGCGGCGTCCTCGGCGGGCGCGCGCTCAAGGGCGTCATTCCAGGCGGCATCTCGACCAAGGTGCTGACCGGGAAGGAGATCGAGCCGCTGACGCTCGACAATCCGTCGCTCGCTTCGGCAGGCTCGTCGATGGGCTCCGGCGGCATGATCGTCATCGCCGAGGGCACCTGCATGGTGCGCCTGCTGCAGGTATTGCTGCGCTTCTACCATCACGAGTCCTGCGGACAGTGCACGCCCTGCCGCGAGGGCATGGGCTGGCTCCACCGCATCATCGACCGCATCGTCGCAGGCGAAGGACGGCCCGAGGACATCGAGCGCCTCTACCAGATCTCGAAGTGGAACGACGGCACGACGATCTGCGGCATGGGCGACGCCGCGGGTTACGCGACGAGCGGCATCCTCAACAAATTCCGCGACGAGTTCGAGTATTGGATCGAGCACAAGCGATCGCGCTTCGACGGGACCCTGGAATGCCCCAGATCTTCATAAACGGAACGCCGGTTGAGGCCGAGCGCGAGCAGAGCGTCATGGAGGCGGCGCTGGCGAACGGGTTCTACATCCCGTATTTCTGCTGGCATCCGGAGCTCTCCGTTGCGGGCAACTGCCGCATCTGCTGCGTGCAGGTCGAAGGACGCAGCTGGGTCGAGATCGCCTGCAACATGCCGGTGTCCGAAGGCCTGCGCGTGCTCACCGATTCGGAGCCGGTAAAGGAGTACCGCAAGTCGATCATGCAGCTCATGACCCTCAATCACCCGGTCGATTGCGGCATCTGCGACAAGGCCGGCGAGTGCAAGCTGCAGGACTACCATTATGCGTACAACGGCGCGCGGTCCATCTCCGTCGACACCAAGGTCCGCTCGACCAAGTTCCATCCGCTCTCCGAGCGTATCGTGCTCGACAACGAGCGGTGCATCCTGTGCTCGCGCTGCGTGCGCTTCACGCGCGAGATCTCGAAGTCGAACGCGCTCGGAATCGTCCAGCGCGGCGATACGTCGCTCGTGCGTGCCGCCGAAGACCATCCGCTCGACGCCGATCCCTATTCCGACAACATCATCGACCTCTGCCCGGTCGGTGCGCTCCTTTCGCGCCCGTTCCTCTACAAGTCCCGGGTCTGGTATCTCGAACCGACTCCCTCTGTGTGCCCCGGCTGCGCCCGCGGGTGCAACGTCGCGATCTGGCATCGCAAGGCCGAATGGAAGCTCCACGCGCTCGATCCGCAGCAAAACGCGAGGATCGACCGCGTGACGCCGCGCGAGAACGCGGAGGTCAATGGGCCCTGGATCTGCAACAAGGGGCGCGACCTCGCCAAGATCTACGAGCGCCCGCGCGCGACGCAGGCGATGCAGAAAGGCAAGATCGTCGATCTCGACACGGCCCTCGTCGCAGCACGGCGCCTCATCGACGGCGCGACGCGGCCGCTGGCTCTCGTGTCGAGCTGGGGCTCGAACGAGGAGCTGGAGGCGTTCCGGCAGGCGCTTGGCGGGCGCTTCACGGCGTGGGTCAAGTCCGACCATGTGCGGCAGGCGGGCGAGCCGCTCGCGGACGACCTTCTGATCGTCGCCGACAAGAACCCGAATACCGCTGCGGCGCGCGCGCTCTTCCCTCAGCAGGATGACGGTGAACGCGCCTTCCCTCCCGATATCGATCTGGTGCTGGTCTGGGGCGAAGGCTTCGATTTCGCTCGGCTGCCGCCGAAGGCCCGCGTGATCTTCATGAACTCGTACCTCCAACCGGAAAACGGGCACGCCGACGTGTTCGTTCCGATCAGCGTCGCGACCGAGCGGACCGGCCATTACACGAACTTCCAAGGCACGGTGAGCGCATTCGAGCCGTGCTTCGCGAGGCCTGCAGGCGTGGCGGACGCTGCAACGGTGTTCGCCGCTATCGCGGTCGCCGAAGGTGTGCAAGCATGATGCAGGACCTCGTCGTTTCCGCCGTCTTCATCGGCTACGCTGTCGCCGTGCTGCTGACCTTCGGCACGGTGCTGACGTGGGTCGAGCGCAAGCAGGCGGCGATCATGTCCGATCGCATCGGCGCCAATCGTGCGTACGTGCGCATCCCCTTCACGCAGCTGAAGCTCATCTGGCTCGGGCTTTTCCACGGTCTCGCCGACGGCATCAAGATGATGTTGAAGGAGGACTTCCGCCCGATTTCGTACGACCGCTTCGCCTATGCGCTCGCCCCGTGGGTCGTGTTCACGCCGGTGCTCCTTGTCTTCGCAGTGATTCCCTTCGGCGGCATGATCGTGCCGGGAGAGCTGCTGCGAATCCTGCCGTCGGTGTCCGAGTGGTTCGGCGAGCGTAGCTATCCCATGCAAATCGCCCGCGTGGACGCGGGTCTCCTCGTCGTCTTCGCGTTCGGGGGACTGTCGATCATCGGCGCGATGCTCGCCGGCTGGTCGTCGGCCAACAAATTCTCGTTGCTGGGTGCGCTGCGCGCCGGCTCGCAGATGATTTCCTACGAGCTCGTCATGGGACTCACGGTGCTGGGCCTCATTCTCATCTACGGAACCGTCGACCTCGACGCGATCGTGCGGCAGCAGTCGGGCTTGCTGCTGGGGTTCCTGCCGGCGTGGGGCGTGTTAATGCAGCCGTTCGCCGCCATTCTCTTCCTGGTGGCCGCGATCGCCGAGAACAAGCGCATTCCCTTCGACCTCCCCGAAGCCGAGTCGGAGCTCATTGCCGGCTATTTCACCGAATACAGCGCGATGAAGATGGGGCTTTTCATGTTCGCCGAATTCATCGAGATCGCGATCATCGGCGCGCTCTTCACCACGCTCTTCCTGGGCGGCTACAACCTGCCGTTCATGACCGACGACGGCTTCGTCTTTCCGGGCAACCATGTGGTGACGATTCCGCACGCGGCGATCATCGTGCTGCAGCTCGTGGTGTTCCTGGCCAAGGTGCTGATCATGTCGAGCTTCCAGATCCTCATCCGCTGGACGCTGCCGCGCTTCCGCTGGGACCAGCTCTTGAGCTTCGCGTGGAAATTCATGTTTCCGCTGGCGCTCGCCAACCTGACCGTGACGGCGGTCGTCGTCTGGGCGCTGCAGTCGTAGCCATGGCGACGCCTCGCACTCCCACGAAGCCGTACGTGCGCAAGCAGTACTGGAACAAGCCGTGCATGTCCTGGTGGGAGCGGGCGTATCTGCCCGAAATCCTGCGCGGCCTCTTCATCACCGGCGGCGTGTTCATGCGCAACATGGGCCGCTGGCTCACGTTCCGGAAGGGCGCACTCACGACCTATTATCCGGAGGAGACGCGCGCCGATTACGCCGCCGGCAATCGCGGCAAGCACGTGCTGACGCAGCGCCCGGACGGCCGGCCTCAATGCATCGCCTGCAACCTGTGCGCCACGGTGTGCCCGGCGAAGGTGATCGAGATCGAAGCGGGGTTCGACCCCGACGATCCCGCGCATCCGAAGTATCCGGTGCGCTTCGAGATCGACTATTCACGCTGCGTCTTCTGCGGGCTGTGCGTGGAGGCCTGCCCGGAGGACGCGATCCGCATGGTCAAGGAAATTCCCAATCTGCCGACGTTCGATCGCGGCTCGCTATGGCTCGCGCGCGAGGAGCTGCTCACGTGGAGCCCGCAGAGCGACGTCGCCAAGCCTTATCCGCCAAAAGGCGTCGGGCAGTTGCCGGAGGGGTCCAAATGATCGAGTCCGTCCTCCTTTGGCTCTTCGCCGGAACCGCGCTGGTTGCCGCGGCGCTCATGCTGGTGCTGCGCCACCCGATGCGCGTGGCCCTCGCGCTCGTCGCCACGATGCTGTCGCTGGCCGGCGTCTACGCGCTCCTGGGCGTGCATGTCATCGCCGTGTTCCAGGTGCTGATCTACGTCGGGGCCGTGATGGTGTTCATGGTCTACGCGATCATGCTGCTCGACGTGCGCGACCGCTCGTACACACGGCGCTATTCCGGGCTCCTCGTGCCCGGAGCCGCCGCCGCGGTGCTGTTTCTCGCGATCCTGGCGCACGCGCTGTGGCGCGAGCTGCCGCGGACGGCGGACGGGGAGGGCGGTGGCGCGATGTTCGGCTTGCGCGTCTTCTCGATCGATTTCCTCAACGAATACTGGCTCCATTTCGAGCTCGTATCGGTGCTGCTGGTGGCCGCGGTCGTGGCGGCGCTCGCGGTGCTCGAAGTGGGGCGCCGCCGCCGTGGATGACCTCTCCATGCTGATCGCAACCTCGTGGGGGCTGTTCGCGCTCGGGCTCGTCGGCGTCATCGTCCGGCGCAACGTGCTCATCATGCTGATGTGCATGGAGCTCATGCTGAACGGCGTCAACCTGAGCCTGGTGGCGTTCGCGCAGCAGACGGCCACCTCTGCCGGCGCCGTTCTCGTCTTCCTGGTCTTCGTGGTCGCGACGGCCGAAATCGCCATCGCCATTCCCATCGTGCTCCTGCTTGCGCGAGGCAAGCGAGGTGGCCTCGACCTCGGCGCTTACGCGGATCTGAAAGGGTAACGGTGCGCCCCCTCCTGACGCTGATCGTCCTGCTGCCGCTCGCCGGGTTCCTGCTCAACGGTATCGCGGGCAACCGCCTCGGGAAGCGCTTCGTGTCCGTGGTCGGCTGCGGGCTACCTATTCTGGCCTTCGCCGCGGCCATCCAATGCCTGATCGACCTGACGGCCGCAGGTGGCTCGCCTAGAATCGAAATCGCCTACACGTGGGCGGACATCGCCGGCAGCAAGTTCGAGATCGCGTTCTACTTCGACCGGCTGACGGCGGTGATGGCGCTGATCGTGACCGGCGTCGGCTCGCTCATCCATCTCTACTCGATGGGTTACATGAAGGACGACGCGAGCTACGCGCGCTACTTCGCGTACCTCAACCTGTTCCTGTTCTTCATGCTGCTGCTCGTGCTCGGCCGGTCGCTGCTCGTGCTGTTCGTCGGCTGGGAAGGGGTCGGCCTCGCGTCGTATCTGCTGATCGGCTTCTGGTTCGAGGATCCGGACAAGGCACGCGCCGGCAAGAAGGCCTTCATCACCAATCGCATCGGCGACGCGGGCTTTCTGCTTGGCATGTTCGTGCTCTACCAGGCGCTCGGCACGCTCGACATGGACCGGATCAACACGGCCTTCATGGCGACCACGGCGCCCGCGGTGTCCGCGAGCCTCGTGGGCATCCTTCTCTTCATCGGCGCGACGGGCAAGTCCGCGCAGATACCGCTGCACGTCTGGCTTCCGGATGCCATGGCCGGCCCGACGCCTGTGTCCGCACTGATCCACGCGGCCACGATGGTCACGGCTGGCGTGTACCTGGTCGCACGGCTGTCCGGGATCTACCTGCATGCGCCGGAGGCGAGCGCGGTGATCGCCGCGATCGGCGCCGCGACCGCCTTCTTCGCTGCCACGATCGCCGTCGTGCAGACGGACATCAAGAAGGTGCTCGCCTACTCCACGATCTCGCAGCTCGGCTTCATGTTCGTGGCGCTGGGCGTCGGCGCGTACGGCGTGGCGATCTTCCACCTGTATACGCACGCGTTCTTCAAGGCCTGCCTCTTCCTCGGCGCGGGCAGCGTGATCCACGCGCTCGGTGGCGAACAGGACATCCGCAAGATGGGCGGTCTCGCGCGGCGGATTCCGATCACGTTTGTGACGTTCGCCGTCGCGACCGCGGCCATCGCCGGCATCCCGCCGCTTGCCGGCTTCTTCTCCAAGGACGAGATCCTCTGGTTTGCCTTCGCCAGCAGCCGCGGTGGCGCGGTGCTGCTCTACGTGACGATGGCCACGACGGCCTTGCTCACCGCCTTCTACATGTTCCGCCTGCTGTGGCTCACGTTCCTCGGCGGCTCGCGGATGACCCATGAGGTCGAGCACCATGTGCACGAATCGCCTGTGTCGATGACTGGCGTGCTGGTTGTGCTGGCCGTGCTGTCTTCGATCGGCGGCTTCCTGTCGATACCGCATTACCTCGAGCCGTTGCTTCCCATGCCCGAGGCCGTGCCTGCGCTCGAGCATCTGGAGACGCCGCTTCTCGTCCTCTCCATCGTCATCGCGTTCGCCGGGCTCGCGCTCGCGGCGTATCTGTACGGCGGCGATGGCGCCCGCGCCACAGCCCTGCAACGCCGCTTCCCTGGATTGCATCGCGTGCTGTCCGGCAAATACTTTGTCGACGAAGCGTACGACCGCTTCATTGAGCGGCCGCTGTACTGGATCTCGGATCGCGTCTTCCTCCGCCTTTCCGATCGCGCGCTCATCGACGGCTCGCTGCACGGTCTTGCCGCCCTCGGACGCCGCACGGCGGGCGGGCTGTCCCGCATCCAGAACGGCCAGCTGCATCTCTATGCACTGCTGGTGCTGATCGGGATCGTCTTCTCGCTCGCCTGGAGCTGGCGCCATGTCTGACGCCGCGCTCCTCAACGTCGTCCTGGGCCTCCCCGTCGCGGGGATCCTCGCGATAATCGCGTTGCCCGCACGCGCCGACGACGGTGTGCGGCGCCTCTCGCTCGGGGTAATGACGGTGCAGTTCGTGCTGACCGCGCTGCTCTACGCCCGGTTCGATCCGGCCGTCGACGGCCTGCAATTCGAGACGCGTCTGCCCTGGATCGCGTCCTGGGGCGTTTACTACCAGATCGGCCTCGACGGCTACAACATTCTGCTGATCCTGCTGACGGCCTTCCTCGGCCCGCTGGTCGTCTGGGGGGCATTCACCGCCATCCAGAAAGACGTCAAGCTCTTCTACTCGATGGTGTTCGCGTTGCAGTTCGCGATGGTCGGCACGTTCCTCGCGCAGGACCTCTTCCTGTTCTACCTGTTCTGGGAGGCGATGCTGATCCCGCTCTTCCTCATCATCGGCATCTGGGGCGGCGAACGGCGGATCTACGCGACGCTCAAGTTCGTGCTCTACACGGCGTTCGGTAGCATCCTGATGCTCGCCGCCGTGATCTATCTCGTGTACTCGCTCGAGACGACGTCGGGGGTGACGTCGTTCGCGTTCGCCGATCTCTACCGCGCCGAGTTGCCGCTGCCGGTGCAGACGGTGCTGCTCGCCGCCTTCGCGCTGTCCTTCGCGATCAAGGTGCCCATCGTCCCGTTCCACACGTGGCTGCCCGATGCGCACGTCGAGGCGCCCACGGCGGGCTCAGTGATCCTCGCCGGCGTTCTCTTGAAGATGGGCACGTACGGCTTCATGAAGCTCGCCTTCCCGCTGTTCCCGGATGCGACCCGGCTCCTGGCACCCGTGTTCGGAACGCTCGCGGTCGTGAGCATCCTGTACGGCGCATGCCTTGCCCTCGTGCAAACCGACATCAAGAAGGTCATCGCGTACTCGTCGATCAGCCATCTGGGCTACGTGATGCTCGGACTGATCAGCCTCGATCTCATCGGCATCCAGGGCGCCGTGATGCAGATGGTGAGCCACGGGCTCGTCGCCGGCGGTCTCTTTTTGATGGTCGGCATGATCTACGAGCGCTGCCACACCCGCGAGCTCGCCGCGTACGGGGGAATCGCGAAGATTCTTCCGTTGTATTCGGTGTTCCTCGCGGTGCTCACGCTGGCGGCGATCGGTCTGCCGACGACGAGCGGGTTCACGGGAGAGTTCCTGGTGCTGCTGGGCGCGTTCCAGGCGGCGTGGCCACACTATGCGGACGGTACCGCCTATCCGCTCGTGCTTGCGACGAGTGCGGTGGCCGGCGTCGTGCTCGGCGCGCTCTACATGCTCGGCTTCGCGCAGAAGTTCCTCTTCGGCGCAGCGAAGGCCCCGCACCAGCCGTTCTCCGACTTGAGCTTTCGCGAAGGCGCGATCCTCTCCGCCATCGTCGTGGCCGTCTTCGCCCTCGGCCTCTTTCCGGACGGACCGATGAAGACCACAGAGCTCGCGGCGATCCAATACCAGAGACTGGTGAGCAGCGTGCGGACGGGCGCAGTCGCGTCGCGTCCTGTGCCATTGCCCGTCGCGGCCCTGGCGGCGCCTTCCGCCTTGAGCGCCGCGGCGCCGGTCGAAAGCGCAAGATGAACTGGCCCACGATCATCGTTGCCATGCTGCCCGAGCACCTGCTGCTCGCGGGCATCGTCGTGCTCCTCTGTCTCGAGATCGCACGCGGCGCACCGCGCGGAGCCTATGTCGTTTCGCTCGCGGCGGTGACGCTCGCCCTGGCGGCGGCAATGTGGCTTGCGCTGGGAAGCTACGACTATGCGCCGTTTCCCGGGCATTTCTCCGTGGATACCGCCGCCGCGTCCGGCAAGGCCATCGTCCTGCTTTTGGCGTTACTCGTGCTCTTCATCGCTCGCGACGATTTCGGTCAGGGCGCGTTCCCGATCCTGCTGCTGTCCTCGCTGTACGGCGTCTGCCTGCTCTTGTCCTCGGACAGCTTCCTTACGCTGTTCCTGGGCCTCGAGCTGATGTCGCTGCCGATCTACGCTCTCGTCCTGCTCGCCTACCGGCGTCCGGAGTCCGCGGAGGCGGCGTTGAAGTACCTGGTCCTGGGCGGTACCGGCACCGCGACCCTGCTGATGGGTGTGTCGCTGCTGTACGGAGGCAGTGGCTCGATGGCGCTCTATATCTTCGCGGGCGCGCTGCAATCCGACGACACGATGGCGCGCGTCGCCGTCATGCTCGTGCTCGTGGCGTTCTTCCTGAAGGCCGCGATCGTCCCGTTCCATGCGTGGGCGCCGGATGCCTACGAGGGTGCCGCAGTTCCGGTCACGGCGTACATGGCGACGATCGTCAAGGCCGGCGTCCTGCTCGCCGCCGTACGGCTGTTCGGCCTCGCGCCGTTGTCGCCACGGATGGCCGATGCCGTAGCTCTGCTTCCACTCGCGTCGATCGTCTGGGGCAATCTCGCGGCGATGCGGCAGCAGAGCCTGCGCCGGATGATCGCCTATTCGTCCATCGCGCATGCGGGCTATCTCTTCTACGCGTTCCTGGGCGACGGTCCTGTCCGGTTCCAGGCGGTTGCGTTCTACGTCCTCGCCTATGGGCTGATGAATGTACTGGCCCTCGCGGCGCTGCCGCGCGATGGCAGCGACGCCGCGCGCGACCGCCTCGAGAACCTCCGGGGATTGTTCCACCGCGCGCCCGCGGCCGCCCTGATGATCGGCATCGCCATGGTCTCGCTGGCGGGTATCCCGCCGTTCCCCGGCTTCATCGCCAAGTTCCTCATCTTCAGGAACGCGATCGCGGCGGGATACACGCTCTACGCGGTGCTGGGGCTCGTCGGCAGCTACCTCGGCATCTACTTCTATCTGCGCGTCATCCAGTTTCTCTTCATGAGCGACGCGAAGGGGACGGCCGCGAACGGTGCGCCCGGACGCCTCGCGCTGGGCGCGGGTTTCATCTGCCTGCTGGCGGCGATCCTGTTGTCGGTGTTTCCCGGCTGGGTGATCGATCTCCTGTAGACATCAGGTCAACGACGACTTGCGACCCACTCTTTCCACTTGAGCGACCGCCTACCGGTCATCCAGAATGGAGTATGCGGACGTGCGTGTACTGATGATGCGCGACGCGGCGGCAAGTCACCCCTGCAACGCCGGGAGCAGTGCGAGCGCCGCCAGTAGCTGACATTCGTCGCCGTCAGGTAACAGATTCGTAAGCGCCATGCGTCCAGGGGCGACTGCCTCGGCGGGCCGATTGAGCAGGAGCAGGGCAATCATCACAGCCCAGTAAGGGTGTCCACGTCCATGCCCGACCGTGCCGCCGGCGCCGAGCGCATCGATCTGGGCGATCGCGGCACGTCCATGTGAAGCGGGATCATTGGACCTGCGATGATTGCGTATCGTGGGAAACGCAAACGAACTTAGATTGGGCCACAGCGGGGCCTAACGATCCCGTCGAAGACCTCGTCGGAGCCTCGTTGTGAAGGATCTTGCAGGATCCGGCAGCCTCGGCCCCGCCGGTCTCGGCTTCTCGCGCCGCAAGCAGTAAACGACTCAGTCTCCTGCACAGGCTCCGCTTCGGCGGGGCTTTCGCTTCGCGCGGATCGATGCGTCTTCGTCGTCGCTATCGGGCTCGCGTACAAGCACGCTCCCGGGTTGGATGGCTGCTAACGGGAAATCTTGCTGCCGTGCTTGTATGCCCGTTCTTGGCCGGTCAGAGCACCTGCAAGGCCGGACCGAGAGACTGGTGAATGGCGCACTGCAGCCATGGGCTTGCGGATGTCTGCGATGGATCGTAGAGCCGCCGCTCGGCGCTGCGGATCGTCCGTCTCAGTACGACCCATAGGAGTCTCAGCTGCGATCACATAGGAGACATTCCAACCACACCCAAGCCGACATTCGCGACACCGCCGTACACTCTGTTCGCAAGGACTTCCGCGCAGTCGGCACTTCTATCAGAATAGCAAGCGATCGAGCGGACGCCTCGATTCCGCCGGAGCGGTTGCTCAAGGCGAGGTTGTTGATCGAGCTGTACTCGGTACGCTCGGAACGGCGGTTCTGCGAGATGCTCGGCTAACTCGTGCGATAGTCTCCGACATGCGCGCACCTTCCGGCGCCGCGGTTGATGTCGATGGCACGCATTCCCGCGAATTGCGCGCCGCGCTATCCTTCCATGTTCCGGCACGGCTCGCCGGCTGGAACTTTCATTCACCACTGCGCCGCCTCGACCGGCGCCGGGAGGAAAGCATGAAGACGTTTGCGCCGAACGCCTGTGGCCTCATCGCATGCGTAACACTCGCCTTCCACGGTTTGGTGGCCTTGGCGGCCCCACCTGGCGTTGAGCCGGAGCCTCCGAGCGACCGGTGCTACCACCAGCCTGGCGCGATTTCGCCTCTCACCGATTCCGACGCGATCCGCAACCTTGCCGCGCAGGCCTATATCTGGGCGCTTGCTCCGGAATTCGTCTACCGCTTCCTCAACTACAACAGCCTCTCGACCGCTCCCGTCAACAAGCTCGCCGGCTTCACGGACGTTGCCGCGTGGAACAACCCTGCCACGAACGCAGGTGATGCATCGGTCCTCTATCTCAACTCGATGATCAACCTCTCGGGCAAGCCGACCGAGGGGGGGGCGACGGACCTCGTCCTGACCGTTCCGCCGTCGCAGGATCCGACGCAGAACACGTACTACGTCGTGAACTTTCTCGACCAGTACATCAACACTATCGGCAGTATCGGCACCCGCACCACGCCGTCGACCGAGACGCAGACGTACCTGATCGCGGGCCCGCAGTCGGCCTATCAGCACGTCCCGAAACTCATCCTCCACGGCAAGGCGTTCCGCGTGCTGCCGACGGGTACGAACCTGAACTGGATGCTGATCCGCATCCGCGCCGACACGCTGGCGCCCTCCAGTTCGCCGACCTCGACGGCGAACGTCTACAAGAATGTGGTCCAGAAGTTTGCGCTGAACACTCTGGACGAGTACCAGAAGAACAACAACAAGCCGATCTACCAGTCGAGCTTCGAGTTCACATTCAGCGACGAGCAGCTCGAGCGAGCGAAGCTCTGGCGGACACAGCCGAGGGACGCCGTGGACTTCTTCCTCCAGGCGGGGTGCTCACTCGTCATCAGCCCGATGCCAACCAGGGATGTCGGTCTCGGCGGCACGCCGTTGGCGAATCTCCTCTCGTGGATCGCTCCGCAGGCTGACGCCACCACGACCTACGAGAATCCCTCCTACGGTCAGCAGCCTACACTCGACGTGTTCCGGCCACTCGGCCTCACGGAGAACGGGTATGCGGTCCCGCAAAACTGGGGAAGCGAGCAGCTTCTCGCACTGCAGCTCGGCCTGGAGGACGGCAAGCTCACCCTCGACGAGAAGCTCAACGCCAACCCCGAGCCAAGCATGGCGTTCTGGAAATACGACACGAACGCCGGTACGTACGCCAACACTTTCAGCACGACGAACAACAACGGCTACGACCTTCGCGGCGTCATCGTCCTGGCCGGAGGGTCCGCTAACCTGGGCGTGGACGCGGTGTACGC
>Ga0068863_100005920_pt1 | contig 11993 bp, 13 predicted proteins | sample KBSSwiS62_FD_66596 | JGI IMG/M metagenome (GOLD analysis project Ga0068863, IMG submission 66596) | Switchgrass rhizosphere microbial communities from Kellogg Biological Station, Michigan, USA - KBS Switchgrass S6-2 | ecosystem: Host-associated > Plants > Roots > Rhizosphere > Soil ...
AGGGTTCGATGTACGCGGGATACGTCCGCCCACCGTTCCGACTGGCACCGCGCGGCTCCGCATTTCGCTCACCCTCAATGTCGACGAGACGGTGGTCGCAGCGCTCGCCGCGGCCCTGGCGGAGCTCAGCGCATGACCCAGGCGATCGTCGTCACGGCTACCGATACGGATGCCGGCAAGACCATCTTCTGCGCCGGGCTCGTCCAGGCCATTGATGGCTGCTACTGGAAGCCGGTGCAGGCTGGGCTGGAGGGCGGCACCGACAGCGAGACAGTCGCGAGGCTATCGGGCCTGCCCGCCGACCGCATCCTGCCGGAGGCCTACCGGCTCGTTACCCCGGCATCGCCGCATCACGCCGCAGCGCTCGACAATGTCGTGATCGAGCCCGCACTGCTCGAGCCTCCGCCGTGCCGGCACCGGATGGTGATCGAGGGTGCCGGCGGCGCGCTCGTGCCGCTGGCGGGCGGGCTGCTCTATGCCGATGTCTTCGCCAGCTGGCGCTTCGAGACGGTGATCGTCGCGCGCACGACGCTGGGCACGATCAACCATAGCCTGATGACGATCGAGGCGCTGCGCGCCCGCGACATCCCGATCCTGGGGATTGCTTTCGTGGGCGATGCGAATGAGGACAGCGAACTGACGATCTCGGCCATCGGCCGGGTCAAGCGGCTGGGGAGACTGCCGCGGCTCGATCCCCTCGATCGAGAGAGCCTCGCCGCCGCTTTTGCCGCCTCGTTCGACATGGCGGATTTCATGCGATGACGTCGCCGGTCTGGCATCCGTTCACCCAGCATGGGCTGAACGAAGATATTCCTATGATCGCGCGCGCCGAAGGGGCGGCGCTGTTCGCCAGCGATGGGCGCCGCTACGTGGACGCCATCTCCTCCTGGTGGGTGAACACGCACGGCCATTGCCACCCCCGCATCATGGCCGCCATCCGGGAGCAGACGGCGCATCTCGACCAGCTGATCTTCGCCGGCTGGACGCACGCTCCGGCGGAAGCGCTGGCCCGTGGGCTCGTCGAGATCACCCCGGCAGGCCTCGACCATGTCTTCTTCTCGGACAGCGGTTCGACGAGCGTCGAGGTCGCACTAAAGATGGCGCTCGGCCACTGGCTTAACCGCGGCGAGCCGCGGCACCGCATCGTCGTGCTCGAACACAGCTATCACGGCGATACGATCGGCGCGATGTCGATCGGCGAGCGCGGCGTCTATAACCGCGCCTACCAGCCGCTGCTGTTCGACGTGGACACCCTGCCTTTTCCCGCCGGCGACGGCGACGGGACAATCGCGGCGCTCGAACGGCTCTGTGCCGCCGAACGGCCCGCTGCATTGATCGTCGAGCCGCTGATCCTGGGAGCCGGCGGCATGCTGATCTATCCGCCCCATGTGCTGAAACAGATGCGCGACATCTGCTCGCGCGAGGGGGTGCTGTTCATCGCCGACGAGGTAATGACCGGATGGGGCCGCACCGGCACCCTGTTCGCCTGCGAACAGGCCAGCATCGCGCCGGACATTATGTGTCTTTCCAAAGGATTGACCGGCGGCGCGGTGCCGCTCGCGGCCACCCTCGCCACGCGCGCCATCTTCGATGCGCACCTGTCCACAGATCGTGCGCAGATGTTCTTTCACTCGTCGAGCTACACCGCCAACCCGATCGCATGCGCGGCGGCCAACGCGAATTTGGCGATCTGGCGCGACGAGCCGGTGCACCGGCGGATCCATGACCTCGTCTATCGCCAAACGCGCAGGCTCAACGCGCTCGATCATCCGGCGATCGTCAACAAGCGCCAGCTCGGCACGATCACGGCGATGGAGTTCGTCGATCCTTATGGCGATTATCTCTCGGCCCTGGGACCGGCGCTTGGCCGCTATTTCCGTGAGCGCGGGCTGCTGCTCCGACCGATGGGCAACATCGTCTATGTAATGCCGCCCTATTGCATCGACGATGCCGATCTCGACGCGATATATGATGCGATCGCCGGGGCGGCGCGCGAGATCGCATCATGAAGAAGCAGCTCTTCGCGCTGATGCTCCTGCTGGTGCTGCTGCTGCCGATGTTCGCGGGGATAAGGCGGATCAAGGACATTCGGCGCCATCGTCCCGACGACGACGAGCCACCCGCAGAGCGATAAAGAGCCGCCCGCCCTTCCCTCGGGAAGGACGGGCGTGCTGTTCAGGTCAACCGCGCGACTGGTGACGCAGGCTGGCCTCGATCTGGTCATATTGCCGATCCAGCCTCTGCGCCTCCCAGCGATTCACCCCATCGGCACAGTAGCGGCGCTCCATGTCGGCGGTGCGATCGACGGCGGCACGGAGATCGCGTGCTATGCGCCAGTCGAGGTCGCCCTCGCGCACTTCATGCCGGATTCGGGTATAGAGCCGGGGGGCGCGGCCACCCTGGCAATAGTCGGCACGGCGCCAATCGTCGCGGTCACGATGGTCGCGGCCATAATCTGATCCACGGTCATAGCCATGGCCGCGGTAGCCATTCCAATCCTGCGCGAAGGCAGGCGTCACGCTGGTCAACGTGGCAGCGGCTACAGCGGCTAAGATTGCGGTCTTCATGTCAGTCCTCCTCCAAGGGAAATCCGACATTGCACCATCATGGATGCAGGGGGGCTGAACGCGCTGTTTCAGTGCGGTTCAGCAACGCGGCCGCGGACCCACGGTGGCGGGTGGAGGGCAATTAACCATATCTTATTTTCACTCTCCTAGAGCTGGCTGGAAGGCGCCGATGATTGCGCGGGCGGGGCCATGCTTCACCGGACGGGCTGCGACGGACCTTCATCACCACGGTGTCACGGCCGTGCTCGGGGGGCCTCCGGATCATGCGCGTCGGATTGCTGGTCATGTTCGCCGGGCTGTTCATGCCTGCTCTTGCTGCGGCGTCGGTACCCACCGTCGCCGTGATCGACAGCGGTATAGCTCCAATCAACGAGCTCAGCGGGCTGCTCGCTGCCGAATATGATCTTGGCGCACCCAAGGCCCGCACCGCGTTTCATCCCGCCTATGATCATGGGACGATGGTCGCCACGATCATCGCCCAGGCCCTCGATCAACAGGTCCGCATCCTCTCCGTGCGCATCGATGATCCGAACGGCTGCCCCGCCGGACTTGCCCCGCCCTGCCAGGCCTCACCGGCGCCGATCGCCGCCGCGATCAGGCTGGCGACCGCGCACCGGGTGGACGCGATCAACCTCTCACTGGCGCTCGCCGACGACCCTGCGATTACGGCAGCGATCGCCGATGCGGCGCGCAAGGGAATCCACATCGTAATGGCGGCCGGCAACGAGGGCCGCGACCATCCCAATAATGTCCGAATGGCCGTGGCGGGCCATCCCCATGCAGTTCTCGTCGGAGCACTCGACCCCGCAGGCCGGCCATGGCCGCAGAGCAACCGCCCCGACCGCGGCGCCGGATCCGACTATGCCTATGTCTGGCGCGCCGGAGTGGAAGTGCCGACGCGACAGGCGGATGGCAAGCTCGTGCGGGCTACCGGCACCTCTTTCGCGGCCCCGCTGGAAACGGCCATGGTCCTGCGAGCGGATGCCGCCAGAAGGGCGGTGCCGCGGCCCGCGGCAGCCTCCCGGCGTGTGGCGTGGATCGATCGCCGCCGGCCTCAATAGTTCGTTAACCACGATCGGCGACAATCACGCGATGTCTCCGGGCCTGATCCTATGAGCTGGGCAAGTTTTGGAAACCGCGTCGAACGCGGTGCGGAAGACGTGCGCGGAGCGATCAGCCGCGCGGCGCAACGTGTCGGCGTCGATTTCGGCTATTTGTTCAACCAGGCCAGATCGGAAAGCGGGCTCAACCCAAACGCTCAAGCGCAATCCAGCTCCGCCGGGGGGCTGTTCCAGTTCATCGACCAGAGCTGGCTCGGCGCCGTGAAGATGTACGGAGCGAAGCATGGCCTGGGCTGGGCGGCCGACGCGATCCACCGCGGTGGCGATGGCAGCTGGAAGATCAACGGTTCGGTTCGCGAGCAGGTTATGTCGCTCAAGAATAATCCCGAGACCTCCGCGCTGATGGCCGCCGAGTTCGCGAGCGACAATGGTGACGGACTTCGCAGCGCCTTGGGGCGCGAACCGCGCGCCGCCGACCTCTATTTCGCCCATTTTCTCGGGCTTGAGGGAGCGACCAAATTCCTGCGCGCGGCCGAGGCGCAGCCCGGCATGAACGCCGCCGCGCTATTCCCCCGAGAAGCGCGTTCCAATCGTGCGATATTCTACGACGCCGGCGGAAGCGCGCGATCATTGTCCCAGGTCTATGCGTTGATGGCGAAGAGGATCGAAGGCGGCGGATCGTCCGCCGCACCCGCTCCCGCAACCGGCGGGCTGTCGCAGGACCGAATGCGCCTCGCCTATGCCCGTGAGGTGTTCGAGGGCGACGGCAAGGCCGCTCCGGCGACGTCGGACATGTTGGCCATGATCGATGGCAGCCAGCAGCTCAATCTCCTCAAGCCGAACCCCGGCAATGCCATGCTCGCCTATCTGATGCTTGCCTCGGACGGCGATGGCTCCATCAGCGATCTTCATCTGAACGCCTGACGCGACAGCGCCTCGCTTTGCAATATAACCGTCAATGGGTTAGGCCGTCACCATGGGGCGGCCAGACGATGCGAGACCCGATCCGCGCATAATCGATTTCGGCACCGGGCCGATCCGGGTGTTGGAAAGATTCGCCCGCATTGACGAGTGGCGGCGCCTCGCAAAGGCGAACCCATCGCTTTTCGATGGTGCGGTAAAACGCGAGATCATTGCCCGCATGCAGAGGAACGGCATCATCGACCCTCTCAGCGGCCAGCGGATCAGAGGCGCCGAGATCATCGTGGTAGGCGAAGCCTATCACAACACGATAACCGCCGGCGACCTCATCGCGCGCAATCGGGCGACCCTGCTGTTGCTCGATCGGCTATGTCCTGGCTCGAAGGCGAGAGGCAATTTCCGGCTCTACGCCGCCGAAGGCATAACCGGCTTTGCTCGCCGGCTGCGGGAAAGCTTTCCGCTCTTCATCGGCTCCGAATATGCATCGACCGAAGAGAAACGAAAGGCGATCTATCCGGTCCCGCATCAGGACCTATGTGCCTTGACGTTCGGCGACGCCGTGTTTGATGCCGTCGTGACCCAAGATGTTCTGGAGCATGTGCCGACGATAGAGACTGCCCTGCGGGAGATCGCGCGAGTGCTCGTTCCGGGCGGCTGGTCGATCAACGCGCATCCGTTTCTCTGCATGAACGAAACATCCCTCCGCCAGGCGAAGCTGGTCGAGGGCGAGATCGTCCATCTGTCCGAGCCAGTTTATCACGGCGATCCGATGAGCCCGGATGGCGTGCTGGTTTTCGAACTTCCGGCCTGGGACATATTGGAGCGGGCGCGGTCCGCCGGCTTTTCACGCGCGGAGATGTGGTTCATCCTCGACGAACGCCGGGGCGTGCTCGCTGATACCGGCGGTCTTTTCCTAAGCGCGCTGCATCGCTGAGCCTCTCGTATCGGCAAGCCAACGGGCCACCGGGCGGCTCAATGTTTTTTCGGCTGCGCGGCGATCTGCGCCCTGGCGGCCGCCGGCATGGCCGTCGGATCATCGGGCGAGAGAAGATTCACGGCAGCCCCCGGCCGGCTCGCGGGCGCAGGATCGGCAGCGCGCGCATCCGAACGGGCACCGGCGTCTTCACGGAACGCGAGCGTGATCGACATGCGACGGTTGCGCGGATCATAGGGATCGCCGGGCACATAGGGCTCGCGGTCCGCGACACCCTCGATCCGAGCGAACCTGCTGCCTGCGACGCCATAGTCGGAGAGTGCCCTTCGCGTCGACTCGGCGCGCGCGGCCGATAGCGTCCAGTTGTTGACGGTGCGGCCTTTTGAATAGGGCATCGCATCGGTATGGCCGCGGACGATCACCGAATTGTCCGCCATTTGGGTGACTTCGGCCACCTTCTTCAACAAGGCCAGCGCCTGGGCGGAGAGCTGGTCGGTGCCGGAGGTGAACATCGAAAAGTCGGCCTGGTCGACCAGGTCGATTCGCAGTCCGTCGCGCGTGTCGACGAAGCGCACATTTTTCTGGAAACCCTGCAAGCCGGGCGTCGAAGCCATTTTCTGCTCGAGCACCTTCTTGAGCTTCTCGAAGGCGGCACGTTCGCGTGTCCGCAGTGCCGACCCGCCTTCCTTCTCGCCGCCGGACGCGTCCTTCGGGATCGTGATCGAGCGCGAGCCGGTCTGCGCCGCGCGATGCGGATAATGATCCTTGTCGATGATCGATTCACCGCCGAACAGGCCGTTGGCGCCGGCGCTCTTCTCCTTGAGCTGCACCATCGTCGGGGTGAAATAATCGGCGATGCCCTTGCGCTGCTTTTCGGTGGTCGCACCGAGGATCCACATCAGCAGGAAGAAGGCCATCATCGCCGTGACGAAGTCGGCATAGGCGACTTTCCAGGCGCCGCCATGGTGACCGCCATGCCCCTCCTCGATGATCTTCTTGATGATGATCGGTCTGGGCTCGGGCTCGTTCTTGCCCCGCTTGGAAGGTGTTTGGGCCATGGCTCAGCCTGTTTCCTCTACGGCCGGATCAGCGGCCGCGCATGCCATCGAACACATCGGCGAAGGCCGGCTGGTTCGAATGCGAGATGCCCGAGCGCGCGGCCTCGATCACCAGCGGCAGCGGGTGGCCATGGAGCGAGGCAATGATGATCTGCTTGACCACGCCATAGATCGCGGCGTCGGCCTCGATCACCTGACGGCAGCGGCCGGCAAAGGGCGCGACGATGCCATAGGCGAGCAGAATTCCGAGAAACGTACCAACGAGCGCCGAGCCGATCATCGCGCCGAGGATCGCCGGCGGCTTGTCGATCGAACCCATTGTCTTGACCACGCCGAGAACGGCGGCGACGATCCCGAGCGCCGGAAGTGCGTCGGCGAGCCCCTGCATCATGTCGGCGGGCTTGATCTCGTCGTGGTGATGGGTCTTCAGCGCATTGTCCATGACATCCTCGACCGCCATCGGGTCGAGCGTGCCCGACGAGATCACCACCAGCCGCAGCGTGTCGGTGATCATGTGGACGAGCGTGCTGTCCTTCAGCAGCCTGGGATATTCGGCGAACAGGGTCGACGCGTTTGGATCCTCGATATGCGGTTCGAGCGCAACCGGCCCCTCGGTCCGCAGCTTCTTCATCAGCGTGGACACGAGGAAGATGACGTCCAGATAATCCTTCTTGCCATATTTCGGGCCCTTGAAGACCTTCGCGAACCCGCCGCCGAAGGCCTTCAGCTCCTTCATCGAATTGCCTGCAACGAGCGCACCGACGGCTGCGCCGCCGATGATCAGCATTTCGTGCGGTATCGCTTCGAGAACGGGCCCTAGATCGCCGCCGGTGATGGCGAAGCCGCCGAACACCATGGCGAGCAGGATGACCAGACCTATGCCTGCGAACATGAACGCACTCCACCCAAAGCTATATCGTCAGGTCAAGCCGCCGATGACCGGCGCTTTCCCCATCAAGGTTAACGGCAGGACAAGCATGGCTTTAACCGATCCGCCTCCGGAAAACTCTCTAGCTCAGAAGATCGAATAAAGTGTTGCGATTGACCTTCGCGAAGGCGGCCTGTGCGGCCTGGAGACTGAGTGTGCGCGCATTCAGCCGCATCACCGTCGCGGCCACGTCGGTATCCTCCAAAGTGCTCCGCTCTTCGGTCAGCTGGGTTTCGACGGTCTCCACCGTATCCGCGGCGGTATCGAGCTGGGAACCTCGCACGCCCTGCGCGGCGTGCTGGTTTGTCACATGCGAGACCGCGAGGTCGATGTCGCTCAGCGCTATGTCGGCTGCGGCGCGGCGTGCTGCCATGCTCGGCGTGCCAACCGCCGCCGCCGCGGACGCGATCACATCATCCAGGCTGCCGGTGCCGTGGACCAGCGGCAGCCCCTCGAACACCTCGGAACGCTGGGCCGTCGCGGGCAGGCGCTGCGACGGCGAGGTAGATACGAGCAGCGGGGCGTCGGTGGGAAACAGCGGCTGGCCGGTGGGCGTCGTCGAGGTCGCGGCGTTGGCGAGGCTCGTGCGAAGCGAATTCAGCTCCAGCACGATCGCCTGGCGATCGGCGTCAGATGCCGACTCCGTCGATGCGGACAGCGTGAGTTCTTTCACGCGGTTGAAGATGCTGGCGACGTTCCCAAGCGCATTGTCCACCTCGGCGGCGATCGACTTGGCGGTCTGAATGTTGCGCGACCACACCGCCTGGTCCGCTTGGGCGCGCCGCAACTCGGCGATGCGTGCCGCGGCGATCGGGTCGTCCGACGGCTTCTCGATGCGTTTGCCCGTCGATATGTCCGACTGCGCCCGCGCGATCTCGGCGGCGAGCCTCGCCTGCCGGTTTATTTCGGCGAGGGCGCGATAGCGTGTGGCCGTGATCACGATTCAAAATCCCTCATCTGAACAACGAGAATATTTCCTGCAGCGTATCGCGGGCGACCTGGATGATCCGCGCCGAGCCGCTATAAGCCTGCTGGAAGCGCAACAGCTGCGCCGCCTCGACGTCGAGATCGACGCCGGTAACCTCATCGAGTTGCTGGAGCGCGCCATCCTTGTGGCCGGCCGTCGCCGATTGCTCGGCCTTGGCCGCAGCCACCGCCTGCGCATGGGTCGACACGATCAGCGCCCATTTCGCTTCCGGGCCGCTCGCGTTGCGGGTATCCTTCAGGGCGAGCGCGTTGCCGTTCGCCACGCCGCTCGTCGCCGCTGCCGCCACCTTCGAAGGATCCGAGGTGGCGACCGTGAGCGTAGCAGCGGCGGTGCCGGAGATCAGCGGCACCCCGGCATTGCCCGCGCCGTCGATGCCCGCCTGGTTCCAGCTGTTGATCACATCCGCAAACTTTGCAGCCGTCTCATCGAGCGCCTCGCGGCGTGCGGCGATCGAGTTCGCGGCATCGGTATAGCCGGCGAGCCCTCCGGTCTGCGCCACAATCGCCTGCTGGGTGCCCAGCCCCGAAGCTACGAGCGACAGGCGCCCGTCATTTCCCTGGATCAGGCCGATGAAAGCGGCGTTGACCTCCGCCGGATCGACCAGCTTGACGGCATCGTTGCCGATCAGCCGGACTTCGGCCTCGCCATCATTCTGCAGCCGCACGTTGATGCCGATCGCGCCCGAGATCTGCTGGAGCGCTGCGTCGCGCTGGTCCTGGAGAAGTGCCTGGCTGGCCGAGCCCGGGCTCGCCCGGCGCAGGTTGATGTTGATCTGCGCGAGAGTCTTGAGATCGGCGTTCAACTTGTTGACGGTATTCTCGGCGGTGGTGGCGAGCCCCTCCGCCACCGACTTCAGCGCGGTCGAGGTGTTGTTGAACTGGAAGGTGGCATCGGTCAGCGCGGAGAGCACGGCGCGGCGGTTGGTATCGCTGCTCACATCGGTGCTCAGCGCCTCTGCCGACGTGAACACGGCCGACATCTTCACGCCCAGGCCCACCTGCGAATCGTCGAGCGCGCCTTCGGCGGTGTCGAGCCAGGTCGCCTTCACGTCCGCGCGGCCGGCTTCGGACGTCGCGAGGCGCGCATAAGCGGTGCGGTAGTTGTCGAACACGCGCTGGACACTGCCGATGTTGACGCCGCCGAACACCGCGGTCGAGCGATAGCGATAATCGTTCGACGTCGAGATCGCCGACTCCTTGAGCGTCACGGTGCGGCGCGTGTAGCCCTCGGTTTCGGCATTGGAGACATTTTCGCCGACGGTCGACAGCGCCGCGCGATAGGCGACGACGCCGGAGCGCCCGATCGAGAGAAGATCGCTCATCCGGAGCTCCCGTCAGGCGAGCTGGTCGCGGCCCCGGAGCTCGCCGCCGCAGCGGCTGAGGTGGCACCAGGCGCAACCTTGCTGACACGGGCCTCGAACTGCTTGACCAGCAGCGCGGCGACACCGATCGCGTCCTTGCCGGCAAGCTGATCGGCCAGATTGGAATCCTGCATCTCGCGAAACTGATCGGTGGCGTCGCTGCCGAACAGATCGTCGTCGCTCAGCTTCGCATCGCGCATTGATTTCAGCATCTGCCGAGTGAACACCGCCTCGAACTGATGCGCGGCCGCCTTGAGCTTGTCGAGTTCGCTCGCCTTGGCGTCGCCGAGGATTGCGCTCTTGAGGGACACACCGCCGATCATAGGACCACCAGCTCCGCCTTCATCGCGCCTGCCTGTTTCAGGGCCTCCAGGATTGCCACCAGGTCCGCCGGCGACGCCCCGATCGCGTTCACCGCCTTGACGATGTCGGCGAGCGATGCGCCCGGCTGGAACTCGAACATCGGCCGCGCTTCCTGGTCCACCTTGATGGCGCTGTTCTGCTGGACGGCGGTCTCCCCTTTCGAGAAAGGAGCGGGCTGTACGATCTGCGGCTTTTCGTCGACCTGGACGGTCATTTTACCGTGCGTCACCGCCACGGGGGCGATGCGCACCGCGCCGTTGATCACCACGGTGCCGGTCCGCGCATTGACGACCACGCGCGCGGGGGCGTCCGCCGTGTCGACATCGATATTCTCGATCCTGCTCATCATCGCAGTGCGATATTCGGCGCCCTGGGCCGCATCGATGGTGATCGTCGTCGCGTCGATCGAATGCGCCACCTGCTGGCCGAGATTGTGGTTGATCGCCGCGGCCACGCGCTGCGAGGTGGTGAGGTCCCCGTCGGACAGATCGAAACGCAGCTGGGGGGATGTCGCGAAGCCCGCATCGACGCTGCGTTCTACCGTCGCGCCGCCGGGGATCCGGCCGGCGGTGGGAACATTGATCGTCAGCTTGGAGCCGTCGGCCGCATCGATACCGAGTCCACCCACCGCGAGATTGCCCTGCGCCATGGCATAGATCTGACCGTCAGCGCCGAGTAGCGGCGCCATGATCAGCGTTCCGCCGCGCAGGCTCTTCGCCTTGCCCAGGGCCGAGATCGTCACGTCGAGCCGTTGGCCGGGCTTGGCGAATGGCGGCAGCTCCGCGGTGAGCATGACGGCCGCGGCATTCTTCAGCGCGGGATTGACGCCCGCCGGCAGCTGCAGCCCAAAGCGCGAGGCGACGCCCTTCATGCCCTGGGTCGAATAGTCGAGGCTGTCGTCGCCGGTGCCTGCGAGGCCCACGACGATGCCGTAGCCGGTCAGCTGGTTGGCGCGCAGCCCCTGGAAGGTGCCAATGTCCTTGATCCGCTCGCTCTGTCCGGCGCTCGACAGAGCGATGCCCGACAGGCAGAGCAGGAAGGTGATGAGCGCGCGGAACATGAACGGCTGATCCTCGAAATTCTTGAGCTTAGAATGGGCTCAAGATGGAAAAGAAATGGTTAAGCCATCCCTGCTTCGAGCTGCGCGCAACGTCTCCCCTGCCCGAATAGATGATCCGCGCATCGGCCACGCGGGTGGAGGGAACGCTGTTGTCCAGGCCAACATCGGCCTGCCGGATCAGGCCCATGATTGCGATGTTCTCATCGCCGCGGTTGAGCGTCACGAGCTTTTCGCCCCGCACGAGCATCGTGCCGTTGGGGAAGATGCGGACGATCGTGACGCTAATCGAACCGTTGAGCTGATTGGACTGCTCGGCTGCGCCCTTGCCGGCGAAGGTGCCGCCGCCGCTGGCGCTCGCATCGGTTGCCGCGAACAGCGACAGCGGGCCGGTGGTCGGCGGCGTGAGGCCGACCTTGCCCGATCGATCGGTGGACGAACTGCTCGACTTGGTCGCCTGGGTCCGCTCGACGAGGTTGATCGTCACCAGATCGCCCACCATCGCGGCGCGTGCGCCGTTGGTGAGCGCCGAATAACCGTTGGCTACCTGAAAGATCGCACCATTGGCGACGGGCGGTTGGGGGTCGTTGGCGTAGACCGGCGAATAATCCTGGTCGCGCTGGCGCGATTTCCGCGCCTCGGCCGGGTCGGCCGCTCCGCCGAGGACCAAGCCTGCACAGATCGCAAGCGCCAGCGCTGCGCCGCGGCCGCGATCAGATGTTCTGGTTGGCATATTGCAGCATCTGGTCGGTGGCC
>Ga0068863_100005923_pt1 | contig 11991 bp, 9 predicted proteins | sample KBSSwiS62_FD_66596 | JGI IMG/M metagenome (GOLD analysis project Ga0068863, IMG submission 66596) | Switchgrass rhizosphere microbial communities from Kellogg Biological Station, Michigan, USA - KBS Switchgrass S6-2 | ecosystem: Host-associated > Plants > Roots > Rhizosphere > Soil ...
TTTGCGCGTCGCGCACGCGCGAAATCCACAACCCGACCGCGCGCCGCATGGACTTTGGATTTTAGCAGAATGAGCAAGGCTCTCTCGTGTCTCGTTCACGTCCCGCGCGACAGCGTGTAGTCGACAGCGCCGTGAACGAACGCATTGCCGCACCCACCGCCGCCGCCATCGCGCTCGCCGCGCGCCGATTGCGCGACGGCCTGCTGGTCGCGTTTCCGACGGAGACCGTGTACGGCCTCGGGGCCGATGCCGCGAACCCCGACGCGGTGCGCGGCATCTTTGCAGCCAAAGGCCGTCCCGCCGACCATCCCGTGATCGTGCATCTGGCGGATCCAACCCGACTGCCGGACTGGGCGCGCGCCGTACCCGACGCAGCCATGAAACTTGCCGCGGCATTCTGGCCCGGGCCACTGACGATGATCCTTCCGCGCGCATCGCACGTCGCTGACATCGTGACCGGCGGACAGGACAGTGTCGGCTTGCGCGTGCCATCGCATCCGGTCGCGCGCGAGCTCATCGCGGCATTCGGCGGGGGCATCGCGGCGCCGTCGGCCAACCGATTCGGGCGCATCTCGCCGACGACGGCGCAGCACGTCGCCGACGACCTCGGCAATTCGGTCGCGATGATTCTCGACGGCGGCTCGTGTCCGATCGGGATCGAATCGACGATCGTCGCGTTCGTGAGCGATCGGCCCGTGCTGTTGCGACCCGGCGGAATCGGCGTGTCCGCGCTTTCGGACGTGCTGGGGCAGCCGTTCGCCGAGCCGGACGCGACCGCGCCTCGCGCGTCGGGCACGCTGGCCGCCCACTACGCGCCACGCACGCCCGCGAGTCTGCTGGCCACCGACATGCTGCGCGCGGAGATCACGCAGCTCGACGAACGCGACGAAATCGTCGCCGTGCTCGCCCGCACGCTTTCGCGCCCTGCCGACTTCACGGGCGTTTGGCTGCGAGCTCCCCCCGACGCCTTGCAGTACGCGCACGACCTTTATGCGAACCTGCGCACGCTCGACGCCGCGAACGCGGACGTCATCTTGATCGAGAAGGTGCCGGACGACGATGCGTGGCTCGCCATTCGCGACCGGCTGTCGCGCGCGGCGCGCGGCGTCGACGACGATCGCGATTGAACGGGGAGCTCCGCCCGGCGCGGCGGTGGGCTTCGCGGCTCCGCTAGCGGGTTGCGCAGCGACCCGCGAACGCGCGGTCGAGAAATGCGGCAATCGCCGCGACGAGTTCCTTCTGCCGGCTCTCGAAATAGTGATCGGCCCCGGCGATCGTGAGCTGCCGCGAGCACGCATCCTTCGGCAGCGCCGAAGCCCGGGCCGGCGCCGTTTCGCGCACCGGTGCGATCTCCGTTTCCGCGACGATGTCCAGCACCGGCTCACGGGGCGGCGCCGCGAACGCGCCGAACATGCCGATCGGCGCCCAGGCATCGATGGCTTTGCGCGCGAGAAATGCATTGGCCATAGCCGCGCCCATGCTGTGCGAAACGATCGCAATCTTCGCGATATTCTTGTTGCGCAGATAATCGACCGCCGCTGCAATGCGCTCGGCCGCCTCCGGCAGCGTCGCCGAATAATCGTCGCGCGTCGCGCTTGCCGCCAGCACCGGCATTTGCACGGCGAGCGTCACGTAGCCCGCATCGGCAAGGCCGGTGCGGAGGCCGCCGATCAATCCCCAATCGGGATGCACCCCCAGGCCGTGCACGACGATCACTCCGCCGGCCGCGGCCTGCGGCGGGAGCGTCAGGATGGCCAGCACTTTCGGCCTCGACGGGGTCGAGAGCCACACGGCATCCCCGACGACGATCGAAGGAACGACTTCCCGCACCCATCGCTCCTCGCGCTCGTAGTCGACTGCGCACGCGGGCGAGATGCCGCCGGCCCAGCCGCCCAGCGTCGCCACCGCGGCGAACGTGGCCGCGAGAAAGCGCTTGGCGATATCCATGGAAGACCTCTCGTCAACTGCTACGATAGCGTCCGAAAAATCATACGCCATGCAGGCTTCGCATTCGCCGATCGTCGTCGTTGCGCCCGACTCGTTCAAGGGATCGCTGTCGGCGCCCGAGATCTGCGTCGCCATCGCGCGGGGACTGAAGCGCGTGTGGCCCGACGTCGAAGTCCGCGCATGCCCGATGGCCGACGGCGGCGAAGGCACGCTCGACGCGGTGCTGACACGTGGCGGCGAGCGAAAGACGCGCGAAGTGACCGGGGCGGGCGGCAGCAAACGCAACGCGGCGTACGGCGTGGTCGGCGCCGCGCAAGGCATGACCGCGATCGTCGAGGCGGCCGAGATCGTCGGCATCACCGATCCGGACGGCATGGCCGTCGACGTCACGTCGCGCTCGACTGTCGGAATGGGCGAAATGATTCGCGCGTTGCTCGACGCGGGCGTGCGCCGCTATATGATCGGGGTCGGTGGAAGCAGCACCAACGACGGAGGCTCCGGAATGCTCGCGGCGCTTGGGGTTGCGATCCTCGACGACGCGGGGCGCGCCGTCGCTCCCACGCCCCGGGGACTCGCGGGCGCCGCGCGCGTGGATGCATCCGGCCTCGATCGCAGGCTCGCCGAATCGGCGATCACCATCATGTCGGACGTCAACAACCCGCTGTGCGGCGAGCGTGGCGCAACCGCAGTGTTCGGACCGCAGAAAGGCGTGCGCCCCGACGACATCGCGACGCTCGACGCGACGCTTTCGCGCTATGCGGCCCTTGTCCAACGCGCCGTCGGCAGGCAAGTGGCGGAGCGGCCAGGCGCAGGCGCCGCCGGCGGGCTCGGATTCGCGCTGCAGCTCGTCGGCGCTTCGTTCCGCTCCGGCGCGGAGGTCGTCGCCGATCTGATCGGCCTCGACCGCGCGCTCGAAGGCGCGACGTGGGCGTTCAGCGGCGAAGGACGCAGCGATCGGCAGACCCTTTTGCGCAAGGCGCCGTTCGTCGTCGCCGAACGCGCCCGCGCTGCGGGTGTGCCCATCACTCTCCTGTCCGGCGCAGTCGATGCCGCGGCGCTCGCCGAGTTGTCGAAAGTCTTCAGCGGCTGCTTCGCGCTGCCTTCAGGTCCGATGTCGCTCGAAGATTGCATCGCTCAGGCCGATGCGCTGCTCGCAGACCGCGCGGAGCAGATCGCGCGCGCCTTTAACGCCGCGCGCGGCTAGCGACCTCGGTCCTCCGTTCGCCGACACCAGCGGCCGCGCCTAGCGAGACGCCGTTCGTTCGCCTCCGCCGAGACCGAGCCATGCGAGGTCGGCGTTGGCGACGATGTCCATGCCCGCGAAGCGCGCGAAGTGACGCACAGGCTGGCCGAGCAACGGATCGTTCTCGATCAGCGCCATCAAATCGGCCTGCGGCAAGCGCGTGACGCGCGCAACCGCAGCGGGCTCCATTGCGACGACTCGCGCGTCGGCGAAGGCGTGCAGATCCGTGGCCTGCAAAACGTGCGCGAAAAGCTCCGCGCTGTGACCGACGCCGGCCAGCAGGCCGCGCACGCTCACGCCTTGCGCTCGCAGCAGAGCGATCACCGCAGCGTGCTGCGCAAGATATTGCGGCACGCACAATGCTTCCGCGCGCCGCGACACCTCGTGGCCGAGCGAATCGCCGACAAGCAGCAGCGTCGGCGACCCTCGCGACGCTGCCGGCGCGACGTGCGCGAGGAGCGCCTCGTCCATCGCGTGCGCCTCGCGCGGTCCGAACGTGCCGGCGACCGGGCGACACGCCCAGATGGCCCCACCGCCAATACTCGCGAGCCAGCCCGCCGGATCGATCGGCCGCGTGTCTGCGAAAAGCAATGCGAGGTTGGCCGGGATGGCGGGAGGCCGGCCGGCTGGTTGGAGCGAATCCATGCCACGAGCCTCTGCGAGCCGCTTGCCCAGCTTGTCGTGCATCGTGCCGACCCATGTCGCGAATGGCATCGAGTCTCGCGCTGCCTTGGTGATCCACTCCCGCACCGCGGCAGCACTATCGGGCAACAGCTCGACGTGTCCCGCGGCTGCGTGAGCGTCTGCTCCAAAGACCGCTGCGACGGCACCTTTGTCGCCGGCGTCGAGTTCGCTCTTGCCGCGGGTGGTCTCGATGACGGCCGGACCCGACAGCCCGAGCCGGACGCCGGGAAAGAGCGCGATGCGCTCGGCCGAGCACGCGAGCACGGCCGTTCCACCGAACACGTCCGCGGCCCCGATGACGAGCACGGGAATGCCGCTTGCGCGAAGGTCCAGGAGCGCCGACAGCGCACGGGCGAGCGCGCATTCGGCCGCATTCGCTTCGTGCAGCCGCACGCCTCCGGATCCCGCGAGCAGCACCACTGCAGCGGGCCGCTCCGCCGCCGCCACCGCGAACATCTGGCGCAATGCGTCGCTGTGATTGGCGCCGGCGCTTCCTCCCAGAAATCGCTCGTCCTGCGCTGCGATCAGGATCGGAGCGCCGTCGACCGACGCACGCGCGACGACGACACCGTCGTCTTCCTGGGCGGCGATGCCCCAGCGCGCGAGGTGCTTCGACGGACGCGCTGCTTCCAGCGCAGCGCTAACCGGCTCGACGCTTCCGGGGTCGGCGAGCGCAAGGACGCGTTGAAGGGCGGGCAGCGCACGCAAGCCCGCGGTAGAGCCGGAACCATCCAGACGAACGGTCATCGTTGAAGGCAAGGGAAAGGACCGGGATCCGACTCGTGCAGGCCGCAGGCTTGTCTCGGCGACCGGCAGGCACGGGCGCCGAATTCCGTGGTAGGTGGTATACCACGGAAGGAGAAACGGGGTAACATCGGTGCACCAAAGACCGGGACCGGTAGGGGAACCTGCATCGCGACCCGCGACTCAACGCAAGGCGGACACTGCCGCGCTTTAGGAGGAGCAGAGATGAAACGGACAGCATTCACGGCGCGGTCTTTGTCCGCGCTGACGGTGGTATCGATCGCACTGACGGTGCCTCCGGCCGCCCAGGCGGCCTGGGAACCGACGAAGCCCGTCGAGTTCATCGTGCCCGCGGGCACCGGCGGCGGGGCGGATCAGATGGCGCGCTTCCTTCAAGGCGTCATCCAGAAGAACAACCTGATGAAGCAGCCGATGATCGTCGTCAACAAGTCGGGCGGCGCCGGTGCGGAAGGGTTCCTCGCGGTCAAGGACGCGAAGGGCGATCCCAACAAGATCATCATCACGCTCTCGAATCTCTTCACGACGCCGCTCGCGACCGGCGTGCCGTTCAACTGGAAGGATCTCACTCCCGTCGCGATGCTCGCGCTCGACCAGTTCGTGCTGTGGGTCAATGCCGAGACTCCCTACAAAACCGCCAAGGAATATCTCGACGCGGTCAAGAGCGGGGGGCCGAACAAGTTCAAGATGGGCGGCACCGGCTCGAAACAGGAAGACCAGATCATCACGGTCGCGATCGAGAAGGCGACCGGCACGAAGTTCACCTACGTTCCGTTCAAGGGCGGCGGCGACGTAGCCGTGCAGCTCGTCGGGAAGCACATCGACTCGAGCGTGAACAACCCGATCGAGGCCGTCGCGCAATGGCGGGCGGGCTCGCTGCGGCCGCTCTGTGTCTTCGACGACACGCGGATCCCGTACAAGGAAAAGGTCACCTCCACGATGTCGTGGAACGACATCCCGAGCTGCAAGGAAGCCGGCGTGCCGGTCGATTACCTGATGCTGCGCGGCATCTTCATGCCCGCCGGGGTAACGAAGGACCAGGTGGACTTCTACGTCGAGCTCTTCAAGAAGGTCCGCGAGACTGCCGACTGGAAGAAGTTCATGGAAGACGGCGCGTTCAACGCGACGTTCATGTCGGGTCCCGAGTACTCGAAGTGGGTCGAGAACGCCGAGAACACCCATAAGTCGCTGATGAAGGAAGCGGGCTTCCTGGCCCAATGACACCCGCGTCGCGGCCGGCGGGAGACCCGCCGGGCGCGCGCCATGCGGCGGCGCTGCAGCCCCTGGGCATGTTCGAACGCGCTGCCCCTTCGCGTTCGGACGGGAGGAACCGATGAGCGATCACGAAACGGCCGGCAGCGACGGCGGCATCTCGACACGCACGATGGAGATCGTCGTCGCGGTCGTGTTGTTCGCGGTGAGCGCGCTCGTCGTGTACGACAGCTACCGGCTCGGCTCGAAGTGGGGCGACGACGGGCCGCAATCCGGCTATTTCCCGTTCTACATCGGGCTTCTGCTCGGGCTCGCGAGCGTCGCCACGCTCGTGCGCGTGTTCCTGACGCAGTGGCGTCAACACGACAAGGCAGCGGCTCCGACAGGCCTCTTCGTCGAGTGGGGACAGCTGAAGCTCGTGCTGTCGGTGCTCGTGCCCGCCGTGGTCTACGTGCTGGCGGTGCAGCTCATCGGAATGTACATCGCGTCCGCCGTCTACATCATGCTGTTCATGCGCTGGCTCGGCCACTATTCGTGGGTGAAGAGCGTCGCGATCGGCTTTGGCGTCAGCGCGGCGATCTTCGTGCTGTTCGAAATCTGGTTCAAGGTCCCGCTGTACAAGGGCGTCTACGACGCTCTCGCGTGGCTCGGATACTAGGGCCGCTCTCCCCAACCCGCGCCGCGGATTCGAACGTCCGGCAGGTCCTGGAGGACATCCCTTGGTCGAGATAAGCGCCCTCTTTCACGGCTTTGCAGTCGTGCTGTCGCCGTTCAATTTGCTGCTGATGCTGATCGGCATCGTGCTGGGCGTCATCATCGGCGTGCTGCCGGGGCTGGGCGGCGCAAATGGCGTCGCCATCCTGCTGCCGCTCACGTTCACGATGCCGCCGACCTCGGCGATCATCATGCTGTCCTGCATCTACTGGGGCGCGCTGTTCGGCGGCGCCATCACGTCGGTGCTGTTCAACATTCCAGGCGAGCCGTGGTCGGTCGCCACTACATTCGACGGCTACCCGATGGCGCAGCAGGGCAGGGCCGGCGAGGCGCTGACGGCCTCGTTCACGTCGTCGTTCATCGGTGCGCTCTTCGCGGTGATCATGATCACGTTCCTGGCACCGCTCGTCGCGAAATTTGCGCTCAAGTTCGGTCCGCCGGAATTCTTCGCGGTCTACCTGCTCACCTTCTGCAGCTTCATCGGGATGGGCAAGGGCTCGGCGTGGAAGACGCTCGCCGCGATGATGCTGGGGTTCGCGCTCGCTGCGATCGGCATGGACAACATCACCGGCCGGCTGCGGCTTACGTTCGGGTTCCCGGAGATGATGCGCGGTGTCGACTTCCTGATCGCCGTGATAGGACTCTTCGGGATCGGCGAAATCCTGCTGTCGATGGAAGAGGGACTGTCGTTCACCGGCAAGTCGGCCAAGATCAATCCGAAGGTCGTCCTCGAGACGTGGAAGAAGCTGCCCCACTACTGGCTCACTTCGCTGCGCAGCTGCCTGATCGGCTGCTGGATGGGCATCACGCCGGGGGGCGCGACGCCCGCGTCGTTCATGAGCTACGGCGTGGCGAAGCGGATGTCCAAGGATGGCGACAAGTTCGGCAAAGGCCAGATCGAAGGCGTGGTCGCGCCCGAGACCGCGGCCCACGCCGCCGGCACCGCCGCGCTCCTGCCCATGCTGGCGCTCGGCATTCCAGGCTCCCCCACCGCGGCCGTGCTGCTCGGCGGTCTGCTGATCTGGGGACTGCAACCCGGTCCGCTGCTGTTCGTCGAGCAGAAGGATTTTGTGTGGGGGCTCATCGCGAGCATGTATCTCGGCAACCTCGCGGGACTCGCGATCGTCCTCACCTGCGTGCCGCTGTTTGCGGCGATCCTGCGCGTGCCGTTCTCGATCATCGCGCCCGTGATCGTCGCGATCTGCGCGATCGGTGCGTACACGGTGCACAACGCCATGCTCGACATCTGGCTGATGATGATCTTCGGCGTCGTCGGCTACGTGTTCAAGAAGCTCGACTACCCGCTCGCGCCTCTGGTGCTCGCGCTCGTGCTGGGCGATCGGGCCGAGGACTCGTTCCGGCAGGCGATGCTGATCGCGCAGGGCGACATGCGGATCTTCTTCTCGAACGCGCTCGTCGGCACGATCACCGGACTCGCGCTCATCATGCTGTTCTGGCCGATCGTGTCGCGCGCGGTCGCGGCGATCCGAAAGTAGGGTCAGAGACGACTTTCGCGAGCCCAATCTGACCGACGATGACGGGACCGCAAACCCCGTCGCGATGGCGGAACGACGGCGGGCGCTCGCGCCTGCGGCGTCGCTGATTTCAAATCTCGATCCAAGCGTCCAACCGGTCGGCAAGCTCGCCGAAGTCGCGCGCGACGACGTCGAACTCACCGGCTTCCACGCGCGGCAACGGGTGGCCCGGTCCGAACTCCAATGGCCGCTCGACGTAACCAGTGCGGCAACCGCTGGCCCGCGCGGCACGCAGGTCGTCGGGATGGCACGCGACCAGCATCAGCTCGCCCGGCGCGATGCCGAGCAGGTCCGCGGTCCCGAGATACGTCTCCGGGTCGGGCTTGTAGTGCCGGAAAAGCTCCGCCGAAACGACGCAGTCCCACGGCAGCCCTGCGCGCTTCGCCATGTTGGTCAGGAGGGAAACGTTGCCGTTGGAAAGGGTCGTGATCACGTAGCGCGACTTGAGTCTCGTCAGGCCCTGGACCACATCGGGCCACGGGTCCAGCCGATGCCAGGCGCGGTTCAGGTGGTCGAGCTCGCTCGCGGGAATACTGCGCAATCCGAATTCGACGACGAGGTCGTCGAGGATGAGGCGGTGCAGAGCATCGATCCTGAGCCACGGCAACTCGCCGCTGCGCACTTTTTGCATCGCCGGCCGATATCCCGCACGCCAGGCATCGGCGAAGCGTGCCCAGTCAGCGTCGATCCCGTGCTTTTTTCCCAACGCCGCCGCCTCGCGGATGATGCTGCCGCGCCAATCGACGACCGTGCCGAACACGTCGAACGCCAGCGCTTTCACCGCAGGCCGGATGATTGGCCACCCTGCGCGCTGCGCGCTTCGGGGTGCGTTCGCGCTCGGGAGCGGCCCTTCGCGCTCAGGCCGTCACCCGATCCTGTGCCGAGTCGTACCCGAGCGTCTCGCTCTCTTCGCCGCCGGGTGTGACACGGACGGCGCAATACTTGAACTCCGGAATCTTGCCGAACGGGTCGAGCACCGGATTCGTGAGCAGGTTCGCCGCTGCCTCGTAGTAGCAGAACGGGATGAACACCGCGCCGCGCGGCGTGCCGTCGTCGGCGCGGGCGCGAAGCGAAATGCTGCCGCGCCTCGATGCCACCGTGATCATGCCGTCGGGCGCCACGTTCATCGCGGCGAGGTCGAGCGAATGAAGCGAGGCGACCGGGGTCGGCTCGATGGCGTCGAGAACCTCGGTACGCCGCGTCATGCTGCCGGTATGCCAGTGCTCGAGCTGACGCCCGGTGATGAGGACGAAAGGATACTCGCTGTCCGGCTGCTCGGCCGCGGGAATCACCTTCGCCGGAACGAACTTGCCGCGGCCCGAGGCCGTCGGGAAATTCTCGGTGAACACGACGCGGGTGCCTGGATCGCCTTCCTTCTCGCACGGGTACGTGACCGCACTCTCGCGCTCGAGACGCTCCCACGTGATGCCCGCGATCGACGGCATCGCGGTGCGCATCTCGTCGAACACCTCGCTCACGTCCGCATAGCGCCAGTCGAGCCCGAGGCGGTTCGCCATCTGGATGATGATCGTCAGGTCCTGCCGCGCGTCGCCCGGCGGCTCGAGCGCCTGGCGCCCGAGCTGGACCAGGCGATCGGTATTGGTGAACGTTCCCGTCTTCTCCGGGAATGCGGACGCCGGCAGGATGACGTCGGCGAGATAGGCCGTCTCGGTCAGGAAAATATCCTGCACGACGAGCATTTCGAGCGCGGCGAGCGCCCCGCGCGCATGGTGGACGTCCGGGTCGGACATCGCGGGGTTCTCGCCCATGATGTACATCCCGCGGATCTTGCCCGCGTGCACGGCGTCCATGATCTCGACGACCGTGAGTCCCGGCTTCGGATCCAGCGACTGACCCCATAGCGACTCGAAGCTGTCGCGCGCCCCCGCGTTGTCGACGCGGCGGTAATCGGGATACATCATCGGGATGAGGCCCGCATCGCTCGCGCCCTGAACGTTGTTCTGGCCGCGCAGCGGATGAAGGCCCGTGCCAGGGCGCCCGACCTGTCCCGTCATCATCGCGAGGGCGATCAGGCACCGTGCGTTGTCGGTGCCGTGCACGTGCTGCGAGATGCCCATCCCCCACAGGATCATCGAGCCCTTAGAGATGGCGTAGAGTCGCGCGACCTCGCGAATCGTCTGCGCGGGAATGCCGCACACCGGCGCCATCGCCTCGGGACTGTGGCCTTCGACGTTTTTCCTGAGCTCTTCGTACCCGCTCGTGCGGTCGTCGATGAAGGATTGGGAGACGAGCCCTTCCTCGACGATCGTGTGCATCATCGCATTGAGCAACGCGACGTCGGTGTCGGGCTTGAACTGCAGGTAATACGTCGCGTGCCGGGCGAGCTCCGAGCGTCGCGGATCGGCGAGGATCAGCTTGGTGCCGGCCTTCGCGGCATTCTTGATCCACGTCGCCGCGACGGGATGGTTCACGACCGGATTGGCGCCGATCAGCAGCACGACATCGGCCTTCAACACGTCCATGACGGGGTTGGAGACAGCGCCGGAGCCTATGCCCTCGAGCAGCGCGGCGACGCTCGACGCGTGACAAAGGCGCGTGCAATGGTCGACGTTGTTCGAGCCGAATCCCGTGCGGACGAGCTTCTGGAAGAGATAGGCCTCCTCGTTCGACCCCTTCGCCGAGCCGAATCCCGCGAGCGCGCCGCCCCCATGCTCGTCGCGGATCTTCGCGAGCGTTCCGCCGCCGAGATCGAGGGCTTCTTCCCACGTCGCCTCGCGGAACACCGCGAGCGGATTCGCAGGGTCCATCACGAAGTCGGCGTTCTTCGGGATGCCCGGCTTGCGGATCAGCGGTTTCGTGAGGCGCTGCGGATGCGCGACGTAATCGAAGCCGAAACGCCCTTTGACGCAGAGCCGCTCGCGGTTCGCGAGACCGTCGCGACCCTCGACGCGCACGATTGTGTTGTCGTTGACGTGATACGTGAGCTGGCAGCCGACGCCGCAGTACGGGCACACGGACGGGACCTTCTTGTCGATCGGGACGAGATAGGCGTCCTTCGCGGGCGCGAGCGCGCCGGTGGGGCATGCCTGCACGCACTCGCCGCAAGCGACGCACGTGGACGCGCCCATCGGGTCGTCGAGATCGAACACGATCTTCGACGCCGCGCCGCGGAAGGCGAAGCCGATCACGTCGTTGACCTGCTCCTCGCGGCACGCGCGCACGCACCGCGTGCACTGGATGCACGCGTCGAGGTTGACGGACATGGCCGGATGCGACGGGTCGGCGAGAGGCTGCGCGCGCGGCGCGAATCGCGGCCTGTCGATGCCGAGGAAACGCTGCCACTGCGCGAGCTCCGAGTCGGGCTTGTAGACGCGCTCCGGCACGTCGGACGCCAGCATCTCGACGACAATCTTCTGCGCGTGCACGGCGCGCTGCGAGGTGCTCGACACTTCCATGCCGTTCGCGGGCATTCGGCAGCACGAAGGCGCGAGCACGCGCTCGCCTTTGATCTCGACCATGCACGCGCGGCAGTTGCCGTCGGGTCGCATGCCCGGCGTGTAGCAGAGATGCGGGATCTCGACGCCGTGCCGCGCAGCCGCCTCGATGATCATCTCGCCGGGAGCGGCGGCAACGTCGCTCCCATTGAGCTTGAACCGGATAGCGTCAGCCTTCATTTGATCTCTCCAAGCACTTGGCTCATTGCGGCCTCCCTGGAGCGGCAGAGCATCGGCCGCATCCGTTGTCGGCCGCCTCAATCGCTCGGCGACGCGCGGCCGACGGACAGTTATCAAGAATCCAAGCCCTTCTTGTCGGCCGCCGCCCTTGCTCGCGGGCGCGCTCTTCGAGCCTTGGCTTCGCCCCGCTCGCAAGGGCGTCTTCGGGCCTTGACTCGCTGACGCTCGTCCGCCTCCCTCATTCGAGCTCCTGCGGGAA
>Ga0068863_100005925_pt1 | contig 11990 bp, 13 predicted proteins | sample KBSSwiS62_FD_66596 | JGI IMG/M metagenome (GOLD analysis project Ga0068863, IMG submission 66596) | Switchgrass rhizosphere microbial communities from Kellogg Biological Station, Michigan, USA - KBS Switchgrass S6-2 | ecosystem: Host-associated > Plants > Roots > Rhizosphere > Soil ...
AAAAGCAGAGGCCTCGCGACGCTCAACGACAGCAGAAGCACAAAGACACGATGAAGCGGGGCGGTTATCAGCGCTTCGGATCGGCAATCATCGGCGGTGGCCATCTCAACAGAGCCATTCGGACAGCACATCTCTGTCTGTCATGCTGGTTCAACAGTTTACGGGAAAACGGAATTTCCAGACTAAACGTTCCTGAGCCTTCGACGCGAAATCGGAACTATAGTTCCGGTCGCACAGCCACTCCTGGCTGCGCAGCAGAGTAATCGTATCTCCGGCGAAAAACCGCCAGCCACCAACCGATCCAGAAAAAGAAAAAAGCTCCTGAGCGGAACCAATTCCCTCTCAGGAGCCTTTGAACTCTCGAACGTTGAACTCTTGAACCGCCTCTTACACGCTAAACGAACTGCCACAGCCGCAGGTGCTTTTCACGTTCGGGTTGTTGAACTTGAACCCCGCGCCTTCCAGCGTTTCGATGTAGTCAATCTCCACGCCTTCCAGATACATCGAACTCATCTGGTCCACTGCCACTTTCAGACCGTCGAAATCCACCACTTCATCGCTGTCGTTGGTCTGGTTCTCAAAAGCCATGTGGTACTGAAAACCCGAGCAACCGCCGCCCACAACCGCGACGCGCAACGCCGTTGGTACCGGGCTCTGCATGCTCATGATTTCCTTCACCTTGCTGCTGGCAACCGGAGTAAGACTGATCATGACTTCTTTAGCCTCCGCCGCGGCGGATTCCGCGGCAAATTCCTACGACCCTATTTTAACAGAATCGAAATCTGAGTGCACATTGGAACTCAACCGCTATTCTAAAGCGCAAAGTTCCATTCAGGAAACCCCTGTTGCTTCCGACATTTCGCATCGCGAACTCCTTTGCATACAATAAGATGCATCTATGCGACACAAAGTTACGCTTCTGCCTGGCGAAGGTATCGGCCCTGAAGTCTCCCGCGCCGTCCGCCGTATCCTCGAAGCCGCCGGCGTCCAGATCGATTGGGAAGAGATTGATGCCCGCGCCGAAGGCACCACCGGCGAAGTCAAGGGCGGCCCAGTTCTCAATCAGACCGCGGTCGATTCCGTCCGTCGCAACGGCGTCGCCCTCAAAGGCCCCATGGCCACCGCCGTAGCCGGAGGCGCGCCCAGCGTCAACGTCGCGCTTCGCAAAACGCTCGACCTTTATGCTAATCTCCGCCCGGTGCGCAATCTGCCCGGCCTCAAGTCGCGCTTTGAAGATGTGGACGTTGTGATCGTTCGCGAAAATACTGAAGACCTATACTCCGGCCTCGAGCACGAAGTAGTTCCCGGCGTCGTCGAAAGCTTGAAAATCATCACTGAAAAAGCTTCCACGCGCATCGCACGCTTTGCTTTCGAGTACGCCAAGAGCGAAAGCCGCAAAAAAATTCACGCCATCCACAAAGCCAACATCATGAAGCTTTCCGACGGCTTGTTCCTGCGCTCGATCCGCGCCGTCGCCGCCGAATATCCCGGCATTGAATACAAGGAAATGATCGTGGACAACGCCTGTATGCAGATTGTTCTCGATCCGCAGCAATTCGATATTCTGCTGCTGCCCAATCTCTATGGCGATGTGATGAGCGACCTCGCGGCCGGCCTGGTGGGTGGTCTCGGTGTAGTCCCAAGCGGAAATATCGGCGACCAAGGCGCCATGTTTGAAGCCGTTCACGGCACCGCGCCTGACATCGCTGGTAAAGGCCTCGCCAACCCCACTGCCCTTTTGCTGAGCAGCATCCTGATGCTCGATCATCTCGGCGAACGCTCTGCCGCTCGCCGCATCGAAGCCGCCCTCCAAAAGGTGTACAGCGAAGGCAAACACACCACCAAGGACGTAGGCGGCTCCGCCGGCACCGACCAGTTCACCGTCGCTGTGATTTCTGCTCTACCTCACTGACTGCTCTTCGGTTCAGGCAATTTCGTTAATTGGAAAACGACTTCCATGGTGGTGCCCACTTCAATTGGCTTTCCATCGAAAAGTGCTGGGCTGTATCGCCACTGCCAAACGGCGTCGATAGCGGCTTGAGTCAAGAGGGGATCCCCAGATACAACTTTAAGGCCCGATACGGTCCCGTCCTTACGAATAAGTGCAAAAAGCCGGACCGTGCCGCTCACGCGTTTTCTTCGGGCTTCTTCGGGGTATTTCGGTTCAACTTTGCTAATGAGCTTCGCCGCAGTTATTCGTTCTCGCGGGCGGTCTTGGGCTCCTGCGCTTATGGCTTGCCCACTCGAAAGGACCTGTGCCAGACAACATACCAAAACGGTTTTCACGAAGATCGATTGTCGTGCTGGGGGCATAGCTCAGAGGTGCGGCGGCGCGTAGAAATGATATACCATCAAGTAAACAATAACGCCGGTTACGCATACATAAAACCACAACGGCAAAGTCCAGCGCGCGATCACACGGTGCTTGTCGAAGCGCTGCAGCCAGGCGCGTCGCAGGGTCACCAGAATCATCGGCACAATCGCAATGGCGAGAACCGTGTGTGAAGTCAGCAGCACAAAATAGATGGGCCGGATAATTCCCTGCCCCTGAAACACCACGTGGCCGACGCGATAGTGATACACGAGGTAGGAAACCAGAAACGTGCAGGACACTATAAACGCCGAAATCATGAACCGCTTATGCGCTTCGATTTTTCTGGCGCGGATCGCGGCATAGCCGATTGCCAGCAAAATCGCGCTGGTTGCATTTAAAGTAGCGTTGAGAGCGGCGTGAGGAAAAATCATTTAGATGGAAGCTGACTTCGCAATACAACCTGTTGGTTACCGGGCGATCTTATCGTACGCCATCAGCGCCAGCAGGATCGGAATGTGCAGCACAGTAGCGTGCATTAGCCACTTCGCGCGAGCATTGCTCTTGCTGTACGCAGCCCAAACACAAACTTGTACCAGCGCAGTGCCCACCAGCAGCGCGCCAAAAAAGTACAGCATGCCGGTCATGCGAAGCACCGACGGCAGCAGGCTGATGACCACCAGCATCGCCGCGGAAATGAGAATTTGTCTGAACGTCCGCGACCCATCCACGTCGCCGACTGACAACATGCGAATGCCCGCCCGCGCGTAGTCCTCGCGATACATCCACGCAATCGCATTGAAATGCGGAAACTGCCAGAAAAACAGAATCAGGAACAGCAGCCACGCGCCGCCATCCAGACGCCCGGTTGCCGCGGCCCAGCCAATCATTGGTGGCACCGCACCGGGAAATGCGCCGACAAACGTAGCCCAAACTGTGCGCTTTTTCAGCGGTGTGTACGCCAGCAAATAACTCAGGCAGGTGATCGCGCCCAAAAACGAAGCCAGCCAACCGGCCACGATCCAAAGATCCACTGCTCCCGCAACGCTCAGCGATACGCCAAACCACAGCGCTTCCGCGGGTTGCAGCACGCCGCTCGGCAATGGCCGCGAAGCTGTCCGCCGCATGTGGCGATCACTATCGCGCTCGATGTAGTGATTCAGCGCCGCGGTGCCGCCGGCAATCAGCATGGTGCCAAATACGGTATGCACCAGGTTCAGCCAGTCTAGGGGCCCGCGCGCGCCCATGTAGTAGCCCGCCGCCGTGGTCATCAACACCAGGAATGACACGTCAGGCTTGGTCAGCGCCACGTACGCGTTGGCGCGGCCCGCAAGAGTCAGTTCAGTTGTGCGAAACGTGCTCATTCAGCCGCCGTTCGCGGCCGCGAAGGAACCGCCACTGTTCCCCGCCGCGGAACCAGACGATAGCACAGCAAAATTACCAGAATCGAAGCGGCAAAGACCAGCGCTCCAAACACGGTGTGAATCACTGTGAGCCATACCATTACGGGCATCGGCTGCGGCGCATCCGCGGTAGACAACCGCGACCAGTACGCCGCGACGCCCAACAGAATCTGCATTCCCACCATGCTGTGCAGCAGCGTCCGGCCAAACGTCAACTCCGGCGAATCTTCAAATCTCTTACGCAATACCGATGCGGTCCATATCATCACACCCAGAACCGCTGCCGAGCCGACCAGATGCGGCCATATCGCCGCGTACTGGTGCCGGAACGCCGCGCCAAGAAATACCTGAACGAACATCACAATCCCGTTCAGCAATGCCAGCGTGTGAATTGAAATCCCGCCGCGATCCTGCAATTGTGTGTGCTCTGCAATCCACCACTTGCTGGTGAAAACCGCCAGGCACAAAATCGCGCCGAACATGATCTGCGCAAAACACGCGTGCAGGACCGGCAGCCAGTATTGCAGCAGCCTGCGCACTACTTCCCCGCCAAGAATCGATTGCACCACCACGCCGCCCACGGCGATCAGCGCAAACCAGCGCAGCCATTTACGTTTGTCGTTCCGCCAAATCACCACCGTTTCGACCAGCAGCAGCACGCCCAGGACGCCTGCGATCACGCGATGCGAATGTTCAAAGAATGCTCCGCCAACCAGTTGCCGCAGCGAAGGAAACCACGTCCCGAACGATTTCGGCCAATCAGGGACGGAAAGCGCCGCCGCATTAGAGGTCACGAGCGCTCCGGCCACAAACAGCAGGACCGTCCAAAGCACCACAAATACCGCGAAACGATGTACTCCGGGATGATAAGCAGAGGTCACGATTGGAATTTCCGCAGGAAATTATACTCCAACAATTCACAGCCTGCGAACTCAGCCCGCGGCGCGCAGCTCGGCTTTTTCGTCTGAGATTCCCAGCTTCTGCAGCACCAGATCTTTCAGAGCGCCAATGAACACGGGAGAATCGCCGACTGCCGGCATCATGCGAAACCGCTCGATACCGTACTTCTTGGCGTCGATCCGCCCGTCAATATTGATTTCGTGCAGCGTCTCGATGTGCTCGGTCACAAATGAAATCGGCACTACCAGCATTTCTTTGACGCCTTCGTTCCCGAGCCGCTCCATGGTTTGCAAGAACGGAGGCTCCAGCCATTTCATCGGGCCAAGGCGGCTTTGAAAGCAAAGTACTTGTGTCTTTGGCCAGTTCGCGTAGCGCTGGCCGCCTGCCTCATTTACCAGGCGAACTGTTTCCGCGATGTGCTTGGGATACGGATCGCCCTTTTCCACCAGGCTCAGCGGAATTCCATGCGCGCTAAAGAGCAGATGAATCCGTGAACTGTCGGGGAATTGCCTCAAGCACACGCCGATTTTCTGCACCAGCGCTTCGATATACAGCGGATGGTTGTAGAACGATTCGATCGTCAGTTTCGGCGGTCCGCCCGCCGGCTTGCCATAGACGCGGCGCCACTCTTTCAAACTGCTCAGCGTTGTGGCGTAAGAGTAGTGCGGATACAGCGGCAACAGCACTAGGTCGTCCAAAGGCCCCGCTGCTGCAATCGCGGCAACAGCGTCGGCCGTGAATGGCTTCCAGTAGCGCATCGCAGTCACAACTACTGGATCAATATACGGAGAAAGCGCTGCAGCCAACTTGGCTCGCTGCCTTTCGGTCAGCAGCGCAATCGGCGAACGCCGCCCGATCATCGCGTAGCGCCCGCGCACCGGAACCGACCGCTTTTTCGCGATGTAGCGGGCTAGGGCCCCACGCAAGAATCCCAGCGGCCCCATCGGAATAATGTCGGGATCGAGAAACAGGTTACGCAGGAACGGCTCAACGGCGTCGAGCGAGTCTGGCCCGCCCAACTGGAACAGCACGATTCCGACGCGTTTCTTCATCTTCGTTTTGACAAAGGCGCATCATTGCCGCGCCGGCAACCTACTTCTCCTTGAACGCGCTCTTTTTCAGGCGTTCAACTTCCGAGCGCAAATCGTTGGTACGTTTCACGATGCTCACAAAAAACAAGAAAAACACGCCCCAGCCGATCATGTATGCCGCAAAAATGCTGTTCAGGTTCTTCACCGGGCCTCCGATTCGTGCTGCAAAAGTTCCACGTCGTGCTTGCTCTTCTCCAGCGAATACCGCTCCATGATCAAAAATGCCGCGAACACGTGCATCACCGCCACGTTGAAGAAAAAGACTGCCTTCATCGTCGGCTCGAGCCCCGAGTCTGGTCCACCCATAATTACCGGAGCAGGATGCTGCGTGCGCCACCAGCGAATCGCGCCAAAAACGATGGGTACATCGATGAAGGCGAAGACGCCGAAGAGCGCGCTCAGCAGGGCACGGCGATCCGGATCATCCACGAGCGTGCGCAACAGCAGATAGCAGATGTACAAAATCCAAAGCACAAATGTGGATGTCAGCCGCGCGTCCCACGTCCACCAAATGCCCCAAACCGGCTTGGCCCAGATGGGCCCGGTAATTAGCACCACGGTGATGCATGCGACGCCGACTTCGGCGCAGGTGACGCCCAGCCAGTCGAATTGTGGTATGCGCTTCCAGATGTACAGCAGGTTAGCCAGGAAGCAGACGAAGAACGTAGTCTCGCCCGCCCACGCCGTGGAGGCGTGAAAATAAAAAATCTTCTGAATGGCGCCCATGGTGCGTTCTTCGGGCGCAATGTAGAAGGAGGCATAGGCCGCACACGCTACCAGGCCGATCGCCACCAGACCAAACAGAACACGTTTCATCATGCGGCTGGACTATTCCTCCAATAAATATTCGCCGAAAAGCCACAGCACCGTCAAAAACACCACGTCAAACCCGGCCATCAGTCCGATGCCCTGCCATTCCAGGTATGGCTCCGGCTGCATCAGGCGGATGGTCACTTCCGTGCTGACCACGAGAATTGGCGTAAGCAGCGGTAGCAGCAGCAGCGGCAACAACAGTTCGCGCATGCGCGCTTGCGCGGAAATCACCGCCAGCGCCGTGCCGACAATGGAAATTCCCAAGCTGCCAAGAAAAAAGGTCAGCAGGATGCCGGGCAACTGCACTCTGAATGACACATTAAACAGCGCCGCGAACACGGGCAGCATCAGCAATTCCGTCAGCAACAGAAACAGAGTGTTGGCGCAAATCTTGGCCAGGAAAATTGCAAACGGATCGCTCACTGCCAGCCTCAGCGCGCCGAGCGTGTCGTTCACTTGTTCGCGTAAAAAACACGGCTGCAACATGAGCGACGCCGCAAACAGGAATGCCATCCAAAGCAAGCCCGGTCCGAAGCGACGCGATTCGTTGGTGGTTGGATCAAACGTAAAACTGAACACCACTACGACGATCAATACAAAGACCATGGTGGTGCTCAGCAATTCGCGCGAACGGAACTCCGTGCGCACTTCCTTGCCGAGCAGCACTGCCGCGTTGGCGAGCAGAGCCATTCAGCAACCCGCCGCCGCAAAAATGGACTGGAACATGGCGCCGCGCCGGGTATCGGCGATTACGCCGCCGCCCTCCAGCCGAATGGCGCGAGTGGCCAAGTGCGCCAATGCGGATTCGCCATGCAAGCTCATCAAAATCGTGCAGCCGGTGTCGCGCATCTTGCGCAAGTGTTCGGTTAGCCAAGCGTTCGATTCAGCGTCGAGTCCAGTTGCCGGCTCGTCAAACAACAGCAGCGACGGTTGTGCCAGCAGCGCCCGTGCAATGGCCACGCGTTGCCGCATCCCGCGCGAAAAAGTACGCACCAATGAATCCTTGCGGTCTTCGAGCCCTACTTCTCGCAGCAGTTCATCGGCGCAGGTCTTTGCCTCAGAGACTCCCTGCAATTTGGCAAAAAAGATAAGGTTTTCTACGGCGGTCAATTCGTCGTACACCATCGTGGCGTGGGCGACAAACCCGATTGCAGGCCTCGGATGTTCCGCCCCACTGGAAAAAGTGATCAAGCCACGCGTCGGCCGAACCAGCTGCGCCGCTACGCGCAGCAACGTGGTTTTACCGGAGCCGTTGCGCCCGGCGATCGCTACACATTCTCCCGCGGCAATGCTCAGCGTCAAATTACGCAACGCGTAGACCGCGCCATACCGTTTGTCCACCTGGTCGAATTGCAGTCCGATGGAGCGAACCGGCGCGGCAGGCAAGGCTCAGCCTCGCACCAGTTCCCGCAGCACTTGTTCAGCTTTGGCGCGCTCGCCGGCGTACTCTTCCTCGCTGATGGTGCCAGCCTGGCGGCGCAGCTCCAGGCGGAACAACTGATCTTTCAGGGCATCGAGGCTCGTCGAAGATGCCCGATCGAGCGAAGCGAGGGCATCGCCGTTCGTGCTCGCGGCTGCATAGGATTTTTCAAGGGGATTGGCCACTTGGCCATTTGCGGGAGAAGCGGCCGCTGTTTCGCTGGGCACCGCGATCGCCACGGGCTTTCGCGCGAGCAAAATGGCCGCCAACGCAAACAAAATACAAAATCCGCCGACCAGGGGCCACTTCAGCGCGTCGAGCCGTCCGGGGACGGACTGAATCGTTCCCGCCGATTCGCCACCTTGCACATTTTCCGCGCGGCCGGGCGCACCGCCGGCGTCCGCGGCCGAAGCCGTTGGTGGCGGCGCGGTTCCGGAAAGCATTACGGTAACAAGCGTTCCGGCAGCTACGCTGGCCCGTTCGTAGATGCTCATTCCCTGCTCTTGCCCGGCCATCTGTAAACCATCGCCGGTCAGCTTCACGCTCGGAGGCGCGACGACAAGGAGTCGGCCGCCGCCATAAACGGTAGGAATTTTCACCGTCGCCGCGTTCCCGGGATACGGCAGTTCGTAAGACAAGCGCACATCGCTTTCGCCCGGACGAAACGCGAATGCAATTGCGTAGCGGTTCTTGCCTTTGTCTATCGGCGCCTGCACCACCGGCATGCCCGATGGTCCGGACGCGGCTATTTGTTTCAGCTCAGCCATCTCAGGTAGCGTGACGTCGAAATTTCCATCCGTCCTAAAATATGCCTGGGGCGGAGTCGAGTCATTCCTTACTCCGTACTCTTCGCCAACGATCAGGCTCGTTCCGTTTGGCTGAAAAATAATTACGCGCGACGGTACTGAAATGGTTCTTGCATCGGACGTTGGTTCAAAAACATCGACGCTCATGGAGGATTTCCCCGGCGGCAGCGGTTGGTGAAAGTTCACGCCCTTATAGATAGCGCGCACCAGCATTGGCTGCGCTCCTATGCCAGGATTGTCAAATGTGAATTGGCCGCTGGCGTCGGACTTGGTATTTGCGACCGGAGTCATGCCGCCTTGTAGCTGGATCAAAACGACTTCCACACCGGCGCCCGGCTTGCCGGTGGTGGCGTTATTCACCGTACCGTGCACGGTGCCCGCGCGAACGGCCGGAGCGATTGCTGCCAGCGCCAGCAGGAGTCCGGCGGCGCCGTACAAACGTTTTCTCATTGTGCGCCCCGCTGTGCCGGCTTCGGCCCGCGCGGACGCCTGGTGATCGAGTCGGTGGTCTGATCAATTTCGGCTAGCACCACGGCCGCTTCCATCTCCATGGAATTCTTCATTGTTTCATAGTCGCTGTCAGAATATTTTCCCGCACGGTACTCAAAACGCAGGTCGCGCAGATTCTCATAGATGGTGTCGCGGCGCTCCAGCAATTGATCGAGCTTGGAGCGATGTGGCGCCAGATCGGATGCGTCCGGCCGAATGTAAAAGATGAACAGGCCGGTTGCGGCGGCCAGCGCGAAGCACGCCCCCAGCACGGCCCAATCCGAGGACACAATTTGCGACGTTGCCAGCAGCGAGCAGAACAACTTAATCCTCCGTCTCGCGCCGCGCCAGTTCTCGGGCGCGCGCCAGCAGTTCCGGAGTCACGTTGACCGAGGCATGGCCGCCGCCCGCCCCCGCCATTGCGGCACCGGCGATCGCGGCGGGCCGTTTTCTCCAACGTTTCATGACCACGATGACGAGTGCAGTTCCGCCAAGCAGATACACAATCGGCATCAACCAGGCTACCAGGCCAAATCCCGATTTTGGGGGTTCGAGGTAAGCCAGCGGCCCGTATTCTGCGATCATTGCCTGTAAAGTCTGTTCGTCGTTTTTACCCTGAACGATGTGCGCGTCGATTTCTCTCAACATCCCTTTCGCCGTGTCGCATGGGCCCGAATATGTGCCGCCGACGTGATAGCACTTCGCGGCCGACTGGTCGCATCCGCCGCACATGCACTTCAACTTGTCGCCGATTTTGTGGGCCCGGTCGTTCTGATCGGCCAGCAGGCGCTGTGCACCCGGCGCCATCAACAGTAGTGGCAAGAGGGCCAGCAGTCCGATTTTCGCTTTTCGCTTTTGCATTTCCAAGTTTCGCTCTTCGCGGTTCAGTCGTGCCCTTCCCGCAGCGTAACCTGCGCAGGTCGCATGCCACCCAGCTCCGCCGCGGCAACGGGCGATTCCGCCTTGGCCAGTACGACTACCGCAGCGCGGTTCGGCAGCAATGCCACGATCGTGCCCATCACGACGACCATGCCGCCCCACCAGACCCACTTCACCAGCGGGTTGATGAACGCGTGTACCGTCGGCAGGTTGGTTTGCGGATTCATTCCGGCATACACGACATACAAATCCTCGCGCAGTGTGGAGTAGATCGCCACCATGGTTCCCGATTCCTGATTGGTCGGAAAATTCCGCCGCTCGGGATACAGCATCATTACCGGCTTATCATTCTTCAGTACTTCCACAATCATGCGGTCGGCGACGTAGTTCTTTTCTTGCTTCTGGTCCATGCTCTGCAGCAGGAGATCGTAGTTGCCGATTTTTACCGTTGAACCGATGGGCAGTTCCTTCTCCACTTCCTTGTTGAACGCCTGGCCGGAGAGCCCGATGAAAATCATCACCATGCCAAAATGCACGATGTAGCCGCCATAGCGGCGAGTGCTGCGCAGCGTTAGATCCACGCAGGAGGCCAGCCAGGAAGCGCCGGAGCGGATCCGCACCACTTTTGCGCCGCGGTAAAATTCCTGCACGATGGTGCTGGACACAAACAAGCAAAGGATCAGGCAAATCAGCGAAAACAACTCGCGAAAGCCGAATACGAATCCAATCACACCGCCAATCAGCCCGAAAATGCTCGGCCATTTGAAATTGCGTAGCAAGCTTTCGGTGGAAGTCTTGCGCCAGGCGAGCAGCGGACCCACGCCAGTCAAGAACAACAGCAGCAAACCCAGGGGAATATTCACTTTGTTAAAGAACGGCGCACCAACGCTGATGCGCGATCCAGTAAACCATTCCGAAAATACCGGAAACAGCGTTCCGGAGAGCACCGCAATGCAGGCGACCAGCAATACCAAATTGTTGAACAGAAAGCTGGACTCACGGGAAACCAGCGAATCCAGCTGGTTCTCGCTCTTTAGATAGTCCTTGTTTTTGAAATACGCTGCCAGACAAACACCCAGCACTATGCACAGGAAACCGACGAACCAGTTGCCGATACTCGACTGCGCGAAGGCATGAACGGAACTGACCACTCCGCTGCGGGTCAGCAGCGTGCCCAGAATGCACAACATGAACGTCACAAAGACCAGCCAGACGTTCCACACTTTCATCATGCCGCGCTTTTCCTGCATCATTACGGAATGCAGGAACGCTGTTCCGGTCAGCCACGGCAGTAGCGATGCGTTTTCGACCGGGTCCCAACCCCAATAACCGCCCCAGCCGAGTACGGCATACGCCCAATGCGCACCCAGCAGAATTCCCATGGATTGGAAACACCAAGCGATCATGGTCCATTTGCGGGTCAGGTGAATCCACTTTTCGCCGGGATAGCGAGCGAGCAGCGCAGCCAGCGCAAATGCGAACGGAATTGTAAATCCGGTATAGCCCGAATACAGATTCGGCGGATGGATCACCATTTCCGGGTACTGCAAAACCGGATTGAGTCCATTGCCATCGGCGCGTGCTACCAAATCGAACGCGCCACCGGCGTTGGCAACGCCCAGTACCTTAAACGGGCTTGCTACAAAATTGCTGATGGTCAGAAAAAATAGCTGCACGCCGGCCAGGATCACGCCGACGTACGGCATCAATTCCCCGTTTTTGTGGCGGTACGTGAAGAGGACCGAAAAGACGTAGATGGCCAGCAGGAAACTCCAGAAAAGCAGCGAGCCTTCCTGACCCGACCACAACGCAGCCACTTTGAAGAATGTGGAGAGATCGCGATTGCTGTGCGAAACCACGTAGGCCACCGAATAGTTG
>Ga0068863_100005931_pt1 | contig 11981 bp, 11 predicted proteins | sample KBSSwiS62_FD_66596 | JGI IMG/M metagenome (GOLD analysis project Ga0068863, IMG submission 66596) | Switchgrass rhizosphere microbial communities from Kellogg Biological Station, Michigan, USA - KBS Switchgrass S6-2 | ecosystem: Host-associated > Plants > Roots > Rhizosphere > Soil ...
TCCTTCGTCCATTCTTGGAACTTCACTTCGCATACGAGCCTCGGCTTCACCCAGTGAACTGGGGCGTTCGGCTTTGGTGGGTTCGTGAAGGACGACGCGCTTTGCTCGATTTTTTCGAGCCGTCCCTTGAGGTCTTTGAGAAGTTTTTCGTCCGACCCACCGCCGGTATGGCCGATGTAGTGCAACTCCCCGCCTCGATAGACACCCAGGATGACGGCACCGAGATACTTCCGACCGCGACGCGGTTCGGTATAGCCCACAATGACCGCTTCTTGCCGGGCATGCGTCTTCATCTTGAGCCAACTGTCGGTGCGTCGGCCGGCTTCGTACACCCCATCGGCACGTTTTGCCATGATCCCTTCCATGCCATGCGCCGCTGCACTCTTGAGCAGCCCGACGCCATTCTTTTCGATATGTTCGGTGTAGCGAACGTGTGGGAGGTTGGTTGAAAGGAGCGACTTCAGCAGCTTCTTCCGCTCAACGAGCGGCACGCCGCGCAGGTCGTAGCCATTGAGATACAAGAGGTCAAAAACTTGGTAGACGAGTTGCCCCTCATGCGTTTCGCCGTATTCTTGCAGCAGTTGGAACGATGGCTTGCCCTTGGCGTCGAGCGCAACGATCTCGCCATCCAGCACCGCGTCATGCCCGATTGAGGCGAGATCACGGATGACATCCGGATATTTTTGATTGAACGACTGCCCCGCGCGGGAAGAAAGCTTCACGCCTTTCTTGGTGAGTTCGGCGAGCGCCCGATATCCATCCCATTTCATTTCAAAAATCCAACCTGCCCGATTAAAAGGCTCCGCGGCAAGCTCCGCGAGCATCGGCTTCACGCCCGTCGGCATCTTCTGATGTGCCGGCCTAATCTGCGTCGGTACTTTGAGTTTTACCGGTGGTTCAACGTGGTGCGGGTGCTTGCGGATCAGCAACCAACCATTCTTCAACCCCGGACGGTCCATCTTGATGAGCGCAAAAATACCTTTCAACTTCTTGCCGTGTAATTCAACCGTAACATCGCCTTTCTTGAATTTCTCTTCCATGATTCGCTCCACGTCTTTGAACGATTCGGCGCCGCTTACCGTGAACGCACCTTCGTCCCAGATTTCGACGGTTCCTGCACCGTAGTTCCCTTTCGGAATCCTCCCATGGAACTTCCGATATTCAAGAGGATGGTCCTCCACCATTACCGCGAGACGACGCTCCGAATATTCACGTGGCGGACCCTTGGGAACGGCCCAACTTTTGAGCGCGCCACCCCATTCCAACCGAAAGTCGTAGTGCAAATGCGAAGCACGATGCTTTTGAACAACGAAATGATGTGCGTTGGCGTTTTTCGAATTCTTGCCCTTGGGTTCAGGGGTTTGCGTGAAATTCCGCTTGGCGTTGTAGCGAGAGAGGGCCATGGCTAGCGCGCATGAGCGTGGGATTTTTTCTTCTCCAAGCTCTTTTTAAGCATGGACATGATATCAGGGACATCCGTCGGCGTTGGAGCCTTGCTCTTGGATTTGACCGTCTTGCCTCGCGCCTTCTTTGCGATGATCTTCTTGAGTTCGCCACTGTACGAATCGTGGAATTTCTCTGGTTTGAAGTGTTCGGTCAATTGGTCAATAAGACGTAACGCCATGTCGACTTCACGTTGCGACGATTTGCCTTTTGGGATCTTCAATTTAGGCCGCGTCAACTCGTCCTTAAACCGCAAATTGACCAGCATGAGCATATCGCCTTCCGGCTTGAGGACCGCCAGATGCTCCTTGTTATGCAGTACATACTTCGCGACTCCGACGCGCTTCGACTTTGCGAGCGCCTCCCGCAAGATGACATACGCTTTGCCAGCCCCCTCTTCGGGTTCGATGTAATACGGCTTCTCAAAATAGATGGGGTCAACTTCTTTTTCTTCGACGAACTCGAACACGTCTATGGACTTCGTGCGTCGTAGGTCCGCCTTTTGGAAATCCTCATCATGCAAGATCACGTAATCGCCCTTGCGGTACTCGTAGCCTTTCACGATGTCTTCACTTGGAACTTCCCTCCCTTCCTCCCGACAAATACGCGCGTAACGAATCGGGGATACGTCTTTTTCGTGGAGAAGGTGAAAACTCAACTCACGCTCAACCGAAGCCGTGTAGAGACGGACAGGAACATTGATAAGCCCAAAACTGATTGAGCCGGACCAGAGGGGACGTGCCATAGACTTTGAGTATAGACCGATACAAAAACATCGGCCAACCAGGCCGATGTTTTGTGGATTTGATCATGCGTTACTTCCGAATGAACAACACCTTGTACTTCTCCCAATAGGCGTAGCCAAAGAAGATTTCGAAGGCGGCCACAATGAGACCCGTCACCACGAGCGGCGGTGCGACTTGCGAGTTGTAGATAACGATTCCTACGGCGAGTGGCGCCAAGAAAATCACCGCGAGCTCGGGTAAAAACCCGAGAACAAGCATCACGCCCGCAACAATTTCCGTCACTTTGATCATCTGAAAGATACCGACGTTCCACAACACTTGTGTCGACGGCAACATCGGAGCCGGGATGCCTTGCAACCCATTAAAGCCCGCCATCAAACCGGTGACACCACTCATGATAAAGAACAACCCAAAGATGATCCGAAGGACCATCACTAATTTTCGATTGCGAAAATTCATAGTTGAGAGAGATGCTGCATTACATGAGCTTGGCCATCGCTGCTCCGAATTCTTCTTCGGTTGCCGTTGGGCCATCGAGCAGGGCGAATGGATTTTGTTGCCAGTGCGCCAAGTTCTTCATATTGGTGCGCGTCAGGCGTGCAGCCAACTCACGGTCGCCATCGGCGGCAGAGGACGCAAAAAACTCGACGCCGCCCTGAAAGATTTCTTCGGCGGGTTTGATTTTGCCATCGGCAGAATCAAACTTGCAGACAGGACCTTCTGATGTTTCGAGACCGATGTCATTGGCGTGGTCGCCTTCAAAGGGCATGCCACAAGTGATGCAGGTTTTCATATGCCCGTATCCTAGCATAACTCACCGACGAACAAGCTTGGTCGCCAAAAACCCAACCAGTGCCGAAAGCCACACTATGACTCCCACGCCCGCAAAAATCCCAGGAAACACATAGAGGTTCGAAACCGTATTTTCGGTAGCGTGGTCCGGGTTTTGTGGATCGTAGAGCACGCCAATTTCGGATCCGACGTTCGCCTGTTTGTCGGTATTCATCTTGGACGTGAATTGGTGAACGGCGCTGTCCGGAGTCGTGAATTCGATCACGGGAGCGTAATCATACCCGCTGCCTTTGTAGGCAAGGCTGCGATGGTTGTTCACGATCCTTCCTTCGGCTGACGTGCCATGGGCGACGAGCGAATAGTTCGGTGCGAACAAGATGGCGCCAACGCCGACAAAAACGAGTCCAAAGAAAAAGGTAAAAAGGGTATCGATAGAACGCATGCGATCAGGATACTGGCTCACGACTCTTCAAGACAAGCCGCGCAATACGCAGTTCGTCATAACCGTACGACTCTCCGAGGAGCGCGCGGGTGGGTGCCAGCATCCATGTCTGTGACTCACGAAATGCACGGGCGATCGCCGCAAGTCTCTCCGGGGATTTCGCCATGAGATATTCAACATCCAACTTTCGTCCGCCTTGTTGCGCTGCCTCGAGATGCTGCAACACCGTCCCAACGGTCAGCCGGCGGAGCAAGGCGATTTGCTCGAGCGACTTTCGCTCATCCACGCAACGGACGGTCTCAAGCAGAGACTCATTCAGAGCGCGTCGAGAGTTTGCCGGAGCTTCACGAATAGCTCGCGTGCCTGGCACGGGCTTTTCCTCGATGTGTTTTGCCGTTGCATATGAACGGATCGCGGCCACGAACTTCGACCCGTATCGCGCGATCTTCTCTTTGCCGACACCGAAGATATTCCTCAGACTGTCGGTCTTCTGTGGGTAGTAGCGCGCCATGTCTTGCAACGTCTTGTCGCCAAAAATCATGTACGGTGGCACGCCTTTTTGTTCCGCGAGATCGCGACGGATGGCCCGAAGCTCCTGGAAGAGCTCTTCGTCGAACTCGGCTTGCAAGACGGACTTCGGTTTTTTGATTTCACGAGGTGGCAAACAGACATCGCACCCACCACAATTCGCTTGCGACGTCGCTTCGCCAAAATAGTTGAGCAAGAACGCGCGTCGACAGGTCTTGAGCTCGCCGTAGCGACACATCTCGTCGAGTTGAATGCGTGCGCGCTGCTGCTCGTTTGGATCCTGCATCTCACGGATGAAAAATTCCTGCTTAAAACGATCGCCGGCGGAATAAAAAAGTAAACACTCACTTGCCAATCCATCACGACCCGCGCGACCCGTCTCTTGGTAATAGCCTTCGATGGATTTTGGTAGGTCCATGTGGACCACGAGCCGTACGTCTGGCTTGTCGATCCCCATACCGAAGGCGATCGTCGCCGCGATGACCGGAACTTGGTCGCGAATAAAACGATCTTGAATACGCGAACGTTCTGCCGGAGACAATCCGGCATGATACGCCGCTGCCTGAACACCGTTTGCCTTGAGGTCCGCCGCGACTTTTTCGGTCCCTTTGCGCGAAAAACAGTAGATGATTACAGGACTTCCTGCGCGTTCACGGATTTCCGCCAACAGGTGGTCAAACGAGTTCTTCTTTGGCACGACACGGTACGTCAAGTTGGGGCGGTTAAAACTCGATTGAAAAATTCGTCCTTCACCGAGCGCGAGCTGAGCGACGATATCTTTCTTGACGCGCTCGTTTGCCGTGGCAGTCAGCGCCATCATGGGGATCGTCGGAAAGAGCCGGCGGAGCGAACTCAGGTTGCGATAGTCGGGACGGAAGTCATGGCCCCATTCGGAAATACAATGCGCTTCGTCAACCGCGAATAGACTGATTTTGAGCGCATTGAATAATTCACGACACGAACCCGTCGCGAGACGTTCTGGCGCGAGGTAGAGAAGCTTGAGCTTCCCCTGCTTTGCCATCGTTTCGACGCGCGTGACTTCAGACGGTGACAAACTGCTGTTCAAATACGCCGCCGTGATGCCGTTACTCCGCAACGCATCAACCTGATCCTTCATGAGCGCGATTAGCGGTGAGATGACAATGGTCATCCCCGGGAGCTTCAGTGCGGGAAGCTGGAAACACAGCGATTTTCCACCGCCCGTGGGCATCAACACCAACGCGTCACGACCAGCGAGGCAGTGTTCGATGATCTCCAGCTGAAGTGGACGAAATTGTTCGTAGCCAAAATGTTTTTTGAGAAGATCTTGCATATCTCCTCTTCTACCGCTGCCACGGAATCGAGAGGGATGTCAAGCGTAGCACACTCGTCTGCTACGGATTCCAATCGTCGTCAATCCGGACCCCGGTTGAGGTAAGGTGAGCCAATCGATCCAAGATCTGCTGCTCTTGGTCGAGGGCCGTGTCGCCGATTTGCGTAGCTTCTTGGCGGAAGAAATCTGCAAATTTCGAGAAGAGGGCCTGGTCGTTCGATGAGACATGCAACGGAAGGGACGTCTGCTCCCAAGACGACTGTTCTGCCCGTGTTCCATTTTCATGCTTGAGCCAATTTTTGATGAGCTCTGCGTAGCGGGCGAGCAGCACACCCTTCCGAATTCCCAGGTTGTCATACGTGTCCGCCACCATATCTGCGAATGAAGCCGTCGCTTCTGTGCGGTGGGTTTCTCCGTGTGTGTCTTGGTATGTCGTATAGAGCGTCATCGTCGGGTTATCGCCGATTTTCTTGAGCTTGAGCAGAACAAGTCCTCCCCGCGTTTGTCCATCTTTCGTCGTCGAGGGGAATAGCGTCCGCACATGGAGCACTTCGCCGGTCGAGAGGTCGACATCTGGGGAACCATAGACCTTGTCGATTGCGAAGCCGGAGCCAGCGAGATTGAGACGAAGGTCGTAGACGAGGGGCGTTATCAGATACGCAAACTGCTCACCGAGACGTTCTTTGAACTCCTGCGCCGAATGGACCGAAAGGTAATTCGCGCCACGGACTTTCGTAAGGGCTTCGACAAGCTGGCTCTGAAAATCGACGCCCACGCCAACGAATGATGTATCGATATGCGCATCCTCCGTACGTTGCACGAGCCCTTCGAGTCCACCCGCTCCAAATTCGCCTTCATTCGGCATCGCATCTGTAATGAAGATCAGACGATTCGCGTAGCCGTCGCCTGATTGCGCTTCGTCGCGCAACAACTCTGCACCTTTCTGAAGCCCAGACGACATGTTCGTCCCGTTCGTCGCCTGCAAGGCCAGCACATGCCGTTTGAGGGCATCGCGGTCAACGGTACGCATGAGATTGAGCGGCTTCGCGACCCGGGCATCATCGCTAAACAGGACGATGCCGAGGCGATCGTCGGGCTCAAGCTGGTCAATAATGGCATTCACCGCTTGAGATGCGAGCTCCATCTTGGTCTTGCCTGCGTCTTCGGACGGGATCTCGACTTGCTTACCGGTCGTGTCGTAATAATAGCGGTCAAACGGTGAACCCATCGAACCGGAAATATCGAGCACAATCACGATGTTTGCCTTCGCCCGCTGAAAATCTGATTGTTTGATATTGGAGTTCAACCCGACAGAGAGATAATACGCATTCTCGCCGGTGAGCGGATCGCGACTGACGGCTCGAGCATACGACGGACAGAAGAGTTGCGAGCACGGCTGCTGCGAACCCGTGTCGAAGAAGTAGTCGTAGAACAATCCTTCATATGTCAGATCCGTTGAAGGTGGCGTATAGCCGTTCAAGATGTTCTCACGGAATGATCCGACGTCTTTCGCGCCACCGACGGAATAGCCAAGCGTCGCTTCGGCGTTCATATCCATCGAGCGAGCCATCGGAGCAGACGCAATCGTCGGCGATCCGCCGGAGGGTGCAACGTTTCCGACAATCGATTGCGCGACGGAGGAGAGGCCCTGCATCAACGAGGTCGGCGTATTGGAGATTCCTGCCTGTTTGGCCGACTTCATGCTCAAATCATCTCGCGTTGGTTCATCGGTTCCTTGCCAATCATCGATGGCTGGCATGCCCATTTTCAAAAAAGTTGGCGTCTTGGGAGCACTCGGCTGTACCAAGACCAAAACGAATAACGCCACAACTGCGAATGCCCCGACCGTGCGTACCGAAATCCACGGCGCGCGTGGCGCCGACCAACCCATCACCTTTGCGGCGAGGCGATATTTGAACTTCTTATCCACTTTTTGGCGCGAGGCATCGCGCTCAACAAGATCTTGGAAGAGAGAGTTATCCATAATAGTCGAGTTAGCTCACGTGTTCATCAAATGCGAGACGCAGCGAACGGTGGAGACGGGAAAAATATTGGCGAAGCGCGGCGGGTTCCTTGCCCGTGACTTCGGCAAGTTCTTCGTAGGTCAGTCCTTCGGCGTAACGGAGGGCGACGAGCGCCTTCGCTTCGGCGGACAGGCGTCGAAAAATCTTTTCGGTCAGAAGCCGATGATCGAGACGGTCAAGTAATCGCGAGACAATACCCTTGTCTTCGGGTTCGTCGACGAGTTCGAGGCTCACGGTGCGGCGAGACAGACGCCAATGCGAGATCACCTCATTCCGTGCGATACCGAATATCCATTGCTGCAGCGTGCCGCGTTCCGGATCAAAGTCCGATAGCTTGTCGTAGCCTTTCATGAATATCTCGGAGACCACGTCTTCCACTTCATCGTCATCAATGACGCGATATCGAACATACCGATAGACGACATCAAACAACCGCGAATAATCGGTCGCAAACACTCGCTGCTTGTGATGGATATCCATAGGAATAACTGATTCCTACCCGTACTATGCGCGAAACAGGGAGTTTGTGACAGCAACCGTCTGATACCATGTACACATGCGCAAACCACTCTCGTTCGTCGTCTCCCTCATCTTCTTCGTGCTTACGGCGACCCCAACCTTCGCCGCACCCGCACCGGGGACTCGTATCAAACTCGGCTGTCCCGCAAAAGCCGACGTCAACGACCCATGTAAGGCTGTCTACTTTTATGGCAGCGACGGCAAACGCCATGCCTTCCCCAACGAACACGTCTATTTCAGCTGGTATGCTGATTTTGCGGGAGTACAAACCGTCAGTTCGTCATTTTTAGCTGCGATCCCACTGGGGAGCAACGTCACCTATCGTCCCGGCATCAAAATGGTGAAGTTTACGACGCTCCCCAAGACCTACGCCGTCGATGTTGGCGGAACGCTTCGCTGGGTCACGAACGAACAAGCCGCGGTCGCGCTCTACGGTGCCGACTGGAATAAAAAAATTGACGACGTGTCGGATGTCTTCTTTGGTGACTACCGATACGGCACCGATGTGACGAGTCTCGCGGACTTTGATCCGCCAACCGCAGCCGCGTACGCACCAACCATCGACCAAAACCTCGACAGTACGTTCCGGACGCTCACTGTTTCAACGTCTCGAGGAACGTTCACTGCCGACACCGTAACCCTTCTCAAAGATCGTTTCACCATGCATACGGCTACAGGGAATGGCGCGGATTGTTCAAACAATTGCATTGCAAAGACGCTCAAGGCGTACGCAACTGCCGCCGGGGCGACGATTGGGATTCATGGAACGTACTTCTGCCCACCGGACTACAGTGATTGCGCCGCCAAGATCAACACCTTTCTTTCACCGGTGTACGATTCAACAACGAAAACGATGGTGAACGCGGGCAGCCTCGCGGTACACGAAGGGCCGATGCTCGTGACGACATCCGACGGAACGTATTCTTTTTACCATCGCACCAAAGACTATCATTCGGATGGAACCATCTCTGCGGCGATCGCCAATTATCCGTCACTCATCGAAAACGGCGTGAGCGTCGTAGCAAACGAAGCACGCCTCGCTGAAACGAACCCAACCGTAAAAAGCTCGCGCGGCGGAATCGGATATAACGACAAATTCGTATTTTTGGTCATCGCAAAACAAGCGAATGTAGAAGACTTGGCGGCGATCATGCAAACACTACATGCAACGAATGCGATGAACTTGGATGGTGGCGGCAGCACGGCGCTGTTATACGATGGAACCTACATGGACGGACCAGGAAGAGAGCTTCCGAACGCCATTCTTTTTAGCAAAAAATAAAAAGCGCTCCGTATGAGACGGAGCGCCCGGAGATTACGACACCGCCGCTTGGACTAGAGCGGGTCGTTGTACCAGCGCGTCTGCTGGATGGCATCGAACTTGGCGATGCCCGACGCGGAGGTGATCTTGAGGTAGGTGAGGCAGCTCGCGACCTGCGTGATCCCCGACAGCCGGTAGGAGCCGTTGACGTACAGGTCGTAGTAGCCCACACCGGTCGGGACGATCGACAGCGTGTTCCACACGTTGCCGTTGAAGGTGCCGGCGTCGACGGGCAGGATGCCGCCGTAATCGACGGCAACGTGGCCTGCGACGGCCTGGTTCATGGTGACGTCGATGTTCTCGACGCCGCCACACGTGAGCTGGATCGTGAGCTTGTTGCTGAGCGACGACGCCGTCTTGAAGGAGATGTCGAGCCGGTCGTAGTCGCCCATCAGGATGCCACGGCGCACGGCCGTGTTGCCCGAGAGCTTCACGGAGTTGCTTCCCGCCGAACCGTCGGCGTTGGTGATCACCGCCGAGCCGCTGAGCGTCTCCCACGAGGACGCGACCGGAGTCGCCATCCCGCTGTCGCCCTCGAACCAGCCGGAACCGCCGGAGAGACCGTCGAGGTCATCGAGATTCGAGTAGCTCTCGAAGCTCTCGGAAGCCGCGGGCACCCCGAGGACGTTGAGCGAGTCGACGTACACGAGCGCGTTGTTCTGGGTGTACACGTCGACGTCGACCGTGGCGAGATCGATGACCGCGGGGATCTCGTCGAGGATCCCCGCGACTTCGTAGAGGAGCGTGCCCTCCAAGCTGACGCCCATCTTTGCGGTGGACGGGTCGAGGAGATCGCCGGGGTACACGGCGAGCGACAGGTGGTTCCAGTCGTCCGTGTCGTACGCGCCGAGATCCAAGAACTGCTGCGCGTCGTTGTCGTAGGCGCTCACCTGCCCCGGCGAGGAGCAGCCGAAGCACACGATGAACCGCGGCGTGCCCAAGACGTCCTTCAGCCAGACGACGGTGACGGCGTCGTACGCTCCTTCGGCGACCTGCTTCACCGCCACGTTGACCGTCTCGTGAGGATGCACCGGGCCCAGATCGCGGGAGGCCGTGTCCTGTCCGGTCTCGTCCGTGCCGAACACGATGGAGTTGGACCCCGTGTCGGCGTCGTCGTCGGTGACGTAGACAGTCCCGTTCACGACGCTCCACGCGCCGGGCCAGTTGGTACCGCCATCCAGCCCATCGAGCGAATCCGTCGGGGTATAGCCGTCGAAATCGTCGCTGGGCGGAGCCGCCTGGTTCAACGCCTGCTCCGAGATTCCCACCTGTTCAGCGGCTCCAGACGGAGGGCCGTCCGGAGGGCCGCTACATGCGACGATGCCGAGCACGGCGCCCATCGTCAAAACCGTCATCAAAAAAAAGCGCGACCACGTGATACGCATGGATTCCTCCAAACAACCGTCGGACACTCACACTTCCAGCTGCGACTCACCAGTGAGATGCAATTGTGAAAGGTGCACTAGCTGGAGGAAGATACTACAAATTTTCATTTGTATCAAAACCCAGACCTTCGACGGTCTCACGTTCCCAGAAACTCACTTATCTGTTCGCAACCGAACCCGTCTTGAGCGGTCCCGTCGGTTCATACGTCCCAAACATCACACCCGTCGTGGACACATACGAATCTGCAAGCTTCCATTCTTTGGCCTGCGTTCCTTCGGCGAAAAGCTTCTTGCCGCTCCCAAGCGTGATGGGATAGATCCAGAGATGCATGCGGTCAACCAGATGATGTTTGAGCAATGTCTGGATGAGATTCCCGCTCCCCCACACCACCAAATCCGGTCCATCTTCTTGTTTCAATGCTTCAATCTGCGATACGACATCGCCCGTGATACAGACGGAATTGTTCCACGCTGGTTCAAATGGCTTGTGGGACACGACATATTTCTTCGTGCTGTTAAACGGGCTTGCGACTTCGAGGTCCGTTTTTGCCGTAGGCCAGTAGGCAGCAAAAATATCGTAGGTAACTTTGCCGAGAAGCATCTCAAATGGGGAGTTCATGAAGCCCATCAAGATAGAATCCATCTTCGCATCGGAGGGAAACGCAATTTGCCAACCGCCGTATTCAAATCCTCCCGCCTTGTCCTCTTCCGGACCTCCCGGAGCCTGCATGACACCGTCTAACGTAACAAATGTTGTCGTAATGATTTTTCGCATAGTGTTTTTTAGGATTCTTTATACTTCTTCTTCATCACTTCAAACGATTCCTTAATGAGTTGCGCAAGAACCTTCACGTCGACGTCTTCGAGTTTTTTGATGTACACACACGAACCACCGCTCGTCTTATGCTTCCCAAGCTTCTTCAAAAGTACCGCATGCTGCTTGGTGCCAGACATGAGATAGACGGTCAGGGCCTGCTTTCGTGGGGAAAATCCGGTCAGCGGCCAATCACCCTCCTGCGCACTGCGGTCAGATTTGTAATGATAGGAACCGAATCCCACGATGCTCGTCCCCCACATTTTTGGCTTGACGCCCGTCACTTCTTTGAACAATTTCAACAACGCGAGACCATCCTTCCGGCGCTGCTCATCCGGAACAGCGCGGATCGCTTCCACAACACTCGCGTTATTCATCCTGGTTTTAGGCTCGGCCATAGGGTTTTAGTATACATGAATACTACAGGGATTTGATCCGTTACGGGTTGACAAAATGGCTATTTTTGTGTATTTTCAAACACGCCTTTTAGATCGGAGGAAGAATGCTGCACTTCGAAGAAAAGCTCCGCCCGAAAGAAAAATGGTTGGATGCACTCAAGGATCACTGGATCGTATTGGCCGGGTCCGCCGTAGGCGCCGTATGCGCGACGCTCATGCTGGTTTTCCGCGGACAGAAAGCGCCGTACGAGAACCCC
>Ga0068863_100005932_pt1 | contig 11980 bp, 8 predicted proteins | sample KBSSwiS62_FD_66596 | JGI IMG/M metagenome (GOLD analysis project Ga0068863, IMG submission 66596) | Switchgrass rhizosphere microbial communities from Kellogg Biological Station, Michigan, USA - KBS Switchgrass S6-2 | ecosystem: Host-associated > Plants > Roots > Rhizosphere > Soil ...
CAAGCGAAGGTATCGGCTGGGGAAGCAGTATCGAAGTGGGCCGCATGGCGCGCGCCGCGCAGGAAGCGCTCAAGCACGGCAATCCCGCACAAGCTGCAAATTTTGCAGAACGTGCGGTAAATGCTGCGCCGCAGGACGCAAAGCTGTGGTTCTTGCTTGGCTATACCTCTCGACTTGCCGGGCGAAATCAGCAATCCCTCGCCGCTTATCAGCGCGGACTCAAGACTCAACCCAATTCAGTGGATGGTCTCTCCGGGATGGCGCAGACCTACGCCAAGATGGGACAGATCGACCAGGCCAAGCGCCTGCTCATGCAGATCGTTAATTCAAACCCCAAACGTCAGAACGATCTTCTGATGGCGGGTGAGCTCTACATGCAGACCGGCGATCCTCAACAGGGAATCCGCCTTTTGCAACGCGCTGAGGCAATCAAGCCGACCTCCCACGCCGAATTGATGATGGCGGTCGCATATTTGAAATTGAAGCAGCCTGCGAAGGCCAAGCAGTTGCTCGATACCGCCAAGCGGCGCGATCCCAAAAATCCAGCAATCTTCCGCGCCGTTGCAAACTACTATCGCGAGCAACACGACTACAAGAATGCTATTGCCACACTGAAGAGCGCTCCGCAGCCTTCACCGGAAATTCTCGGCGATCTCGGCTACAGCTACGAACTGAATGGTGACAAGAAAGAAGCGGCCGACAGCTACATTCGTGCCGCCAACGCCGCGCCGAAGCAGCTCGGTTATCAGTTGAGCGCAGCGCAGGCCCTCATCGCCAGCGGCCAGCTGCAGCAGTCTCGCCAATATATCGCACGGGCGGAGGGCATTGACGCAAACAGCTACCGCCTGCACGCAATTAAGGGCTTCCTGGCTCGCACGGAAAACCGCCCCGCCGATGCCATTCGCGAATACGTGGAAGCCGTGAATCGCTTGCCCCAGGGCGGAGTACCCGAGGGCGATCTTTATCCGATCATGTTGCGACTGAATCTCGCTGAGCTTTACCGCCAGCAGAATGACGACGCCAATTCTCGTCAGCAGATCGCCGCCGCCGAACAACTGGTGACCAAGTTGAACTTGCAGGGCGCGCCACGAGCGGAGTTCCTCCGTGTACGAGCCAGCATCTTCACGGCCGAGCAGAACTATGCCGCCGCCGAAAAAGATCTCCGAGAAGCGCAGAGCCTCGATCCGAACAACACCAACATCACTTTGCAGTACGCCAATCTCCTTTGGAAAACGAACCGCAAGGCCGACTCGCGCAAGCTGTACAACGGCATCCTTGCTAAGGATCAGAACAACCGTTACGCCATCGAAGCTCTCGGTTACATGGCTCGCGAAGATGGCGACATCAAAGGTGCAGAGTCTTATTTCCTCCGTTTCGCCAAGGCTTATCCGAAGGATTACGTTCCGTATCTGGCTCTCGGCGACTTGTATACCGCGATCCGCGATTTTCCTCGCGCTAATTCAAGCTACGAACAAGGCAACAAGCTCTCGCCTGACAACGCCGTCATCATCGCCAATGCAGCCAACGCCGCCATCGAAGCCAGGCAGATTGATCTTGCCGGCCAATGGGTCGATCGCGCTCAAGGGAAAGCCAAGGACGATCCGCGCGTGATGCGCGAGACCGAACGGTTCCTGTTCCACAAGGGGCGCTTCGTCGAATCCGTGCAGCTCGGGTACAAGGTTCTCAACCAGTTGCCGAAAGATCGCAATGCCTCCGTTTACCTGGCATACGGTCTTTACAACCTTGGCCGCTATGACGACCTGCTCACCATCGCGCACAAGTACGAAAACCTGCTGCCGCGCGAGCCCAACTTCCCGCTCCTCCTCGGACACGTTCACAAGCAGGTGAACCTTCTCGACGAGGCCGTAAACGATTACGGTCGTGCCATCGCGCGCGACCCGAAGATGGTTGAGCCTTACGTCAACCGTGGGTACGTCCGCAACGATCTGCAAAGCCCTGAAGAATCGACCAAGGACTTCCAGACCGCGCTACAACTTTCCCCGAACAACGGAACCGCTCATCTGGGCCTAGCATTCGCGAACCTTCAGCTTCGCAAGGGCAAAGCCGCGCTCGACCAGGTTGACACCGCCGAAAAGATTCTCGGTGAGTCCGGCGCAACCCATCTCGCTCGCGCTACGGCCTATCGCCAAATGCGATTGCTGGACAAGGCAGTCGGCGAATACACCGTCGCGCTTAAGTACGCCCCCGAAGATCTGAAGCTTCATATGGCGCTGGCCGACGCGCAGTACTACGGCCGGCACTATCCGGAATCGATTCAGACTCTGAACGAGGCTCTTCGACTCTCGCCAGACGATCCGCTCATCTACGCGCAGATGGCGCACGCTCACGCGCAGATGGGGCACCGCGCGGAGACCTTGCAGTACGTGCAGGAGGCCGAACGTGCCGGTGGCGATCGTTCCGCGATCTTCCTGAACACCGGCGACGCGCTCATGGCTCTGGGCGACCGCCAGGGTGCAATGGAGCGCTTCTCACGCGCCTTGCAGGCTCCCGACGCGGACAAAGTTTCAGCTCGTCTGTTGATCGCCCGCTTGTTCTCGCATGAAGGGCACTTCGACGACGCTCGCCAGCAAGTAGCACTCGGTTTCGCCGAATCCCGGGTGGGCGAGGCCTCGCCGGTCACAGCCGACAACCTGATCGAAGCCGCCAACATTTTCCTGTCGATGAATGACTTCGACCTCGCACAGCGTTATTTCGAGCGTGCCAAGGCGGCCGGCGCTGCCGACGATGTCGTTGCCATTGGGTTGGCGAATACGTACCTGGTGCAGGGTCGATCGGACGAAGCTCAGACGCAGTTAGCGAGTCTCGGCAACCCCACCGACTTCCAGCAAAACTACGACTACAACCTCGCGATGGGATCGCTCTATCGCCAGCAGCACGACAATTTACGTTCGATGAGCGCCTTCGCTCGCGCCAATATGGTGGCCGGGAGCGATACAGTCGCCGAACGTCAGCTTGTGGATGTCGCCGGAAGAGAAGGTCTTCGCGTCACCGACAAGGTTAGCGTCGGTACCGAATTCGAACTCAACGGCATCTTTGAAGACGCCACCATTTATAACTTGGACCGCCAGCTGTTTGGAGTCACCAGCGCTGCGCTGCTTCCTCCTCCTCGTTCTTCGTATCAATCGCGATTAATGAGCGATTTCCGCGTCCACCAGGCCGGATGGCCCCTGATTAGTGGGTTCGTGCAGGTGCGCAATGCTCGAGGCCCAATTTCTATTCCGAGCGAAGCGCTCATCGTCGATCGGGACACCTACGACTATTCGGTCAATGGAGCCCTCAACCCGCACGTTCGCTTGGGCGGCATCGATCTTCAGTTCAACACCGGCTTGCAATACACATGGCGGCGTGACCGCGCAGATCCAATCGACATTGACCAGAACCTGTTCCGTCAGTTCGTTTACATGTCCTCTAACACGATCCTCGACTGGATCACAATTCGAGGCGCCGCATTCCACGAATCCGGCCCGTTCCTGAATAAGCCATTCACTTCTAGTGATTACGGTGGACGGTTGGAATTCGTGGTCGGGCGCCCTTGGGGACACACCCAGTTGTTAGCTGGTTATGACGTTCGCGATCTCAAATTTAATCCGATCGTTCGCGAATTCTTCTCGACGACCACTTCCGTGGGACTGCAACACCAGTTCGGCAAGAATCTCAAGGTGGCCGCGCTCGGCGAATACATCCGCTCCTGGCGCGCTCAAGACTTCAACTATTTCCTCGCGCAGGCAATGCGGCCTGCCGGGCAGTTTGAATACGACGTCAATGATCGCTGGAGTGTCGAGGGCAATTTTGCCTTCTCCCGAGGCATGGGTTTCCACGACTATGACAACGTCCAGAACAGTTTTCTCATCAATTACCAGAGACCACTCCACCGAAGAATGGACGATGGTGGGGCTCCGATTCCCGTCGAGTATCCTCTGCGATTCTCTTTCGGGCTTCAGACAGCGAACTACTTTAATTTCACCGGCAGCGGATCGACGAACATCCTTCGTCCAGTTTTTCGTCTGACGCTCTTTTAATGCCGGCGGCGTATCCGGGGTAATGGGACCCAAATGAAGATCTGTTTAGTAACGGCATTTCCGCCGAGTCGGCGGGGGCTGAACGAATACGGGTACCACATCGCAAGAGAACTCCAGCGCGATCCACTGCTGAGTTTGACGGTTTTGGCAGACGAATTGCCATCCGCTGAGCCAGAACTGGAAGACTTCGATGTCGTTCGCTGCTGGTCTTTCAACCAGTTGGGCAATCCAGTCCGCCTGTTGAAAACGATTCGCGACATCCGACCGGATGTCGTCTGGTTCAATCTACTGTTTTCCACATTTGGCGACCGGCCAATACCTGCTTTTGCTGGTCTGACCTCGCCGGTGCTGTCGCGTTTGACAGGTCACTACACCCACGTGACGCTTCACCATCTCATGGACAACATCAACCTGAAGGACGCCGGTATTCGCTTTCCCCGCCTTTACAGAATGGCCGGGTATACCGCAACACAAATGTTACTCATGGCGAATTCCATCAGCGTTCTCTTGCCTGCATACCGGCGAACTCTTATGGAGCGATATCGCGGCGGCAATGTCCATTTTCGCGCTCACGGAATTCTCTCCGCACGTCCGGAGCCGCCTCGCTATGAGTTGAGGGGCAATCCAGAACACCGCATCCTCGCCTTTGGGAAATGGGGGACTTACAAGCGGCTCGAGTTGTTGATCGAAGCCTTTTTCAAAGTAGCCAAGAAGATGCCGAACGCTCGGCTCGTCATTGCTGGGTCAAATCACCCAATGACTCCAGGTTACGTCGAGTCAGTGGCTGCGCAGCTCAAAGACTGCCCCAATGTCGAATTTACAGGGTACGTTGCAGAAGAGCAGATTCCCGCTCTATTCCGGAACGCCAGCGTCATGGTAATGCCCTATTCGTCCGCAACGGGATCGAGCGGAGTAGCTCACCTGGCCTGTGAGTATGGCGTACCTATTCTCTCTGCCGACATCGATGACTTCCGCGAAATGGCCGAAGACGAAGGATTAGCAATTCTCTTTTACGGGACCGGCGATCCACAGAGCCTCTCTTCGCGTCTTATTGAGTTGCTGCAAAATTCCGAGTTGCAGCGGGAAATGTCCGAACAGAATTTCTCATCGGCCCTGAGAATGACGATGCCCCAGATCATTCGCCAGTACCTTCGCTCGTTTGACTTGCACAAACGCGCAAAGGCGCTCGAACCAATTTCACGATTCCGGCGTATTCCCGGTTGGGTTCCGTCGCGATCGGCAATCTTCCGTGCAGCCGCACCAAGGTGGTCCCCATGGATGTAAGGGCGCTCATTCTGGTGGGCGGCTCTCGTGCAGAGGGCGAAGAAGTACTCGGTGGAATTCCGATCGGATTGCTGGATGTTCTCGGCAAACCGGTGCTCCAACGGGTCCTCGATCGCCTCGAGAAATTTGGGATCAGCGGTGCTGGAATTGTCACCGAAGTACCCCCTTCGAAGGTTCCTTTAACTAGCGGAAGTGTTTGGCCTGGAATGCGTTGGGCCGAGGGAGAAGGCGCTAATTTCTGGCGCGCCGCGGAGAACTCATTCAATGACCTCGCTCAAGCTGGTGCGGAGTTGGTGCTGGTTATCCGTCTCGGTGCCTATACCGAAATCGATTATGAAGAACTGGTGCAATTCCACCTCGATGCCGGCTGCCGCGTAACCAGAGTCTCTGACTTCAGAGGAATTCCGCTCGACACTTTTGCCATCAGTGCCTCACGTCGCAATGATGCCGCCTATCTCTTCCGGCATGAACTTCGGGAGATGCGGGTCCCCTGCGATGACTACCAGTTTGCCGGATATGTAAATCGCCTCGAGCACGCACGGAATCTCCGCACTTTGGCCCTCGACGGGTTCGCTGGGATCGCGAGTATTCCTCCTTGCGGAACACAGATAAAGCCCGGAATCTGGGTCGGCGAACATGCCCGGGTACACAAGAGAGCGCGACTACTGGCACCGTGTTTCGTCGGCGCCAACACCAAGATCAGGGCCTCGGCCGTACTCACCCGCGGTAGCGTCGTTGAACATCACACCGTGGTCGACTGCGGCACAGTGGTCGAAAATTCTTCGATCCTACCCATGACCGTGGTCGGCGCCGGACTGGATGTCACGCATTCCGTCGTCGGCTTCCGCCATATCTGGCATTTGCGCCGTGATGCAGAGGTCGAGATTTCGGATGAGCAGTTGATAGGTGCCCTCCGTAGCGCACCAATCCGAATGCTCGATAGCGCGGCACAATTCGCCATGACGCTCCCAAGATCAATGGCTCGATTGCTCCTCAACAAGAAGCCATCCAGAACTCCAGAACTAAGCGACGCAGTATGTCGTCCCGCGGCTGCCCTCAAGAAAGCTCAGCCAGAGGACGCCTTAGAGACCACCGATTTTCTCCCAGTGAGGCGATATGGAAACGAGTAGACCGGTTGTAGTGAAGAGAGTTCCGGAACGAATGAATTTTCGGCAGGCGAGACTGTTTCAGCAGGAAGTTCGACCCTTCTTTAAAGCGGATCGCCCCCAGATCGTATTTGATCTTTCAGCCGTTCGCCAGATCGACGCGGCTGGTATCGACATGCTTTTGGAATGCATGGGTGAAGCCAGCAGGCGAGATGGTGATCTCAAACTGGCGAATCTCTCGCCCCAATCAGCAGTCGTTCTTGAACTGACTCGAACCGACCGGCTATTCGAGATTTATGAAACAGCAACCGATGCGGTGAAAAGCTTCAGCAGCTTCTTGCCCAACGCCGTTCGGCAATTCTATCCAGGAGTTGGAACCGCGCCTACTTTTGCTTGGTTTCCGCGCGACAGCCACACGAAAGACTCTCAGAGCGACGAAGAAGCAGCATGAGCACGACCGAGAACATTGCGCAGGAATCCTCCTCCCGCGTCGGGTGGAATATCGTCCCGGGTCGAGAACCGGGAAGCCTCCACGCTCGCATGGTGAGCAGCGGCTTCATCATGCTCATAGGTTCGGTTTTCGTAAGCATTCTGAGCTTTGCTTACAACGTGGCCGTCGCCCGACTTCTTGGCCCCGCGGAATTCAGCCATGCAGCCGCGGCGGTAACCCTGCTGATGCTCGTATCGTGCATCAACCTGGCATTCCAGATGGTCACGGCCAAGCTGATCGCACAAAAGGAACTCCCGTCCGAACGGGCTGGAATTTATCAGACACTCCGGCGACGTGCCTGGGGCATTGGCTTGGGCGTCGGAGTCACCCTCGGCCTCGCCAGCGTCCCACTCTCGAACTATCTGCGGCTGCCATCTCCCCTGTTCATGATCGTTCTGGCTGTGGGATTCGTCTTCTACATTCCTCTCGGCGTAAAACGTGGCGGAATGCAGGGGACGTGCAAGTTCCACCGTCTGGCAGGAAGCCTGTCAAGCGAAGCTCTAATCAAGTTGCTCTCCGCTGTACTCCTGGTGTGGCTCGGATTCGGCGTGTTTGGCGCGGTTCTCGGAATTGCAGCCTCGGTAATCCTGGCGTTCTTCCTCCCGTCGGATGACCACGAGCTGATGGTCAATCCTCAGCCGCACACCCCGGCCCATTTCCGTGAAGGGCTCCAGGCCATCACCTTCTTTGTCGGTCAGGTCATCATCAACAACGTCGACATTTTGTTGGTGAAACACTTTTTTCCCGCAGATCAGGCTGGTCTCTACGCTGCCATTGCTTTAGTCGGAAGACTTCTGTACTTCGCGACCTGGTCTGTAACCAGCGCCATGTTCCCGCTTTCGGCTGGCGAGAGACAAGAAAAGGGCAGCCGCAACGTGCTCGCCATTTCTCTGCTCTTTGTTGTTGTACTTTCAGGCGTCTTCATCACTGTGCTCGAGTTCTGCCCGACATTCATCGTCCGAACACTCTTCGGAGCCGGCTTCAGCATGGTCAACAACAATTTGAAATCCTTGTTGACCATGAATGCCATTGCCATGGCCGTTTACGCGATCACCGTCGTGCTGATCACCTATGAGATGTCGCGTCGTATTGCCAACACGGCGTGGTTGCAGTTGGTCGTGAGTGGTCTGGTCATCGCCGGCGTCACCGCATTCCATTCCTCATTAATGGAAGTCATCGTAGTGCAACAGGTACTCAGAGTACTTCTACTTCTTGCCGTTTCTGCCCCATTCCTCCGGTTTCAACGTGCGTATGCAGAGGAGGCATCATGAGAAGGATCCGTCGGGTTTCGGAGCCCGAGGTAATCGCCGAATTCCTAAAGAACGAGTTCTACCAGGGCGAGTTCCACAGCGACCGGGAGATGTTCGAGCAGCTCGTACTGGAAGCCGATACGAACAACGAGCGCGAGAACGCGCTTCGACGTGCTCTGCTGTTCCGTCGACGGGGTCACATGTGGCGAGAGTTGCCGGCCGACACAACCTGGTGGCAGATCGAATTCGAGCCTCAAGACCTGGACCTGGTCCGCGTTTTCCCGCGAGCTCAGTGGCGACGCGTTGCAAATGGGAGTTATCAGCTCTCCGACATCGCGAAGAGAATTAAGACCGAGAAGTTCCATGGCAAGACTCGAGCTTTTATCTCTAAGGTGCAGTCGCTCTCATACCGGCTTCGTAACGAAAGAGATTCGAGTTCCGTACTGCTGATCGGCATCGACGAGAACAAGCCGTTCACGATCCTCGAGGGAAATCATCGGATCGTGGCTGCAATGCTTGTCTCTCCCGCGCTGGTGACGAAGCAGTTCCAGGTACTTTGCGGTATCTCTCCCAGCATGGCGCAGTCCTGCTGGTATGAAACCAATTTTCCGAACCTCTGGCGCTATGCCAAGAACCGCTTCCGGAATCTTCTCTATGACCGCGAGGCGGACGTGAAGCTCGCAATGGACGGAACGGGTTCGCCAATGAGCGCAACCCAGGATTCGCTCAGCGAAGCCGGCATGGACGCCACTGTCAGCGTGCAAAAGGCGTTTCCGAGGTCCAAGTAAACAGTTTCCCTGAGAAGTCCAACTCAGGGCGCAGTGCAAGATTGGAGAGTTCCCCGTGGATGTTAAACAGAAACTAACTTACCCGCTGGTCCTGGTGCTGACGTTTGCACTCTGCGGATTGCCGGAGGCCGCGCAGGCGCAGGAACCAGCGCAGCAGCCCCAGCAACAGAATCCGCAGACCCAGCAGCCAAACTCCGGCGTGACGGTCGATCCCGCAAAGGGTCCGCTCACGCCTCCGGCTGCAACCGAGCAGCCTGCTGAACAACCCGCTACAAACCCTCCGGAGGGTCCAACTCCGCAGACGCAAACGGTTCAACCTTCGCAGCAGGAACGTGAACCGCTAGGTGCCGCAACCGCCGGATCCGTTCGCACCGAAGGTGGAGGCGCCTCGCGTCCCGCTGGAACCGCCATCGCTCCTGCCAAGCAGCACCAGGTGCGCTCGTTCCTCATCAAGTTCGGCGCGATTGCCGCTGCTGGCGTTGCTATCGGTACCGTTTACGCATTGAGCAAGGGAACTCCAAGCGTTCCACCAAACTCTGGACGGTAGACAATGACGAACATTCGTAAGCGAAGCCCTATAGTTGTGAGCTTCTCCGGGTTAGATGGCGCAGGTAAGACCACGCAGATCGACAATTTACGCGCCCTTATGGAATCGCTTGGCCTGCGGGACACTATGCTCACCTTCTGGGACAACATCGTTGTGCTCTCGCGCTACCGTGAGGGTTTCGTACACAAGGTGTACGGCAGCGAGCGCGGAATCGGCGCCCCGGACAAACCGGTCGAGCGTCGCGACAAGAACGTGCGCGCCTGGTATCTGAGCCTGATCCGCCACGGACTCTATCTGCTCGATGCGATCCACCTCAGGTGGGTTCTCGCGAAGGCGAAGCGCGGTCCGTACGACGTCATCATCGTCGATCGTTACATCTACGACGAACTGGCGAATCTCCCACTGGAGAACCCGTTCTCGCGTGCATTCGTACGATTCATTCGCGCCATCGCGCCGCAGCCGGATCTCGCCTATCTTCTCGACGCCGATCCTATCGCTGCTCGCGCACGCAAGCCGGAATACCCTGTCGAGTTCATGCAGAAATCCCGTCGAGCTTACTTCATGCTCGCCGAGCTGCTCGGCACCATGACGGTGATTCCTCCGCTACCTCTGACCGAAGCCAAGCATCAGGTCGAACAACAGTTCCTGCGCGTCCTTGGCAACAACCCAGCGCCAACCGAAACGCTGGACCAGGCGACCGCGTAAAGCAGTTCGGTTGTAAGAATTTCGGTTTACCAATAAAGAAAGCTCCGAGAACCCTCGGAGCTTTTCTATTGCACGAACCTGCCTGAACTGAATGCCGACTGCTTTCTTACTTCACTTCCGCCGGCTGGATCTGATGCACTTCTACCCAGTTCGTCGGATACTTCCCCGTATAGCAGGAGGAACAGAAGTTCGTCTCTTCTCCCACCTCTCCGCAAGCCTTTCGCAGTCCTTCCAGAGAAAGATACGACAGCGTGTCCGCGCCGATGTAATCGCGAATTTCCGCAACCGTCTTATTCGCTGCAATGAGCTGATTGCGATTCGGCGTATCCACACCGTAGTAGCACGGCGAGATCGTGGGCGGACACGAAATCCGCATGTGGACCTCCTTCGCCCCCGCGTCTCGAATCATGCGCACGATCTTCTTGCTGGTCGTCCCGCGCACAATCGAGTCATCGATCAGGATCACGCGCTTGCCTTGCAGAACATTTCTCACCGGGTTCAGCTTCAGCTTCACACCGAAGTCGCGCACCCGCTGCTCAGGCTCAATGAACGTGCGCCCGACATAGTGGTTACGGATCAACCCGAACTGCAGTGGAACTCCGCTCTCCAGTGAAAATCCCATCGCCGCCGTCACACCCGAATCGGGCACCGGCACTACGATATCTGCATCGACCGGAGCTTCACGCGCGAGCTGCCGACCCATCAGTTCGCGGCTCTCCTGCACTGGACGTCCAAAGATCAGGCTGTCAGGCCGGGCGAAATAGACGTGTTCAAAGATGCAATTGGTCGTCGGCAGCGGCGACGCGTAGAACCGCGAGTGAACGCCTTCCGGTCCAACTACCACCAGTTCTCCCGGCTTCACATCGCGCTCATACGTGGCACCGATCAGATCGAACGCGCAGGTCTCCGATGCGAACACCACCGTCTCACGGCTGTTCGCAGTTGCCGCAATTCTGCCCATGCACAGTGGCCGGAATCCCCGAGGATCGCGCGCCGCAAAGATATGATCCGGCGTCAGCATCACCACGGAGAAAGCGCCCTCCACCCGCCGCAATGCGTCTGCAATTGCCTCTTCCAGCGAACTCTCTCTCGATTGCGCAATCAGGTGCACGATGATTTCGCTGTCGCTGGTCGTCTGGAATATCGAACCTTGCCGCTCGAAACGTTTGCGGATCTCCGCGGCATTTACGAGATTTCCGTTATGCGCGAGCGCAATGCTTCCTTTGTTGCACTCCACGCGAATCGGTTGGGCGTTCAGAATCGCCGAATCGCCGGTCGTGGAATACCGCGTATGACCAATTGCCAGCGAACCGGGCAGTTTCGCCAAGACTTCTTCGTTGAAGATGTCGGCGACCAGGCCCATTGCCTTGTGCAGACGCAGCAATTGCCCGTCGGACGAAGCTACGCCCGCCGACTCCTGTCCGCGATGCTGCAACGCATGCAGTCCGAGGTATGCCAGCTTGGCTGCTTCCGGATGGCCGAAGATGGCCACCACGCCGCATTCTTCACGAAACTTATCGAACATCGTTAGAGCCCCAGTCGTTAACTTCTCTCGAGTACCTGTGGAACCAGAACTTCCGGCGTTTCCACGTGCAGTGCCTTTATCAGCGCCGAAGACCAGCCGTCTTTCAAACGGGACACCGCGCCTGACACCGCCGTCTGGCCGTCCACGCTCACCTGTAGCTTGTCTTCCGTTGTCGTTCCGATTGCCTGCGCTTGGAGGCCGTATCTTAGCGCGATTTCCTGAATTCTCGATGCATTTGCTGCATC